>ENA-OREN01000122-OREN01000122.1-marine-metagenome-genome-assembly--contig:-NODE-122-length-109966-cov-11.724076_pt1 | contig 109966 bp, 82 predicted proteins | sample MGYA00248624_ERZ508555 | MGnify/ENA primary metagenome ERZ508555 (study PRJEB26222, sample SAMN06267773) | marine metagenome | isolation source: Saanich Inlet, British Columbia, Canada | place...
GAAACGTCTTGGATTTAAAACACCCAATGATGTATTCTTTGGGAAACAAGAAATTGCACTTACTGGTTGAATTCAGGAATGGATATACGCTGAGCTTTTATCTTTAAAATTTAGCCTCTAATTCTAATTGCTGACTAGCAAACAGTCAAGCAAGGAATGGAGCTCAGACGGGTCTGTGAAAAGTTTTTCAGAATGCATCCCAATAATTCCAGGACGCTTAATATCTACTGAAGGGAGTTAATATAATTTAGCCAGCCGGATCATCCTGACCTTTGGCCAGATCCAGGGTTAAGCCTGCTTTCATGAGATACCAGGCGCCCATTGGCGTGTAGAGCAAATAGTTCATAAGGTGCATCACAATGGCAAAAGCTTTCGCGGCATCATTGTCGATATTGAATATCATCAATGCAGCTAGCACAGCCCCATGATAAGTGCCTACATAACCAGGTGCAGCAGGGACAGATAATGATAAAGTAGTGAATACCAACAAAATGGATGACACCTTCCAAAGATCTACCAGATCCAATCCAAAATCGAAAGCAGCTAGTGCAAGGAAAGTGACCAAAAAATAAACCAACCAAAGAAAGCCAGTTTGAAGGATAACGATGAATGGTTTTGGCATGTGCCACAGGGTTTCGAGACCCCGAAATATTGACAAGAGATGTTCCGCTCTTTTAGGATGCCCCCCATCAATAAAGCGTTGACTCCAGACTCCAATCCGAACTTGAAATTTTTCATGTTGTCGATTAACCCAAAAACCCAATATGATGATCAGAAGCAGGGCACTGAGACCCAGAATTGCTAAAAGGCGTGCAGATTCAAATGTTGGAACCAGAGTTGCATAGATACCGGCCAGGATGAGAAATGAAAACATATCCAGGGCACGTTCCACAACAATAGAAGCTCCAACGCCACTGACCTTAAGACTATGTCGTTTGGAGACCACCATGGCACGCAATACTTCGCCAAGCCTGAAAGGGAGCACATTATTCCCCATATACCCCATCATGGTCGCTTCAAACAAGTGATTGGTTTTGATTGCTCCTTGTGGGCTAAGTAAAATTTTCCAGCGAGCAGCCCGAACCACATTACTAAAGACCAGGAGAAAGGCACCAGCAGCGAACAACCAATAATTTATGGATATGACTGCCTGCCAGAAGGGCTCCCATTCAAGATCCTTGAACGAATAGTAGACCAGTCCCAGACTCACCGCTATAGATATTAAAAATTTCCAGGGGTGTTCTTTTACCAAATCAACGATACGCATTACTTCCCCCTAAGATCTGCAACCTGATAGTGCAGATAGTCCTCATCAATTTTTGGGATGGAATATCCTTCATACCCAACCAAATACCTCAATGAAATGATATATTTGTTTCCATCGTAATCAACTAAAATCAGTTTTTCGAGCTTGTCTTCATCGCCTAAAACCGTAGAGAGACTTTCCCAATCAGAGAAATCACTATCAAACGAAAAATTGAGCCGACGCCTGCCATCCCTCAGCTTTTTCTCTCCTTTAAAGCGAGCCTTATTCAGATCCCCTCCCACAAAGAGTTGCTTCAACAAGGCATCAGGAGTCGTCTTTTCATACAAAACCTGTTGCCTGATATGGTTGAGAGTAATCATCTCTTTTTCAGATACAAATATTTCCATTCCGAAATCAGCGAGCATCACGTGGAAATTGGTACCACCATTGATATCCATTTGGATTCTCACAGTGTCGCTTTTATCTGAGAACCGCCAATCGATGACCTGATTGATTTTCACGCTGGTTGCTTCCAGGTTCATAAAATGATCGATAACCTTTGAGAGTTCCTTGGGTGGTTGGGCGGCCATAACCATCTGCATTGAGAGGATAGCATATAGCAGAGTTATTGTTAATGTCTTCGCGAGCGAAGCGCGGCGATCTCGGTTTCCTGCCTGACCAGTTTCCGAGATTGCTTCGTCGATGTACTCCTCGCAATGACTCGAATGGGAGTATCGAGCGAAAGGTCTAATCATCAAGGATATCTTCATCAAATGAAGGATTATCCAAGACTTCAGGTCCAACCAGTACATCTCGTGCCTTGCTGCCCGTATTAGGCCCCACAACGCCTGCACGTTCTAATTCATCTATAAGTCTACCAGCCCGAGCATAACCCACTCGTAATCTTCGTTGTATCATACTCACGGAGCCCTGCTGATGAAGAACGACCAGACGATAGGCTTCATCAAATAAAGGATCAAGCTCTCCCCCGCCTTCAGTACCAGCGATGGTGGGATCCTGTTCATCAACAATACCAGGCAATAATTCTTCTTCTGGTTTGGGTTGTTCCTGAATATGATCCAGAACATCCTCAATTTCCTCCAGTGTCACAAAGGCATTATGAAGGCGCACAGGTGCAGGTGCTCCAGGTGCGAGGAATAACATATCTCCGCGTCCCAATAATTTTTCAGCACCATTTTGATCTAGGATGGTCCTTGAGTCGTTCTTCTGAGCCACTTTGAAGGCAATACGTGTTGGAAAATTTGCTTTGATCACACCGGTGATAACATCAACAGATGGTCTCTGTGTTGCTATGACAAGGTGTATACCCACAGCGCGAGCCATTTGAGCCAGACGTGCAATAGGTTCTTCAATTTCCTTGCCGGCTGTGATCATCAAGTCAGCCAACTCATCGACTAATACAACAATATATGGCAGTGGAACATATCCATCCTTGCCTGTAGCGCGTTCATTGTACTGATCAATATTTCGAACCGTTTTCTTACTCAACAAGTTGTAGCGTTTCTCCATTTCCAACTCAGCGGAACGCAAAGCGTGAATGGCATTCTTGGGGGTCGTAATGACGTATTCGTCAATGGACTCACTGGTAATCAAATGATAACCCTGCAAACGCTTGTATGTGGAAAGCTCCAATTTCTTGGGATCAATCATGATGAATTTCACCTGATCAGGTCGCGCACGATAAAGGAGTGATGTAATAATAGTGTTAATACATACCGATTTACCTGAGCCAGTGGCTCCGGCAACTAGCAAGTGAGGCATCTTGGCCAGATCAGCCACAAAGATTTCACCGGCAGTCGTCTTACCCAGGGCAATTGTCAATACTGAGGCAGGTTCTGAGAATTTTGGTGAATTGATACCACTCTTGAAATACACGATTTCCGGCTCATCATTTGGTAGCTCAATCCCCACTGAATTCTTTCCTGGAATGGGTGCAATGATGCGAACACTTTGGGCTTCCATCACCCTGGCAATATCATCGGAGAGATTGGCAATTTTTGATACACGAATTCCTGGACCAGGTTCGACCTCGTATCTGGTAATAACAGGTCCGGGAGCAATGTTGGTAACACGTCCTTCCACACCAAAAGTCTCAAGCGTCTGAATTAGTAACTCAGCCTTACTTAATAGAATATCTTTGGACTGTCCTTCTGAAGTTGGAGGTGGTTCCATGAGCAAATCGACGGAGGGTAGTTTGTACTCTCTTTTGGGGACGATGTCCTGGGTCTCATCATAGTCCACTTCATCTTCAATGACAGCATCTTCAATTTCTATTTCATTGGGTTTCAGCGTGGTTTGTTCAGCTTTGCCTAAATTTTTAGGTGGCACCTCTTCCCGCTGAATTGGTGGAGGTACGGCTTCCGCTGCCGGTTCTGGTGCAGGTGTCGGTACTGCCTTAGCAGGCGATAATTCCTCTTCCCGCTGAATAGGAGCCTGCGATCTTTCTTTGAGATCTTTAACCTTTGCCCGTTTCTTGCTGGCAAGCTTGAGCTTGTTGCGAAGCTCAGAAATTCGATCCTCAATCCAATCATTGACGTGACGGAATGAAAAACCACGCCAGGCCTGAATGGTGACAATCCCAATACTTAGCAGAATGAGTATAGCACCGGGAAATCCCAGAAAATCCTTTAACAACTGACCGATACTTACAACAAGATACCCACTATGTCTGAACAATTGTTCTGAAGCCATACCACTTTTCTCGGCAATCATGGCGAAGAGCGACATCAGGATCAACGTGGTTCCAAAGCTATAACCTGTAAAGCGGAAAATGGGTTGAAAATCTTTTTCTGAGAATACTACATAACCCCAGATGCCAATTAAAATGGCAATGACCAGTGAACCCCACCCCAGGAACATTTTAAACAAGACCCAGGAGATGAATATTCCCACATACCCCATCCAATTGTGGAAATGTACGCCAGGCATGATGCTTAGTTCTTCTGTGGATTCGTGACTCACCAAGCTGAGGAGCACAAATATTCCCAGCACCATGGTGAGAATACCAAGAATCTCGCGACTTTTTTCTTCTAAACTGATTTGCTTCTTTTTGGCTACCATAGAATCAACTGGTTTTCTTATTTACAAACGGGGGTTTTATGATTTTAATTTTCAATCGTTTTCCCCTAATATCAATACTGAGCTCATTGTTAGCCTTGTGATGAGGTTTATCGATGTACGCCAGACCAATCCCCTTTTTAAGTGTAGGGCTTTGTCCACCACTGGTAACATAGCCTACCTTCTCATCTCCTGCGAAGATTTCATATTTGTTGCGGGGCAATCCACGATCGATCATTTCAAAAGCCACAAGGAATCTTGATAATCCAGTTTCCTTTTGTTTGAGCAGAGCATCCCTTCCTAAGAAATCCTCATGATCTAGATCTGTAGCCCAGCCAAGACGGGCTTCCAGGGGTGTGGTTGTTTCATCAATATCATTACCATATAGACAAAACTTCATTTCCAATCTCAATGTATCGCGAGCACCGAGCCCAATTGGTGCAATACCATATTCTTCACCTGCATCCATGAGTGCAGCCCAAAGTTGTTCAGATTCATCTGGATCATGATAAAGCTCGTAACCCAATTCACCTGTATAACCTGTTCGGGATATGATCATGGGTAGCCCACTAACATCTCCAATTCCAAAATGGTAGAAATCCAATGAGTCGAGATTAGCTGAAGTCAATTTTGACAAAATATTCTTTGCTTCGGGTCCCTGAAGAGCCAGTAATGCAATTCCATCGGAACCATTGGTGAGTTGCACATCCTGAAACTTTTCAACCAGCTCAGACAAATGGTTCCAGTCCTTCTCAAGATTTGAGGCATTTACAACCAGTAAAAAACGATCTGCAAATCGGTAAATGAGAAGGTCATCGACAATGCCGCCATTTTCCAGACACATCGTTGAATATTGGACCTGACCCTTTTCCATTGAAGAAACATTATTTGCTGTGGCATATTCTACAAATTCCAGAGCTTGCTCCCCAGTCACCCAGAACTCTCCCATGTGGGAGACATCAAACAATCCTGCCTGATTTCTAACTTTCTCATGCTCAGCAATTATACCCTCGTATTGAATGGGCATTTCATATCCGGCAAATGGCACCATCTTGGCACCAAGTGATTTATGAATGGCGTTGAAAGCGGTTAGTTTCATGAGTGTGGGTCCTTACACAATTATTCAGCTTTGAATCTAATGGTGATAAGATCAGGTCAAAATTGAAAATCAACTCAATATTGAGTATGATAGGCAAAAAAGCCTTACTGCAATTAATATTTATGATAATTCAAACTGATTCAATAATGCTGCTTCTCTACCCATGGCAATAAATTATATTGGTTCAAAAGGGGATCCTAAATGACTTCGATTTACAGACTCTCACTCGCTTTCGTCTTCTCTCTGGGAACACTCCTCGGTCAGATTCATATACCTTCACCAATCAAATTCGCCTGGCTCACAGACACCCATGTTGGCACAAGGAACGGAGCTGATGATCTAAGTATTGTTGTACATGATATTAACAAAAATGATAGTATCTCATTTGTTATCGTCTCAGGAGATATCTCTGAACTTGATGTTGGTCAAAATCTGCCTCTGGCAAAATCCATTTTAGATAGCCTCAAAATTCCCTATTACATCATCCCCGGAAATCATGATTTGAAATGGTCTTCTTCAGGTGGCCTGCTTTTCGAACAGTTATGGGGAGCTGATAGATTCAACTTCGAAGTTGGAGAATATCGTTTTATTGGGTCACATCAGGGTCCACTTCTGCGGATGGGTGCAGGCTATATTGATCCAACTGATATTTCCTGGATTGATTCTATTCTCAATTCCTTATCTGATCCCCGACAAAAAATATTTATCGTTATGCACTATCCTCTGGATCCTGCCGTTGACAATTGGCATGCACTTCGGGATGTACTGCGGTCCTATAATATTCAAGCGGTATTGCATGGACACGGTCATGCCAATCGAGCTACATCCTATGAAGGTATCCCAGGTGTCATGAGTCGTTCCATTTTAAGACGTGGACAACAGCCCACAGGATATAGCATTGTTGATTTGTTTCCTGATCATGCAAACTTTATTGAAAGGATTCCCCATGTGGACAGCACCCACTTTTGGTACAGACTCCCCCTTGGCAACAATAACTCTCAGGATTCCCTGAGTCTACCCTACCCTGACTACTCAGAGAATGATACCTCAGGAGTTGAGATTGTCTGGCAATATGAAACTGGCTCATTAATCACATCAGCCCCATCTGTGGAAAGTACCCAGGTATTTATCAGCACAGTTGGTGGCGAACTTATGGCGCTGGATATTAAAAGTGGACAAGTGAATTGGAGTTGGCAAGCTGGGGGAGCCATTCACTCCACCCCTGCAGTAAAAGGATCACGCGTTGTCATCGGCTCAGTTGATTCTACAATTTCATGTATTTCAGCTGGGAATGGTAAATTGCTTTGGCAGATTAAAAGTGAGGCATCTGTCTTTAGCTCAGCGCTTATAAAAGGCAGAAAAGTATATATTGGGAATGGAGCAGGTCAGGTTCATGCCCTCAACTTGAGAAATGGTAAAAAGAAATGGATCTTTCGCGGTGGCTCAGGATACATCGAGACGAAACCTGTTCTAGTAGAGGGCAAAGTAATATATGGGGCCTGGGATGAATCAGTTTATGCCCTGAATGCCAGGAATGGACAGCTTGAATGGCAGTGGTCAGATGGTAGATCTGGAGTGCTTTACTCACCAGCGGCTTGTTGGCCAGTAGCAGCTGGGAACAAAGTATTTATTGTAGCTCCTGACCGTGTAATAACAGCAATCGATATCTCCACTGGCGAGACCATCTGGCGCGAATCTGGTCACAAGGTGAGAGAATCCATTGGGATAACCGAAGATGGGATGCATGTTTTTGCCAGAACCATGCAAGATTCAGTCATCTCCTCAAAAACTGCAGGTAAATCCTTTGAATTAGATTGGGTTAAGCATGTAGGATTCGGTTATGACATCGCACCCAATGCAATGATAGAAAAAGATGGATTCATTTTCTTTAGCACAGACAACGGGAGTGTTTTTTGTCTGGAGCGGTCCACTGGTAAATTGGTCTGGAGACACCGAATTAGCGATGGTTTGGTCAACACCCTTGGGGTGATAGATTCCAAACATGTTATTTGCACTGCCGCGGATGGGAAAGTGACTTTACTCCGTTTTGCAGAATAGATATGTCTCATACAACGAGAGGAATCCCAATCATTAATTGTCAAGCGAGTATATGATGAGTTGGATTAACACTATTTTTAGATGGTTGCCAGCACTTGCCATTGGCATCGGCCTCATCACCAGACTCGGTGCTGAGTTTACATGGCTTATCCAACCCAGTCTCATGGTTATTATTTTTCATACTTTTATTGATTCCAGGGCACAAATATGGAAAAATGTATCAAAGTTCCATTTATATGTAATCCTGGGACAAGTCAGTATCGCGATTGGTATATTTTTTCTCTTAAACCTATTTTCACTTGAGGTGGCAGCTGCAGGATTGGTTATAGCACTCGCACCCACGGCAGTATCTGCAGGCACAGTGGCATCCGGGTTGCGGGTAAACTTAAGTCATGTCATGTCTGTGATCGTTGTGACCAATCTATTTGCCTGTATCACATTCTCCATCATTCCTCCTTTGATTGGAAATGATTCATATTCATTCACCTCCACTCTGGAACCATTCAGAATAGTGGGTATGACAGTTGTGATTCCATTAATTGTTTCAAAAATATTGCTTCGTTATGGACGATTTTCAGGGGATTGGAAACCAAAGAAATATGTGGGCTTCGCGATTCGATTTTTGTGGGCTGCCATTTTGGGCGTATCAGCCTCTAAAGTTGGTGTGTGGTATTTTGAAAACACCCAAGCTGGTTTGGCCGATCTAGCCTGGCCACTTTTGCTGGGAGTAGGGATATTTACAATCTTTGCCACTGTTGGATATTACCTTCCTCAAGAGAGTAAACTGGGATCGCTTATATCCTTCAGCCACAAGAATTCAGGCCTGGCGCTTCTGCTAATTATCAATACCTTCCCAATGTCTGCAGTTGCAGTTATTCTGAGCTACTCACTCTCACAGAATATATTTTTCTCAATGCTTATTGGACGGACCGCTCCCAGATAGCAACAGATCCATTATCCTTTTATCCTAATTTTCGATCGAAGTTATTACTTCTGAAGGGTCTTCTTGATCAATTGTTCAGTGGTCAGTTCAGAGTCACTGTCTTTAACGATTTTGCGGATTTTTGAGTAAACTTCAGCACGTGAATATCCAAGGGCTTCCAGAGCCATGATGGCTTCATCCTCAATACTGCTGGTGCCTAGACTTGAAGTCAGACCACCTGGTTCGCTGGCACCCATGCCCTTCTCTATCTTAGGCTTGAGCTCAAGTATAAGTCTTTTTGCTGTTGTAGGGCCAATTCCAGGCGTTTTAGCGATGGTCTTGGCATCTTCAGCCATAATCCAGTTACTAATATCCGCAGGGGAACCACCAGAGAGAATTGCCAGGGCTGCTTTCGGTCCAATCTTGGATATAGCAATCAATTTGAAGAAGAACTCACGTTCATCCCGGTGTGCAAATCCATACAGATCAAAAATATCTTCACGGACATGGAGATGGGTGAAAATCATGATCTGATCGCCAGGAGCCGGCAACTGTTCAAAAGTACTATGGGATACCTTGAGGCGATAGCCAATGCCTGAAGTTTCAACCACAACATGGTCGGGCTGTTTGCTTACCAACTTACCGGAAATAAACTCGTACATTAGATACCCAACTTTGATAGTTTGTAATTTAGACCATGGCAGATCGCTATTCCCAATGCGTCAGAAGCATCCATGGTGACTGGATCTTCTTTGAGTTTGAGTAATCGTTTCACCATATAGAGAACCTGCTCCTTATCTGCAGCCCCATTGCCAGTGACAGCAGATTTAACTTTGCGGGCGGCGTATTCATGCACTTCCAGACCAGCATGTTTTCCAGCCAACATGGCCACGCCACGAACATGACCCATAAGTAAGGCAGTTCTGGCATTCTTGCCATAGAAAGCCTCTTCAATGGATAGTACATCCGGTTCAAACTGTTTTATGGATTCAGCAATGCCCTTGTAAAGAACAGATAATTTATCAGATAATGTATCACTGTTTTTGGTTTTTATGACACCAGAATAGACTGATTTAAAGCGATTTCCATCGTAGTCAACAACCCCAACACCTAGAATCCTCAGACCAGGATCAATGCCAATGATCCTCAGGTTCTACTCCAGACCTTCCAGCATTTCATCTGTAAAATTCACACTGGCTGATAGTTTTTGCATATCGTCATGATCATCAAGGAGTTCCATTAAGTGAACTACTTTTGGTAGATCCTCAGCGCTCACTTCAGTGAAATTATTGGGGATGTTTTGAACTTGAGCCACTTCTACTGAATACCCCGCTTCAATCACAGCTTCATTCACCGTATTGAGGTCATTGGGGGCAGATATGATTTCAAAAAAATCACCTTCATTACTCATATCCTCAGCTCCACCTTCAAGAGCAGCCATCATCAGTTCATCTTCATCAACACCCTCTGCAGGAACCTGGAGAATGCCCTTTGTATCAAACATCCACCCCACCGCTCCAGCCTGTGCCAGATTACCACCATGTTTGCTGAGTAGATGACGAATCTCGGAAACGGTCCGATTGCGATTGTCTGTGGCAACCTCCATCATGAGAGCCACACCACCTGGACCATAGCCTTCATAAATAATTTCTTCAATGATGACACCTTCGAGATCGCCTGTGCCTTTTTTGACAGCTCTTTCAATGTTGGCTGTTGGCATGTTGGAGGCTTTGGCTGTAGAAATAGCCGTACGGAGACGAGGATTTGTTGCTTCATCACCACCACCAGCTCGTGCAGCAATGGTTAATTCTTTGGCAATCCTTGTAAAGACTTTGCCTCTAGCGGCATCTACAACCGCTTTTTTTCTCTTAATGGTGGACCATTTACTATGACCGGACATAATTCTCCCACTCTAATTTTCTAATTCTGGTGTATTCTCAGTCCTGATGACCCAGGCTCGTCGGAATCCATTTTGAAATGCAAATTGCTGCAAACTTTGGGCATCTTCCCGATTGTTCATTTTCCCGACTCTAATTTTGTAATAGGGACTGTCAAATTGAATCATGATTTCATCTTCGAAGGTCGAAGCAGCCCTGGTTTCCAACGCAATTGCTTCATCATAATTATTTGTGCTACCCAATTGGACTCGAAAAACAAAACTGGAGTACTCCGTGACCTCGACAGTATCAGGATCATCACCCATACTGGCATAATAGGCTCTCAAAGATTTTATTTGTTCAATACGAGCTTTTGAACTGGGCCAATCGTGTAAGGTAGTAGGGTCAAAAGACTCATCTAATTTGACCTTATCCTGCCCTAACACGAGGAGGGGTACAAGCAAACTAATATAGGCCAACAGCTTCATGAATTATCCATCCTGTTTTTCCGTCTTCCAATCTAAGTTCATACCAGGCATCTGTCGCATCTAAAATTTCACCTGAAGTACCTTCATGAATAACAAATAAAGTACTGGACCCTGGTATTGGAGCACTGGTTACATCCGCCTCGTCAACCAATAGAACGGCATATTTCTCATTCGTGGCAATTGATCTATCGATGAACCATCCACCCACCACCAAAAGTAGAACACCTGCTATAATTGTTGCCGGTGTTAATACTCGTCCCAGCGAATTTCCTCGCATAAGTCGACTTAGGATGATTCCAAGGATCAGTATGCTAAATAGAGCCTGTTCCAGGAATTTTAGTTCGGCCAGTGACAGACTTTTACGCAACGCTTTAAACCAGGCGATAAACGGCATGGGTTCAGGCAACTCAAAGCGATCTTTGAGAAATAACCTTGAATATTCAAGGTTATGCTGCACATCTGGATCTCTGGGGCTCAATTGTCGGGCTTTTTCAAATTGTAAGATGGCTTTCCCGTATGCTTTCTCAGAGAAATAAGCACAACCCAGATTGTAATGTAGTGCTGTAGAAACCATATCTGTAGCCAACACCTTTTCATAGGTGGTAATAGCGGATTCAAAATCGCCCTTTTCATAGTGACCATTCCCTTGAGCCATCAGACCTTCAACATCAACCGCAAAAACAGAGGTGAGCATCAATAAAAAAAGCAAAGACCAATGCAGGAAGGTTCTCATTATAGGACCCTCCTTAACTTTTGGAAGAGTTCTTGAGTGGCTGAGATCCATTCTGAAGCTGAACGTTTCACCGCTCCAGGAGCGAACCGATCCATGGCAAGACCCTCTAGAAAGGTCTTGTTCTCATCCACAATTTCTTGAGGAAGATCATGTTTGATCAATAATTCCGTAAATTCTGATATATCCAGCGTATTCTCGGCCACATTGAGTCGAGCACCAATAAATCCTGTAATACATTGATGTAGCAATGCTCTTAACTCTTCCGAATCCTCAGAAAGCTTCTCGGCCTTCTTTATCTGCTTTCTCGCCTGCTTTATGGCATTGGTCCTGCGCTGTAGGTCAAGATTGCCTTCAAGACGTCGAGACTGATATTCATAAGCAAAGGCACCACCAAGAGCCAGAAGACCCAATATGTGAAGCATCCAGAAAGTTCCTCCCAATGAGGACGTGGTGGCTTTGACAAATTTTGTATCTGCAGATTTGATATAACGAATGTCTTCCTGCATTAATTCAACCTCTTCCCTGCTATACCCTGAGGTTACAACAGGCTGGGAACCTTCTGCATCATAGACGTTCATCATAATCTTGCCTGAAGTTCTGGTGACATACTTCTGAGATTTCAGATCGAAGTAAGTGAATTCAATAGGATCAATGAGGATTTCACCAGAAATACGAGGCACCAAAAGATAGGTTGATTTCTTTGACCCTGTGTGCTTCATGCCCTTGATTTTGATATTGTCAACTCTTTCTGGTTTGAAAATATCAATTCCTTCAGGAAGCTTTGGCTCAGGTAGTTGCAGGGATTTAAAATTGCCAGAGCCAGAGAGAGAGATACTCAGCCCAACAGCATCATTTGCGAATACAGCATTGGTATCCAAACCGGCTCGAATTTGAAAATTGCCCACTGCCCCGCTAAATTTATAGGGTCTTGGCTCAGGTAAACTCTTCACATTTATCTTTAGGGGGTTAGAGAGATAGTTTTTGGTCGCTTTTCTGTTGCCACTAAAGAAGGGATCATTGAAAAAGGGATCATTGAAGCGTCGAGTACTTCTCTGATTCGATTTCACCTCAATTTCCAATTCGGTCTTTAAAGGATCGATGACCAATTCACCAGATCGAGTAGGATAATACAGCACTGTTTTTAAAACTGCTGTATTGTAACGAACACCATCAACCACCTCAGAGACCAGTCTTGGCTGGGCGGACTGTGGTATTTCTTCAGCCCAAAACCCAACTGCGTCTGGAAGTTTCTCTACCTGATAGTTATAAACGCCAACTTTCGTAAAAAGCTTATAGCGTACAGTAAGTGGTTCCCCAACATAGACACTTGATTTCGATGGTATAGCTCGTAAATAGACTGTTTGGCTTGCAGCTGTCTGCCTACCTCCAGATCCGCGAGCCGAGACGATCTCAAGTCTCAATGGTTTGGTTTTGTATCTTTTGTTACCTATAATCACATCCACTATGGGAAATACGACCTGACCGGGTTCCATGGCAACAAATGTATAGCTTATGGTTTTTTTACTACTGGTTTTTCCATTCACAATGGTATAGTTAGATGATTGCATTGGACCTGATAGCAGGGCAATCTTATCAATATCTCCAATACGGACATTTGGCATGATATCGCTACCTTCAACCTCCAACTTCCAGGTAAATGATTCTTTCACCAGAATTTGTTTGGCATCCAAACTAGCGGTAACCTGGACCTGCCCATAAGCCGTGGTGATACCAAGGAGAAAGATGATGAAAAGGACAGTCTTTGACTTCATCTCATTACCAATCTTTTTCATTGTCTTTACCTGATGTCTTTAGCCTGATCTGTTCACGCATATTTTCAGTTTCACGATCTTTCAGGGCATCTAACAATTGCTGGGCATTCATTAACTCTTCCTGATCGACTGGTTCCTCGCCTTCTGAAGGATTCTCTTGCTGCTCTTCCTTGTCTTCCTGTTCCTGCTCGTCCTGAGATTGCTGTTCATCCTCTTTATCATCCTCAGAGTCGTCTTGATCCTGCTGCTCTTCATCCTGCTGTTCATCGTTCTGGTCTTCAGATTCAGAATCGTTTTTCTCTTCCTGATCTTCTTTGTCCTGCTTTTCCTTATCGTCCTCCCCATCCTCAGAATCTTGGTCTTGAGGAGGTGGCGGAGGCATATGGTTCAGCAGCTCTAAATTGGCTTTTGCATCTTGATCATCAGGACGAATTCGAAGCGCTTGTTTATAAAAATCTTTAGCCTTCTCCACATCCTGCTTATTCAAATAGGCATTACCCAGGTTGTAATATACATCAGCAAGAGCATTTTTATCTTTTAGACTCAGGGCCTGCTCATAAGAGCCTATGGCTTCATCCAGATCACCTAATCTATAATTGGCATTGCCTTGATTATAATGAATATCCTTTAAATCTGGATTCTCTTCCAACAGCTTATTCCAGGCTTCAACAGCTTCCTCATACTTCTGCTCATCGAAGGCTTTTTTTGCAGAGGATTGACCAAATGCACTGAAAACAGGAAATAAAATCAACATCGCATAAATAATGGGGGTTTTGGCAAGGCTAATCACGAATGTAATCTCCTTCCCAGTTTCTTTCTGTGCTATGCAAATCCGTTATCAATAAATCGAGTACCAGAAAGAGTAGCGCGAGCCAGGTGAACCAATGGAATTGTTCTTTATAATTGGTGAATTCATGGCGACTAAATTCCTTCTGGTCCATTCCAAGGATGTCATTATAGATTTCTTCAAGACCTGCTGCAGCCGTGTTGAGATGTACAAATCTTCCGCCAGTTTCCACACTTATAGATTGAAGTGTTTCCGTATAGAGTCTGGTCGTAACGACTTCACCACTGCTGGTTTTACGGTAACCCTTTATAGTTCCCCTATCGTCGTATATAGGTATGGGTGTGCCTGAGAAAGAGCCAATCCCAGCAGTATGGATAATGACATTTTCTTTGCGGGCCCTTTGAAGGACTTCCTCAAGATTACCTTCGTGATCTTCACCATCTGAAATAACAATCATGGCGCGATGCTGCTGATCGTCTGGATCGAATGCACTAAGCCCAATTTCCAGAGCATTCTCAAAGGAGGTACCCTGGACACCAATGAGCGACTCATCTGATATATCTAAAAACATGTCAAATGCTGAATAATCTAATGTGAGGGGCGTTTGGAGATGAGCTTGTCCTGCAAACACAACCAGTCCAACCCTATCTCCTCGTAATTCTTTGATTAATTTTCTCAATTCAAAACGAGCCTTCTCAAGCCGATCAGGTTTGATGTCCTGCGCTCGCATCGAATTGGACACATCCAGCAACACCACGATATCAACACCTTCACGATGAATCTCTGTCAACTCATCTGAAAATTTAGGTCCCCACGCAGCAAACAGGAGTACCAGTATAGCTACCAAACGAAGGATATCCTTTAACAATCTCTTGCGCTTGCTTACACTTCTGGAGAGTTGTTCAATAAGTTCAGGATCACCAGCCCTCCTCACCAAATTTTTGCGTGAGAGACGAAACCAGATACCTGCCAATATCATGAGTGGGATTATCGACCAGAGTAAACTCTGTATCCATATGGGGTATGTTTCAAATTGAATCATCAGGGAAATCTCCTGAAAACCAGTCGTTCTAAGATGAATTCAATAATCAAAAGCAAAAGCGCCACAAGAAGGGGGTAATAAAAGAGTTCAGCGTGCTGTACATATTCTCTGACACTGTACTCAGTTGTCTCCATCTCAGAAATTTCCTGATAAATGGCCGCCAGACTCTTTTCATCGGTGGCTCTAAAATAGTGTCCACCAGTGATATCAGCAATTTTGGTCAGGGTTTCTTCATCAATATCAACTTGAACCTGAACTTTTCTTACTCCAATAACAGTTTGGACTGGCATGGCAGCAGTGCCCCTGGTTCCTGCACCAATGGTATAGATTCGAATACCAAACTCTTTGGCTAGATCAGATGTCGTTATGGGGTCTAGTTCACCTGCATTATTGCGACCATCTGAGAGGAGAACAATGACTTTACTCTTCGCATTCGAGTCACGCAATCGATTGATAGCTCCAGCTACAGCCATTCCGATGGCCGTACCATCAAATTTTTCATTTACGATTTCAAGACCTGCTATAAATTCATTCAATCTGTTCAAGTCAGTCGTCAGGGGACATTGCATAAAACTTTCCCTGGCAAAAACGTTGAGACCAATGCGATCATTCTGTCGTTGGGAAACAAAGGTCTGTGCAACTTTTTTTACTGCTTCTAACCGATTGGGTTTGAAATCCATAGCGCGCATGGATCCTGAGATATCTATGACCATCATAATATCAATACCTTCAGCATTGACCTCCTGCACGGCGTTGCGTTCTTGAGGTCGCATCAGGGCAATAAAAATGGCCATAATAGCCAAAACTCGTAGCGTATAGAGAACATGTTTTCGCCACATACCTGAAGTTTTTGAAATTCCGTCGAACATGAGCAGGGATGAAAATCTTAGAGTTCCGAATCGCTTCCGAGAATAGAATATGTAGATGATAATCAGGGCAGGAATACTCAAAAACAACCAGGCTAACCCGGGGTATTGAAAGGCAAGTAACACTATATTTTATACTATCTTTTTTTTCATATTAATCAGCAGTTTATCCAAAACATCTTTTATAGTCATTGACCTATTAATTGTTTCGCACGGAACGATATTTTTTTGGGTATATCCTATGTAGATGAAACGAATATTAAATTCATGCATAGAACCCTTTAAAGCCCAGCAATTTAAAATATTATAATATTCGGATAGGTAGAATAGATACAACTTCTACAAATTCAGGATGAGGTTTAGTCTTCTTTTTTTTCAGTCTTTTCTTCGGCTTTTTCTTCAGCTTTTGGTTCAGCAGGTGTATTACCAGCTTTTTCAATTTCATCAGTAATACCGCTCAGGGCACCTTTGAATTCCCGGATACCTTTACCAAGTCCCTTAGCCATTTCAGGCAGGCGTTTTGCACCAAAGAAGATCAATATAAATAAGATGATTATTAGCCATTCCCAGCCACCAGGTAAACTCATGGATTACTCCTTAATAAATATTTCTAATTATGCTTTTATTACTCACTTCACTAAACTCTATAATAACGTAAAAGATAATATGCTACACCCATTCCCACGACACCCATAAAGTTCACTTTTAGAGTAAATCCAAAGGTGAGGGAGAATATTCTAAGATCGAGAACAAAGGGTTCGGCTAATCCATATTTTGCCGTATCAAAGGATAGTACAAAGAAATCTCGGACCACACTTTCAGGAAGCAAAGCAGCAGCTACATCCCCTAATACGGAACCAATGATGGCGCCGCTAAAGATCATGAGAACAATTATTTTAATATTACGACGTCTTGGATCCATTACTCAATCCCAACCTCATCATCACGTTGGGTTCTGGTCCATTTCAAAAGACTTGAAAGAATCATCAGAACTGCCAGTGGAAACATGAGAAAACCCTTGGTAACAAAGACCAGAATAACCATTGCTACACTGGATATGAGCACCCATTTCTCTTTTGCTGATCCCTTCAAGCTCATGGGAGGTGATTTTGAAAACGGAATCTTCGATAGCATGAGGCTAGATATAATCATAACGAGAGGTAAGACAATTCGAGCATCACCCCCCGGTTGATGAGGCGTCCATCCCAAGAATGGATATTGATGTATCTGGCTCATAAATAGCCAGATACCCACAACCGTTAAAGCCATGAGGGGTGTTGGGACACCAAAAAATTGCCCCTTCTGTTCGCCTTCTGCTTCAAGATTAAATTTTGCCAGTCTAATCGATCCCAACATGAGTGGCATAAAAGCATAAAACCCACCTACCAATTGCCCAAGGGGTTGAGCCCAGACCATATAAACAAATACTGAGGGTGCAAGACAGAAGGTGATAATATCTGCCAGAGAATCGAACTGGATTCCAAAATCAGATGTACTGTCAAGTGCACGGGCAATTTTTCCATCAAAACCGTCAAAGATGGCACCAAAAACAATGAACCAGGCTGCCCAAAAATAATCACCATTTGCAGAGGAAAGAATGGACATAAAACCCAGAAACATATTAAAGATTGTGAATGAGTTAGGGATAAACCTTCGACGTGGGTTTTCCTTGAGAGGTCGTCTTTTACGAGCAGGATCTCGAACCATAATTAATCCATTTTGGCCAGGACGGTGAGACCACCGCGCACTGGCTCCTTCATTTCCACCAGAATATTGGCAGCTCTGGGAATAACTATATCCATCCGGCTTCCAAATTTGATAAGACCATACCGGTCACCCTGGGTTACTTCGTCGGCTTCCCTGAGGTAATTGATAATTCGACGAGCCAAAGCACCAGCGATCTGGGCAAATTTAACCTTCATCAAATCATTCTCCATTCCTACGACGCTTTGTTCATTCACTTCTGAGGCATCTTCAGCAAAGGCTGCTTTAAAGGCGCCGTATTTATAGTTGACAAAGCCAATTTTACCGGAGATGGGCACACGGTTAATGTGAACATTTAAGGGAGATAAAAACATCGTGATGAGCGTAGCTTCACCCACATAGTCATCCTCAACATCCTTGATATCTACGATGACACCGTCACCAGGACTCAAAATGTGTTTAGGGTTGATTACAACTTCACGTTCAGGATCTCTGAAAAAGTATAAAGTAAATAGTAAGAGTACGCCGCTCACCATGGATGGGATTTTCCAGTAAAGGGAACCCCCATTGAAAAAAGTTATTGCAGTCAGGATCAGCGTAAGCCCAAACACAATTGCTATATTTATATATCCTTCACGAGCCATAATTATCTATACAATTCCTCTCTATTAAGCCGCGCAAAGATAAGCGATGGGTGTCCAGATTAAAACACGCTTTTCGATGCGAAAAGCCACTAAATATATAGAAATTAGCGATGCTACCTGCTTTTAAAATCTGGTCTCAGAACAATAGAAAATCTGAATTGTATGTTACTCAGCGGGTACAACCGTTTCACCCAGTATGATGGGTAGGGCCATACTCTCAGTTTGTCGTAAAACATTTAGAGTAAGCTGGTCACCATTCTTCAGATCTTGAAGGTTAAAGTAGGTAAATATATCATCGTCAGTCTGAATCTGTTGACCATCCAGACCCACGATGAGATCACCAACTTCGACACCACCTCTGTGAGCCGGTGAACCATCCTTAACATTCACCACAACCACACCTACATTTGATCCCAAATTTAGAAGTTGAGCTGTTCGAGGGTTGTTTGGGCGATAACTAATCCCTGTAGAGTAGTTTCTATCTACAAAACCCTTGGCTCTCAATTCATCAATGATACCGATGGCTCTATTGATTGGTAGGGCAAATCCAATCCCAATGGAGCCGCTATGATTCCCACCTGAAAAGATAAAAGTATTAATTCCCACGACCTGCCCTTCAGAATTAACCAATGGTCCCCCACTGTTTCCTGAGTTAATTGAGGCATCTGTTTGGATCATATCTTGATAAATGCGACCTGATTGCTGGAATCCGAAGTCCATATGAAGACTACTAATAATTCCTGCCGTTGCGATGGGCATTTTACTCTCACTAAAGAGACCAAATGGATTGCCCAAAGCAATTACCCACTCACCCAAAATAATTTGGTCGGAGTTACCCAACTCTGCTGCAGGATACTTTCCTGGATCAATAATTTTAATAATAGCCAGATCTGTTTTTTCATCTATCCCCACGACCTCAGCCTTGTGCTGACTTCCATTTGCCAGGGTTACCAGAATTTCCACAGCATTTTCTACAACGTGGGCATTGGTGATTATATATCCATCTTCATCGTAAATAAACCCTGAACCAATCACGGCTTCTTTTTCCTGGAACCATCGTGGTGTCCCAGGCATGATGAAGCGCCAGAAGGGATCGGACATGAGTGGAGATTGAGTATATCGAATCTGAGTAGTAGAGATACCAACAACCGTAGGTGAAACATCCGCGATACCCTGTGTAATGGCAGTTTCCCGTGAGTCGTACAATGAGATCTTTTCAGGAATCTCTGCAGGAGAAATGGTTGATGGAAGCGGGCTATCATCTACTGTAATTGCAGTAGTATACTCACTGACGCCTGGTATTTGCCAGTTTCTCAATTCTCTGAGAGATAGGGTCAGCATTCCCAGGAAAAGGGCCAGGGCAAATATAAGTGTGGTAATTTTTTTCATTGATGTATTATCATTCCAAGTCTCGAATCTAAATAATAAGCGCTAATACTCGATCAGACAAGGGCATCCTTTGCTACTTACCAAGCGGGTTGAAGGTCTTTTGGATAGTTCACCTGCATAAGAGCGAGTCCATAGGCAGGAGCTGTCACTGTGTGTGATTTTCGATTTGGTTTTTTCAATAGCATAGCGAAATGTTCAATATCCCACTTCCCCCGCGCAACTTCAATCATACTCCCCACAAGCATACGCACCATATGGTGCAAAAAACGATCTCCAGCGATGGTAAATTTCAAGACACCTAATGGATTTACTTCCCAGGAAGCCACAGCCAGATTACAAACCATATTTTCAGTCTCAGTACCAGCATAGCAAAAACTTGAGAAATCATGCTCACCTAAAATTAGTTCTGATAGGGTGTGCAATTTGGAAACATCAATGGGATGTCGAACATACCATTGCGTATTCCGATCCAGCACATTAGGTGCTGTGGTAATTTGGTATAGATATTGGCGTCGTTTGGCAGCAAAGCGGCTGTGAAAATCATCACTGACTGTGGCTGATGCCATGAGTCTGATGTCATCAGGAAGTTGGCGGTTAAGGGCTTTCCAAAGATTTTCCACTGGAATAGAGCACGTTTCAACTTCAAAGTGTGCAACCTGACCCAGGGCATGTACACCACTATCTGTTCTACCTGATCCAATCAGACCAACTTCCTGATCTAATACCTTGTGTAGAGCACGTTCTATATGACCCTGGATTGTTTCAGGATCTATCTGAATCTGCCATCCATGATAGGCCGATCCCTCATATTGAATGAGCAGAGCTATTTTCATGCGGCTGTTTTCCTGGCAATGCTGACCAATCCAATCCAGATCGTCATTAAAGACCAGATGAGTATCATCACATGATTTACGGCAAGAAAGACCAGCCCCAGACTCAACCAGCCACAGCTCAATAGAAGCATATATTTTGATGTTTTATTCGACCTTACATTGGGTAGTCCCCGTATGGCAAGTAAATCACCTAGCGTCATTGATCGATGAATTGTATGAGAAATCATGGCTTTTAAAACACCCTGCCAATACCTCATTCTTTGGATGTAAGTTTTTTTGGGAGCACCAGATACGAAATAGAGTTGAAACCTGGAAAATCGCTGCCACTCCTGTTTGAGAGAAGGAATAAACCTCAACGACAGCACTACCAGGGTCTGCAATTTGCCAATCTGGAAACCCAACCATCTCAGAGGCGACAGGAGTATGGTTAGCTGGGCAATGGTAGCTGGATTACTTAGTCGGGATTGAAAACTTGAGACAATGGCCAGGGGCCAGGCAAATCGTTCTACAGCAAAGAGCAAATATTGCCAGTCTGCCCAATGGAACCCTTCCACCAAGGATTTTTGGAAAAGTTCTCTCATAAATGGCGAGAATATGATTTGCAGTAGGGCCAGAAACAAAACCAGACCCAGAATAAAAGCGAGTGTCTTCCAGGGAGATGAAGAAGTTGTGAAAAGAACTCCTAGTGTGAGTAGGCTTATTCCCACATGCCACATGGGTGATGAAACTAAAAAGAGTGAGATAAATACGAGGGCTGAAACAAAAAAGGTGAACCAGATCAGCAAGGGATCTACATCTGCATATGCATTTTTTTTATAAGAGTATGTATCTACCAAATTAGTCCAGCCATCAAAAGGTCAGAGCAATTCTCAAACCAGCGCTTCTATCCGTCATATCAGGTTGAATGACCATTGTTGCATTCAAACGCTTGAGATAGAGCGCGTCCATGGTACTGACCAGGTGATTTAGTGCGATCGCTCCGAAGGTGTATGTCAGGCGTTGTCTCCATAAATAACGTTCTGTTTTTATGTCAAAATATTCACCACGTTTTTCGTCTGAATCCCAATGCCAGTCATAACCATTTTCGGCCGAATAGATCCGGTCCCATTGTCTATTTCGGAGCATCTGCTCATTATAGGCTTCCATACTTTCGTATTTAGAGACACGGTCTAAAAAGACATCTGACTTATTTTGAGGATCAGTGATATGACCATACTCACTGGCAAAATAGTATAGATCATTCTCGTGGTTCTGGGCGGTTGAACTGGCAATACCTGCAAATATCCACAGCGCAGCTTCGATGCCATTAAATAGATAACCTCTGTTATGAGCACCGAAACTGTGCTCTCCCCAACCGGGAATCAGTGTACTTTTCAGGACGGATGGTTTGGACATCGAGCTATCAGAAGATTCCCCAATTATCGGGAAGATTGCCAATATGGTTACAAGTACCACTTTCACGTTGAGATGTCGCAATATTTAAGTCCTTATAAAAAAGAGTGCTGCACCAAGGGAAAATACACCCAGGGTTGTCAAAACAATCAGGATTACTGCAGGCTCACCCCTCAAATAATCACCTTTCAACTCGAAAGGGATTTCTTCACCGAGAAGTGATTTTACCTGAGCCTTTGAGAGGTTGTCTGAAATTTTCCCGTTCCAGGCATATTCGGTCTGTTCATGTATAAATAGCACATTGAGTTCTAACTGGCGAAGGTATCTTGAGTTCCGCATAGATTTTGTAGGGGTATGATTTATTGACATAGTGATCTTATTGGTAATGATGTCAGTTGGTTCTATCTCATACTGGCTTTTTGTCCTGGGCAAACACGAATTCAAAAATGCTCCCAGCGTTGATTCATCTACAAAAGATAGATTCAGGCTATCCTTAGGCAGAGATGTGGAGTCAGTTATGGCCTTACGCAAATCTTTTAGGAGTTCGGTAGTCAATTCCCGATGACTGGATTGACCGAATCCCAATCCGAACAACAAACAAATAATCAGAACATATTTCAATGTGGCGATACCTGGAATGCGTTAGGTATGGGCATAATATCAATAAAAATATTTACTGTGGTTTGGTGGATTTGCCCAGGACCACCCAGAGTAGTCCCAGTGAGGAGAGCAGCAGAATTGTCAATGCAAAAACATTTCCATGTCTACTGTAAAAGGTTCTCTCCAAACCTATGGGGGCATCAAAAACAATCTCACCTTTTTCACCGAGGGGAATTGATTCTGCTATCCTACCCGAAGGTAAGATCATGGCGCTTACACCAGTTTGAGCAGCCCTGGCTATACTTATTCTATGCTCAATGGCTCTGAGCCTTCCTGCAGCAAGGTGCTGATATGGACCAGGTGAATTACCCAACCAGGCATCATTTGTAATGATGGACATGAGATCAGCATCATTATTAATAAAAGTTCGGAAGATGTATGGGTCAGCAGATTCGTAGCATATTAAGGTACCAAGATCAGTGACCTCATCTCGACTTCCCATGGGATATACAACTGATTCATCACCTGGTTGAAAATTGGCCTGGCCAAAATTTAGATTTGCCAGGACGGGGAAGGTTTCAACCATGGGTATACGTTCTGCAAAAGGAACCAGACCCTGTTTACTGGAAATAACAACTGGCATCCCTGGAGAATAATAGAAGGCTGAATTGAAGAATTGATAATCCCCGTTTTTTTCCTCGTGGTGAAGAGCACCAGCCAGGACAGAAACTGCATTTTTCTCAACAAATTTTCTGATCTTGCGATCAAACTGTGGATAGTAATGCAAATGAGCAGGTACAGCACTTTCGGGCCAGATTAGAATACGTGCACTATCCTTAACCGCCCGTCTGGATTGGTCCAGGATGGCTTCAACATGTTTGGTTTTTTTTGAACGAACCCATTTTTGATGTGGATCCAGATTGGTCTGAATAATTCCAACTCTGATGGTTGAATTATTTAACTCTCCCACCACTTTCATGCGAACTGCTCCGAAAATGAAGGAGCCAACAACAATGAAACCCAAAACACCCCAGACCAATTGTTGGGTTCTGACAGTGAGTTTACCAAACTCCAGTTGAAAGAGAATGGTGTTTATCATAACTACCCAAAAACTGATGGCATAGATACCACCATATTCAGCCAATTGCTGGAGTGGAAGCGCGAAATTCTGAGTCATAGCAAGTGATAACCATGGGAATGCTAAAGTATAACCATGATAACTGTACAAGAATTCAATGGAAACCCAGAATGCAGGGGCCATCCAGAGACCTTTTGTACCTAGGTTTCTACCCGTTCTGGCAATCATCAATCCGAATAATCCAAACCAGAGTGACATATAAGCCACGCTACCCATCATGGAGGCTGAGGCAACCCAGATATTGGTTCCAGAGTTATTTGCTATCCAATTCAGACTGGTCAGCGTGAAAATAAATCCAGTAATGTACCCTAATTTGAAGCCTCGCTGCCATCCATCCTGCTGCAGAGCTGCCCAGAGAGGTATCCAGGCTACCCAGGCAATAAAGAACATATCAAAAGGTGGAAAACTGAGGGTAAGTAATAACCCAGAGATGATCGCGAGTGTTTCTGGTGTGAATCTCTTCGTCATGATCTTTCTACCGTTTAATTATCCTTGTGTTTCCTGAAGATATTGTTTCAATATAATAGCAGCCGCAATTCTATCGACTGCACCTTTATCATCACCAATCTTTTTGCCCATTCGATGCAAAGATTCCTCAGCTTCAACTGAGCTATAACTCTCATCAATGGTAAACACTGGTTGGTCAATCCTGGTCTTTAGTACCTCAATAAATACTTCAACCCGTTTAGCCTGTTCACTTTTTTCTGCACCAGGTCTGAGAGGTACTCCAACCACCACTTCTGTCACTTGCTCCCGTTGAATGACTCCACGGATTTGTTCAACTGCATCATCATTACTCGAAATCAGCAGCGTCTCATAAGGACTGGCAATTATCCTCAAAGGATCTGTGAGGGCTAGGCCCACACGTCTCCCACCGGGATCGATTGCTAATATTCGCCCTTGCACGTGACAGTGTGCCTAAAGGTTTAGTCTACTGGCTGTTTCAAGACTTCTTTGAGCAATTTACCAGGTTTGAAATGCGTTTTTCTTCTGGCTGGAACATAGATTTCTTCGTTGGTACGAGGATTTCTAGCACGTGGTTTTGCTTTAGTAGGTTTGACTTCAAAAACACCAAAATTACGGACTTCAATTCGGATTGAAGCTTCATCACCACTCATCATTTCACGAAGAACGGTGAAAACGCCATCGACGATTTCTTCAGTCTGGAATATTTTTTGGCCGAGTTTCTCAGCAGTTTTTTTTGCAACATCTTTTTTTGTGTATGTGATTGACATGGGTTATCCTTTCTTAGCCATGGCTCTACTCGCGTTCTACGCTTATCACGCCTTCTGACGCCAGTAGTTTTGCTTTTAATCGATCTAATTGTTTGACACCTTCTACCTCAATAATGACCAGACCGGTGACAACATCACCGTCGACCTTCATGGATAGAGTATCAATGTTAATGTCATAGGAAGAGATCGTCTCTGTGACGTCTCGAACTAAATGTTTGCGTTCCTGTGCCAATATCTTCATGCGGACAAGGAATTTCTGTGAACGTGCAGCAGCCCAATCCACATCAATAATGCGCTCTTCTTCCGGCAGGTTGGTTCCCACAGTATCACAATCTTTATGATGAACTGTAATTCCCCTACCCCGTGTGATAAAACCCAGAATGGGATCACCAGGAATAGGATTACAGCATTTTCCAAAGCTTATCATCATGTTATCAATGCCCTGTATGGAAACCCCTTTGGTATTCCTTCTGGCTCGATTGAGAAATGACTCGGCATAATAGCTCTCTGATTTTTCCTTCCGGGGTTTGGAATATTCTTCGGGGAAGAATTTACCAAGGATGGATGATATGGTGCGATGACCCGAACCAATTGAGGCTATCATTTTCTCTTCAGATTCAAATTTTAGTGTGACATAGGCATCTTTGAGATGCTTCCATTCCTTGGCTTTTTTGATCTTGCGTAATTCTCGCTCAAGAATCTCCTTACCAAGTCGCAAGCTTTGCTCAAACTCTTGACCTTTGATCCATTTTCTGATATTTGATTTGGCTTTGGAGGTTTTTACAAATTTTAACCATGAGGAATTGGGTTTTTGAGAATCACTTGTTATAATCTCAACCTTATCACCACTCTCTAGCTCACTATTAAGTGGTTTGATGCGGCCATTTACCTTGGCACCGATACAGTGCAGTCCCACCTGAGAGTGCACATCAAAGGCAAAGTCTAGAGGTGTAGCCCCCAGTGGCAAAATTCGAACTTCCCCTTTAGGGGTATAGACAAAAATTTCATCCTTGTAGAGATCAATTTTCAGAAGATCCATAAACTGATGCGAGGTGGTTTTATCTTCGGTCTGGAGAATATCAACCAAATTCCTTAACCAGGTTACCTGCTGATCAATATCTTCTTGAGTTGATTTTGAATCCTGCTCTTTATACTGCCAGTGTGCAGCCACACCCTCTTCAGCCGTATCATCCATGTCCTTTGTCCTGACCTGCACTTCAACTGGAAAGCCATCAGGACCCACTACCGTAGTCTGGATACTCTGATATCCATTAGATTTGGGCTGAGCAATAAAATCTTTGAAGCGTTCCTGGATAGGTGTATAGAAGGCATGAATGAGTCCCAAGACACTATAACAGGCTTCAACCTTATCCACTATGATACGGACTGCATAAATATCGAAAACATCTTCAAAAGGTCGATTCTGATCTCGCATTTTACGAAATATGGAATAGTGAGATTTGAATCTGCTTTTATAAACGGCCTCAAATCCTGTGGCTTCCATCTTCTCTTTTACAGGCTCTAGGAATTTCTGAACATATTTTTCAAAAAATACCTGTCGCTTGGGAATAAGTTTATGCAGTTCCTGAGCTGCTTTTGGTTCCAGAATATCGAAGATGAGATCTTCCATTTCAGACTTGATTCGATACATCCCTAAACGATGAGCCAGCGGGGCATACACATCTCGAGTTTCCCGGGCAATTCGTCTCTGCTTTACAGCAGGGAGATGTTCAAGGGTACGCATATTGTGCAGCCGATCTGCAAATTTGATGATGATGACACGAATATCATCGGCCACAGAAAGAAGCATCTTTCTAAAATTGACTGCCTGTTTGTCTTCTTCACTGCGAAATTTTATATCCGAAAGTTTAGTAACACCGTCTACCAGAGCGGCAACCTCTTCTGAGAATTCTTGTTCCACATCCTTATGGGTGTAGCCTGTATCCTCAATGACATCATGGAGCAATGCTGCCGAAATGGTGACGGGATCGAGTTTCATATCTGCAAGAATCGTTGCCACTTCAACACAATGCGTAAAATAGGGTTCGCCAGATTTCCGTAATTGACCCTGATGAGCTTTCTTACCAAAATTGTAGGCACGCCAGACAAAATCTTCCCCGCTGGGACCCACTGAATCGCTTCCACCCATCAATTCGATGATGTTCTGGAAGTCGTTGGGATATTTAACCCCATCGGTATTCAGGATTCGATCTAGAATTGCCGCAGCCATTAGAAGGGTTCAGGAGCTCCTTCGTTGGGTGGTGGAGATGGCGAATAGGCCGAAAGATTTTCAAAGGAAGCAAATTTATCAATAAAGCTAAGCTTCACAGTTCCTGTGGGACCGTTACGCTGTTTGGCTACGATGAGTTCTGCTAAACCCTCCTGGGTATTTCCATTGTCATCAAGCACACCGTATTTTTCTGGACGATATATAAACATAACCACATCAGCATCCTGCTCAATGGAACCAGATTCACGTAGATCTGAGAGTATGGGGCGTTTGTCTCCTCCCCTTGTTTCAACTGCTCTTGAAAGCTGTGAAAGGGCAATGATGGGAAGGTCAAGTTCCTTGGCTAGCATCTTGAATGATCTGGATATTTGACTTATTTCCTGCTGTCTGGATTCCACTCTTCCAGTCCCCTGCAGGAGTTGCATATAGTCAACAATGATCAGGTCGATACCCTTATCAGCTTTCAAACGTCGAGCTTTGGCTCGGAGTTCGGTGATGTTAAGAGAAGCAGAATCATCGAGATATATTTCGGCTTCGGCCAGGTTTCCAGCAGCCGTACTGAGTCTAGGCCACAAATTTGAAGGAAGACGTCCGGTTCTAACAAGGTGAGCATCAACTTTGGCTTCACTACATAGTAAACGCATAGCCAATTGGTAGTTGGACATCTCCAAAGAGAAAATACCGATCTTGGTACCAAATTTTACTGAGGCATTACGAGCCAGGGAAAGTGCTAGAGCTGTTTTTCCCATGGAGGGTCTGGCTGCGACGATGATTAAATCAGATTTTTGGAAGCCAGATGTAATATCATCCAGCGCATCAAAACCTGTGGCCACACCACGGATACCACCGGGATTTTCGTGGAATTTATCAGCTTGAGCAAAAGCCTCATCCAGGGCACTACGGATTCTTACAAAGTCAGCTGTCTTAAAACGCTTTTCAGAAAGTTCGAATATTTTGCTTTCTGCTTTCTCAAGGAGATCATCAACTCGTTCACGAGTTTCATAAGCCTCAGTGGACAATTCGGCTGAGAGTTGAATCAAGGCACGCAGGGCTGAACTTTCCATTACGAGTCGGGCATAGTAACGAGCATTGGCAGTCGATGGAATTTTTTCAGTCAACTCAGTGATATAATAGGCCCCACCAGCTGCCTGGAGATCACCACTTCTTTTCAATTCATCAACAACGGAAATCTGATCGACTGGTTCACCCCGTGCGTCCAGATTAAGGATGGCATTAAATATTTTCGCGTGGGCTGGACGATAAAAGCTTTCTGGCTCGAGAAATTCCATAGCTGAAGAAAGTGCCATGCGATCCAACATCATGGATCCAATGACGCTCTGCTCGGCTTCTTCGTTGTGGGGTGGTAGTCTCAAATTTTGACTGGTTTCACTCACGCCTGCTCCCCTCTTTTCTCTAGATACATCTCACGGATTTTCTTGAAATCTTCCCAGGCAGGACGTTTCCAGTTGGGATTTCTTAGTAGCGCAGCAGGATGATAGGTAACCACCATATCGGTACCATGATAGTCAAAGACCTGTCCTCGCATGGATGTCAGAGAATCCTTGGTCCGAAGTAGAGTGGTCGCTGATATGCGGCCCAGTGCAACAAGAAGTTTAGGTTTGATCATCTCTATCTGCTTGAGGAGATATTGCTCACACTCTTCAATCTCAGCTTTATTTGGATCACGATTATTAGGTGGCCTGCATTTGAGTATGTTGGCGATATAGACATCTTCCCTGGTGAGATCGATGGCTTTGAGGATATCCGTGAGCAATTTGCCTGATCGGCCGACAAAAGGCAGACCCTCAAGATCCTCTTTTTCACCTGGAGCCTCACCGACGAACATGATATCTGCATCGGGATTGCCGGCACCAAACACAAAGTTGGTCCTGGTAGCGCCGAGAGGACAGTTCATGCAGTTCTCAATGGCACTATTGAATTCACTTAGAGTTTTCACATCACTACTCACAGAGGTTTTCTCCATATCAGTTTCCTGAGTGGTTTCAGGCATGTATAATGGTCCACCAAAAATCTCTAACTCTTCTTTAACGAAGGCTTTTATCTGGTCATGCTTATTCATCACCTGATATTAATCCTGCTCAGTTAGGCTTCTTCAGTTGCCTCTTCATCAGCGTTACCATCATCAAACATGGCCTGCTTTTCCCATTTTAGGTCACCGGATAGAAATTCAGTCAGTCCTACAGTTGTGGGTTTCACAACAGTATCATAGGCTTCTCGATCAATTTCAGTGTCTACTTCGTAGGCAGGTGCCATTTCATCTTCACCACTGATTTCTTCAAGGTTTTCTTCTTCACGACGGCGTTCTTCTTCGATGACATAACGATCACCAATGATCTGTCTCGCTCTTTTAGCGATCACAGTCACTGCTTCAAAAATATCTTCAGTATGCTCTTCGATTTTTCTGAACGGTACTGTCTTTAAACCCATTTATATACTCCTTTGTTGTTGATACACTTCATTTTCTAATATTTCAGTAAACGCGTTAACTGCTTCACTTAATTCAGAGTTAACGATGGTATAGTCAAATTGTTTTCCCAATAGCATCTCTTCCGGCATACGATCAAGACGAATCCTGATCTGTTCAGGACTATCAGTATTTCGGTTGATGAGTCTTTGTTCTAAAGCCTCAACTGAAGGTGGTTCAATAAAAATAGATACACTGTTCTCAGGGTAGGCCTTCTTCAGATTAATCCCACCCTTTATATCGATATCAATAAGTAACTGTTTCCCCTGCTCTAGAGCAGAATCCACGTAGGAACGCAAAGTTCCATAATAATGACCATTTTTTGAATATACTTCCTGCCATTCCACCAATTCATCGCGTTCGATACGCTGCAGGAAATCAGCCTTAGTGATAAAGAAGTAATGCTTTCCTTCTACCTCGTAATCTCTTCGCGGACGTGTAGTAACAGAGACTGAGAATTGAATCTCAGGAATTTTTGCCATAACAGCATTTTCAACAGTCCCCTTGCCTGTACCCGAGGGTCCAGCCACAATGATCAATCTTCCAGTTTGGGTTGTCATTGAATATTTTGCACCTGTTCTCTTATGCGTTCAATCTCATTTTTTAATTCCACAACAGCATGTCCAATAGGAGTGGAGTTAGCTTTGCTACCAATGGTATTTGCTTCGCGATTCATCTCCTGCAGCAAGAAATTTAAGCGCTTACCGGCATCACCATTCTCCACCATTAGCTCACGGAAATGTTGAATATGGGCATCCAGGCGGGTTAATTCCTCTGCAATATCCAGCTTGTCACTCCAGAGCACAATTTCCTGCTCAAGACGCTTCTCATCAATCTGTGACTCGCTCTCTAAACTGCTGTCGCCTATTTTCTTACGCATTTTTTCTGCGATGTGTTCCAGACGACCACCATCTTCCGCTTGAATTTTGGTGATGATCTCAACAATATTATCCAGTTGCTCAAGAATGGCCTGCTCGAGTAATTCACCCTCACGCAAACGCATGGCCTGTAATTGTTCTGAAGCTTTTTTGATCAGGTTTAAAACGGCATCGTTAAATTTTACCTGATCTTCTGCATCTGTATCATATGTGATGACATCAGGAAAGCGAAGTAGTTCGGCAATGGATAGTGATTCACTTTCACGCCCCAAAATCTGGGCGCTATTGTTAGCAATTAGCTGGTAATGCTGGAGCAATTCTTCGTTCATCCGCGGTCTGCCAATGGCAGATTGATCCGTCCCCATATTCATGGTTACGGTTACTCTCCCGCGAGTCAATAATGACTGCAAATGGTTTCTGGCAGCATCTTCCACTTTTTCGTAGCCTCGGGGAAGACGCATGACGAATTCAAGGAACCGACTATTCACAGCTCTCAGCTCAATAACTACCTTAAGATCACCAATTTTTTCTTCGGCCCGGCCATAGCCGGTCATACTTATTAGCATAGGTCCTCTCTAAAACCAACATTTCAACCTACTTATACACTTTTTCTCAAGCTATTACTTGAAATGCTGAGACAAAGCCGCATAGTATAATTTTTGACAATAGCTATGTCAAAAGATATATTGAAGTTAGGTCAATATTTTTTTAATAATTTGGGAGATTCATACCATATTACCCTTGTAAGCCCCATCGAAGCCGAAATTTTAAACCTGATGAGGGTTTAAGAACTAAGGGAGTTCCACAGAACGTAGTACCCGACGAGTGCTAGAATATGTAGCTTCAATTCCGCAGCTGGCCAGGGTGTACATTTGCATAAAATCTGTGCGACTATCCTCCACTTCCGAATTTCCGAAAGTTGCCCACGAGGGTGTATGCTGGAGAGGAATATTTAGACCGATTGAAGTGATAAGTCGTTTATTATCCAGAAACAGAAATCCGTTCTTACGCGTGGCATCCACAGGGACCCATCCCTTGACAGGCAGATAAATCTCTGACCAGACATGAGCTCCAGTATTCTCAGGTACGAAGTTAAAACCGGATTGTTGGCGGGCTGGGATACCGGCTATCCTGCACATGGTCATAAACAGAGCTGAGTATTGGCCACAATCCCCTTTCAGGGTTTCAAAAGCATTTTTTACACCACGTTGCTCTGGTGGATAGATGTATGTCATGGATCTTTGGACCCAATTATAAATTGCCTCAGCCTGACTCACAGGATCTGCAATATTTTCCAATAATCTGAAAACCGTATCGATGAGGGCATCATCTTGCTCTAGAAAGCGCTCAACCCTGGTATAATTATCTAGGATATCTTGAGGGATTTGATTCCAGTGTCTTCGTTCAGCGACTTTGTCTACATCAGGTCGATAATCATAGGTGATATATCTGAATTTCCGAGAGATGGTGAAGTCAGCCTCATGCTGGACCAATGGATTCCAATACAGTATCTGATTTCCATACTCCGAATCATCAAATCGGTGAGCCGGCTCTGGCTGGATAGTGGATTCTGACAACACTCTCTGAGTTGGATAGTCTCTGATATCTGAGCTCCATATATGCAAGGCTGGTGGTTGCTCATCCTGGATGCTTTTGTTCTGGTTAGATTCGATCAAGGCATCGTTTGATAACTTAAAAATATTCTTCACACTGACAGAGAGTTCACCTGTGACCAAGCGAGGATTTGAATACTCACTTGAGAGATTTTTCATGGCACTCTGGAGAATGAGTATTTCTTCAGAATTCGGACGAGCACTGCGGTGACTACAGGCGGTGAACGCAATAAATATGAGTAGAGGTGATAATCGTAGTAGGCTATTATTCAGAGACATACAGGTTTTCCTTAAATCAATATCACTATTTCATGTTCTTGGGAAAGTCGAAGATCAGGCTTAGTCCCACCAATCTTACTTTTTGATATTCCAATGTGCTATAGGGTAACTGTCCCTGATAGTAACTGAATAAAAGTTTCACTGGAGTTTGGGTTCTTCTCGCGAATTCAATACCAGCGCCAATTCTTATATTGGGGACATATTCGTAGTGCTCATAAATCTTTATATCCGTCCCAGCCAAAAGAGCCAATCCGGGCTGATTTGAGAGTGGATGATACCAATCACCACCTAGTTGAAGCAAGATGCGCTCTCGGACGGTATTGGGCGAGACATTGTATCCTGCCACACCATAGATATTCCACCCAACAAACCTCTTAAACAGAGTGAGATCCAGCTGCTCATAATTTTGGGTTCGGAGTGTGGGAGTCACGATGAAATTGCGAATGATATAGTCATCTCCAATATGTGAGGATTGGTGAAAAAGACTTACCCTATACAGTGTGCTGGGATTGTGTTCATAGTGAAAAATTGAGGATATCCGGTAATCTGCATTTTGAAGTCCTCCCATAAAGGCCTCCCCTGCATCAACTATTGAAAATTGTGAGTAGATTGTAAACTCCATTCCTGTTTCCCATTGTCTGGTCTCTGATTGCACGGAACGGACAAATTGCTGGTGCATGCTCAATGAAATTGGGACATAGATCAGTTGCTGGGTCTCCCCTTCGACCTCATAACTCAAAATGCTGATGCTTTGTTGACCGGCTGCTGGATCCAGATATCTAGATGGGAAGAATGACCCTTGAGGCAACCAGCTTATATCAGAACCTGAAAGTGGGCTGGCGGACAGCATGAGGATGAGAACAACAACAATCCGAATATGTAAAAATTTGATCAGAATATCTCCCCAGGTATTAATCCTATTTTTTTATAGGCTCTAGCTTCAGGAGAAAACTATTTTCAACGCAGGTTTGAACAACCCTTATTTGCATACTTTTGTTGAGTTGATCTAGAACAAGTTTATATATGAATAATATTTTATTATTATGTGCGTTTAGAAATTAATGCTTCTCGAATCTTTGTCTGACAATACAGGAAGTGACTTTCAAAATTGATTAAAGCAAAATTACATAATTATGTAATCATTCTCTTATCTCTGCTTACCATAACATTCCTGGTGCTTTACTCGGCCCAGAGTATGAGCTATTTAAACACCCCAGTTGAAGAACGCTATCTGTTAAAAGAGCTAGACAGTTTATATGGTCCTTCAGGTCTATATGGACATGGCGTTGGTTTTCTAGCGGCATTTTTTATGTTTTTACTTTGGCTATATATCATTCGCAAGCGCTGGAACCGTTTACGGGGTGTTGGTCGTCTGAGTCAATGGCTCAAGTATCACATGTGGTTTGGGATTGTGGCTCCCCTCCTGGCTGGATATCATGCTGCTTTCAAATTCGAGGGACTTATCGGAGTGATGTACTGGGCCATGATAGCTGTCATGCTTAGCGGCATCGTAGGGAGATATTTATATGGCCATATCCCTCGTCGACGGGATGGTCATGAAATGAGCATGAAACAAATTAATACTGAGAAAGCTTCAAAACTGCGTTCACTTCAGATGGAATTTGGCATTTCTCCTGAAGATATTAACAAGCTACAAGGTTTAACCCCTCAGTTAAGTGGTGCAGGAACTCTGGTTTCGCTTTACCACCTTGCTGTTTTTGATGTAAAACGCCGCTATCAACTCAATCATATTCTCAAAGATTTTGAGCTACGTTACGGCGTAAGCAAGCAGAACCTGGTCTTCTTTAAAGCAACAATTGAGAAGCAGCTCATCATGAGTCAGCGTGTCATCGTGCTTGATGCAGTGAGTAAAGTCTTCCACTGGTGGCATGTCATACATAAACCTTTCGCCTATGCGATTTTTATCGTTTTAACCCTGCATATCATACTCACCTTAAGTTTTGGATTCACATGGATATTCTAAACAACGAATCGGTATTATCCTGGTTATTGGGTGGTCTGCTCATTTTTGCTTTTACAATACCCTATCTCATTCGCTGGAAGCGCAAACAGAATCAAACAGTAGAAAAACTGAACGAATCAACACGAATTGGGGCTAACAAAGCACTCATGCAGCACCCCATCATCGATTTATCCAGATGTATTGGTTGTGGTATCTGCACGAAAGTTTGTCCAGAGGGTGAAGTACTTGGTCTGGTAGGTGGTAAAGCTGTTCTCATCAATGGAAGCAAATGTGTGGGACATGAAGTCTGCATGGAGAGTTGCCCAGTGGGTGGCATTGAGGTGGGTCTGGGTGATATATCCAGTAGAGAAGATATTCCTCAACTCAGCTCAGAGCTTGAGAGTAATTTTGAGAACATTTACGTCATCGGAGAGCTGGGTGGTTTGGCTTTGATTAGAAATGCTGTAAATCAGGGAGCCAGAGTCGCTAAATCCATACAAGCAAAGCTGAATGGTTCAACTCCCTCTCAACCCATTGTTGTGGTGGGTGCAGGACCTGCAGGACTTTCATGCACCATTTCTCTTAAGGAAATGGGGTTACCAGTTGTTCTTCTTGACCAAAGTGAACCCGGTGGCACCATCCTTCAATATCCCAGAAGGAAACTTGTCATGGTACAACCCATAGAGATGCCAGGTTATGGTGAAATGGCCAACTCTGAATACTCCAAAGAAGAGTTACTTGAGATTTGGGACAATATATTTGAAAGTCATTCTCCTGATTTCCGTCGGGGTCATCAATTGCAGGCCATTGAAAAAGATGGAGCCGGATATAAAATTACCACCAGTATGGGTGGGTTCAGCAGCGAATATGTTGTTCTTGCCCTGGGTCGACGTGGTACACCCAGGAAGTTGGAAGTCCCTGGAGAAGATTTAAGTAAGGTTGCCTATAAATTGATGGATGCAGAAACTTACCAGGATAAACATATTCTGGTTGTGGGTGGTGGTGATTCTGCAGTCGAGGCTGCTGTGGGGCTGGGCCAGCAAATAGGAAATACTGTCACCCTTTCGTATCGCAAGAATGGTTTTGCCAGAATCAAGACCAGAAATGATGAACAGGTGGCCAAAGCGGTTAAAAACGGATGGATTAATATCATGTATGAGTCCACTGTGGATTCAATTGATGAACAACATGTGATTATTAATCACGAGAACCAAAAGAAGCAGGTTGAAAATGATTATGTTTTCATCTTTGCTGGAGGAATCCCCCCTTTCAAATTGATGAATTCAATTGGCATCCAATTCGGAACCTCAACTATATCGTGAAATCAACTCTTGCAACTCTAGGATTATTTTTTCTCCTCCTGTATCCTGTAACTCTGGAGGCCCAATTGAGCCCTGGAGCTTTGGCAGAGCCACATGCCCATTTATCGGGACTCACCAACTGTCTTAGTTGCCATACCTGGGGTAGCAAAGATTTAAGCCCAAAATGCCTGGAATGTCATACACCAATCCAAACCAGGATTGAGGATGAACTTGGCTTTCATGGTAATCTCGAGGAAAACGATTGCCTGGAATGTCACACTGATCATATGAATAGAAATTTTGAAATGATTCACTGGGAACCATCTCAGAAAGATTTCGACCATGTACAAACGGGCTATGAGCTTGAGGGTAAACACCTCAAACTGAATTGCAATGAATGCCACAAAAGCGAATTTATTATATCAGATGATATTCTGGATTATGCTAAATCTAAAAAAACTAGCGATGTTCTCTCCTCCACATTCCTGGGATTGGGATCTGAATGCGCCACCTGTCATGTGGATGTTCATGCAAACGAATTCGTAGACCAAACCTGCGACGATTGTCACAGTGAAGTCAACTGGACTGACGCCAGAGATAACTACGATCACGATTTTGATACCAATTTTCCTATTCGTGGAGCCCATAAACAGCTTGAATGTGAAAAATGCCACACAGCAACCCAAGATGCCGTAGGTGACTTCCAGGCTCAGCAATTTACCGGTTTGAAATTTAATCTCTGTACCAATTGCCATGCGGATGAACACAAAGGATCATTTGGCTCAAATTGTCTCAAATGTCATACTGAGAGTACTTTTAAACAGGAAGATGTGGCTGGGGCATTTAATCACCAGGTAACGCGCTATCCACTCGTTGGTAAACACGCTACCGTCGAGTGCGAATTGTGCCATACCAGTAAAAACCGGTTTAATCTGGCTTCAAGCTTTGATCTGTGTTCTGACTGTCATCCAGATAACCATGACGGAATCTTTCAGAAACCAGAACGTGACAATTCTTGTGATCAATGCCATAGCGTTCGAGGCTTCTTCCCTCCATTATTCGGGGTGATAGAACATCGTAACACTCGATTTGCCATCGACGGAGCCCATCTTGCTCAACCTTGTATCTTTTGCCACGAGCAAGATTTTGAACCCGTATATCGCTGGGAGCCCCTATCCTGTAAGTCCTGTCATACTACAATTCATGGAGAGCAGTTTACTGGATATCAACAAAATGAAACCTGGTGCGAGAACTGTCATAAGACATCTGATTGGGTTGATTTATCCTTCGACCATGCCTCAACCTTTTTCCCCCTCTCCGGAAAACATGAGGATCTGGATTGTTCAGCCTGTCATATCAGTAATGTTGAGATAATCCAGTATGAGGATACTGATACCAGTTGTAACAGCTGCCATGGCGATGTCCATGCGAAACAGTTTGAGGAACAAGTTTGTGACGATTGTCATTCTACTCAGAATTGGAAAATTCCAGAATTCGACCATTTCGGTTTGACTGAATTCACCCTGGATGATCAACACCTGGATTTAGCATGTGGTCAATGTCATAAATTTGAACCACAGCTGAATACCATCCGGTTTAAACCCATACCTCATAAGTGTCAGGACTGCCATAGTTTTGGGGATTTCAAGCGATGAAAGCGATGAGGTTACTGCTTACTCTGTCCCTCTTCATCCTAAGCAATCTTGCCCTGGCTCAGGATGATTCTGATATTGAAACAGATTTAACCTGCGAAGTTTGTCATGCTGGTGGTGATTGGAGTTCTGATATCGGTCAGAATTTTGATCATATCATGACGGGATACGAGTTAATTGGAACCCACGCTGACATTGATTGTGGAAATTGCCACACTGGCTCAACACCGGCTGAGAAACACAATTTTGGTCAGGTCTCATCGGATTGTGTGACCTGTCATGAAGATATTCATAATGATCAATGGGGACAGGATTGTGAACGCTGCCATAGTCCGGATACATGGACTCTATCGACTCAACAGCAAAACCATGACCTGACAAATTTTCCGCTCCAGGGACCCCATCGAAGTTTGAGCTGTGAAAGTTGTCATCTGAATAATCCTGGTTCTGGGGCCACGCTGCCCCTGGATTGTGCTGGTTGTCATTCCTCAGACTATAATGAAAGTGATGATCCATCTCATCAAATTCTGAATCTCGGGAACGATTGTGAATCCTGTCATGCTCCTCAGAGCGCTCACTGGACGAATTCAATCTTCAATCACAATGATACTGACTACTATTTACTGGGAATGCATAACACTGCTACCTGTGGGAGTTGCCATATGCAAAGTGCAGATAATACACCCGCAGAATGCGTAGATTGCCATATAAATGAATTTAATGCCACTCTCCAACCTCCTCATCAGACAGAAGGGTTTCCACTGGATTGTCAATCCTGCCACGACAGTTTTACCTGGAATTCCACATTCCTGCATGAGCAAACTGGTTTTCTGCTGGAGGGAGCCCACGAGACAACACTTTGTTTGGATTGTCATGCTGACCAGAATTTTGATAATACACCAGAGTTATGTTCTGGCTGTCATCAGAACAATTGGGAGGCGACTGTTGTTCCTCCGCATGAGGATGCAGAATTTGGAGAGACCTGTGAAGATTGCCACACTGTTACAGCCTGGCTACCAAGTTTATGGGATCATGACAGGGACTCTGAGTATCCATTAACTGGAGCTCACATTGGACCAAGTTGTGAGGCCTGTCATACGGTAGCTCCATACTCAGCACAGCCATCTGAATGTGTAGATTGTCACCAGTCAGACTATGATGAATCGCTTGAGCCTAATCATGTAACTAGCAGTATGCCAACGACTTGCGATGTATGTCATACGACAGTAAATTGGAGTTCAGAAGAAATTGATCATACCCAGACTGCCTTTCCGCTACAGGGGGCTCATACTGAAATTGAATGCATGACATGCCATGCCGATGGCTATGATTTACCCACGGAATGTCAGGGTTGTCACCTCCAAGATTATACTTCAACAAGCACCAGTCCCAGTCCTGATCATACCCAATATGGCTTTAGTCAGGATTGTATAATTTGCCATAGTCAGGTGACCTGGAAACCATCCTCATTCGATCATAATGCTAATCTGACGGGTTTCGCCATACAAGGTGCGCATCTCGCTCTGCTACCAGAAAATTGTTTTGCTTGTCATGAGACAGCACAATGGACCGGACTCTCTGCAGATTGCTTCGCCTGTCATCAGATTAATTTCGATAACACCAGCGATCCGGATCATGATGCAAACGGGTTTCCAGAGAATCTTTGTGAGACTTGTCATTCCCAGGATGTTTGGGAGCCGTCCATCTTTGACCATAGTGCCACATCAATCAGCTGTGTGACCTGTCATATGGTTCAATACAGTGGAACTTCAGACCCACCTCATGCTGAGTTATCCTTTCCTACTGACTGTGCCAACTGTCATAATAGCACGGCCTGGATTCCAGGTACTTTTTCCCATGATGTTGAAACAACCGGTTTTCTCTCAGATGGAGCTCACCTGAGTATTAATTGCAGCAGCTGTCACGAGAGCTGGGAGCCTCCTACTGAGATCAGAAACTGTGCCTCAGCTTCTTGCCATCAGGATAATTATTCAACCTCAAGCAATCCCCCACATGAAACTATGGGATTTTCTCAGTCTTGCACGGATTGTCATACCACCACTGCCTGGTTACCATCACAATTTGTCCATGACACCCAGACAACGGGCTACGCCCTTGAAGGAGCACATGAAAGTACAGAATGCCAGAGTTGCCACACCCCCTGGGAAATAATTCCTACACCAAGAACCTGCGCCGATGGAAGTTGTCACCTACCGGATTATAATTCAGCCACTAATCCGCCGCATGCTTCTGCTTCCTTTCCCCTGGATTGCGAATCATGTCATTCCATGACTGCCTGGGAGCCTTCAACCTTTGATCACGATGGGCAATCTTTCCCTATCTACAGTGGTCAACATCGCAATGAGTGGAACGATTGTTCTCAATGCCATGTTGATGCCAATGATTTTGCGGTTTTCACATGTTTCGGCGGGGGTTGTCATAATGTAACCGAAATGAATAATGAACACTGTGAGGGTGCTGATTGTGAGAGCTGCAATGGTCATACATACCCAGTATCGGGTGTTACCCCCCTGGATTGCCTGACATGCCACCCCAATGGCGATGAAGATGATTGCGAGGGTAACCTCCTGAATTTCTTCAAGATGAGAACGCTGCCACAACCCACTGAGAAGAAATCCAATGAAACGCAATAGATTCATATTTCTTCTGGTTCTGCTTCCTTTGTTTGGGCACTCACAAATGGTGGAGGACCAGGCCTGTCTGGATTGTCACCAATCAGAATCCTGGATTCCCCTATCTGAGACACCCCGTTTCGATCACAATCAGACTACAGATTTCAGGTTGCTTTACAAACACGCAGATTTGGCATGCACCCAATGTCATTCTGGAGAAACAATCCAAGATTTCCATAGTTTCTCCACCAAGGGTTTGGATTGTGTGAACTGCCATCAGGATACCCACCAGAACTATTGGGGAAGTGATTGTGAAACCTGCCATAGCCCTCAGAACTGGGATCCCGCTATGGCCTATCGTCGACACAATGAGACCCTGTTTCCACTGGTTGCAGCCCACCAGTCACAGGATTGCTATTTATGTCATACAACGCCTGGAAAGATGCCTTCGTTGGATTGTCAGGAGTGTCATGAGTCAGAATTCAGTATTGAACTACCTGCTCACGCTGATCTTTCTCCCCGGACAGATTGTTCAACCTGCCACGCACCGACCCGTTGGGATCAAATCCTGGCAATCAATCATGACGTCTTCTTCCCTATTCATAGTGGAAAACATCGTGGAGAGTGGGATGCCTGTTCAGATTGTCATGAGCAATCCGGTGCATATCAAGTGTTTACTTGTTTTGGATCTGGTTGTCATGATGAAGCTGATATGAATGATGAGCACTGCGATGGTAATGATTGTGAGCGTCGTAACGGTCTAACATATCCACGCAGTGGTGTGGTATCAAACGACTGTTTCTTCTGTCATCCCAGGGGTGATGAATAACATGCGGGGAATAATGCGAGTTTTGATTAAAACTATTGTCGTCAATCTATTGGTAGGGACGCTTTTGACTGGGGTGCTATTTGGGCAGGAAACCATCGATGGCTCAATTACCTATATAAGCCGTGATCAAGCCTACATCGATCTTGGAAAAAAAGCCGGTATACAAATTGGTGATAGTGTTCAAGTCTACCGCAATGATGTTTGGTTGGGTATTGCCAGCATCTCTCAAACCAGTGGTGCATCTTCTGCTATGGAGTCCATGGATCCCGTTGCCATACTCTGGGAAATTGGGGATGATGTTCAGGTTAAAATCACTTTACCAACATTACTTCAATCCACTCCAACCACTGTATTTGTGGATACTGCTGAATCAAAGCCCGTGGTTCAGGTATTCCTGGACAGTAGTTCCTACACTCCACGAAGCCCCAGTAACATGAGTCTGGAATCAGATCGATTTACCCCCACTTTTGCGGGTTATATCTCAACACGAGTTTCAGACCGAGGGGGTGACACCAGTGGGGTAAGGGAAACAAGGGGCTCTATTTATGGTCAATTCAAAGTTCTGGATCTTGGAATTAGGCATCTGGATGTAAGTACCTATTTACGTAGTAATCGTTCCTCAAGAGATTCCAGTTCCCAAACCAGTATTTACTCCATCATGTTGAGTTATGACAATCCAGAAAGTCGATTTAGTTACTTGTTGGGACGAATGTATCACCCTCAATTCTCAATGTTAGGCACCATCGATGGTCTGGGTCTGACCTGGAGATCAGATCGAAGAATTGTGGCTGTGGCCGCTGGTCTTATGTCAAACGTCAATGGCATTCAGGATCAGATCAATCGCAATAAATTTGGACTGCTTGATGAAGAAAGATTTAAATGGGGAAAGGTCCAGGTTGGTATCATCGGCGAAACTGAATCAGGGGCATTTTCCAGAAATTATCTCTTACTTGGCTCTACGGCGAAATTGAGTTCCAGTCTTCGAATCAGAGGCTATAGTGAATTCGACCTCGATTTACAGGATCAATCTCAATTTCAGAGTGCGATCTCCCTCACGCGTTTTCGTGCTTCCATAAATTGGAGACCCTGGCGATCTCTGATCAGTATCTCTCGCTACAGTTATCGAGAGAATGTAGTCGATTTACTGGATACAGCTGAAACTGAGTATGAGAAAGCTGCAAGACATACTTTTAATACTAATTTGAGCCTCATTTTGAACTCAGGAATGAGCATCACGGGCCAAACCAGTTTCCGCGGAGATGGAACCAGCAGGCAAATCAAAATATTCGGCCTCTCGCTGAGCCACCGGAAGTTCACCTCACAGTCCTATCAGCTGAATGCTGGTGGAATGGCCATGTTCTCCTATCTGAGTGAAGGTGGTCGTGTGTATGCCTCGATAGGTAGGGATATCCTCCCCTGGTTGGATGTGGATCTTTATGATGAGGTTTTTCTTTATCGCATCCTGGGAGAATCCAGTTTTAGAACCAGGCACCTGCCTGAGATTTCACTCTCGGCCAAAGTCACTGGACTACAACGACTTAGACTACGTACTCGATTCGAGCATGAAAATGGTGAATTGCTTTACCGTTTCAGTCTTAGTGCTTCAAGACAGTTTTAAGACTTTCCAAACATTTTGGATAAATCGTATTAAATCCATGAGAAAGGAACTTATAAATCAGCCATTTACTTGTGCACTATACGTGCAATCTGCCGACATCATAGTGTAAGTAATAAGATGATACACCTTTGGTATATGGTCTTTCTCAATCAGCGTTGTTGGTCCGACAGCTAGGACCACGATCAAATATTTCTATGGTAAAAAGTTATAGGCCACCACGAATGGGATATGAGTAGTAAATAAGATTTGAATCTATGGGTGCCAGAATTCGATAATCATAGAGTGTACCTACAGAAAGATCACTGTCTTCATATTGCTCAGACTCACTAGTCAACTCTGCAATTCCCTCAAAAGGTCCATCCCCAACCCGCCGTTGAATGAAGATTTTGTCATTCTCAGATGTACGGTTTCTCCAAGTCACTTTTATTTTATTGAAGCTAACATTTATTATCCTCAGATCCGTTGGTCCATCGGGATGTGCATACATGAGAATATTTTTAACTTCTGGCCAGGTTCTGTCTTCTCTGCCATAGATTCTGAACAATCCTCCATCATCCCATACCTGGAAGGGGATATTATTGCGAACTGCTTCTTCAACATAAGTTGCATAATGACGCATTCTGGAATTGTAATCACATGCGTGAACGGCTCCAAATTCACTAATCATTACCGGAATATTATTGGCTGCTGACCAATCACCTGCTTGCTCGAACATGCTCATAGTGGTGCTGATATCTTCTGCAGTTCCCCATGTCCCCTGCCCTTCACCTGCAAATGACCAGGGATCATATGAGTGCCAATACGCCATGAGGTGTTCATCATCGAGAATCCTGGCTGACATCATTTGCTCAATCGCAGACCATTCGTGACCAGAATAGATTACCTTTCTAGTCGGATTATTTGTCCGGATGATGGACAATATTCTGGTATTTAGATCATCTACCTGTTCAGCGGTCAAACCATGGGGCTCATTAATTATCTCAAAGAATAGTTTATCTGATTTGTCCTTGAACCTTTCTGATATCTGGCTCCAGATGGACTCAAACCTGGCGACATTCGCACCTGAATAGTTTTCTTTGATCCAATTATCATGATGCGCGTTGAGGATGATATAGAGATCACGATCAAGACCCCAGCTAACTACCTGGTAGATGCGCGCCATCCAGTTTCGATCTACTGTGTAAGGTGGAACATCCAATGTATGGCTGCCCCATCTTACTGGAATCCGAATACAGGTAAAGCCAGCAGATTTATAATCATCAAAATAGTACTCAAGTGCAGGACCGTTATTCCAATCGCCTTCATCACCTGGTTCGAGTGTATTTCCCAGATTAATACCACGAAGCATAAGTGGGATGTGGTCTTCACCCGTGGCAAGCGTATCCTCTACTTGTTGCAGATTTTGGGCATCCTGATCTGTACAACTGATGCTGAAGAAAACGCTGATAAATAAGTATATGCGTGCAAGATGAAGAGCAATTGAAGCCATAATTTCTCTTTCACATATCAGGAGGAAAAGGCAAGTTTTGGCTACTTAGATAGGGATTCATCCGAGTATAGATTAATTTTGTCCACATCATCCAAACTGGATAGCTCCTTCACAAGCTCATTGCCCTTCGAGGCATTTTTGAGTGTCACATAATAGGATATCTCGTACTGTTGGCTGCTTCCCAATGATCTGACATTGATCATAGTATATGATCGACAATGAGACTGGATAGTCTTCATGTAGGGGGGTTCTCCACCATTGTGATCTCCGCTGTATGCGAATTGCAGTAAATTTTCCTCACTTCTGTGGGAGCCGTAACCAATCTTACTCATGATGAGCAATACAGCACTTATGCTCAACGTTCCAATTATAGCTATCTGTGCCAGTCCCACACCGGCAGCCAAACCTATGGTTAGAGAAAAGAAAATGAAGACAATATCCATAGGGTCTTTTACTGCGGTCCGAAAACGGATGATTGACATGGCACCAACCAAACCAAAGGCTCGAGCAAGATTATTTCCAATAACAATTATGACAACGGTAGTGATCATGGCTAAGACAACCAGGGAGTTGGAAATACTCTTAGAGTATGAAGCACCACCAAAGGTCATTTTGTATGTTTGTGCAATGACCAAACCGCACAAAAATGCTACAAGCAAATTTAGGAGTACATCCCCAGTACGTATGTTCATATCCATAAGTGATTGTAAATCTAGTAATTGCATACTTTCTCTTTCTAGTAGTGACTCATGGAAATAATTTCACGTGTGGTACAATCCCCAACATGTCGATAATGGGTATCTACTCCCCTAACATATTTGGAGTAAGCTTGTTTGCTCAAGTTGTACTTTCGAATAATCCGACGGAACCACTCAGGTATGGGGTTTTCAGATTTATATTCAAGCACAAATTCTCGCTCAAGAAAAGGAACCAATCCCGTCTCATTAAAAAGGTCATCCAGCCCTGGAAACATCATTGAACGAATATTGCTATCAAAGGTGATGCGGTCAGAATGGTTAAATTTTCCTATGTATGCTTCCCGGGTATAGGTCACCAGATTGACTGGGACACGGGAACTCCTTTTTAGGTAGAAAATAAATTTGCTGGCTTTTTCCTGGGAGTTTGGGAAATCCTTCCGATATGGGAGGTACTTTTCCAAATCCCCTCCAGCCAGGAGATTGGCTACATCAGCATACTTAACCGGGGTTCTATCCTTGGAAATATAGGTGTTATTTTTCCACTTTATCTCGAGGAACACATCACTATCAGGGCTCATTTGGTTATAGCCCCTGACGCGCAATTTCTTACGCATCTGGAGTCCAGCATGTTTCTCGTAATAATCCTTTAACCCAAAGGTGTCAAAATAAATGGACCGAATTTCGTAAATATTGGATTCCTGTAATGCTCTGTGATTATCTACAATCACATATGGAGCGATAGCTCGACGGATTTCATCCAAGGAGTACATGGGAATTAGATATTTATTTTCTTGGCGACCGGGCATAGTTAAAACCTAAAACAACTCTTTCAACATTTGGATGACACTCTTGGAGGAAAACTTCACTGAAGCTTCCACTATTTGACCCGGGACTAGTAAACCTTCAGAATTATCAATTCGAATTCGAACCAGAATCAATTGCTCACTGCCCACTTTGAGGATATGGTCATCTACTTGCATTTGATCAGAAGTCACGATCTGCTGGAAATTTGGGCCTATTAACGTCAACTGAGATGTCCATTCAATTGTACTATGGGATCCCCCCTGAATTGGCAATACAGCAACTAAAGTATCCACTTGCTCAATGCTCATCAGCGTATCTTCGGACAAAGGGAATAACAATTTTCCAGAAAGAGGAGTCACTAATGTCATATGATCCAATACGTCACGTGCCACTGCTAATTTTTTTTCTTCATCGACTATCTGGGCGCGAAACACATCTAACTTCCGAGTCTGAGCACCACTCAAGGCTGACCCTAGATCAGCTTCAGCAATTGAAACCCGGATCGCATCCAAGCGTTCCCGGCGCACTTCAATATCATATTCCTGCTGTGGTATAATCTTGCCTTCAAGAAGACTTTTCGATCGTTCGAGGATTTTTTGCTGCTCTTCAAGTCGTGCTCTGGCATAGGTCAACTGGAGTCTGGCAGCTTCAATCTCAGTATCCTTGCTACCTGACCTTTCAAATTCAAGAGAAGCCATAAGTGTATTAATGTTTCCCTCAAGACTTACAATCTTATCTGCAAGTGTGGATGAATAAACTGAGGCCAGGGTATCGCCTGCCTTTACCAATCCTTGTGACAAACCGGGGTTTACATTGTATGTCACCAAACCTCCACGATCTGGTACCAAACTTCTAGAACTGAGGGTGCGATTCTTCCATAAATCTTTGTGAAATGTAGAGTAAGCACCATTTCCGTTAGACAGAACCTGGAAATGATTTGAAGCAGTGACCACAGCTTTTAGAGAAGTTCCCTGTGGAAATGGTACAAACAAAAGAACCACAATTAATACTGCTGCGATGGCTATGTAAGGGGCTGTCCGCTTGTGCTTTACAATCATCTAGATACCATATTCCTTAAAATTGACTCAAATCGATTTCTAAAGCATGAGACGCTGTTATCTCAAAATTCATTTGCTACTATTTAAAATAACCCTATACCGATCAATCATAATGCATTTCCGTTCTTGATCACGGAAGATAGATCATTTTCCTCACTTGCAGATTATCACCTGCGGATGCGCGAAAGAGATATACGCCGGCAGGAATGGACATACCTTCAGAATCCACTGCATCCCAATTAATTTGATTGTGACTACCTATCTGATCAATTTTAAACTTTTGTAAAACCCGACCTCTCAAATCAATTATATCTATTTGTATTAGATTCGCTGATACATTTGTTACCGGTATCGTCGTGCTTCCATTAAACGGGTTAGGGTAATTTTGTCCCAGGCTAAATATATCAGGCAAGACAGGTGCTGTCCATGAAGAGTCCAATGAAAATTCCATGGCCCTCATGTTGAATCCAGCCTCGCGTATTTCGACAGTTAAAGCATGGCTGCCAGCACTTATGGGAATATCATTTAGATAAATGGGTAACCAATGATGCCAACCACCAGTTACTGGTGTCTCTACAGCACTATTTATTAACTCCCCATCTAAATAAACTCTCATATTTCCAGATGAGGTCTGGCTGGCAACTTCAATCTGAAGACTGTAATCCCCCCCCTGGGCGGCTTCGATTGTATACTGAAGCCATTCACCATCATCCGTCCACCCGATGCTGGGATCTCCATTTTGATCCAGCTCAATATCTACACCGTCATTTCTATACTGATATCCTGAATTCCAGGCTGTATAGTCATTCCAATGGACTGTTTGGTAAACGCGATCATTGTAGGCAATACCCTGATTCCCTATATCATAATCAGCCATGAGAATTCTGCCGGGAATGGTGTGATCTTTAAAGGGTTTGCTCTGATAGGCAAATTCAGGATCAAAAAGGGACGCCACTACACCAGGTCGAAACGTACAATTTTCAGTTTTAATATTTTCTGCCAATTCCATTAATATGGCCTTGGCTACCTGCACGGATGGTTTGTTCTGGCCTGTGTCCCAATAATGGATCAATTGATTGTATTGCGCAGGCCTGGCTATGGAATATGGACTGGTAATGGTATCAACTTTTTTAGTTGTCCACCAACACCACCCTACATTATTTGTTTCAAATAGCTGCACCGCATCATGGAACCACGGATTTGAATTCTCTCCGGTTTCACTCATCCACAATGGGACATCGTATCTGCTACGCATATCCAGATGATTGTCAATGGAGTTAGGTCCATTTTCACTCCAATACTTGTGGAAGCTATAGGACATATTATCGTCAAAAGGGGGGGTCAATCCTGTAAAATCTGTTGCATACCAATTGCCTTCGATGAAGAGTATATGAGTGCTGTCTACGGCACGTATCACCTCAGCAATGTCCGTATACAATCTTCTGAATGCCTGGCTACTAACTCCTTCGGCTAAAACGGGTTCATTTAGAAGGTCATAGCCTCCTATCCACGGCTCATTAGCATACCGAGTAGCAATTGCTTCCCAGATCATCATGGTGTGTGACTTATTTGAATCTGCTAGCCACAGACGTGCCGTCCCATCACTATCGCTAATGGGACCGTGATTCTGCCCTCCAGGTGCGCAATGCATATCAAGGACTACATGCATACCCACATCAGAGCACCAGGCAACCAGAGAATCGGTCACTTCATATCCCCACTCATTGGGTACACCGCGAGCTTTAGAAAACATATTGTAGTGGAATGGCATCCTGACATGGTCAAAACCCCATTCAGCTAACTCTGCAATATCTTCTCGAGTAACATAATTATCGTGATAGGCTGCATAAAACTCATCTGCACCGGTCTCTCCGATCACATCCACAATTTGTGCTCGGATACTTGTGGGAGATCCCCTTCCTGGCGTATGTAACATGTAACCTTCTGGAACCAGCCACCCACCAAGACCCATACCTCGCTTTAAAACGATATTACCATCGGCATCAACGATGTTCTGACCCTCGGCATGAACAAACCCATCAGCTCTAGCCTCACTGAAAAGCTGGAGTGTCATGAGCAAGATGAGGATAACCAGTCTTATCATTTTATAAGCAGTATTTTCTTTTGAATGATGTGCCCGTTGAACTGAAAGCGAGCGAGATAGATACCACTGTTGAGATTATTGGCAGACCAAGCTAAGCGATGTTCACCCTGGCTGTGATAATCTGACACTAATTCTGTGACCAACTGGCCTTTCAGATCCAGAATATCAATGGAGACAAGCGCAGATTCCTGTAGAGTAAAGGCAAAAGTAGTTTCGCTATTAAACGGATTTGGATAATTGTTAATTTCAATCAATGAGGATCGCTCAGGCATATTATCAATGCCAGTTCCGAATACTGGTGGTCCAAAAAAATTATCGTAATAGCAATTACTCACCATACCGCCAACCATAAATTGGATCACAATTTGATCCAGGTCCTGACGATTTACTGCATACGAATATTCAAAATATAGAGTTGTCCACGAATTTGTTTGATCAATTGATTGTCTCGAGACGATTTGGGTGGCTGTAGGATCGGCCAGCTCATGGTTTTGCAATTTAAAGGTCACCTGAGTATTTGGAGACTCAGTATAAACCTGTAATGAGAAGGTACGATTCTCAGTCAGATCAAGCTTTTCCGGTAAAGTCAAGAATATATAATCATCCGGACCTGTAGCAGACCACTCTCCAACATATGTACTACTATTTATTCCACCAGGATCGGGATTATCGACAGCCACCGAGGCGTTTGATGAGGAACCGTTCCAGAGATACCAATCAAAAATGTCCTCGACCTCAAACGAATTATACTCATGCAAATCCTGGTCTATAGGAGGTACAGTCGGATCAAAACCCTGGTCTCCATTCTGAGTTAAACTTAGAATCATGTTACCATTGTAAAACGAAATATTATTATGGATGAAGTCAACATTATTGCCATTGAAAGTATGGGTCGCTTTAGCCCATCTATTTTGGTCCCAGTAGGAAAAATCGTCGGTCCAGGCATGCAAAAATTTATTTTCTGATCCATAATTCCCTTCATCAGGGTTGTATGTATAGTATTTGACCCAATCATAATGGGCGAAGACTGGTAGAATATTCGAGTCAAAAGGACCGACCCAACTGATATATGTCGGTTGCCAAATATTCATCATTATTTTTTGAGGATGGTCCAGTTGCTCAATGTGGAGGCCTGTTTGGCGATGAATTTCTACTCCATCAATAAACCAGGCGACATAATCAGGAGCCCATTCAAAGGCATAAGCATGATAACCATAATGCGGATTGAACCAGGTCTGGGCATCATACACATGGTTTATCTGACCTGGTGTAATGGTATTAAACTGAACTTCACTATAGGCAGCCCCCAGAATTTCCAGGTCGATTTCGTTCCAGCCCATACCGCCATCATGATATGTAAAAAAAGATGACAGCAAACCACTACCCTCTGCAGAACGCATCCTGACCTCAAAGCGCCCATATAGAAAGGTCTCAATGGTTCTATATTCTCCACCTTTATAGTCCTTTGCCAGCACAGACAATCCTGAGGTAAAAATCAGAATCAACAGGAATATGGGTCTAAAATTGAAGCTAGTCATGACACTCACCTTTGAATTAGGGATGATGTTAGCTATTGAAATAATCTGACATAATCAACCAGCATGGTTTGCGGAAATAGTGTAGTGTCATCAGGGTTCCCTGGCCACTCCCCCCCAACTGCAACATTTAAAATGAGATGAAATTCCTGATCGAAAGGAGCTGGATAGTCTCCGCCAATAGTGAACCAGCTGCTCAGCGTTTGAAATAATACATCATCGACATACCAGCGCATTTCATGCTCTTCCCACTCAAAGGCAAACGTGTGGAAAGAATCAGAGAAATTCCCAGATGGTAAAACATAAGAAGTCCCACTCGATCTTTTGTCGGGATAGTGATTACCGTAATGTATCGTACCATAAGTACGTGAATTGTCGTGACCCAAAAGTTCCATAATATCTATTTCACCACTCACGGGCCATCCTCCATAAACGGAATAGGTAGGCATCATCCAGATTGCAGGCCAGAGCCCCTGACCCCTGGGTAATTTCGCACGAACCTCCACTCGCCCATATTTCCAGTCGACCTTTCGTGCGGTATTCATCCGTGCCGAATTGTATGCCGGGTTATTTGGATCGAAGGGGTTCTCTTTTCTGGCTGATAGGTAAAGATGACCATTGGCCACACCAGAATTTTCTGGATTCTTAGTGTAAGACTGAAGCTCATTATTTACATAACCTGGCCACCATTCTTCATGGTTCCATTTCCCTGTATCTATACTATCACCATTAAATTCGTCGTTCCACATCAGAGTCCAACCTGCGGGGATATCTGATGGATCAAGACAATTTCCATTGTCTACGTTGGCAAGAGGATCGAAGTTCGCAGAAGTTGAATCTGTACAACCCAGATATTGACAGCTCCCATCATCTTCAGTTGCCGTACTATCATAACTGATAGAATTGTAATCCATGCAACCATAAACCACCTCTGCTTCAGGCTCTGGTGTAGTAGTTGAAGCCTTACATGATATCAAAACCATGATTGCCAAGAGGAGAATAAATACCAAATTTGTTCTATTCAGATTCAAGCTTGCTTCCATAATCGAACACATAATCAGTGGTTATCTGAGGAAAGGGAGGTACTACCACTGGATAAGGGACATTATCCTGGGCGACAAACATATCAATACGAGTTAGTTTTACATCTTCATATGCATCAAAATTGATATAGATATCGTTTGAATAGGCGGTTTGAAGGCTATCAATGATAGGGTTCATATACCCTTCGATAAAGGGTATGGAATTGGAAGATTGCATGGTGCTATCAGAGATTGAGAATCGGATAATTTCTTTATAGATACCCGAGAAATATTGATCTTGCCACATCTGCTCGTAGGAGACTATTTCTTTTCGATCTGAGTATCCATTGGCATAGGCTTCACCCGTTATAATGTGATCTTTGAGTAAATCAGCGATTGACAGTTTCACCTGGCGGGCGAAATCAGACATTTCAAAGCTTTTTTCACGAAACACCAGGGGGTGGCTGGCAACGAGGTCATAGAAGTCCTGTACAGACCAATCCTCATTATCAAATCTGAAAAGCTTTTGGTTTAGGTGGGAGGCGTTCAGATCAGAATCACTCACTGCCAGATGCTGTTTTTCCATATCCCATATGACTTGATTCAACATGGAGCCTTTATCTGACTCTTTCATTAAATATTTTTCGGCTAGATCATCAACGACCACTCGGAAGGTGCTCTCATCAAGGATGAAACTTTTTCCACGCATTAGATCTGCTGTATGCTCATTAAAAAGCTTATTCCCTTTACGCTCTTCAACTTTAGAGACGACATCCTCCCAAAGAGTTTGATTGGCAGATTCGCTTAGCTGCATCTTATCATTCCAACCAATCACTTTAAGGATCAAATGTTTTCCATCACTTAGCTTGAGGGGACCTACAATTGCCCCCCTTTCTACTGGTTGGGAATAAAGGGCATCTCTAATGATGCGTTCCTCATCATCAAACCAGGTGAGCTCCTTGATTTCCAACTCTTCTGTGCCAAATATCCGCGCGTAGACTGATTCGAAGGATTCACCCTCATCCAGGAAAGTCCGTACAGTATGTGCATATTGGGAATCTGGTAGGGTGATGAACCCAAGATTAAACTCCCGACTGGCATTTTTAAAGCTACGCTTCAATTCCTCATCAGTAGTGCTGACAAGTTTGGGGCCATGTTCATATCTGTAGAGTTGACGCATGGCTTGTTCTCGCCGACCCTTGATATAGTTATCAAATTGATCGGGAGACTTGAATTCAGGTTTGGATAAAATGTCCAGAGCTAGAAGTTTTTCTGCGATGAGGGAATTCAGCACAATTTTTTTATGAATGCTATTATCCCCACGGCAATAGGTCGGCCGTGGTGTGTACTCAACCCTGCGAATAAATTCAGATTTGGTAATGACACGGTCACCTACTCGAGCAATAACCTCTGAGTTGGGATATTGGTCATCAACTTTTCCTCCACATCCAAACAGTAGAAAATAAGATGCGGCCAAGACACATAAAGATCGATTTATCCTAGGAGTAAGCATCCGTGATATATCATTAACTCTCTAGAACTGATATGTCAATGTAAAAGAGTTCGCATACCCCAGCAAACCCATTGATCGGTAGGCATAGTCCAGAGCAATTGCCTGGCGCCCAAACAAATTGTACTCAATCCCTCCTCCGTAAGTAAAGGCTGAATATGGAATAGCTGAGTCAAAAAAGTTCAATTCTTCATCACCATTATATAGATACATCCCTCGTAAGCCAGTTCTTAGGAAAATATGTGTCCCTCTGATAAAGGCCATATCGTACTGAAGTCCAAGGTTAATCGATTCGCTATTATTGTTGGGGTGCAACACATCCATTGCTACTAATAAGTTGTGTTTGTGTGTGTAGAATGGATAGAACGATACACCAGCTCTGAATATTACAGGAAGATCCCAGGAATCAGTTTTGTATTCACCTTGTACAGTAGAATAATTCCCAGCCTCATCTGGTTCAATATCAATCACGTTGAGCATGTCAATACCTGAATAAGACATCTTAGATCCATAGTTCGAGATACTCATTCCAATTCGCATCCCTTCTTCCTGATTACCAGTGGGGCTAAAGAAATCTGTCACTATAGCAACACCCAGATCTAGTGCCAAAGCGCTCGCTCCGCTATGCCAAATGGTCGATGAAACATATTTGGTTGATATACCAAAAGAGAACCAGTTAACGATAGAACGTGCATAAGTAAGCGCCATGGCATATTCTGAAGCCTGGTAAAATTCTCCTGTTCCATCCTGATACCTGAGATTGGTAACAGCGATACTCCCAAAATCAACATGGTTCATGCTCAAACCAATATTACCAACATTTGGAACGGTTATGGCGACTGCGGCATAACGATTGGCTATTCCAGCAACCCAGGCTTGATCCATCACAATGAGCTCAGGTTGCTCCTGAAAGGCCAGACCTGCAGGATTCCAATATATTGAGGAGATATTATTACCTACACTCACATAGGCCTCCCCCATTGCTACAGCAGGTCCAATTCCAATTTCCAGAAAATTGGCTGCAGTTGTACCATATCTATAAGGTTTCTGCGCAAATAGAGAACTTGAAAGCAGGAGTCCTAAAAAAATAATCTTTGAAATTGTCTTCATATTTGTTCTCATTTCAACACCGCAAATTTTCCAATGTGTTCTCGACCAGATTCGTTTGATTCCACATGGTAGATATACATTCCAGCTGCAATCTCCAGATTTTCCTCAGTAAGCAGGTTCCAATGCTCCGAGCCATCAGGTGCAGCATTTTCAACTTCAATGGTTTTAATCAAAACCCCTGATGAGGTGAATATCTTTATCACACAAGATGCAGGGAGATGGGTAAACATTAGTTTGCGTGGCTGGTTCAAAAACCTGTTTCTTAAAGCTGGTTCCATGGCATTTGTGCCAACATATGGATTGGGAACTACCTTGATACTATCCATAGTTTGGGCTTCGCGTACCATGTCAATTTCAGCTGAAGTACTCGTGGTGAATCGGATGGTATCGGAACTCCAGAAGGGACGCATGAAACTGAGTTGGTATCGATCCCCTACTCCAGGATAATCAAAATCACCACCACCTATAAAGTCAATCACAAAGGCAGTACCCTTCCAGACAGCGGATGTATCAATGCTTCCCACCAGAATTTTGTCTTGATATTTATTAAAAACACCGTCTAATCCCCAACTGGGACCAAAATGATCCTGGACCACTAAATCCATGATGGGATGATTGCCAGCTTCATCAACCAGACTTGTGTTAATGACATAAAAATCAAATGATTGATCTAGAATGACTTTTGGAGGAAACCATAGACCATTATCATTCTCATCACGAATTCCTGTCGAAGCTCCTACTTGACTCGTGTAAGCGAGTGTATCTCCGGTGAATACAATCTCATAGTCATAGGGAAAAAGGTTGGTTTCTCTAGAAGTCAGAGTTACTGCCATGTGGTTGATAGGTGATCCCTCTATCCAACCAGTTGCGTGAGGGCCATCATCGAGCTCTGGCTCAATAACACTTTGATCGATATGGAGTTGAATACCATCAAAAATATCCGTTTTTATTGTTGTATCTGGATTCAGAGTCCATGTGTCCAAATCCTGATCCAAAATTAGATTCTCAATGGCATAGTTTGAATTTCCAGATGAATCATAACGAGATTCGCTATAAACCATGACAGGTGATCCATTCGTTACGTCTGACACCTTATAGCCGCTGGTAATATAGTGGCTGGGGTTTGATCTATTATTAAGAAGGGTATCTATGAGGAAGGTCACCTCATAGGTATGTCCATCCTTTATTTGATCACGTGCAAAGACGATTGGAGTAATCCTACCACTCCCAAGGGTTGGATTTTGCAGGGAGTCCAGTAAAACAGTAGGTTCCTTAAACCCAGCTGCAGTGCTCCTGGGTGTCACGATCTGAACATTTTGTCCATACCCAGTTACTTCGTCGTATTCATTCGTGCTAACCACCAGGTTATTCTCGGTAGGCGCAATACCAGGGATACTTGTACTGATACCGTAATCGTAAGCAGCTAACCCATAATAGTAGGTCCTACCATTCTGGACCTTTTCATCAATGAAATAATGTCTTAAACCTGTTTCAGTTCCCAGGTTAAAGGCAATACCATTGACCAATCCGAAATCAGCAAATCCAAATACAGAGTCTACCAGATCACACTCAAAAATTGGATCCTTAAATGTGGGTAAGCCATATCCATCAGTAATTACTTCTGCATCTTCAAAAAATTGATCTGTTGACCGGTAAAGTTTGTATCCTTCAAAATCATTCACATTCCCAATAAAAGGATCTCGGGTGAGTTTGTCTGAACGATCATCCCAGGTTAATATCACTTTCCCGTCCGCGGCTGTAGCTTCAAGTGTCGGCATCAACGGAGGTTGTGCAAAACGATAATCGGATTCATAGATTAACTGAACCACAGATTTTAATTGATAAAGAGCAGGTGCAACCCAATCTGGCGCCATCATATTCTCATCTGTGGAATGTAGCTCCGCCATAGAGATTCGCTCTGTCCTTCCAGCAAACAATTGAAAGGGACCTGAGGCAAACAATTCCACTAGATTGGCGTTGACATCGTATAATTTTACCAGGGTATCTGCAGCAACCATATCCCACATAATATCATCGTTGTTAAACCATTTTGTACCAGGAGGTGCTGGACCATCTGGAACGGTCACAATTGTAAAGAGCTGGAATGAGGTTAATCCTAACATGTCAGACTCACTAACATCTGTCTCAGCAAAATTGGGTTCACAACCCAAAGCTTCATCATAATCAGGTCTATGATTACCCTCGGTACCATCTAAATCTGGACCTGGGTAATTCAAATCCAAGGGACCTAGACCATCAAGTCCGACATCATCGCCATAGGGTTCAGATGACTGATAAATGCCATCTCCGTTTAAATCTTGACCATCTGTCCAATCCTGATCTTCATCTCCAGACCAGTGTTCTCTTAACTCTGATTCTACCAAGCCATAAAAATCAAGGAATTTGGTCATGTCAGAGATCCCTTCTGTAGGGCCAATCAAGCTTCCGGCAAAATTGTCCCGGGCCTCATCAATGAGTCCATCATCATCGTTGTCTTCACCATCAAAGGCTAACCCAGGACTCTCCAAATAGGCAAACCCCATAATACCAGGAGTTCCACCATCGGAAGCTTCTTCATCCTTATCCCATGAATACGCTAGATCCAGCTCATCATTGTAAAAACCAATATCATCATCAGGACCTTCTCCACCAATGGCATTATCAACCCAGTATCCAAAGCAAACTTCAGGAAGATCATAAATAGAGTTATTGGTGATATTGTATTCCCAGAAAAGTGCATCTCGTACCTGTGGATTGTTCCACTGAAAGCCGCGGGTTTCAACTCGAAGACCCAGACCACCCCAGGGGGCGCCATCTTGAATGGTTATTGCATGACCTTCATCGCCAATAAATCTCCCGGGTTTTGGGTAGTATTTAACCATGTCATCATCACCCAGGTATTCTTGATCCTGGGCATCATTCACAACGAAGTAGGTTTCCAGATCGGCATATTGAATACCACGTCCAAATCTGCCGTCCCATTCCATAGCCCAATCCTTTGCATAACCACCCTTTGGCCAACCTTCAGGAGGCCAGGTGGTTGAATCATCACTCATAGCTGGATGGTCACTGGTTTCATTAAAATAACCCCAGGCTGGGTAGAAGCCCCATTCGGTGTTACTGGTGTCACTCTGATCCATATGTTCACGGTAACTGGTTTGTAAAAAATGGAGAATGTGCAAATTTGGATCGTTGGCTATCACATTTGGATCATCAACCACAATCGTGTCAACTGTAGTGTCATCAAGATCATTCTCGATATAGACTCTAGCTCCAACCAGAAGACCAATACCATCAACCATTTTATATCCAGAATGGTTATTGGGCCATTTTGAAGCAGTCTCATCTGGCCAGTTTGACAATTCTGTATTATTCGTAAACTCAAGGTGAATGCGATTACCATTCATGGTTCCTTCGCGCTCAGCCTCAAAATCACCGGCTACATCTATTGGACCATTGTAGGGCCTTCCCTGACTGAATGACGTCAGTGGTAGTACCAGCATTAAGATTAAAACTTGAGTTATGCGGATTTGATTTATTGTATTCATTCTATAACTCGACTTCCAAACCAATTTTTATTTCACGAGGTGTAGTAAACATTCCAGGATTCTTATAGCCATCTTCAATGGTGTTAAATAAACTGCGAAAACCATCCCTATCAATATCTTTGACAATACCTGAGTAAGGTCTGCCAGTCGCACCATTGACGTAAGAGGCATTGTAGCGATCAAGTAAATTATAAATAGACAGGTTCAAGCGTGCATTGATTCCGAACATCACCGGAAGCTTCATGAATCCTGTGAAGTCAACATGAAAACCAAGTGCCTTGTGACTGTTATTTGCAGGTAGAACAATATTGACAAGGTCACTACCATCCGGTGGTGAATATGTAAATGTCGTCCCAGAATTAACATATCCAGTAAAAAATGCACCATAAGTTGAAGCTGTATATCCTGCAGACAAGTTAAAGGTATGTCTCTGATCCCAGCTCATGGTGATCATCTTCTTCACTTCATCAATAGAGCTACCGGCACGATTAAAAGTTTGCTGCGCATTGTCGGCATTACCCTTGGTGTATTGCAGGGTATAATTTGCATTGGTGCGAAAGCCACCCTTATTGAAGTCAAACTTGACCTCAAGACCACGTACATTACCGTAGTCTTTGTTAGTATACAAACCGTAGCTTACCTGGTTGTAAGTGGTGACAACGGCAGCACTTAATAAGTCATAAATATCTCGATAGTAGAGATTAACTTCAAGCCCCATGCCTTCAGCCAGTTCCTGCCACAGTCCAATTTCATAACTAACGGTCCTTTGAGCATTTAATCCCAGCGTTTCACCACCCAGGTTACCATTACCCATGGTGGTCCCAAAATCACTGCCTACAAAAAACCCATCATTCTGATAAATATTTGAGTATGATGGCATTTGGAAAAAGTGACCATAGCTAAAGTGTAAAACCGCTCTGTTTCCTAATTGATAAGCGAGCCCAAAGCGGGGACTAATTTGATAAATTGATTTTGAATCAAGATAGGCTGACATTCTTGCTTCATCTAACACCTTCACACTGTCCTGCAAATCAGAATCCCACACCTTAATGGGGACACCCAAAGAATCATTCACATAGTACGTTGAGGAATTTGAGGGATTTCGTCTTTGTGAAGGGTAAACGGTGTTGGCATCAAAATAATCATAACGTAAACCAAGATTGATAACCATTTCATCAAATTCCATTTTGTCCTGGATATAGAACGACCCATCAAGCGGCTGTTTATTGTAGCTATCTGCTTGTTCAGTATTTTCTGATGCAAAAACAGGTTTATAATAATTCTCATTCACTGTGCCAGCATATAAATTTTTTATCAGATGGTAGGAACTGGTGATATCATGTTGTGATATCTGAAATCCTGTTTTCAAACTATGAGCATTGTTAACCTGCCAGGTCAAATCAAACTTTACATTTTGTGTAATCGTTTCGCGCTCATTATGACCTTTATCCTGACCTCCGTAGGCGAATCCAGGTCCATATGATTGAGCATAGGTATCATGAATATAGTTATATACTGTGTCCCCCTCAAAATACCATAGTCCATTTATTTGGCTGAATTCATCAGCTATAGTATAGGATTGGGGATCTTTATAAAGATAATTACCATAATAGTTTGCTGATTGACTCAGCTTAAGATCATAAAAAAATGAGTTGCTGAGCATGTGATTCAATTGAAAGGCAATAAAATCAGAATTGCCATAATTTTTACTTCTACCATCGGGTTTGTATTTGCTCCCGTGGTCATACCCGATCCACTCATCATCATTCCGATTAAACATGATTGAGGAGCGGAGTTTGGGTGAAGGTCTGAAAGAAATTTTTGCAAGCAACGAAGAATGTTTACTTGAACTCATTGAAACAAAGGCACTGTCACCTGTATTGCCATCTATCCACTCCAGGGAATCTGGTGATGAATAGTCGCTGACATCCCAAACATTAAAACGCCTGATCCCGTTCAAGTGACCAGCTGTAGATTGTTCACGATAATTAATAAAAAAACCAATCTGATCTCCCAGTATGGGGCCGGTGAGCATAAATTTATTATCGTAGTTTGTATTTAATTGGTAATGATCCTCCTTATTGTCGGTGAGGCCAAATGGCTCCAATCCTAAAAAGATATCTTCCTCGTCCTCATATGTATTGGAAGTGAAATATGTGGATATTGATGAAGAAGCACTAGCATGAAACTTTTCGGACCCATTCTTGGTAACCGCATTCACGATACCGCTCATGGCATTCCCATATTCAGCATTAAATGTACCAGTGATCACCTCTAAGTCCTGGACAGCTTCTGTTTCAATGCTTACTGCTGCGCTATTTCCGCCAAAGACTTCATCAACTTGGATACCATCTATGAGATAACTTACTTCTCCACTACGACCGCCTCGGAAATGTCCTGCAACAACTCCCGCTTGCATATCTACTACAGCACCAACGCTCTCAACAGGCAACATTTCCATGTCCTCGGACGAAATATTTTTTACAGTGCTTGTCTGATCGCGTTTTGTTGAAATTTTGCTGGCCGTTACGAATACCGTTGCACCTTCCAGCAAGCTGCTGTTGATATCGGCATCGAGATAGGTTGTCCGATTTGTGGAAACTCGAACATCCTCAACTACATAGACCTCATAACCTATCATAGAGACTTTGACTGTATAGGATCCAGGTGTCAAATTGATGATATCATAGTATCCTTCAGTGTCAGTAACTGCTCCTACACCGGCTTCCTCAATGATAACATTGACACCGATCATGTATTCCTCAGTTTCGGCATCTCTAATTTTTCCAGCAATTTTCCCAGTGGTCTGCGCAAATAAACTCGAAACGATAAGTGGGATAGCAATCAGGGTCGTAAGTATTTTATTCATAGTAAACTTTTTTTTAAGATGAATTCTCTTCTGGAGATATTTCAGCAGTAGCCAGCCCCGGGTACATTTAATTGTACCCGGGGCACAGCCACAGCAAAATCACTCTATTTCAGCAGTGTAACCTTCATTACAGACGTACCTGAAGCGCGAGATACTACAACAAAGTAGATACCTGTTCCTAAAGGATGACCATATGAATTTCTGCCATTCCATACAACATTGTAATGACCAGGAGCGTGTCTTGTTTCGACCAAAGACCTGACATTCTGTCCTAACATATTGTAGATATCAATCTTGACATCTTCAACAGCAGGAAGCTGATATTGTATAGTTACATCTGGGTTAAATGGATTGGGATATGTGCTCATCAAGAACTCAGTAGGCAGTAGAAGTTCATCATCAACACCTACAGTAGTACATGACCCAAACACTGAACCGGGAACATCGTACTCTGTATCATCACCGATAGGTGTAAGTAGTTGACGTACATCAAGTTGTACGCCTTCATCAAATACAGTACATTCTTGTCCAGTCATATCCTCAAAAGTTCCAGCGCCATAAGCGAAGAGAAAATTCACTGTATCGCGTGTGGTCAGAGTGATGGTTCCACTCCAGATTCCACTAACAGTTGTTTCTGTAAAGAGAACTGGGTTTGAGAAATCCCATTCATTAGCTGAGTGGATTACATAAGGTGAATCCGATGCAGGATTAAATCCTGTTTCTGCACTCATATCCACGCTGAATGTGACAGCTACATCATGTACAGGTGAACAAGGGAAACAGTATCCAAAACAGAATGCAGGAAGCACAGTGTCCTCAGTAAGGGTCACTGAACGGTCATTGTATTGGTTTGCACCACAACCACCATCAGCCAACTGAATGCCGCCTTCGCCGCCTTCCCAGTCACCACCCCAACTGCCATCAGTTGGACCGTTTCTGAATTTCCAGAAAAATTCAATATCGGAGGCGATTTCCAGGGTGTATTCCCAGATATCATCACCATCTGAATCGTCCATGATATGTCCTTCTTCACCAATGCCGCCACCAGCCATGTAAACACCGTTTTCATGGACTACCTGATCACGCATATCAACCCTAAAGGTCACATTGACTAGATCAACGATACCACAACTACCATCTTCAGTACATTGGCCAAAACAGGTAGTGACAGTTGTATCATTAATACCTACAGAAATCGTACGATCATTATATGGGTCAACTGCACAATCTTGACCTGCAATATCTTCTTTAAAAGCCCAGTCTGGACCATTGGTGAAAGTATAGTCTTCAGAAAAATGGTTGGGAACCTGAACAACAATAGTATAGATGTTATCGTCTGCAATTCTATCACCATCTAGTCCATCATCATGAAATGGATAGTCTGCTGGATAGCCAAAATAGTTTCCACCAGCGAGAAATAGACCATCTTCATTGACAGTTTCCATTTCCATATTCAACTCAAAAGTGATGTCAACGACATCAGTGTCATAGAGACAACTGCCATCATCGATGGTTGCATCTGGATTATAGTTTACACTAACAGGATCCATACATCCATAGATATCATCTGAGTAAAGGGCTTTAAGATTGTCAAACCAGACAGATCCAGTCATGACATCACCAATTTCCGTATTCCAAGGTGGTGAAACCCACTCAAATCCATAACCAACAATTTTGTCCAAATCTAAGAGATCATTTCCTGCAATTCCAGCCCAACCAGTACGGACAAAACCAACATTGTATTCCTGTCCGCCAGCGTTGGATGCTGCTTTTACAAGAGGAATTCTGACCTCTGACCAGCCTGAACCAGCTTCGTCATCAAAGAAGTAGTCATCTTCGATAAAGGCATAGTAAAATTCGCAACTATCTTTACTCCAGTTTGCAGGATCAGTTTGATTACTACCATCAACCAGAGTGAAGCGTAGTGCCATTGAAGAATCAATGTTGGTTGGGATATAATTCTGAATCTGGAAACTGAGATAGTTATATGGCGATAGATCAACATAAGCATCTGTAATATGATTCACAGATGAGAAACCACCGTATTGATAGTAGTGCTCAATCGTATAATCAAACTGTACAGCTCCAACACCATCTTGTGGTAATCCTGCACTTGAGACAAGTGTGGATGTGATGGAGTTGACTAGCTCAGATTCAACAGGATAATCAAATTGCCAGAAGGCATCTGCACCGATGGCGATATCTTCTGCAGTTTCAAAACCATTGAAAACCAGGTCATCAGGCATTACCCATGGTATTCCATGGAAATAGATGTTATCTAAATAGATATCACCATTACCATCAAATTTCAGCTGGTGAATATCAGTCAGAACCATACCCAGATCGGTAAAATGATCTAATCGAATATCAACACTCATCCAGCCAGTAGATCCAACTGGCAGGGCAAAAGCCTGTTCTCCACTTGAGATACTGATCAAAAACACATTCAGGGCAGTAGAATTATCTGACCAGAAATCAACATGCAGATAACCTTTGGCAGAAACATCATGAGCAACGCCACCGTCAGCGCTACCAATATTGATTCCCTGATAATTGAGACCTGTATAAAGCATAGTATTATTGCCATCAATCAGCACTTCTGATTGTACAGTGGCTTGACCCCAACCAGGATTGAAGTTGGTTCCGGCAATATCAGTATACGCATCACTATAAATAGAAATAACGTCTGCTTCTAACTCTGTAGGAGTCGGGGCAGCAACAGTTGGCCCATCGATTACTTCATCACAAGCAACACATTCCATCCAACAGATCGTGTCCATCACGACATCATTAAATAGAGCAACTACTCCATAGGTAACATCATTTGGATCATCAGGATGAGGGAATGCACAAGGAGCACCAACAGCAGGTCTTCCTTCTGGGGAACCCCAGCCACCACCTAATAAATATAGAAAGCGGTGTGTTCCAGCAGCAACAGTAGCAGTTGCTGAATAGATCCCATCAGCATTGTCATCAGTAAGTTCTAAGTCCCAACCAGACCAACCACCGAAATCACCTGTAGCCCAGATGTTCGATTCAGCTGGTACAGTTTCATCAGTCATGTCTACAATAAAGGTAACATCATAGGTATCCTGACAGGGATCACAAGAGTTCCAACAAGTCGTATCAGCAACCACATCAGCATCAACAACAGTAAAACCAAAAGTGGCATCACCTTCATCGACTGCAGAGTCGCAAATTGACTGATCTATAGGTCTGCCCTCTGGGCTTCCCCAGCCACCGCCAATAAGATACAAATAGCGATATGAGCCTGGGGCTACACTGGCTATTGTTCCTGAATAGATACCATCGGCATCTGCATCAGTAAGCTCAGTTCCCCAACCACTCCAGCCATCTACCTCACCGGTAATCCAGATACTGGATCCTTCAGGCACGCTTGCACGGGCTGCATCAACTGCAATGGTTACGTTGTAAGTCTGTGCAGTTAACAACACAGGCAACAACACTAGCAAAGCAACTGCTAATTTTGTTAAGTAACGCTTAGGTAGCATTATGCTTCCTCCTTCTTTGGTTATATGAATCATTATAATTCCTTTCCTCTTAACATATTCATGCAAATTTCATCCAAAGTACCAGAATGGTGATCACCAGTACAACGGATGCTATGACATTAATTCTATTCCATTTCGCGTTCTGATCATCCATACGTCGGCTCATATCTGTTTGCATCTCAGATGCAGTAGCCAAAGTAAGTCCTGAAATTCGTTGTTTATTGGGGGCAGCCGTAGATAAGCTGACAATCACTACCACACCTACAGAAATAACAAACAGGAATACAGCAAAATGTAAAAAATTCATTGTTGCAAACCATTCAAAGCTTCCTAGAGAGGTGCCAGATTTCACCATAATCTCGAGTATAAATCGCAGTGCTCCCAGAACAGCACCAACTCCAAGAGCAGAAATGGCCCCCTGTGAATTGGCCCGAGTCCAGAAAATGCCCAGGATGAATACCGCAGCAATTGGAGGACTGATGTAGGCCTGGACACTTTGCAGATATACGAACAATTGACCACTCAACATGGTGATGAGTGGAACTGATAAAACACCTAGCACGACCATGACTGCCGTAGCTAGACGACCAACCAAGACCAGCTCAACTTCAGAGGACTCGGGTCTGAAATTTTTATAAAAATCAATGGTGAATAAAGTTGAGGTACTGTTAAAGACACTTGCTAGTGATGACATCAATGCTGCCAGCAAACTGGCGATGACGATACCCTTGATCCCTGAGGGCAATAAATAGCTGGTGACCAGCGTAGGATATGCTTCATCCCCTGTGGTCCCAAAAAGAGCAGCTGCAATCAGACCAGGGAGGACCAGGATAAATACAGGCAGAATTTTGAGGAAGCCCGCCAGGATGGCCCCTGAGCGGGCATGGTTAATATTCTTTGCGCTTAAAACACGCTGGACGATAAACTGATCGGTACACCAGTACCAAACTCCCAAAATAGGAGCCCCAAAAATGATACCGGTCCAGGGAAAATCAGGATGATCAAAAGCTTTAAACATTTGGAAATATTCAGGCGGCAGCTTGGCTTGGAGCCCTGTGAAACCCCCTACCTCATTTAAACCTAGAAGCGTAAGTGCAATGGCTCCACCGATGAGAATAAAGGCTTGAACAAGCTCAGTATAGATAACTGCACTGAGTCCACCGGCAATAGTATAAATACCTGTGACAATGATCAGCACAATAGCTGAGGTCATCATGTCCCAACCAAGAATCTTGTTCAACAGCAAGCCACCAGCAAAAAGGGTCACAGAGATTTTTGTAATGACATAGGCAACGATGGAAACAGAGGTAAGATACATGCGACTGGCTTTACCATAACGTCTTTCCAGAAATTCAGGCATGGTGAAGACACCTGACTTCAAATAGAATGGGACAAAGATCCAACCCAGAAAAAGAACCATAAAGGCAGCCAGCCATTCAAAATGACCTACGGCCAGCCCACTACTAGAACCTGTACCAGCCAGGCCAATGAAATGTTCACTTGAGATATTAGAAGCAAATAGAGAAGCACCAATGGCAATCCAGCCAACATTTCTACCTGCCAGGAAATATTCAGTGGTGTCATTGGTTCTTCGGGAAAAGTAGAACCCAACTGAAACAACCAGAAGGAAATACAGGATGATGACAGCGAAATCAAGTCCGCTCATGCAGAACCTGTAGAATATTTGATGATTTGATCAATAATTTTCATTACGTACTATCATATAAGTCAAATACCAGACCACTCATGCCATATCGTCTAGGGTTCAGGGAGATAGATAAATATTAACGCTTTTAAATATGAGTATAGTTGAGAGGAAGTTGTTTGTATAACAAGGGTTTACAAATGCAATTCCAGATGATATTCTGTGAAATATTATCTTAAAATAATTTTCAATCGGGAAATCTAATGACTATGAATCATCGTTATGACTTATTATAGGAATAATAATATTATTATAATAATAATTATAAGATAAAAGTCATCAGCGTTACTTAAGCCCAAGCTCTTTGCACATACGATGAAAATTTGGAGGAGCCAGACCAAGTTTTCCAGCAGCCTCCGTATCCGTGCGACTGTGTTTTCGGACAAACTCAAAATACTGTTTGCGGAAGTTTTGTTCTACATCTTTGAGAGGAATAATGTTCTCTGCTGAAAATACTGGATTTGATATACCAGTAGCAGAATCCTGGGACTGTACATCCATGGCAAGCTCCACGACTTCAAGGGTAATAGTATCATTACTCAGTATGACCAGTCTCTGCGTCACATTTTTCAATTGGCGAACATTTCCTGGCCAATGGAATTGCTCCAAAAAACTCCAGGCTCCATCTGTGATGGCAGGCAGTACAATACTCAAATCACGACAATGGTGACCTACAAAATAGTCAATAAGAACCCGAATGTCCTCTTTACGCTCTTTCAAGGCAGGTGCCTGGATATTGAGGATATTCAGACGGTAATAAAGATCCTCACGGAATAGATTTTTTTTCATCCGTTCCTTCAGGTTTTTATTGGTCGCAGCTATCACTCGTACATCAACATTATGGCTCTTTTTACGGCCAATTTTATCCATTTCACCCGTTTCCAGAACACGCAGGAGTTTGGCCTGAGCTTGATAGGGTAATTCAGATATTTCATCCAAGAATATGGTTCCATTATTTGCCTGTTCGAATAACCCGGCTTTATCTTCTTTAGCTCCTGTAAAAGCGCCCTTCAAGAATCCGAACAGCTCACTTTCAATCAGTTCATCGGGGATGGCAGCACAGTTGACTGTGACAAAATTTTCATAGCGTCGACTACTCTGATAGTGAATATTTCTAGCAATCAACTCCTTCCCCGTACCTGACTCTCCAATAACCAACACATTGGCATGGGTAGCAGCATATTTGGTGATACGCTCCCTGACCTTCAGAATGCTTTCGGAATCTCCAAGCATGGGTCTTTCTTGAATAATTCGGGCGATCTTTTTATCCAGGCGACTCTGAGAACGCATGCGCTCTTGTTCCAGCCGCTTTTTTTCTGCAGCATTCATGATTGTCAGAATAAAGTCTGTAGGTTGATAGATAAAATCCTCAATATCGGAGGGATATTTTGTTCCAAACCAGTAGGCACCGCTCTCAATTAATTGATTGGCAAAATGCAGGTCAGTCTGATTAATGGTCATCTTGGTGATGACAATAATCTGAATACTGGGATCGACCTTTTTCAAGCGTTTGATCAGTCTTTCACCATACAATCCACCCGATATCTGATAATCCAGAATGGCCACATCATAGGGACCTTTTTTCTCAAGGGTCTCTATGGCATCCTCCCCAGTGGATACGATTTCCTGGATACAGATTCTCTCCCGGTGGGGTGCGATGGTATTTTTTATCCTGCGTACATCAAACTCTTCATCTTCGATGAGGAGTACTTTAATTTGATCCAGTTCCATATATTATCCTGTAGGAGCCTGTAATGTAAAGCAGGCGCCTCCTTCTGCTTTATTATGTGCATCCACTACCCAATCACATCTCCGGCTTATTTCCCAGGCCAGATAGCAACCATAACCAGAGCTCTGACTTCCCTCCTTGGTACTCACTGACTCTTTAAATATGGCCTTCTGACCATACTTATCAACTTTCAACAATTCAGGTGATAATCCTTTACCATTATCACATATCTCAACCGTGAGTCTTTGGTTCACTTCATCAAATTTTGTTTTGATCTTTATCACGAGATTATGATCAACATTGTGCTCAATGGCGTTCTGTATCAAGGGCTCGATGATCTCCCAAACCACATACTCATTGATATGCAGGATGGGAATTTCCTCAGCAAAATCAAGCTCTACACTCACCGCATTGCTTTCGCTAACCCTATATACCCGTTGAAATATGTTCTCTACGATAAACTGAATCACCTCATTGATATTGGTCTGAAAAATGGGATTCCGAATGACATGAAGAGGTGGATCATAGGTTTTCATATCATAGATCACCCGGGAAACAAAATTTGCATATTTTGTGACTCGGTTTCGGGTTTCATCCAGGTTTTTATCCTTCAGACCCCTAAGATCCTCTTTAATAAACCCCATAACTTTTTCGGCTTTGTGATGGGTGTGATAAATACGTTTAGTAAAGAGGGATTCTTTCTGATGTTCCACTTGTTCTCTAAGCTGTTTTGACCGCTGATCAAACAATTGATGTTGGACTTCATCACGTTCTTGCGCAGTATAAGAGTATATGAAAAACATGGCGAGGAATCCAACCAGGATAAGACCTGTGAATAATACTCCACTTTGGCTGTAGGCTGATTCAATGAGTGATAAAAATCCTGCCACATCGGGTGTGACCCTCATATATGCTGCACCAGAAATCTCACCCTTATCATAGAATGGCACCAATACATGGAATGTATTGTTGCCTTCCAACGAGCTGATAATTTGCTCTTGATCCACCAAAGATTGAAAATGCTCGTGGTAGTAGAGGATGGCGTTTGCTGCGGCGGGTTGATTCTCTATCATCAGGATGGAACTTTGTTCAAGATAGAGATCATAAATTTCTGCTCCATCTCTCAGTGCAACCACCCGTCCTCCCTGATTGACCAGGAGATAGACCTCATCAATATTCCGTTGTAGCATCTGCTGGCTCAGTAACTTATCAAAAGATTGAATAGCGCTCTGTCGATTCTCTCCATTTGTTGAATTATCTGTTCGACCATGTTCAATGAGAAGTTCCAGGGCAGTCGTAGTCAGATCAGCAACACGTTCTGCAGAATCGCGTCGGTAATATTCCATGGCCTGTTGGAAAATCTGATGAGTGGACTGGCTATTAATGAAGGAAAGTGCAGTTTGGAAAACAACCACCACGATGAACAACACCAGGATGTGTTGGATCTCAAAATGATAGCTCTCAAATTTTTTAGGAAGTTTCAAAAAGGGCTTGCTCACTTTAAAATTCCATCAATTTCAGCTTGCGCCATCGTCAGACCTGCTTCAACCTCAATCTCCCCGGACAATATTTGGTGGAGCTTGGTTGAAAGGATATCAGATATGAGCGTATATTGATCCAGTGTAGGTCTATGAAGCCCTTTTTGCATCATTTTTTGAATGAGCTGCAATCTTTGCTGACGAGGTCCTGATTCTGGTCGACTATAAAACTCCCGCTGAATTGGCAGGAGACCCTCACTTTCATAAAATATTTGTTGACCTTCCATAGAGCAGGCAAATTTCATAAACTCAATGGCTGCCCGTTTGACAGGTGAATGCTTGGAAAGCATCATATTCCATCCACCAAAAACAGGTGTCGATTCACCCCCTTCAAAGTGTGGCAGGGGCGCTATTTCTAATTTTTCAAATAGTACTGGATCGAAACGCTGATAATTCTCATTGTTCATTGTGGGCCATCCGCGTACGAAGGGAATATCGTGAGCAAGTGCAAAGCGGATACAATCATCTTCAGTCATACTCAAGGCTTCAATAGGTGCAAAATTTGTAACGATCATTTCACGCATGAAGTGGGTGCGCTCAATGATTAGTGAATCCGTCAGGTTGATCAGTTTCCCTGATACTTCATCCTCAAGGGTTTGTCCTATTATTTCATTAAAATTACAGATTAGCCCTTCATAGGCTACAGCCTGGGGAATAAATGTGGGTTTTCCCGGGAAATATGATTCCCGGAGCTCTAACATTTCCTCCCAGGTAATGGATTGATTGATACGGTCCACGATGGCCTCACCATCTGGTAGTGCCAGGATCATATCTTTGCGGTAATATAAAGCGCCTATATCTGTATAGAGAGGGACAGCATAAAGGATGTCATCAACATAGCACGTCTGGAGAGGTTGAGGGACCAATTTATTTAAAAACTGAGGAGCAAAATATGGCGCTAATGGCTCAGCCCATTTTGTAAATCGAGGAACCCATATCAAATCGACGGAGAAAACATCAATTCTGCTGCTACGGCTTCGTAAGTTCCTGGCTATCAGTTCTTTTCGTTGATTGGTATTAAATTTTGAGAAGGGTAAATCAATAGCAACCACTTCCACTTCACCCTTATGAAGTTCATTAAATTGTCTAATAATTTCGGCGTGACCCACACCAATATTATCTGCAAAATAAACTCTCTCAATCCCATCTGTGTTTAAGGGATTTGTTCCCAGTGGAAATGATGATATTAAGAATGATATGAGGAAGATTAATGCCCCAATGGAGAACAAGAAAGGCAGGCTCGTGGAGAGTGATTTTAACCTGAGTTTTTTAGGTTGGTTTTTTTGTAGTTTCTTATCATTCATTTTATTGAAATGATAATAATTGGCATATTAAAACAATACAAGCCCTAACTATTGAATAGTACGAATTTCAGGTATTGGCTTTGACGGGAAAATAATTTTCCCAAACTAGGAGTTTCTTTTTCATTCAATCTCAACTATCTGCAATTCACATTGGCAACAAATGAATGGCGTTATCAGCATAAATACAGATACTTACCCCCCACAACCTTTGATCAGGTATATGACCATTAAATGTGTAAGGCTACTCATTCACCTTTGGTTTCATTTCACAGATCACCTTCGTTTCAGAATGGATGCGGTAGTGGCACTCAATTTGATTACTTAGATGTCAGGAAGTAATTCTGTATCTAGATATCAATATATGAGGAGTAAACATGTTTACGAGATCAACATTTCTAAAAAGTTTTGTGCTTGTATTAGTGCTTCAACTAGTTGTGAGCTGCAACTCCACCGAGCCGATTGTAAAACATGTATCAGTGACGGGGAAAAGTGTTGAGAACATCGTTGAGTTGATGACACTGGCAGAAAAAGTTGGACAAATGACTCAGGCTGATAGACGTTATCTAATTGATGAAGCTGATATTACCAATTTGCATTTAGGATCACTCCTTAGTGGAGGTGGATCAACCCCTGAAACAAATAATCCCAGCTCCTGGGCTGACATGGTGGATCGTTATCAGGATCTAGCTGCCAAGTCTCGTTTGGGAATCCCACTCATGTATGGTATCGATGCAGTCCATGGGCACAGCAATGTGGTAGGTGCTACCATTTTTCCACACAATATTGCCCTTGGCGCCACAGGTAATCCAGGACTGGTGAGAGAAATTGCCCATATCACCGCCAAGGAAGTCCGTGCAACCGGGATCAATTGGACTTTTGATCCATGTGTGGCTAACTCAAGAGACGAACGCTGGGGACGTGCCTATGAGTCCTATGGAGAAGATCCTGCTCTTTTAGCAGCCCTGGGACAGGCTCAGGTTGAAGGTTATCAGGGAGCATCCCTTAGTGATGCTGATGCCATCGTGGCCTGTACGAAGCACTACATTGGAGATGGCGCTCCGACTTGGACAACCGGCAAAAATGGGAAAATTGACCGTGGAGATGCTCAAATTTCAGAGGACGAATTGCGAGCCCTCCATCTCCCACCCTACCAGGCAGCTATTCAAGGTGGCACTGCAACCATCATGGCTTCATATAACAGCTGGAATGGTGAAAAACTTCATGGACAAAAATATCTTATGACAGATGTACTCAAAGGTGAGCTTGGGTTTCAGGGTTTTATCGTCACAGACTGGGCAGGCATTGATGAGCTACCTGGTGATTATAAAAGTGACATCGTGGAGTCAATCAATGCAGGTGTAGATATGATTATGGTTCCGGGTGACACAAGCAAAGATGGATATACATACAGAGAATTTATTACCAAGCTGATAGAGGCCGCAAATGAAGGCTTAATAGAAATGTCTCGCATCGATGATGCTGTAACCAGAATATTGAATGTGAAGAAGAGTATGGGTCTGCTGGATGCTCCCTATCATAATGATCGCAATCTCATCCCCCACGTCGGATCATCAGAGCATCGAGCGGTTGCTCGACAAGCTGTTCGGGAATCTGTAGTTTTGCTGAGGAATGAAAGTGTATTGCCCCTATCCAAAGATATTGCAACTATTGTTGTTGCAGGCCGTGGTGCCAATGATGTTGGCATGCAATGTGGTGGTTGGACCATTTCATGGCAGGGTGGCATGGGTGATATTACTCCCGGTACAACTGTATTGGATGGTGTGCAAGCCATGGTTTCTTCATCAACCCAGGTGGTCCACTCACCTGATGGAACTATTGTTTCCAATGCTGATGCAGTAATTGTTGTCGTTGGAGAAACACCCTATGCTGAAATGCATGGAGATAGGGATAATCTGGTTTTATCGAACGAAGATATTGAAGTTATAAACACAGTAAAGGCCAGTGGAAAACCTATGGTGGTGGTACTCCTCTCTGGACGCCCCATTATTATCACCGATATTATCGAAGAGGCTGATGCTTTTCTGGCCGCTTGGTTGCCTGGAACAGAAGGCAACGGCATCACCGATGTGATTTTTGGTGATTACTCACCCACGGGGAAACTTTCAGTGACCTGGCCCACAGACATGAGTCAAATACCAATTAACGTTGGTGATAGCAACTATGCACCTCTCTTTCCAGTAGGATATGGATTGACTTATTAGGCGTTGCCTTATTAAAACGAAGGAACTAAGCTGAAGCTGATATGAAGCATCTGCTAAACGAATTTTCCAAAGCAATCAGTTTCCTAGCAGTAGTTATACCTTCCATACTCCTGGGTCAGTCCTTGATGCTTAATGAGATCGTGGCCTCAAATCAAGCAAGTCTCAATGATGAAGATGGTGACACGCCTGACTGGATAGAGCTTTACAATACATCCACATCACCTATCGACCTGCAGGGTTATGGTCTTTCTGATGATATTGGTGATCCGTATAAGTGGACATTTGAAACTGGCCAGATAGCTGGCAGCAGTCACGCTATTATATTTGCGTCAGACAAGGATAGACAAAGCTTGAATATCAGTTGGTCCTTGATGTACGATGAAGGCGATTTGTGGCGTTATTTTGTTGGCACTTCCAATCCACCTTACAATTGGTATGCTTTGGATTTCAATGAATCCCAATGGCTGGAAGATCCCAGCGGATTTGGCTACGGGGATAATGATGACAACACAGTAATCCCAACTACGATGTCAGTATATATGCGCAACACCTTTTCCATTGATGATACATCCTCAACACCTGGGATACTTTTTCACATCGATTATGATGATGGATACATCGCCTATCTGAACGGAGTTGAATTCTCTCGGGCAAATATGGGTGCACCTGGAAGTGCTGTGAATAACAACACACCTGCTGCCTCATATACTGAACCATCACTCCCTGGTGGCATCGATCTCCCCTACACGCTTATACCTCGAGAATTATTTCAGGAGGGTGATAATGTTATTGCTGTTGAGGTGCATAACCACAGCACCAGCTCTTCTGATCTAACTGCCATCCCATTTCTCAGCGTCGGAGAGCTAGGTGGGTCTGGTTTACTACCTGAATTCTTAATCACTCCTGATCAGAGTCAATTCCACACCAATTTCAAAATTAGCAGTGATGGTGAGCTGGTCATGCTAACCAGTCCGGATGGTGGGAGTCTCGATTCAATTAGAACACCTCAGTTACCTCCTGATATCAGTTGGGGTAGAGACCCTGATGCAAGTGGTGACTTATACTATTTCAACCCTCCAACACCAGGTGAGACAAATGTAGGAGGATTCACCATACTGGCCGAACCACCTACCTTATCTCCTGAACCAGGTTTCTACAATGTTGGTATTGCATTGAGTATGGGTACTGTTCCTGCAGGCAGGATCTACAAGTATACGCTTGATGGCACCAAGCCAAATCTGGGTTCGGCAACCTATTCTGCCCCTCTTTCTATTACGCAAACAACGGTGATTCGAGTTATGACCTGCGAGCCTGACGGAACAAACCCCACTCAATCATCTTTCAGCTATTTTTTAAATGAGGACCCTAATCTACCCGTACTGTCACTCATTTTTGAACCAGGTGCTTTCTTTGACAATGATTCTGGCATGTATGTCATGGGATCGAATGCATCCCCATCTTTTCCACATTTTGGTGCAAATTTCTGGGAAGACTGGGAGCGACAGGTTCATCTCGAATATTTTGAGGATGGTGATGATCTGAGTTATTCTGCCTCTGCCGGTGCAAAGATATTTGGAGGTTGGAGTCGTGGTAATCCACAACGCTCAATCTCGCTTTTTGCTCGAGGACGTTATGGGACCAGCAAATTCGATTTCACCTTCTTTCCTGATATAGACTTAGACAAGTTTGAGGCAATCGTGCTCAGGAATTCAGGAAACGATTGGAATATGTCAGGCTACCGGGATGGTTTTATGACAGGTCTGGTTTCTGAGAGGGATATTGACAAACAAGCCTTCCAACCAGTTGAAGTCTATTTTAATGGCGACTACTGGGGAGTCTACAATTTGCGAGAGAAGGTCAATGAGCATTTTGTAGCGAGTCATCACGATCTTGATACTGATGACATTGATTTATTGGCCATAGATGGTAGCGAGGTTGTTCATGGCGAGAACAATCATTATGTAGATTTGATTGATTATGTCAATTCACATGCGCTCACATCTGACCTCAATTTTGAGTACATCGAAGAACGAGTAGATATTGATAACTTTATTGATTATCAATTGGCTCAGATCTACTACGACAACCAGGACTGGCCCGGAAATAACATCAAGTTTTGGCGTTCTCGCCTTCCCGGTGGAAAGTGGCGTTGGATACTATATGATACTGATTTTGGTTTTAGTATCTGGAGTAACAACAACTATATGAGAAATACCCTGGAGTTTGCCACTGATCCAAACGGACCTGCATGGCCAAACCCTCCCTGGTCCACCCTGCTCCTACGTAAATTTTTGACGAATCCTGGTTTTAGACAAAATTTCATCCTGACAGCTTGCGACTTGTTAAATCAACCATTCGAATATGGGGAAGTTGAAGCAGCTCTCATTCTCCATCAACAATGGCTGTTACCCGCTTTACCAGATCATATTTCACGTTGGAATCACATCAACATTACCAACTGGTATAATGAGGGAACCATCATGAATATTTTTGCCTTGAATCGACCCTATTACATGCGTAATCATTTTAGAAACAAATTTAACCTTGGTGCTGATAGTGATCTTCAAGTCAATGTTGAGCCTGCAGATGGTGGTCTGGTTCGAGTACATTCCATCACCCCTGAAAGCTATCCCTGGAGTGGCACTTACTTTTCAACGGTTCCCCTTGATGTACGCGCTATTGCCCTGCCTGGATATCAATTTTCACACTGGGAGAATAGACTGGTAGACAATGTAGATTTGACGATAAGTATGCTTTCAGATGTCGAATTAACAGCAGTATTTGTCCCCATATCTCCAGAGGATGGAGCCCTGGTGATCAATGAGATCAACTATAATTCTCTCAATGATTATGATTCTAAGGACTGGGTCGAACTTTTTAACGGAACGCTTGAGAGTGTCGATCTTGAAGGTTGGTCAATTAGCGATGATTCTGATGATAATCTTTTTGTCTTGCCAGATTTATCTCTCCAACCTGGAGCCTACTTGATTGTGAGTAGTGACACCCTGGCTTTTAGAAGTATTCATGGTGGTAGTTCTCGAATTGTTGGTGATTTGGATTTCAATTTTAGCAATGGTGGTGAGCTTATTCGACTGTTTAATTCTGATGAAATCCTCATCGATAGTGTTCGCTATGATGACGAAGACCCATGGCCAATAGAACCTGATGGTGAAGGTCCAACTCTGGAGCTGATTCACCCCACCCTGGACAACGGTTTACGCTCAAGTTGGGCTGTGTCTGACAATCTGGGGACACCTGGTATGCAGAATAGTCGATTTGTCAATCCTTCTACAATAACAGAACATCACAGACCTGCAGATTTTCGATTGGGGATGGCTTTCCCCAACCCTTTCAATGCCCGAGTTAGCATTCCCTATACTGTACCTGAGATCGGTGCATTTCAGATTGATGTATTTGACCTACGAGGCCGTTTGATTCGGTCTGAGAGGATTATTTCATCGGGTAGCAGTACAGGAACGTATTTTTGGGATGGTAACAATGAATATGGAATGGCCAGTAGTTCTGGGATGTATGTGGTTCGTTTATCTCAAAATGAGCTCATGTCTTCTCTAAAAATTGCACTCCTCCGTTAGAGAGATCTACTCAACGAGTCTGACTGTTCCAAAATTTGCAGGTGATTGATAGGCATTGTCGCTTGTAGTAAACCAGGATATTTTTCCATTTCTCGTATTACTATCATTATCATTGATGTGAACATCAAGACCCAGGAAGTGATCCGCAATGGCAATTCCATTTAGACTTTCCCATGGGATAGCAATCTCAACTGCGTATCCATCCTCAAGCATGACCTGTACCACTGATGCACTCTCAAAATAGGCTCCAATATCAGCATAGATATTTTCACCATTGAGTACAAATCGAAGTTGAAATTCATCCTCACCAAAGAATTTTGATTTGCTATTGTCCGTATCCAGATAGATCTCGATACCATCGTTTAGATGATCTACTGATGAGTTTGTGCTGAGATTATCGTCCCGTATTTCCATATAGAAATACAGATTTTCCCAATCCCATAGCGTCCTAAACCAGGCACTGAGATCTGAATCGTCTTCTACGGAGCCTGAAATCGTGTGGTTTAGAGTCAACTGTTGTACCTCTCCCCAAAGATCATCAAGTAACCCATCAATTTCAGGAGGAGTAGATATATAAGTGATTCGATATCCTCTAAATTCCTCCCAACTAATCTCACTGGGAGTGGTTTGAGTCCGTCCCTTTTCATTCCAGACTTCTGCATGGAATTTCCCACTCCTCAACCTCATGGGTAATTCGTTTAGAACCAGGTTGAAATCAGTGGCTGCTGTAAGCAGGTCTCCATCGCGGTACCACTGATAATTCAAGGGATATCCGGATGCTTTTACGCGTAAAACTCCAGGATATCCTTCCATGAATATTCTGTCAGCCGTGTATTCCAGGATCGTGGGCATAGAGAGCTCCATTGTGCTGGCATACTTCTGTGGATCCAAAGGATGTAAAGACTCTACCATACCGGGCAAAAAGTCACACACCTGCGAATTTGTCATTCTGGCCTGCTTGAACAGCCATCTTTTTGCCTGCCATTTGGTGGGTCTGGGACCTTCGCCATTCCAATAGGCTAGGATCTTTTTAAAACCAACTGTCTTCCTGATGCTCCAGGGTTGTCGATTCAACTCAAATTTTTTATGCGTCCACCAATTCCAGCCCACATTCGCCTCTTCCAGAAATTCTGTGGAGAGCTTGTACAATTCCCAGGGAGGATCCTGTTCGCCGGTTTCTCCATGCCAGAGGGGTATATCATATTTTTTACGGAGATCGTCCCAGCGTTGGAGACCTCGTTGGGTGTTTGTAGGCGGGTAGGAGTGGAAAGCCATGACGAGGTGCGGATCCCAATCTATGGGTTCCAGGACAGAAAAATCTTGAGCCCAATCATCACCTTCAATAAAGATGATGCCATCCTGATCTGTCTCACGAATGACTTCCGTGATGAGGACATATAATTCTCTTAATAAGCCAGGATCTACCCCATCATATCTTGCCAGCAGGGGTTCATTTAGTAGATCATAACCAACTATGCAGGAATTATCTGCATAGCGTCTGGTGATGTTATCCCACAGATCAATAGTCCGCGGCCAATAGATCGACTTCTCCGTCCATAGGCGGGCTTCACCATCACTATCCGAAATATTCTCTGCATTCTGGCCACCAGGGGCTCCATGGAGATCCCAGATCACACCCATGCCTACAGCTTCACACCATTCCACAAAATCATCAAGATATTCAAATTTATTCTCATCATATACAAAGGGTGCTTGAGAGGGTTGTTTGTCACGTGGTTGAATCATGGATGCCAGCAAAGGAACTCGAAGGGTGTTCACCCCAAATGATTTCATGATTTCAACATCTTCCCGGGTAACAAAATTTGTATAATACAAATCCCAGAACTTCTCTGCATTTCTCGATCCGATCAGGTCCTCGATGGCAGCTTCAAAATGTCGCGGTCTATTGAGTTTTCTAATGCCCCACATATATCCCTCAGGAAGCAACCAGCCCCCCAGACCAATACCACGGAGTTGAACGATTTCTCCGGTCTCGATATCAACCACATTCTGACCATCTGTGGTATAATAAGCACATACTTCAGTTCCCATTGTCAACAGCAGGCCTGCCGCCAGGAACCATTTAATTTTTTTCATATTAGCTCTTTGTAATAATTAATTAGAATATCGATGACTTCAGGTCTGCTGAATTCTCTTGGAGGTCTGTGCCCTTTATCCAACATTTCCCGCAATTTTGTGCCACTAATCATGAGGTGATCATTCTGGTCATGGGGACAGGTTTTGGCGGATACAATGGATTCACATTTATAGCACCAAAAGGTCCAGTCCATATTGATAGGTGTTAGATATAGATCGTCTGGTTTCAGCGTTTCAAAAATCTCCTGAGCCTCAAAAGCACCGTAGAAATCACCTACTCCAGCGTGGTCGCGACCAATGATCATATGACTGCATCCAAAATTCTGACGAATTATCGCATGGAGGATGGCCTCCCGCGGTCCAGCATACATCATTTCTATGGGGTATACCTTTAAGGCAGTCCTGGCAGGGTTGTAATAATTTTCCATCATGACCTGATAACATTCCATGCGAATATCAGCTGGGATATCTCCTTCTTTCAGTTTCCCGACCACAGGATGGATCAGCAGACCATCACAAAGTTCTAGAGCAACTTTAGTTAAATATTCATGGGATCTATGAATTGGATTTCTGGTTTGAAATGCCGCGATAGTGCTCCAACCCTTTTCTTCAAAAAGGGCTCTTGTATCGGCTGGGCGGGCAAACTCATGAAAAGTCTCAGGATATCCTCCCTCACTCAGCACCTTGAGTGAACCTGCAAGATAGATATCACCCTGCTCATATAATTTTACCACTCCCGGGTGAGTCAGATCTGTTGTGGCAAAAACTTTTTCGGCTTCTACCTCTTTGTTGTATGAGTAGATCTCACTAATGGTCATAACTGCCATGATTTGATTAGAATCGAGACTGACCAGAGAAATCTCCTCTCCTGGCTCCAGTGCACCAGCAATATGTTTGGCAACTGGCAAGGTCACCGGAATGGGCCAAAGCAGACCATCAGACAAACGTAGATCGTTTATGACGCCCAAGTAATCGTCACTTCCCATAAATCCGGTAAGGGGGCTGTAGGCTCCCGTAGCCAACATTATCACATCAGATTCTGACTTGGAATTCAATACAACTGATTTCAGACCCTCTGCTCTATCTAAAATTCTGGATTTTTCAGTTTTATCAGAAACTAGGATAGGTAGGAGTTTCCCACCATGTGGTGGAACCAAATCTACCTGCCGTTTTCTCAATATTCTCATCCCCTCTCAGTTACAATCTAATTCGCGTCTGCAATGTAGAAACGGCTATCAAAATTCAAGATCCTCAGGTGTTTCTCATTAAATATGAAGTGGCCAGAATAATGGCAAAATAAATACTGCAATTAGCCCAAAAAGAATGACTAGGGGCAAACCAACACGGGTGTAATCGGTGAAACGATAACCACCAATTCCCATGACCAGCAGATTCACAGGATGCCCAATTGGACTCAAAAAACTTGCTGAACTACCCAGAGCCACGACCATGGCTAGCGCATAAGGTGAAAGCCCCAGGTTTGAAGCCGTGGTGATGGCCATGGGAGCCATAAGAACTGCCACGGCAGCAGTGGGCATGACCTGCGCAAAAAGACAGGTAATAATGTAGAGTCCAGCGATGATGCCCTGTGGTCCCAGAAAGGCCAGTGAACCCAGAAGACTATCTGCCAGCAGGCTGGTCACCCCGGTTTCATACATGGCGACCCCCAGACTCAACATTCCAGCTATGAGCATGATTGCCCGCCACTCAATGGCCTCGTATGCTTCATCCATGGTGAGACATTTTGTCAATACCATGAGGACAGCACCGGCCAGGGCAGCAATAAAAATGGGTAGCCAGCCAATGGCCACTGCCACGAGAACACTTAGTTCAATTCCAGCAGCGATCATGACCTTGTCTTTTTTGTAGATCGGCTGATCCAGACCACTGATAATGAGGTAGTCATCCTCCTGTTGCAACATCCCCAGGTTTTGTCGCAAGCCATAGACCATGAGGGCATCACCAGGTTCCAGGACAAAGTCACGGAGATTTGTGCGATAGGCCCTATCCCTGCGCCAAATAGCCAGCACAGTAAGGCCAAATTTTTCACGGAAATAGAGCTCACCAATCGTTTTGCCTGCCGCTGAATTTCGTGGAGAGAGGGTAATTTCAGCGACACCAACTTCATCAGATTCTAACCGGTCCAGATCATTTTGGGATTGCTCTTCCATCTCCAAATTCTGTAGGCTGTGAAGAATTTCCAGGATTTCGGGCTCTCCGATAACAATGAGGATATCATTTGCTTCAAGCTCGTGAGCAGGTGTTGGCATGAAGATGACTTCATCACCTCTTCGAATTCCCAGGACATTGATTCCAAGTGCACTCTTCAAGTGGCTCCGAGCGATACTCCGTGTTGCCAGTGTTGATTCTTCGGGAATTTGGATGCCGATGAGATGTCGATGTAATTTGTACTGCAGTGCAATCTTGCGAGGTGAGACATAATTAAATTCCTTGACCTGCTTACTATTCGCCATGGCATCAAGTTTATCGGTTTGGCCAATAGCGATGAGCAAGTCATCTGCATTGAATCGGTAATTTCTCAGACGGGAGACTCGCACCTTATTTTTCTGAATCACAGCAATGATGTTTATCTCGAATGAATTACGCGTCCCTGCTTCTTTAAATGTTTTTCCAATAAATTGAGAGTCCTTAGCAATTTTGAATTCGGCAAATCGGATCGCCTCTTCCAACTCATGCTCACCTATCAACCAACCGTGTTTCAGAGTGAGGGTTTTCCAGTCTTGGAGCGTACCAACTTGATCTCTTCTCCCCCCCACCAACAACTTATCCTCGGCCCGTAATTGAGTATCGGGTCCTGGAGCCAGTAGGGTTTTCTCTCCCCTCAGAATCGCCAGGACATTGAATCCCAGCGCAGACCCAAGGCGGCTCTCAGCAAGATTTTTATCCTTTAAAGCCGAGTTCTCAGGGATGCTCATGGTCAAAAGGCGGTCGTTGAGCTCATATTGACCATTTAGCGTATCGGCGATGGAGGTTGATCGTCCCAGATCCCTATTCGGTAAGAGGTGTCTTCCAAAGAAAACGAGATAAGAGATACCTACTGCCATAGCGATTACACCAATTGGGGTAAAATCAAACAGAGCGAAAGGCTGAAGTCCTTCCATCTCCAGGGCGTTGCTGATAAGAATATTCGGAGCTGTAGCAATAAGTGTGGTAAGACCACCAAACAGGGAAGCAAAGGCCAGGGGAATCAATAATTTTGAAGGTGAGCGACCAGTTCGATGGGCAATTTCCATGACAACAGGCAACATGAGGGCTGCTACGCCAATATTATTCATGACTCCCGATAGCGCACCAACGGTTACCATCATGATAACCAGTAATTTGATTTCGCTGTTTCCAGAGAGTTTGAGTATTTGACCACCCAGGATTTGAGCGACACCAGTTCTGACCAAACCCGCACTTAATACGAGGACAGAAGCAATGGTGATGATGGCAGTATTGCTAAACCCAGCAATGGCCTGGGAATGTGTTATGAGCCCAAAAATTGATAATATGAGCAGAACAGATAGGGCAACCAAATCCACTCGAAGCCATTCTGTGACGAAGAGCAATACTGCTCCCCCGAGCACCGCGAGTACAAATATCATGGATAAAGTCATCTAATACCTGTCAGTTTTAACTTCTTTACATTGATCTGATAATCTACTGTGAATATTTGAAAGGTAAGGGGAAAAAGCCAGGGGTGCAAGACTTCACTGATACCATTGCGCCCAATACTGTGAATCTGTAGTGCTTGAAAATGACACCACTACGTTAACTATTTTATGCCAAATACTTCCCCATGATTATTAGTATGCTTGGAGTATGCTAAAATGGCTGCGTCATCAGGTGAATGAATGAAGTTGGGGTTGTAGAGGAGTTAATTGGTTTGCTAGATAAGTTTACTACCAGATGGGGCTCAGAGTTTGGCTATCGACACATTCTAATTGTCGCCTTCCCGCTGATTCTTAGTACTGGTTCCTGGTCCATACAACAGTTTGTAGATCGAATGTTTCTCAGCTGGCACTCAGAGGAAGCCCTGGCTGCAGCCATGCCCGCGGGAATCCTAAATTTTGCTTTTATCTGTCTCTTTATTGGCACCGTGAGCTACGCTGGAACTTTTGTATCTCAATATGTTGGAGCAAAAGAGGATCATAAAGTTGGAAAAGTTCTCTGGCACAGTTTCTACCTATCCCTTTTTGGCGCTATGATCCTGCTCTTGGTCTCCCCCTTCTCAAGTGAGTTGTTCAGAATTGTTGGACATAGCAGTAAACTCCAGATCATGGAGAGCACCTATTTCAAAATCCTCTGTTTTGGTGGATTAGGACCCATTCTTTCTTCGGCTTTTGCAGGATTCTTTACTGGTCAGGGAAGGAATTGGCCTGTGATGTGGGTAAATATTTTCACGACCACCATCAATCTAATTCTGGACTACCTCTTGATTTTCGGTATAGGCATCTTCCCTGAAATGGGTATTGCTGGTGCTGCCCTGGCGACCATTATCGCTGGGTTTTCATCTCTCATCATGTATCTCATATTAATTTTCAGACCCCACAATGAAACGCGATTCAAAGTCTGGTCATCCAGGTCATGGGACACCTCTTTCATGAGGCGGTTCCTCAAGTATGGCTTACCTAGTGGTGGACATTTCTTTCTGGAGATCATGGGTTTCACAGCCTTTATTCTGATTCTTGGACGGATTGGTCAGATGGAATTGGCTGCCACAAACATTGCCATTAATATCAATAGTCTGGCATTTATGCCCATGTTTGGATTGGGAATCGCCGTCTCAATGATGGTCGGCCAGAATATTGGAGGTGGTAAACCAGAATCAGCCCAATACGCTGCCAATTCAGGGGTTCAATTGGGTATGGTGTATATGATCTTCTGCACTTTCATGTATGTTGGTATTCCACAGATTTTTGTCGCTCCATTTGCAGCATCTGTTGAAACGTACGAGATGGCCATCATCCTGCTTCGTTTTGTAGCAGTTTATGCTGTATTTGATACGTTGAGTATTTTGTACTCTTCAGCAATTAAAGGAGCTGGTGATACGCACTTTGTCATGCGGGTCACTACTGCACTGTCCATTTTTGTTTTGATTATACCTACTTATATCGCAGTGGAATATTTCGATGCGAATTTATACCTGCCCTGGACATTCTGTGCGCTGTTCATCGTAGCTATGGGCCTGACCTTCCTGGGCAGATTTATGGGCGGTAAATGGAAAAAGATGAGTGTGATTGAAACACCTGGATTTCTACCCTCTCAACACCCGGCCAACCCCATTGCACCTGAGGTATAACTCGCAGATCAATTAACCTTTGATTTCTCCTTCAAGAATCAGGTTCAATTAAAGCTTAAATAAACTTGAGAATTACTGTTTAAGTCAACCTTTTGTCTTGACTTACCTCATCGTGGATAAATACTTTGTACGGTAATCGAACAAAGTATATTTTGCATTAAATGATGTCCCAAATTGAGGAGTTCCTAATGCGTTCAGAGTATAACAAGCTGACTCATCCCGGAGTGAAGGGACTTGCTATCAGCTTGATTTTTATGCTCGGATTCTCCCTGTCTCATTGTACAAGCGACCAGGTCGCCTATGTAAAAGTCGTCTCTGACAGCACAGGTCATAAGCTTACGGTAGATGGTACAGATTATTTTGTCCATGGGATGAATTGGGACTACTTCCCCATCGGAACGAATTACAGATACAGCCTGTGGGACCAACCAGATGAATTTATCAAGTCTGTTCTAAAAGAGGAAATGACCGCCTTACAGGCCATGGGGGTAAACACTATCCGCCAATATGCCGGAGTGCCACCTCGCTGGGTGGAGTATATCCACGAAACATATGGTATTTTCACTATCCTGAACCATCTCTTTGCTCGCTATGGCATGGACGTCAATGACACCTGGGTAGCCAATGTGGATTATGGAGATCCTCTAACCCGAGAATTAATCCTTAGTGATGTCGTCTCAGTAATAGAACAATTTCGTTATGTGCCCGGTGTTCTCATGTGGCTTTTAGGGAACGAGAATAACTACGGGTTAATCTGGGAATCCGCTGAAACAGGTGATATGCCTGAAGTTGGTGAAAATCATCATCAGAAAGCCCGAGACCTATATTCACTTTTTAATGAAGCCATCAGGATCATCCATATCCGTGACAATCACCGACCAGTAGCCATAGCAAATGGAGACCTCCAATTCATTGATCTCATAGATGAAGAAATTGAAAATTTAGATGTTTTTGGAACAAACAGTTATCGGGGAGCCTCATTTGAAGACCTATTTCAGGTCGTAAATGACAAGCTGAATATACCTCTACTGCTCACTGAATTTGGGGCCGATGCTTTCAATGCCAGGGAACAAAGAGAAGACCAGGATTCACAAGCTCTTATCCTGCTGGAAAATTGGCAGGAAATTTATAAACAAGCACACGGAAATGGCGACATTGGCAATGCTATTGGCGGCCTTACCTTTCAATTTACAGATGGGTGGTGGAAGGCTGGTCCTGATGACAAACTGGATTTCCATGATTCGACAGCATCCTGGTCCAATGGGGGCTACTCCAGCGATTTTGCCCCTGGCCAAAATAACATGAATGAAGAATGGTTTGGTGTGTGTGGAAGAGAAGCTTCGGAGTCAACTGGACGGGATATTCTGCGTCCGCGTTTAGCCTACCACGTACTCCGGAAAATCCACAGTCTTGATCCACTTTCCCCTGCTCTGGGATCGAGTGATATCCAGAAATATTTCTCAACGCTTGCTCAAGCCAACCTGGATTCACTCAAATCTATCTATGAGTTTTACAACAATTGAGCTTTCCTGAAAATAAAATGTCTCCACTATCTGGCGTTGGATATAGACAAACGAATTTCATGGGCTTACGAAAAGTTGATCGCTGGGAAGCCAGACCATTAGCAGATTCAGTTCTTCATCTCATTTGGCGTAAAAAGCAGATTTCTCGAGCTGAGATTGCCCGTCAGATTGGACTCTCCCGTTCAACTGTGACAGAAGTAGTAAAAGATTTACTGAACACGGGATATGTCAAGGAAGTCGGAGCTGGAGTATCAAGTGGTGGTAGAAAACCCATTGTCCTTGAATTTCAAAATGATCATAAGCTCATCCTGGGTATAGATATTGGTGCAACTCATGTCTCTGCCTCTCTCATGGACCTGGGTGGCAACCTGGTTGCATTTGAAAAACGTAGCTATTCAGTGCGGTCTGACCCAGAGGGTACTCGTAGTCTGGTCTTTCAGCTTTGTGATGAATGTCTCGATAAGGTGGTGGATGGTCCTCAACGTCTCTTGAGTATTGGTGTCGCACTTCCTAGCCCCGTAGATCCCGATCACCCTGAATGGGTATCTGAAGTTGTCATACCTGCCTGGCGTGGGAAGAATGAATTGGATATCCTGCATAGTCACTATGGTGTCCCTGTCTATGTGGACAATGATGCCAATCTTGGTGCTCTAGCTGAGTATCGCTGGGGGGCCGGTCGCGGAGTTGAAGATTTGACCTATGTCAAGATCGGATATGGATTAGGCGCTGGTTTTGTATTCAACGGGGAAATCTATAGGGGTGCAACTGGAATCGCTGGTGAAATGGGACATATAACTGTGGGAGAAAGCGATACCGTTTGTGAATGCGGTCTTAAGGGCTGTCTGACAACGCTTGTAGGTGGAAAAGCTATGATGACTCGAATTGCTGAGCTCTCAGGTCTGTATCCTGATAGTCCTCTCACAAAAAGTACAACCGACCTGGAGGCTATTGAAGTGGCTGTGCATGGCAATGATGAGTTAGCTCTACAACTGTATCGCGAAACAACAGAATACTTGAGTACAGCTATTACTGGCTGGATCAATATGATGAATCCCAGTCGGGTTATCCTTGGTGGGGCTATGAAAGAGCTTCAGAACCGCTTGTTAGAGCCAGTCCAGGAGAAGATCAAGGCATGCTCCATCGTCGGATCTGTTCCTATTACAGACGTGCGGACCAGTGAACTTGGACATCAGGCAGAAAGTATTGGAGCAGCGACTCTGGCTCTCGAGGGTGTCTTTTCCGAGCCAGGCTTTTATCGGAGAGAGCTTGAAACTCTACAAGAATCAAATGTATAGCATGTTGAAAGTTTTTAATAATCCTGAAATGTCCTCACAGATATATCAAATATGTTTTCGTTAAGAAATGAGTAATGAAGGAGTCTCGCACATGAGTGCAAAAACACACTACAAAACTGCACATGAAGATCGAATCTCGCTAAAACAGAAATCGGCTTACGCTGTTGGTATGCTGGTAAACAACCTTCAGGCTGCAGCTCTGCCTGCCATGGTAGTTATTCTCAATCTGGGTCTAGGTATGGATGTCTTATGGGTGGGTCTTATTGGTGCCATCCCCCGTATTTTTGATGCTATCTCTGATCCGCTGCTGGGCTACATCTCTGACAATACGAGAACTCGCTGGGGGAGACGTCGACCCTTCATCTTTGCCGGAGCCATATTGGCTGGAATTATTTTCGCTCTGATGTGGCAGTTACCCTCTGGCTACATAGACATTCTCGATAAGACTCCCATCAAACAACATCAAACCATTGCAGACAGCAAAACAGATGCAGTCTTTAATGATGCAGGTGGTGTCATTCTCGATTACTCAGAAGAAGCCATGGCCGATGCCAACTTTACTTTTTATGGACCAGAGGCACTTGCTACTGAAGCTGGCTCATCGCTGTCGACAAATCTAGATGGTTTCCCCCAGGTTGAGATCAATGTTGACATTCCAGAATTTGAATCCTTTCAGGTGGTATTCAATGAAGCCGCAGGCGAATCCTACTCCATCGATCTTAGCGATGAAATGTCTGAAGACGGAAAAGGTAATCTTTACAAGTTTAAGCTAGCTGATCTCGTCAGATCTACCTCCCTAGGAGATCAGACAGGCGATGAAACCCTTGATATCCAGTCTCTGGATAATATTTCTATACATCTCGCAGGGCTGGTTGGAACTGGAACCGCCACCATTCATTCACTCAAGCTGAGAAAGAGTGAAAAATTCTTTGTCACATATTTCTGGTATTTCATGGCCATGTCCATTCTTTTCTTCCTGGCCTATACTGTATTCGCAACACCATTCGTAGCCTTCGGTTATGAAATGACACCGGATTATCATGAACGTACACGACTGCATGCCTTTGCCAATACAGTGGGACAACTGGCCTGGTTAGGTGTCCCCTGGTTCTATGCCATCATGTCCAGCGCGCTGTTCAGGGACACGGTTCACGGTGCCCGCACACTCGCAATTGCCGTTGGTATCATCGTCGCCGTATTTGGAATCATTCCCGCCATCTTCTTAAAGGAGAGACAAACTCTGGAACCGGTAAAAAATACTGGCAAGAGTATCGGTGAGAATATGAGTGAGTTTTTCAAAGGGATTGTGACCACCTTCAAGTGCAGCCCGTTTGTAAAATTGTGTGGGGCTACTTTTCTGGTTTTTAACGGTTTTCAATTGGGGATGTCTTTCTCCATTTATGTCATGATCTACTATCTCTTCGGTGGTAATGATGGAGATGCTGGAAAACTCATGGGCTGGTTTGGGATGCTTACATCCATTGCAACCCTTGGTGTCATTCCTTTGACCGGTTGGATCGCAACCAAGATTGGCAAGCGCAAAACCTTTCTCATAACTATCTCACTATCCATCCTGGGCTATGCCATCAAATGGGTTGGATACAATCCTGACTACCCATACTGGTTGTTATACGCAGCACCATTCGTTGCCTTTGGTACAGGTTCATTATTTACTCTCATGGGCTCCATGATCTCTGATGTATGTGATTATGACGAGCTTGAGACTCATCAACGTCGAGAAGGTGTTTTTGGAGCCATCTACTGGTGGATGGTCAAAGTAGGTATGGCTCTGGCAGGACTGCTGACGGGAATACTTCTAAAGGTTTCCGGTTTTGATGTAGCTCTGGGAGCGGCCCAATCAGAAAATACTCTATTCTTGATCAGAGTATTCGATGTGGGGATTCCTTTGTTCACCTCCCTGATTGCGTTGTGGATTATTTCCACATACAAACTCACCGAAGTAAAAGCGTACGATATCCGAACACAACTTGAAGCCAGACGAGGTAAAGTCGCCATGGCAGATTCTACAGATAACTAATAGAGGACGACCTAATTATGATGAACAGAAAGATTAAAATCGGGGTACTTACCCTCCTCTTCATGGCAATCCTATTTGTGGCTTGTAGCCCCAAACCTGACCTCACCCCTCAAATGCCAACCCAGAAACTTACATCTACTTCTGAGATCCTACTAACCTCAGCCAGCGGCAGCAAACTTGCAGTTCAGGAGAATGTCAATTTCAGTTCAGGTCAGGCTGAAGGTATTGTCCTTCAGGTTTTCCCGGATAGTGTCAAACAGACTATCGATGGTATCGGAACTTCTTTTACCGAATCCTCAGCATTCGTCCTGGCTCATCTCGATCCAAAAGACCGCATGGAAGTCATGCAAAACATCTATGGCGAATCTGGAGCAAATTTCTCCCTGACACGAACTCACATCGGATCCTGTGACTTTTCCGTGGAAGGCAAGTATTCATATGCGGAGCAAGCTGGTGATACTGGGCTTAAGTCATTTAACATAAAAGAGGATTTAGAGGGTTTTGCTACAGCAGAATATCCAGGTATCAAGGACAGCAATTATGATCTCCTTCCTATGATTCAGGAAGCACTTAAAATCAAACAATCTCAAAAAGATTCTGAACTCCGCATCATTGCCTCCGCCTGGACAGCTCCTGCCTGGATGAAGGATATTGAAGATTATTACCAGCCCATGACCGCTGAGAATAACTGGCAAGGTTCAGGTGGTACCCTCAAACCTGAGTACGTCAGTACCTATGCTGATTATCTCATAAGATATTTTGAGGCCTATAAGGCTGCAGGGGTCAACATCTGGGGTCTTACTCCTGTAAATGAACCTCACGGCAATAATGGCCAATGGGAAAGTATGAACTTCAGTCCTGAAACTCAGAGTGAATTTGTCCAGAAACATCTGGGACCTGGTTTACGTAATGCAGGATTTGGAGATGCCAGACTCTTGATCTTCGATCAGAATCGTGATGGCATCGAAGAATGGTCAGAAGTCCTCTACCCCGCTGATGTTGAAGAAAAATATATCTATGGCATGGCTGTACATTGGTATGAAAGTACCATCAAAGTTTATGAAGAAGTATTTGATCGTGTCCACGCCAAATATCCTGAGTATAGCATTGTTCACACCGAAGGCTGCATAGATGATTTAGGTAAACCGGCTCCGGCTGATTGCACAGACCCCGAAGGACGTACTGAGAAAAACTGGTTTAAGAATGATGAATTCTGGTGGACACCCTCAGCTTCGGACTGGGCTTATGCAGTACCCTGGGCAGGTGAAGCAGGAAAGGATCATCCTCTGTACACCCCAGTGCATCGATATGCCCGCAACATTATTGTAAGTCTTGATCATTGGGCAACAGGTTGGGTGGATTGGAATATCGTCCTGGATCAACAGGGTGGTCCCAACCACGTCGGGAACTTCTGTGGGGCTCCCATCATGATCGATACGGAATCACTAGATGTTTACTACACACCCATCTACTCGGTTTTGGCTCAGTTCAGCAGGACCATTAGACCCGGTGATCGAGCCCTACAGACACAGGCTCACACTGAGGGTTTGAATCCAGATGATTTACACTTTTGTGCTACTGTAAATGAAGCCGGGTTGATGAGCGTACAAATTCTGAACACAAGTGCCTCTCCAATACAGTATAAGTTGCAGGTTGCTGATGAATTTGCTGATGTAATGATCCCAGAAAACTCAGTGCAGACAGTGAGAGTACAACTTTAGAATATGTATGGCTCCTTCAGATTTCTGGTCAATATGAATTTTATGATTCGAGGTAATTAGATTGAATTCTTCTCCCAAACCCAACTACCAATTGAATAAGAATGGTGATTTCGTCATTAGCAATTACAACGCTGCTAAACCATTCTCCAGTTTTTTCCCAGGAATAGCAGGAAAGATGGGCATACCCATGTGGGTATTCTATGTGAATCGCGGACAGGGAATCTGCAGCATGGGTGTCCAGGATAAGGAGAATCCCATTATGGAATTCCTCCCTGCAAATTGGGCCTACCAATTGGCACCTACACAGGGATTTAGAACCTTTATTAAGTTTCCAGAAGGATCTGGCGTCAAGTTCTATGAGCCCTTCCAGGATCACTACCAGGACCAGAATATTGAACGCACCCAGACCATGCATATTTCGCCGTCCCATTTGGTGTTGGTGGAAGAAAACAAGACCCTGGGTCTCCGCTTTACCGTGGAGTATCATTCTGTTCCTGAGGAAAGCTATGCCGGACTCATTAGAAACCTGCATATCACAAATCTAAACAACATTGATGTATCTTTTGAGGGGCTGGACGGTCTCCCACTCATCGTCCCCTTTGGTATTGGGAATTTTGGTCTCAAGAATATCCGTCGTTTGATGGAAGCGTTTGTTGAGGTCAAAAATTACGATCAGAAAGCCCCCCTATTTAAGGCCAAGGTCAAGCCAGCTGATAAACCTGATATTGAAAAGCTCGAACGCGGCAACTTTTATATTGGATTTGAGAACAACAAGGAAGGCATGAAGAAGCTGACTCCAATCGTTGATCCCGAAAGGATATTTGGGGCTCACAATGACTATTCCTACCCTGATTTTTTCCTGAATACACCTTTTGATAGTCTTTTGGATCATCAGGCTTTTGAGAATCGCTATCCCTCAGCCATGAGTATGTTTTCTACAGAAATAGGAGCAGGTGAGACCTATACGGTGAGCTCAATTATCGGCCATGCTGAATCCCAGGATGCTCTGAATGCATTACTCCCTACTATTATGAGAAAGGATTATTTCAGCAATAAAGCTCAAGACAGTATCAATATCGTTGATGAATTGACGCAGAAAAACCTGGTGATTAGCCGTGAACCAGTTTTTGACATGTACGTCCGTCAGAATTTTCTGGATAATGTACTAAGAGGTGGTTTTCCCTATACATTTGAAGGCGAGAATTCAAAATCAGTACTCCATCTTTATTCGAGAAAACATGGTGATCTCGAACGTGATTATAACGATTATCGTATCACTCCCTCACATTACTCGCAGGGCAATGGCAATTTCAGGGATATCAATCAGAATCGCCGCTCAGATCTTTTGTTTAATCCTGATGTGGGTTCAGGGAATCTGGAGCATTTTGTCAATTTGATCCAATTGGATGGATTTAACCCGTTGGTATTGAAAGAAGTTCGTTACCGTATTGAGAATGAAACGGCTGCTTCGCAGATACTAAATGCACGTTTTGACACTCAATTATCCAATGAAATCCTTACTTTTCTTAAGGATCCCATTAGTCCAGGCGAGCTGCTTGAATTTCTAAGGCAAAAGGATGTCGAGTTTAGAGACAATGCAGATGTTTTGCTTGGTGATCTCTTGGCCGTATGCACAAAGATTAATGATACGGATTTTGCCGAGGGTTATTGGTCAGACCATTGGACCTACAATCTGGATCTCCTGGAGAATTACCTCAGCGTTTATCCTGAGAAGCTTGGAAATATTCTTTTTGATTTTAAAGAATTCACATTTCATGATAGCGCTCACCGAGTACTCCCCCGCTCAGATAAGTATGTCTTATGGGATGGCAAGACCATGCAGTTGGATTCTGTCAGCCATGATGAAGAAAAAGCTGCACTTATAGCTTCAAGAGGCGAAGATCAACATCTCATGTGTGATGAATTTGGACAGGGTCCAATAGTCCGATCCTCACTCCTCATCAAGTTCCTAAGCATTGTTACCAATAAAATTGCATCACTTGATCCATCAGGTATTGGTGTTGAGATGGAGACTGATAAACCCAATTGGTATGATGCACTCAATGGATTACCTGGTGTGCTGGGATCCAGTCTTAGTGAAACCATAGAAATTAAACGCACCGCTGAATTTATCCTGAAGGCATTTGAACATGACTCTCCTATTGAGGATACTCTTGTATTTGAGGAGCTTCATGATTTCGCCAGTATGGTTTTCGCAGCCCTATCAAATGGGGATAGCGATTATGAATATTGGGATTCGGCCACCTCCGCCAAGGAAGAATATCGTTCTAAAACACGTCTGGGGATCAGTGGCAAGACAATCGCTGTAGGTTCTGAGTGGTTAAAGGAATTTCTAGTAGCTTGTGTTGCCAAGGTTGATAAGAGTATCAGCAAAGCTATCGATGACGACACTGGTATCCCTGGCACTTATTTTTATCACGAGGTCTTAGATCACCAGATCATTGACAGCCTCGATGATCCTGGAACAAAACATCCCAAGTTAAATGGTCGCGGGTTCCCCTGCTACCAGGCTAATTCGTTTAAACTTGTAAGATTGCCGCTTTTCCTGGAGGGTCCCGTACATTATCTCCGCACCCTACCCAACCTCGAGAGAGCTCAACAACTAGCCAGGAATATCAAAACCAGTGGTTTATTTGATAAAAAACTAGAAATGTATAAAGTGAATGCTGAGCTCAGTGATCAACCTATGGAAATTGGTCGTGCTCGTGTATTCTCCCCAGGTTGGTTTGAGAATGAATCGATATGGCTGCACATGGAATACAAGTATATGTTAGAATTACTTCGCAATGGCTTGTACGAGACCTTTTTCCATGATTTTAAAAAGGTGTTCATCCCCTTTCTAGATCCTGAAGTTTACGGTCGCAGCATCTTAGAAAATTCTTCCTTTCTTGTAAGTAGTGCTAATCCAAATCCAGAACTGCATGGAACTGGATTCGTCGCCCGTCTTAGTGGCGCCACTGCTGAGTTTATCCACATTCTGATGTATATGGCCATGGGGTCAAGATCATTTTTCACCAACGCATCGGGTGAATTGAACTTCAGTATGAACCCAGTGCTACCTGCCTGGTTATTCACTGAACAGGAACAGACTACTAATATTCTGGTGAATGGTGAAACTCAGGGTATATCGACACCAGCAAACAGCTTCAGCTTCATGCTACTCAGCGAAATTTTGGTGACCTACCACAATCCCAGTGAGAAGGATACCTTTGGGCCAGATGGTGTTGCACCTCAGAAATGGGATCTCACGGATATTAGAGGGCAATCTGAGAGCTTTGAGGGTCCTTCTCTTGGACAGGAAGCTGCATTGAAGATTCGCTCAAAGCAGATCCAACGTATCGAGATCACACTGGGTTGATTGATTAATGATAAACAATGCTATTCAATTTTAGGGGAAGAAATGCAACATTCACGATATGTATCGATATTCATAGTCCTTTTGACTGGTCTCATTCTGTCTTGCCAACCACAGCCACCAGCCGCACCATCTATGGAGAAGACTCCAGTTCCCAGGGAAATAGACCTCAATCAGAATGAAACAGAATTTACCAAAAGACCCTTCAAACCCTATCTAGGTGAGAAATGGATTGGCAAAGCCATTTCGTATGGATGCTATCGTGAAGGTCAGGCTCCGGGAGTAAAAGGTCCAACTGAGGAAGAGATTCTTGAAGACCTAAACATTCTCAGTCCCCACTGGAACTTCGTCCGGGTTTATGGGTCTGATGACGACTCTGAGCGGGTCTTAAAAGTGATTCATGACAACCAACTCCCCATTAGGGTGATGTTAGGTATCTGGCTTGAGAATGAAACAAAGCGTCCTGAACGCAAACCCGAAAATATTAAGCAAGTAAAACGTGGTATTGATTTGGCCAACAGATTTTCTGAAGAAGTAATCGCTATCAATGTTGGAAATGAAACCCAGGTGGAATGGTCCTGGCACCACATGGAGATGCTTAATTTAATTCGATACATCCGAGAAGTACGTCAGTCCACAACAGTGCCAATCACGACAGCGGATGATTATAATTTTTGGAATAAACCCGAGAGTAAACTTGTTGCTTCTGAAATCGACTTTATAGGTCTGCACGCCTACCCCTTATGGAATGGAAAAACGCTAGAGGGAGCAATCTCCTGGATTGATAATATTTACAAATCTGCTCAAACATTTCACCCTAATATGTTGATTGCTATAACCGAAACGGGATGGGCAACCGTCTATGACCCAAGTAAACAGGGTCCCGGCGAAGAGGGTTCACTGGTCAAAACTGAGGTGAGTTTAAAAGCTCAGGAATACTTCCTCGAACACTTCAACAATTGGATCGAAGAGAACCAGACAACAGCATTTCTTTTCGAGGCCTTTGATGAACCCTGGAAGGGCGGTGGAGCACAATCAGGACCAAATGTGATGGAAAAACATTGGGGCGTGTTCAATGAAGACCGCACCCCTAAAGCATCATTATTCAATTATCTAAACAACCAAAGTCATAAAGAAAAAGAATAGGACAACAATGAGAATTAATATTTTAGCACTCCTGACCCTTCTAGCCTGGGCTGGAATATCCATGGGCCAAAACGCTCCCATCACATTTGAGACAGATGGATTTGGCGCTACCTGGACCTGGACAAGCTTCGAGAATGATACAAATCTGCCTCTCACAATAGTAGCAAACCCCAGCGTAGACAGTGTCAATGCTTCTGCAATGGTGGCTTCCTACACCACATTAACAACAGGTCAACCCTGGGCTGGTGTTGAATCTCAACATGGCGCTGATATCGGACCATTCTCTTTTGACATCAGTAACTCTATTGTCAAAGTGATGGTCTATAAATCTGTAATCAGTGATGTGGGTGTCAAATTCGCTGAAGCAAGTGGTGAAGCTCAACCTGAAGTAAAAGTAGCCAACACGGTTATCAATGAATGGGAGGAGCTAACCTTCGATCTCTCTGGAAGTATTGGTGTAGGCGTCACAGGTGTAGTGGACCAGATTATCATCTTCCCTGACTTTGATCTAGCAGGCAGGACCACTGACAATATCTGTTATTTTGACAACATCACTTTCTCAGGCGAGGAATTACCTCCTGCACCTGCAGCTCACGCACCGGTACCCACAGCACTGGCAACTGATGTTATTTCAGTATTCAGTGATCCTTATCCTAATATCGCTAATTCCAATTTCAATCCTGGTTGGGGTCAAGCCACTGTGTTTTCTGAGGTCCTCATCGAAGGTAACAATACCCTGCTGTACAGCGGTTTGGATTACCAGGGAATCGAATTGGGAAGTACTCAGGATCTCACAGGAATGGATTCTGTCCATGTTGATTTCTGGAGTGTAAATGCTACTGAATTACAAATTTTTCTCATCAGTCAATCCTCAGGTGAACAAGCCTTCTCCCTCCCCGTGGCCAATGAAACCTGGGTAAGCGCAAACGTCCCTCTGACGCACTTCACTGATCTCGAATTATCGCTGAGTGATATTTTCCAGCTCAAATTTGTGGGCAATGGAGATGTCTATCTTGATAATATCTATTTTAAGGGTGAGGGTGGTGGCCTGGAACCAACACCCCATTCACCTATCGACTTTGAAGCTGAGGGTCATGGAGCAGATTGGACATGGTCCACGTTTGAAAATGGCGCTAATGATCCACTGGTTATCGGCGCCAATCCCAGCACTTCTGGATTAAATCCTTCTGCAACAGTAGCATCAATGACTGCTTTGACTACTGGTGCTCCCTGGGTTGGTGTAGAGTCTCAACATGGCGCAGATATCGGTTCATTTAGCTGGGATGCCACCAACAGCACTGTCAAGATCATGGTGTATAAACCTGTGATTAGTGATGTGGGTATCAAATTCGCTGAAGCCAATGGTGAAGCACAGCCTGAGATCAAAATTGCCAACACGGTTATCAATGAATGGGAAGAACTGACCTTTGATTTTTCCGGTCATATTGGTCTCGGTGCGACTGGTATTCTGGATCAGATCATCATTTTTCCTGATTTTGATGCAGCAAGAGCCACTGATAATCTCTGTTACTTTGACAACATCACCTTTTCTGCCCAGGAACTAGCACCAATACCCGTAGCCCATGCACCCATCCCAACTCATGCTCCTGAGGATGTCATTTCGGTGTTCAGCGATGCTTATTCTAGTATACCTGGAGTCAACTTGAATCCGGGTTGGGGACAGAGTACAGTAGTAAGCGAAGTAGCCATTGAAGGCAACAACACACTACTTTATTCAGGATTGAATTATCAGGGCACAGAATTTAGTGCCATTGATGTGTCTCAGATGAGTCACCTGCATGTGGATTACTGGACAGGGAATTCAACTGCCCTGAATTTCTTTGTTATCAGTCAGACACCGACGGTGGATAGTGACTATTATAGTCTTGCCATCACTCCTGAACAGTGGGTAAGTGTGGATATACCACTCACCTCCTATCCTAATGTAGATCTCACCGATGTTTTCCAGTTCAAGGTTGAAGGAAATGGCACAATCTATTGGGATAATATTTATTTCTATTCAAATACTGTTGGTATCGATGAGGAAACTAATGAAATGCTTCCCGATGAGTTTGCCCTCAGGCAAAATTATCCAAACCCCTTCAATCCTTCCACATCAATTGATTATAGTATTGTTGAAACCGGGCATATCACGCTCAAGCTCTACGATATTGCTGGACGAGAAGTTGTGACTTTGGTTGATGGTGATGCATCTCCAGGATACTACAGCACTCATTTTGATGCAAGTAACCTGTCCACTGGAACCTATTTCTATGCCCTGACAGCAGGTAAACATCGAAGCGTAAAGAAAATGGTACTGATCAAATAGATCAATATGTGATTCATTCAGTTTCTTTATCAAAGAGCCCTCCAGATATATGGGGGGCTTTTTGATCACCAATTTCCGTTAAATAATAGTTGATATATATAGTGATATTCTGAATAATTTATCCCAATGTCTTCTACTTACAAAATGATGCTCCTCTGGGTAGTTTTTTATTTGTGCTCGAATATTGTTTATTCCCAAACTGAATCCATATTCAGAAATGACTTTGACATCAGGATGGAAAATACGAATCAGCGATGTGGGTTGGGTGCAATCCCCGACAATGAGGCTTACGATTCAGGAGGATGCAAACATTTAGGTTGGCAGGAAAGTGATATAATCCTGGGTCTGGTCCAACAATACCGGTCAACCCACAATCTACCCTATCTGACTACAGCCTGGGAAAGAATACAGGTAGTGCTTGATCTTAGAGATAGTGAGCGAGGTGTATTTGACTACAAGAACAGATCTCGACCCCTATGGAGAAATGTTTCATATCAGTTTCCGAAGGGTCTTTTGATGTCCCAAACCGACGAGTATAATCATATCCACAATACTTCGGGACAAGGCATGTCAGAAGCTGAAAGATCCTCATTTTCTTATCACTGGATCGTTCATACAGGTAAAATTTTGCTGCCCATTATTCTATTTAGTGAGACTATCTATTCAGATAAAGAATTGTATGGGGATGATCTATGGATAGAAAGAGCAAAGTTGTGTCTGGAAGCTACACGTGCTGGTGTAGATGAACATATGCGTGGTGACGATCCTCAGTGGGTTGAAAATCGTGACATAGGCTATTTTCAATACGAAGCGGCAGTGATATCAAAGGTTCGGAGTGGTGAATGGGAGAGCCCAAATTTAAAATATACTCCAAATATACCCTATAATATGCAGAACATTTTTGGATCTGTGCTCGTTCATTTGCACCTCACCTATCAGCTCATTGGATATGAACAAGATTCAGCTTTGTTTAAAATGTATGCAGAAAAACTAGCGAAATATTTGAAGAATGGACTTGTTGAGGTAAGTACCGAACCAGGGAAAAGTAGATACACCTGGAAGTATCATTCAAATCATGCTGACCCTGCTGAGGATGCCAGCCATGCAGCGCTGAATATTCAATTCGCAAAATTGTGCTATGACAACGGGATAATTTTCACTTACGATGATATGCAAAAATTTGCTAGCACATTTAAGCACATGATTTTTCACTCCGATGGTTTACAGGTTAAGCATCTTGTCGATGGGACAATGAAGTTCGGAGTTAGCCCTGGTAAATACCGTGGCACCATGGGTCGCTGGGTAGACCTGGCAGATATCGACGAAAGTATTTTCATTATGTGCTACGAAATTTATTCTGAAGGTATTTCATCCGTATATACCTCATCAAATATGTTGAAAGCTTTTCAATCACTCAGCAATGATTGAGTTAACTCAATCAATTCATTCATACGTGCAATAATTGCCAACTATAATGTGGTATTTTTTTATATGACATTTTATATTCGCCCCTTAATCAGTTCGTCATAATTCAACGGGAGGGTACTAAAATGAGTATTAAAAATGCTTTTCTATCAATTCTATTGATTTGCATGCTAGTCAGTTTTGTTTCTGCTGCAGGAGACAAATGGAAAGTTTCCTATGGTGGTAAGGAAAAATGGGCTGATCTAAATAGTAGCGGATTCAGCATTAGCAGTTTGCGTTTTGGTGATTTTAACGGTGACAAAAAGACTGACGTTTTCCGAACCAATGGAAAAGATTGGTTTATCTCGTATGGTGGCTCAGGTAAATGGACAAGATTGAATTCGAGTGGTTATGGGATCGAGAACATTGCCTTTGGTGACTTCAACGGGGATGGTAAAACGGATATTTTTCGTTCTGATGGGAAAAAATGGTATGTCTCTTGGAATGGGACCAAGCCATGGGAGCAATTTAACACCAGTCAATTTACAGTAGCTGTTTTAGGATTCGGAGATTTTGATGGTGATAGGAAGACTGACATTTTTCGGGCAAGTAGTGGAAACTGGAAAGTTGTCTACGCGGGAAAAGGTAAGTGGCAAGATTTAAACACCAGCGGATTCAAAGTGGATCAACTCCGATATGGTGATTTTAACGGAGATAAAAAGACTGATGTTTTTCGTGCCAATGGTAAAGCATGGTTCATTTCATATGGTGGTAAGGGGAAATGGCAAAAACTAAAATCAAGTGGTTATAGTTTAGATAATATTGCTTTAGGTGATTTCAATGGAGATGGAAAGACCGACATTTTTAGAACAGATGGGAAAAAGTGGTACATCTCTTATAATGGCACAAAACCGTGGCAACCTTTTAACACCAGTCAATTTAGAGTACAGGTCTTGGGTTTTGGAGATTTTAATGGTGATGGAAAAACTGATATTTTTCGGACGACCAAAAAATAACATCGTCATTCTTCATATAATTCACCATGTAAAAGCCCCGCCATGTGCGGGGTTTTTACTTTGTAGCAGGGGGTCCGCCGTCGCTAAAGCTATGGCGGGACAGGCGGATTTCAGCTTCGTTACACTCGCTGTTCTCCACCAAGATGTCGCTGGCATCTTGATTCCGAATGAACCGGCGCTCACTGTGTTCGCTACGCGACTTCTCATCGCTACCCATACAAACAAAAATGTCCCCCTCACGGGAGACATTTTTATTTGTAGCAGGGGGCGGATTTGAACCGCCGACACCCGGCTTATGAAGCCGATGCTCTAACCAACTGAGCTACCCTGCCCTCTTTTCATACCCTCTGCGGACCTGCCCGCCGAAGTGGGACTGAGCCCCACGAAGGCGGGCGAAAATAGAATTATCACCATCCGTGAGCAAGTGAATAAACAACTCTTTCAGAAAAGGATACTTTTGTAGCATTCGACATCAGGTATTCAATTTATGAAACATAACTCATAAATTAAATTTCATTCATCTTGACAATACATGCTATTGCGATGCGTTGCCATTATTATCTTTTTCCCAAGAAATTTAACAGGAGAATACCATGAACAAATTTTTTACCCTTTTACTCGTTTTACCCGTCATGTTTATGTGGAGCTGTGAGGACACTAAAGATGATGAAGAACTTCCAGATCTTGCTCACGTCGGTTCAGCTGCTTGTGGTGACTGCCACACCGATATCTATGCAGATTTCATTGATAGCGGCCACCCATACAAATTCAACATTGTTGACGGCGCTGCCCCAACATACCCTTCATTTGTAAATAATTCCCTAACACTTCCAGACTTCATATCCGGCGGTTGGGATGAGGTTGCTGGTGTAATTGGTGGATTTGGTTGGAAAGCACGTTTTGTAGGTACTGATGGTCATGTCATGGGTACTGCTGGTAGCATGTATCCTGCAACAGGTGGCAACCAACACAACTTCTTTGGTGGAGATGTTGGTGTTGACTGGGGTTTTAACGATTATCATGCAAATGCAACTGATATCAAAAAATACAACTATTCCTGTTTCAAATGCCACACTACTGGTGGTGTTGAAACAACCAACCCAGATAGCTCCTGGCTGAAAGTTCATCTCGATATCGATGCAGCAGAAACTATGGATTACTTCGCTTTTGGCGGAATCCAGTGTGAAGCTTGCCATGGTCAGGGAAGCCAACATGCAGTTGATGGGGAAACACAATACATTGACCGTGTGACAACCAGTCGTCTGGAAGGTACAAATGATGTGACTGACCTTTGTGGGGATTGTCATACACGTAATGCTGACAGATCCATTGCAGCCAAGGGTGGATTCACCAAGCACCATGAACAGTATGATGAATTTATCACAACAGGTCACTACAATGACGGTCAAATGTCTTGTATAACCTGTCACGATCCTCACAAACGTACTGTTTGGAGTGGAGACGCAATCCAACAAACATGTGGAACTGATTGTCACGCAAGTAAGACAACAATGAAGCATAATGATATGGCTAGCTGTAATAGTTGCCATATGCCCTTTTCATCAAAATCTGGACAAAAACGTGGTCCTTATGTTGGTGATGTAAAAGCTCACCTCTGGGATATCAATACTGATGCAGATTACAATATGTACAGTGATGATGGAGCTACAGTACGCACAGTTGGTGGTAAAGCCATGATTAGTCTACAATATGCTTGCTACGGCTGTCACGTTGACGCAAGTGGTCAGGGTGGTTGGGCGACAGCACCTGGTGACACTACAAAGTATTCTATGAAAACTTTGCAACAGTTATCTGATTTTGCTGTAGGTATGCACGACTAAAAGATCTCCGATCAAGAGGAAAGGGGAGGCTGGTCCTCCCCTTTTTTTATATCTGATAATATTGTTCTCTAAGCATGTTGAAAGTTAAGTTGACACCATGAAAATTCTACTTGTCGAAGATGAAAAAAGGTTGGCTAAACATTTAGGTAGCCTCTTACGAGAGAATAATTACACCGTCACTACTGCCCACGATGGCAAAAGTGCCTGGGATATTATCACCAGGGATGCCTTTGATGCCATAATCCTGGACTGGCTATTGCCTGAGATCACCGGGGTTGAAATCTGTGAACGCCTCAGACACAATGGTGATAAGACCCCTATCCTATTCCTGACTGCTCAATCTGCAATTCATCATCGCATCAAAGGATTTGAAGTAGGTGCAGATGACTATCTCACCAAGCCCTTCCATTCAGAGGAATTACTGATCCGGCTGGCAAGTCTCATACGTCGTAGTCACCAACCTCCCATTTCAATCTTTAACTCAAAGGGATTCACCTTCGACGCTACCAAACATTATGTCTGTTATGAGGGTCAGTCTACAGAACTGTCACAAAAAGAATCCGCTATTTTGAATTTATTGTTTCAAGATCCTGGAGAGGTGATCTCCCGTAAAACCTTTCTCCAGGAAATATGGGGCTATGATTTTGATCCTAAGACAAACACCTTAGAAGTCTACATAAGAATGCTGAGGAGCAAGCTAGACCAGCTTAGTTCTATGAAACTCATTTATACCAAACGGGGTGAAGGCTACTACATCGAGAATGAAGCTTAGGCTCCCCAATCCCTCCATAAGATTTAAGATCATTTTTGCCCAGGCAGCAAGTCTGGCTGGCATATTATTTCTGTTTACCTTCATCCTATCCATACTGCTAAATCAAGTATTAAACATGAATCTGGATCGCTTTTTACATATGCAATCTGATAATTTTCAGGCTACCATATCTATTCAGAATGGTCGGATATCCTTCCATGATTTACACAGCAACTTTGAGCATTCCGGTACTGAAGAGGATGAGATTCCTTTTTATGTCCAATTCCTGGATAGTCATGGCAGAACCTTGATGCTATCTGGTAATTTAGAAGAGCGAAGACTCTACCATGGAGGGAAACTACCTCCAAAAGAACTATTGGAAACCGTCTTCTTCTTTGGAGAACCATCAAGAAGATTAATTACGCCAGTGCACATTCATAATCAGCATATCGGATGGCTCATCGTAACCATCCCTTTTGATTATTTAGATGATTTCAAAGACTACAAGAATAGAATTCTCTTTATTACTGGAAGCATCGGGATCTTGCTCTTTATTTTGTTGAGCTTCTTCTTTGTGAAGCTTGCATTAAGGCCTGTAAAACAATTGGCCAACAGTGCAGAAGTTCTTGCTGAAGAATCTGAGATCAGCGCTCTACCCGATTTTGAAAGCAATGATGAAATTGGTGATCTAACCAGAACTCTAAATCACCTTCTACGTAAAGCAGGCCAGTCCATGGAGACCTTAGAACTATTCGCGGCCAATGTTTCACACGAACTAAAAACACCCCTGGCAATCATGCATTCTGAGATCTCCCTGCTTCAAAAGAATATCCATCCTACTCACCAATATTCATTGGATTTGTTAAGTGAAGAAGTTGATAGGATGCAAACGCTCATAGAGAACCTACTGGTTATCAGTAATTCTCAGAGACCCTACAAACTTTTGCCCTCTGACATATGGCTTCAGGATTTTATCAGCGATGAATCCGGCAGAATCCAACGCATCTTCCGAAATAACAATATGCATTTTGATTTTTCAAAAGTCCAATCCACCAAAGTCCATGCGGATATCTACCTCCTACAACTCGTGTTTGATAATCTGGTTAGAAACGCGGTTCTCTACTCACCTGAGAATACCACTATATCCATATCCACAACAGCAGATGAGTCAGGTGTGTCTATTCATGTTTGTGATACGGGACCAGGAATAGCTGAAGCGGAGCTAGCCAAGATTCTTGAACCATTTGTGCGAGGGGAATCTACCGTCCATCAGGCTATGACCGGCAGTGGTTTAGGTTTATCAATATCAACCTGGGCGACCCAATTGTTAGGTGGAGCCCTCAAGCTGGAAAATATCAGCCCTCACGGCTTGAAAGCATCCATTACCCTACCAAATAATCATCAGGACTAGAAGTTTTTCAAATACTCTTCTCTGAAGTAGGTGTTTTTGTGTTCTTCAAAAGTTCGAAATTCATCATCAAGTAAATATTGGAGTGGATCTTCTTCTCCCAGAGCCAGTATTGAATGACAAAGCGTGCATTCATCTGATATGGAGGTGCCTGCATCATCCACGAGGTGACGGTTGTGACACCTAAAGCAGCCATCGCTTTGATCATGTTGCATAAAGTTGTGACATGAAAAACAGCCAAACTCCACACGATGCCCCAAATGATTCGGGTACGTATTCCATTCGATCTTCATAGCAGGATGAATATTTCGATCATAAATGGCTTGAACCGCTTCGATGGATCCAGGTAAGGAGAGATAATCTCTCTCTGGATACTCTACTGCATAGAATGATTCGAGTCGCTCCTGAATACCGGATAGACCCGTCGCTTTATCCTCGTAAGAGGTGATAATTGATGCCATTGCTTCCCGCTTTATGTATGGAAGATTAACATCAATCAATCCCCGGGCCATGGCACGATCTAAAGCTTCACCAGGTTGTTCATAAATATGTGTTGCTCTGTTATGACAATCCACACAATCCATTACCCGAGGCTCAGCATGTTCAAAGGTTGAATCAGTCATATTAGTATTTGTGTATCGTTTAAAATTTCCATCGGGTTGTTTGACTTCAACCCAGATCATATCTTCACGCATATCATCTACAGAGCTGTAGCGGACTTCATTGTTCTCAGCAATGTGCCAGTGTATACCAGATCCCACACCATTTGCTGCATCCACTTTAAGGTTTAGAGTGGTATACTGTTTTGTATTGGCTTCATCATTTCGGTATCTCTCAATTTTCACCAGTTTTGATCCATAGTGTTTTTCAGGCCAATGGCATTTACCACAAGTTTCAGTGGCAGGTCGTAAGTTGTGAATTGGAGTTCCGATGGGTTTATCATAAAGATCGAACATGGCTGCCACAGCCTGCCAGGCCCCATTTACTTTTGCTTCAGCCAATGCCTGGACACCCTCACCAATATGACAGTCCACACAGGGTACACGAGAATGGGGTGAAACCGAATAAACCTGCCACTCAGGTCCCATGATGGTGTGACAGGCCGTCCCACAGAACTCCGATTCATCCATATAGTGCATGGCGCTAGATCCTGCTCCTACAATAAAAAGTACATTCACGATGGTCAAGATGCCTACAACAGGAACCACCTTTTCCCAGAAGTTATGACCACCTACGTCTCCGTCCTCATGTTTACCCAGAAATACATTGTGAAGGGTTGTACCTGTTTCCTTCTTCTGCTTTCTCCAGGCAAAGGGTAGTAGAACCAATCCTAGAACAAATAGAATGGGGATGAGGAAGTATGTGACAATTCCTGTATAAGTGCTTCTAAAGACACCAATTAAGGACAGTCCCTCGAGGATGAAAAAGGAAATAAAGGCAGTACTGGCGAGAATAGTACCAATTTTGCCAATCCAATTCATAAACAGCAATTGTATAAACATCAAGTATCGTCCAAAAAAGCCCATGTAGTTCTCCGAAATGCAGGTTATTGAGTGATGAAAGTTAATCAACCTGACTGGTTAAGCAATCGCTAGTGTCAGCATTAAATAATATTAATTGAAAGGCCTCTCTTCCCCTGTTGAAATTCACCTGACATACCTTATTTTAAAACTCTGCTATCAGATCATTAAGGAAGGGTTTAGGATGAAATTCAGTTACGGACGATTATTACTTCTTGGGTTTGGATTTATGGGTACCACCATCCTGTGGGGTATCTACAATGCCTATGTTCCTATCTTCCTCCAGGCAGGTAGAGAAGGGTTTTCCTCGACCAGTGGTGTAACTGGATTTGGGATGAGCGCAACAGCAACTGGGTTTGTGATGACACTGGATAATATCGCTGCCCTCTTCATCCTTCCTTTTATCGGTGCCTGGTCTGATAGAATTAGAACGAAGATGGGTAGACGCAAACCCTTTATTGCTATGGGCGCACCTCTGGCTTTTATCGGGTTCATTGGAATCCCTATTATGCTGAATGTTTCCTTGATCCCCTTTATGATTGCCATCTTTATCACATTATTCTTTATGGATGTATTCAGGACTCCAGTAATATCACTCATGCCTGATATCACGCCTTCTCCCCAACGTTCCCAGGCCAATGGTATCATCAACCTCATGGGTGGTGTAGGTGCTGTATTGGCATTTGTGGTAGGTGGTATCCTGTTTAAAGTATCAGTCGGAGCTCCCTTCTACTTTGGCGGAATCATCATGCTCATTGGAGCAGCTGTTGTGCTCTATTTCATTAAAGAACCTGAGGTCCCTGAACCAAAGGAAGAAGAACCCGGACTCCTGGATAGCTTCAAGACAGTACTAGTTGATAAAGATCGTTCCGCTCTTTTCCTATTGCTTGCCATTTTCTTTTGGTTTTTGGGTTATGGTGCGCTGGAAGTTTTCTTTACCTCTTTTGCTGTAAATCGTTTTGGTGTGGATAGTGGTCAGGCTACAGGTTTGCTAGCCTTCTTTTCACTACCAATTGTCCTCTTTTCACCTCTAAGTGGATTCCTTGGTGCCAAGTTCGGCAGAAAAATCATCATCATGGCAGGTATTGTCGGTTTCGCCATCCTGCTCTTCTGGGGATTCTCAATACAATCGTTATCCACTATAAAGATTATGCTCCCACTAACGGGAGTAACCTGGTCACTGATTCTGGTTAATTCACTCCCCATGGTAGTTGATATGGCTCCTCAAGACCGGCTGGGAACTTATACGGGGTTGTATTATCTCTCCTCTCAATCCTCTGCCATAGCCGGACCTATTATGGCCGGTCAAATAATTGAAATCTTTAATAACAATTATGGCGTGGGTTTTATCTATGGATCAATCACTCTACTGATTGCTCTCATTTTCATGTTGCCTGTTAAACGTGGCGAGGCTATTACAGATAGCTGATATGCTTTATCATTTTCTAAAATACCTGTCCCATTTTATGGTGAATGTTTTTTATCGACGGATACATGTTGAGAATAAAGAGCGCGTGCGTAAAAAGGGACCTGTGATTCTCGCTGCTAATCATCCAAACACGATGATGGACCCTATGTTGGTAGCCCTACTCTGTGGTCGCAATCCTCATTTCTTAGGGAAAAGCACTCTTTTTAACACAAAGATTGCAAAAATCTTTTTTAGATCTGTCCATGTAATTCCAGTTTATCGCAAAATGGATGCTGAAAAAGAGATGGGTAAAAATGCCCAGGTTTTTGAGAAATGCTACCAATCCCTTGAAGCTGGAAATGCTCTGGTTATCATGCCGGAAGGGATCAGCCAGATGGATGGAACCTTACATGAAATTAAAACTGGTACCGCTCGAATCGGTTTAGGTGCTGAAGTACGAAATGCGTTTGAATTAGGAGTTCAAATTGTCCCGGCAGGTATCAATTATTCCTCCCCGACTGAGTTTTTTAGTGATGTCCACTGTCGATTTGGAAGACCTATTGATCTGACTGAATATCAAGATCTCTACGAAAAAGACGAGTATGAAGCTGTTTATGAAGTCACCAATCAGATACGCGATGCTCTGGCTAAACTCACGACAACTGTAGAAAAATCAGAATCAGCTGGCGTATTGAAAAACCTCAAAAAGATTTACAAGATGGAGCTGGCTATCGATCTAGGTTTGGACGAAGACCTCAAACAGCATGATTTTTCCATGACTCGTGGAATGGCAGATGCCATCGACTGGTATTCTGCTGAACACCCAAAACATTTCGCCCAAATGGATCGCCGTATGAATCGATATTTGGCAAAGGTTGAAGGTCTGGAGTTGCGCGACGAATTGCTCTCCACTGCTGCTGGACATAGAACCATTACCAAGAGGGCATTTGGTCTGTTAGGTGTAATTACGGGATTTCCAATTTATATATGGGGTGTTGTGAACAACTTTTTTCCCTATAGAATACCAGCTTTACTCGTCCAGGTACTTGGAACTTCACTTGAATATCTATCCACAATAAAAATGCTATCTGGTTTTGTATTCTTCGCTTTGTTTTACACGCTCCAAACTGTTGGCGTCTGGTATCTGACTGGCTCTGGTTTGCTAACCACCCTATATATTCTAAGCTTATTGCCAGCTGGACGATTTGCTCGATTTTATCATGATACCATGCAGAGATACCGTCAGCATATCCGCATATTCACGCTGTTTTTGAAGCGTAAAACTTTGATGTACGAAATCATCCAGGAGCGCATGGCTCTGATTACTGCTATTGATGAGGCGAAAGCGGAGTACATGAATCGGCTAGAAGAAGAACCAGGCTCCAAAGTCGGGGTGGATGACACTGAAGCCTGATTGCATATAAGCAGATTGTATCATACTTACTCTCTTACCAACCATCCGTTCCAAACTCAATTAAATTAATTTCTCCAGGCCTTGACAGACCTTACTGTCCCGATTATATTCAGCCCGCTTTTATAGATCGCGGGATGGAGCAGTCTGGTAGCTCGTTGGGCTCATAACCCAAAGGTCGTAGGTTCGAATCCTACTCCCGCTACTCAAGTAAGAACAACAACTTAAGCCACTCTTTCGGGTGGCTTTTTTGCATCTATGCGCTATAGAGTATCATATTGTTATTACAGTACTTATAACGCTTTCTCATAAACGGATGTTATGAGACTAGGGCTAGGGTTTCATAACTCATACGTTTTAAAGACGGGTTAAAGCTTAAGATATTCAGTAATTTAGGAAGTGTTATTTTGTGTATTATTGTGTAGTCTAATGTAAGGCAATGTAAATTCTGTTGGCACTAATCGGCCACTCTAAAAACAAGCCAGTGAGAAGTTTGAGCTACTGCTACTGAGCGTCTTACGGAAATTATCATCATTGCTGCAATTAACATACATGCTCATTTCTTCGAATTATTCAGGTAATTTGGCAATTTGTTCAGGTATTTGGCGGCTAATTTCGCATTTGGATGAGTATAGATCTTAGTGACTTCGCTTGAGGAATGTGTCATAAGGCTTTGTCGATCCTGAATCTCCAAACCCTCAGCGAGAAGCATATTATTGAAAGTGTGTCGAAAACTATGCAAGGTTGCTTTGGGAAGTTTAGCCGCTGAGAGTATGCTTTGTAGGCATTTTCTAGGATTTGCTAGACGGTCATTGAGTTTACTTTCGTTCTCATTGTACAATGTTGGAAACACCGGTCCCCTTTTCCCTTTTATACTTCCAATCTCCTTCAGCAATAAATCTGAAAGAGGAAGCTCATGAACTGTTCTCGATTTACGTATCAACTGTGTAATCTTTTTACCCTTTACATCTATATTCTCATAGCAGATCATTGCTACGTCTCCAGCACGTAATCCGGTGTAAAGGAGAATGGCATAGTAAAGACGCCATTTGCTGCTCTTTTTGAATATCGCTTTAAGATCTTTGGCTGTAAGTTGGCGGTGACGTACTTTTGGTACGATTCGTGGCAGCGTGGCATTCTCGCATGGATTTTGAGCTATGTGACCTTCAAGCATAGCCTGCTTGAACATGAGTGAAATTACGCCTAAGTGGTTTTTCTTCGTCTTGGCAGAAACTGTCAGCCAATCTATGTAACCATTGATATGTGGCACTTTTACCTGATCGATTGAATACAGATCCTCTTTATTTAAATACAATTGGAATTGCTTCAATACACCTTCGGCGATGGCAACAGTATTTTCTGATTTACGGCTCTCAAGAAATTCTTTGTAATGTGTGACATATTCTGGTATTTGAGTACTTTCATTCGTCGAACTGCGTGACCTCCCCATAAATGAGTAATCCCCTTTTGCTCGTCTTACGTCCCAGTCATCTTGAATCTGTTTAGCTAAATTCCGTTTCGAAACTCCTGTTGAGATTCTTTTCCTAATACTACTGACATAAAACTCATATTGATAATACGGTGACTTATTCTTTTTATATATTCGTGACATAATAGTATATCCTTTATGGAAGAAAGGGCGGCTAAAAAGCCACCCTTTTCACTTTGATTGATTCTAGGTATTTGAGGTAAGAGGATTCGGAGATCCTGTACTGGTTTCCAACCTGGTATGCTTCAAGTTTGCCAAGATTGATTTGATCTAGAACTGTTCTGTAACTGACCTTCAAGGCAGTAGCTACTTCTTTTGCATCAAGTAGTTGTTGCATGTGTAGATCCCCATATGTACGGGGTTAAGCTCAGAGGCTATTTGGAAATAAGGAAGCGGCAACGCCACTCTTCCCTATGGGCGGAACTTTACTTCTTGTTGCGCAGGGCTTTGTACAGCCGGAGTAGCTTCTCCCGTCTGGGCTCTGATTTCACAAGCGCCTTATAGTCGTCAAGCCATACTTTTTTGAATATCCAGTATGTGCCGCTTGAATCAGTCAGCCGTTTTGAAAAGATCTTCCCAGTGAAGATCAGCTCATCAAGTTCATCTAACGGGATATCACCCAGGTAACTGGCCGCCTGCGCATACGAAAGCAGCTCGCTGTCTTTACAGCAGGAGATGACTTTGAACTCGCCCCAGTTGGCTTCTTTATGAGATTTCAATAGATGCTGCTCTTGGACACGGTTGATTACTTCCGTCAACTTCTCATCGGCAAGCAATGATGGCTCATAGTTATAGGAATAATCGGAATCTGTAAACAGATCAATCTTTGACAATACCTGATAATATACAGACTTCTTAAAATGTTCAAGATCGTCCTTGTGAAACACAGGCTGTACTTGATTGTCTCCGGTTTCGATTCGGAATCCAATCAGCTCTTTGGCGGCATCAATACCATATGACGATAATCCGATGCGCGATGCTGCATACTGAAGGTCTAAGTAATCAATTCGCTCAGTGGCAGAAATTGTACTCTTACTCATGTGACGTTTTCCTTATGTACGGAAAATTACCCTCTGTTGGGGATATCTGCTCAAAGGCTGTTTGTAAGGCACCAGGGGCTCCCAGACGAAAACCCCCAGCACGGGTAAGTCTAG
>ENA-OREN01000124-OREN01000124.1-marine-metagenome-genome-assembly--contig:-NODE-124-length-108777-cov-5.370883_pt1 | contig 108777 bp, 96 predicted proteins | sample MGYA00248624_ERZ508555 | MGnify/ENA primary metagenome ERZ508555 (study PRJEB26222, sample SAMN06267773) | marine metagenome | isolation source: Saanich Inlet, British Columbia, Canada | place...
TCTGGAAATAATACTTTTTCTATTGATTTGATTGCACATCATTATAATGACTGGGATAACAGTGATGAATTATTAATTACATATTCATTAGATGGTGCTTCCAATCAAAATTTATTATGGGTACAAAATATTGGTGGGACATATAATGAAACAGCAGCCCTAGATACTGACTTTGATGGTGATGGTGAGTGCTCATATGTTCTACCTTCGTTAACTACTGGTACAAGTGGCTGTACTACATCATCTAGTGTCTTTGAAACTTTTTCTTCTTCAACAATATCGTTATCTAATAAATCTACACTAGATATCAAAATACAATTCAATAATCTCACTGCTGAAGATGAAGGTATTTATATTGATAATATTAGAATTGATTTATTCGAATCAATTACCATATCAGGGAATAGTGGTTTTAGACTTATGTCTTCTCCTGTGGCAGGAACTATTTATAGTGATTTACTTTCAGAGCTTTGGACTCAAGGGATGACAGGTGGAGATGTAACGAGTGGAACAGCCAATGTGTGGACATTGGATGTATCAGGACAAAGTTGGAGTGCATTATCTAATTTATCTACTGCATCTCAAACCGCAGGTGAAGGATTTTTGGTTTATGTATTTTCAGATACAGATAATGATGGGGATGATGATTTACCAGTGACACTCAGTGTAAGTGGAACAGAAAATAGTAGTAGTACTACCCTAGGCAGTATAGCAGATGGCGATTGGGGACTCGCGGGTAATCCATATGCGACTACCATTGACTGGGATTTAGTGACACAAACAGATGTCGTCACATCCTGTTATGTCTGGGATGATGCTACAGATGCTTATATCAGTTGGAATGGTTCAGCAGGTGATTTGTCAAATGGTTTAATTGCACCTTATCAAGGGTTCTGGGTCCAAGCCAGTGGTAGTACAGGAAGTATTACAATAGAAACATCAGATAAGTCTAGTATAGCAGGCACTTTTTATCGGTCTGTGAGCGATAGTACAGGAAGTGCATCCTTTACCTTTTCTTCCAATGGATATGAACGGACGATTTATTTATCCTTTAATATCAATGGTGAAGTAGATATGGATATATCTGATGCGTACCAACTCATGCCGATGCAAATGACAAATCATCTCATTGCCATGACGTATGCAGAAGAAACGGCTTTAGCTGTTAATAATCTTCCTGTCTCTTATACAGATGAGGTAATCATTCCTTTAGATGTGATGATGTTAAGCGTAGAGAATCAACTGTTTCAACCTGTAGTAACAGATGGCATGGTCACCTGGGAGTTATCAAACCTTCCTGAAGGACTTACTCTCTCATTAACCAATCAAATGACAGGAGAACCCACATTACTTGAAGAAGGAGCTTCTCTTTCATTTACCACAATTGTGAAGGATAGCTTTGGCTATCCTGAAGGGACAGTCAACAGTTATCCATTAATTGGGGAATCCTTATTTGCATTATCAGTATCTAATACACAGATGGGGAATGATGATGCGACTCTTCCTTCCGAATTTGCCCTTCATCCTGTTTATCCTAATCCGTTTAATCCCAGCGCTTCCGTGAGCTTTACCATTCCCGATTTCGGAAGGGTACGGTTGGACGTCTACGACGTCAAGGGATCGTTGGTTGAGACTCTGATCGATGAGACCATGAGACCCGGGCATCACAAATACGCCTGGAGGCCGGAAGGACTGTCATCCGGCGTTTACTTCCTGAAGCTTGTTTCCGGCGCGCAGGAGTTCACCCAGAAAGTCACTTACCTGAAATAGGGGGTTTGACAATGAAAGTCAAAATTCATCTTATTGTATTTACACTTTTTTCCTTAACAACGACCATTATGGCGCAAGGGGTTGATTTTCCAGATACACCTTCTCAAGCACCCATTGGCGGCTTAAGTCTCCTTGCGGCAGCAGGAGGTGCGCTGGCTTGGAAAAAACTTAGGAAACTTCATCAAAAATAAGTTCACACCTATTACTTTATTTTTAATCAAAGCTGTCAGCATTTATACCATTTGGCAACTATTCTATGACTTTGTATTATTGCCAGACGGAAGATTAGATGAATGGCTAAGCTTTTTTAGTGTAGCCCTATCTCATGGATTATTATCTATTTTCAATTTCCCAATTGAATCTTCCGGGCGATTTATTACCATGACTGGAAAACCGGGTGTGGAAATATTAAATGGATGTAATGGTTTAGACATTATTGGATTATTTGCAAGCTTTATACTGGCTTACCCAGGCAAGATGAAGTTAAGATTTCTATTCCTAGGTGGAGGGTTTATTATATTATTTCTTTCAAATTTATTTCGAATTGCAGTATTTGTCTTAACTGATGGGTACTACCCTTCCATTTGGGATCATGTTCATACTTATAGTTCTTATATTTTTTTCTACCCAATTGTTTTAACATTATGGTACTTATGGACAACCATGTCAGAAGAAAACGCACTTATTTCCACAAAAGAATAAATCAAAGTAAAAATATTCAATTCGTTCGCTCTCTTTTCTTTTGTGTATTGATTGGAATCACCAGTCATTCATTACCCTATTGCCAAAATATTGGGAATGGTGAAGGTCAATTTTCATTAGATGATTTATCCTTCAATCTTGAAGGATTATCCATAGAAATATCACCTGAAGACCATCCCGTATACAAAGCATCCTTCTCTATAGGTAAAATGACTTTCGGGTTTAGTGATATTCGTATCATGACAAAACAACGAAAAGGATTTCACAACACAGAAATTCAAATTGGTGGTCCAGATTATTCTTTAGATCTATTACACCTATCCATAAAAACAAAAATACCCGATGTAATTACGAACATACTAGCAGACTTAAAGAAAAAACGGATTAGTGTACCAACACTCGGATTGACATTAATTGGTCGTGCAATGGATCTTTATTATCAAGACCACCCTTCACACCCTGATTCCATCAACATTTTATTCGATGAAGATTACTTATCATCAAATGCGTATCCTTTTAATCAGTGGGAGTGGTCTTTCTCTATAATTTCACCGAGTAAAATTAGAGCTACAAGTACAGAAAAATTTATCATGGGAAAAGGACTGATAATTGAATTGGATTTATTAAACTGGGAAATGTCTGGATACAGTATTCCAAATCCAGATCAGAACGAGTGGAATAATTGGGAGATTATATTTGATGTAAACGAAGTGATATTACAATTTCTCTCTCAATTAAATGTGGAATTATCGGACTCATCTCGTAATATTGCTTTTTCACTAAGAAGAGGGAGATTCAACTTATTTGATTACACAATTATTGCTACACCTGATCAAAACCTTGAACAAAGGGCTTCTTTGAAAATTGGGAATTATGGCATTTCTTTAAGAGATATAAATTTCAATTTTAATATTGGAAATGGCCACCCTATCATGAAAGATGGATCTGGTTCAATTATATTACGAAATCTTGAAATTAAACTTCCTGAAGAAATCTATGCACAACCCGAAATAAAAAATATGGTTGAAATAATCGGGATTTATAACGGACTTATAAAAATTAGACAATTACAGGTAAATGGGGAATTGGGAAAAGATGGAAATGGAAAAATAATCATGACTCTCAATACACCTTTCGCTCATATCGAGAGCCTCATACAAATTCATACAAATGAATTAGGTGGACAAAAGCGCCACTATGAATTTCACAATAGTGACATAAAAATAAGCCATTTATCTCCGGGACTTTCTGAAGCAATTAACCAATGGGAATTGGAAACAAATAATAGGCTACCAAGAAGTGGAGATAAAATTATATTAAAAGTATATGGTGATGTTGAAAAGCCAAAAATAAAAGGACTACACTAACAAATATCGGAGCCATTCTTTCCTACTACACAATGCGAAAGTTCTTTATCACTTAAATTTGTGTTTTCTAGTATAACACAGTTTGATATGTGACAGTTATTAATAGTAGAATTATCCATAATTGTCACATTGGGCCCAATTATGGAGTTGATCATTGTTACATTATTCCCAACAAAAACAGGAGGTGTAATAAAATCTGATTTTTTTTGATTACCATATTGATTAAGTAATAGTTTATTTGTTTTCAATAATGTATCTGGGACACCAGTATCCATCCATCCGCATTCCCAAGGTTCAAATATTTCACCTTGATTTAACATTATTTTAAAGGCATCAGTTATTTGATATTCATTCTTAGTGGTTATATTTTGGTCAATTAAAGTTTCAATAGCATTTTTTAAAATAATTTGGCTTTTTAAAAAATATAACCCACTAATGGCATAATTTGAAGGTGGGTTATCTGGTTTTTCATGAAATGAAATAATATAATTCTTATCTAATTCTACAACTCCAAACCGTCTAGGATCATCAACCTTTGCTACTGCGATTCTATTTGCTTTGCTAGTAATAAAATTATCTATGTTGGTATCAAAGATATTGTCACCTAATTGAAGAAGCACTTCTTCATCTTCATTAACTAATCCTTGCAAGACTGCATGTCCGAGGCCCAACATTTCTTTTTGTTCAATAAACTGGAATTGGCCATCATACTGTTGCATAAAGTCAACAACTTGTTGTCCTAAATGCCCAATGATGAAAGTTATTTTTTTAATACCAGCAGCAAATAGTGGTTCTACAATGTGGGATAAGGCAGGTTTTCCACCAACTGGAATAAGGGTTTTTTGGACGTGGTCAGTATGAGGACGCATGCGAGTGCCATAACCCGCGACAGGGATAATTGCTTTCATAATGTTACTTAATTAATGTGCGTTACGCTTGTCCATAAATTTTTTCAGTCTTACTACCATTTTATCAACAGCAATATCTACAGCTTTTGTCAAATTTTCGGAAGTCACTTTTGAATTAAATTTCTGTCCAGGGATAGACAAATTTAATTCAACGATATGATCATTATGTTCATGACTGAGTATAATCTGACATTGTGTGATACGATCATTGTATTTTTCTAATCGTTTTACTTCATTTTCTGCATAATTCCGAACAGTATCTGGCGCATTATAGTGACGTGCAGTGAATTCTATAACCATGTTTCCTCCCAATTATGAGATAGAAGGTCCTGCTGCCAATATTTCAGGATCTCCTAAATCGTAGTTAGTATAATTATTTTGAAATTTTTGAACAAGTGATTCTGCTGCTGCTTGGTATTCACTTAAAATTACCCAAGCTCTTTTAGGATTCAATATATTTGGATCAATCTGCCCAAGTAAAGTTGGAATTCGAAATTTAAAATAATCATCAATTTCATAATCACAATTTTCAATCGTTCCATCTAAAATGGCATGAATAATAGAGCGTGTTAATGGTAATGAAATTCGTTTTGCTCCAGAACTTGCACTTGCTCCAATCCAACCAGTATTTACTAGATACGCTGGTACTTGATATTGTTCCATTTTTTTCCTTAATAATTCAGCATACTTTAATGGATGGAGTGTCATAAATGGTCCACCAAAACAGGGTGAAAATGTTGCCACAGGTTCAGTTATACCTCGTTCTGTACCAGCTACCTTTGCTGTATATCCACTAATAAAATGATACATGGCTTGTTCAGATGTCAATTTAGATACAGGAGGTAAAACACCATAAGCATCACATGTAAGGAAAATTATTTTTTCTGGATGACCCGACATACTGGGCTTTCCTTGAGCATAGACAGAATTTTCAATAAAGTTTAATGGATAGGATACACGTGTATTTTCAGTTTTAGATCCGTTTGCGAAATCCACTTTTCTAGTTTTTTCATCATATACAACATTTTCTAATAATGCTCCATGTTTAATAGCATTATATATGTCTGGCTCATGCTCAGGATTCAAGTTAATTACTTTTGCATAACAGCCACCTTCAAAATTGAAAATACCATCATCAGACCAACCATGTTCATCATCACCAATTAATGGTCTTCGGGAATCTGTTGAAAGAGTTGTTTTCCCAGTTCCACTTAATCCAAAATAAATTGCAGCATTTTTTCCATCTTCATCAACATTGGCTGAACAATGCATTGCTAGGACTCCTTTTAAAGGAAGCATATAATTTAATACAGAGAAAATACCTTTTTTCATTTCGCCACCATATTCAGTTCCTCCTATGATAGCTATTTTTTTACCCATATGAAAAATGATAAATGTTTCAGAATTCATGCCATGTTTTTCAAACTGGTCATTAAAAACGTCGGATGCATTAATAATCGTAAAATCTGGAGTAAAATCAGCTAATTCATCTTCGGTGGGTCTAATAAACATATTATGAACAAAATGAGCCTGCCATGCTTTTTTAGCTATCATTCTAACATTTATTGAATAATTAGGATCTGCGCCAGCGAATCCATCAAAAACATACGTATTTGAGTCATCAGCATGATTGTATCGATTAATGACTTTTTCGAATAATTCATCAAAAACATCTTCATTAATTTTTTGGTTCACTTCACCCCACCACAAATGTTCTTTGGATGTGGGTTCTATTACGAAATATTTATCCTTTGGTGAACGTCCAGTGAATCTTCCAGTATCAACCATTATTGCACCGCGCATGCCAATTTTTCCGGTCTTTTGAAGAATATTATCCTCAATTAGACTTTCAAAAGGAAGATTCCTTTTGATACGTTCAATATTGGTTAAACCCAGTTTTTCTAGTTCTAGGTCTTCTGGTTGCAACATGATGTCTCCTTTATGATCCATGTGGGTGTGATTTTTTAAAAGCTTCTTTTATTTTTTCTGGTTTAATATGTGTATATATTTGTGTTGAAGATAAACTTGCATGCCCTAAAAATTCTTGAACCGCTCTAATGTCTGCTCCATGATCAATCATAGCTGTTGCAAATGAATGACGTAACATATGGGGGCCTAAACGTTCCCCTACCGTCACTTGGGTCAAATAGCCATTTATACGGTTTTGGATCGTTCTAACAGAAATTCTTTTTCCTATTACACTACAAAATAGTGGTAATTGATTATCTTGACTCTTGAATGATATTCCATATTTTGCACCATAATCTTTTATGGCAGTAAGAGCTGTATTTCCAAAAGGGACAAGTCGCTCTTTGTTCCCTTTGCCGCGTACACGTATAAGGTTTTGTGAAAAATTAATATCACCAACATTCAAATCTACCAGTTCACTTAAACGAATACCTGTCGCATAAAATAATTCCATAATAGCTTTATCGCGTAATCCTTTTGGGTTTGATCTGTCAGGTAGGCTGAGTAATGAATCCATAATATTATCATTAATAAAGGATGGAAGTTTTTTCCCTATTTTAGGGGTTTTTACATGTATTGATGGATTTTTCTTGATTGAATTTGTTTGAAATAAATATTTAAAAAATGATTTAATAGATGCTAATCTCCTTGCAACAGTCCTGGGAGATGCTCCTTCTTCGAATTTTTTCCCTAAATAATGGCGGATACCCAGTTTATCTACGGAATTATAATCAAGTATGTCGTCTCCATAATATTCTATAATGAATCTATTAAATTCTGTTAAATCTTTTTCATAGGCTTTAGCAGTATGATGAGAGTATTGTCTCTCATTTCGAATATATTTTATAAAGTCTCTTAATCTATCATCAAAGATATTAGCCATCAAAATCCCTTACAGAGTCTACCAAATTTACAAAATCTGTAGGGTAAGGTGCTATAATATTTATTTGATTTTTTCCCGTAGGATGCTGGAACATAATTTGTTCTGCATGGAGAGCATGGCGACCCATATTTTTTATAATTTTTTTCATTTTTAATGCCACTTCAGGTAAAAATCCTTTGGCTCTATTTATTCCACCACCATAGGGATCATCACATACAATTGGATGATTCTCTTCGGCAGAATGAACTCGTATTTGATGAGTTCGGCCTGTTTTAGGCATAAATGTTAATTGAGAAAAATAACGATTTTTGTGCGTAACAATATATTTAGTTTCTGAACTTCGCCCTTCCTTTGAAATGGTATATGTTGTTGGGTCAGATTTTTTCCGGGCGATATTTCCATCCAATATACCTTCAGACTCCTTCCATTCTCCCCAAGTAACAGCCTGATATATTTTTTGTATTGTTCTATCTTGAAATTGATTCGCTAAATGATGGTGTGCTAAATTTGATTTTGCGATAAGTATGACACCGGATGTATTTTTATCTAATCTGTGAACAATCCCTGGTCTCGTAATACCATTCACATTTGATAAAGAATCAAAATGATGTATGAGCCCGTTTGCTAATGTATTTGTATGATTACCTGCTCCCGGATGTACTACAAGACCAGGTGGTTTATTTATGCATATAATATCATTATCTTCATATAAAATATTTAATTCCATTTCAACAGATTCCATATGAACCTGTTGTTCATTTTCAACTATGAATTCAAATTTTATTTCATCGTTTACACAAAGTAGATAACTCGGTTTAGCAGATGAATTATTTACTAACACATTGCCACTTTTAATGGAATTCTTTATTCGTGTACGGGATAATTCAGGAAAAAGTGTGGCTAAATATTTATCTAAACGAATGGATTCTTCCATTTCATAAATATGAAAGCCATTATTCAAGATAGGGTGTCTGAAATTGCTGGTGTTTTATTCTCAATTATAAAAGTATAATAAATATAAATCAACATTCCGATTGTTACCGCAGAATCAGCAATATTAAATATATACCAATGATAATCACCAATCATGAAATCAAGAAAATCCACAACTTTTCCATAAATCAAACGATCGTACAGATTACCCAATGCTCCAGCTAAAATTAAGGCTAATGAGATACGAACAAGGGTGTGGCTTTTCCTTTCTTGCCAAATATACCAAATTAGCCCAATAGTCATTAAGGTATGGAGTATTTTAAATATTATAAATCCACCTGGAATATTGATTCCAAATGCTATCCCATTATTGGTTACAAAAGTTAGATTAAAAAAATCTGGAATTATCGGTATGGATTGATATAATGTAAGGGAACTTTTTATAGCATACTTGGATGCCTGATCCAGAAATAATATTCCTGCCGTAAGCCAAAGAACATTCATTTTAACAATTATTAAATATTCAATTTATCTCGTTCTTTACAAGAAACACATTTTGTTGCATTTGGAACTTCTTCCATACGTTCTTCTGGAATCAATTCACCACATAATTTACACACACCAAATTCGCCACTATCAATACGGTCGAGAGCTAATTCAAGAAATTTGAAATAATCAGATTCACGATTTAATAATTGGAAACTTTTTTCCCGTTCATATGAATCAGTCCCTGCATCTGCCATATGGACACTATAAACAGAATCTTGAGATAACCCTGCATTTCCTTTACCTGTATGTGCCATACGAGATTTAATACTATTTACATCGCCAGAAATTTCTACCAATTTTTCTTCGATAGTTTTTCTAAATTTTTTGAGTTTTGCAGCTGTATATTTTTTTGTAGTCATTATTTTACCTTTAAACCTTCTCTATTCCTACTTTTATTGAATGATTCCCGACTTGAATTTCTTGGCTATATTTGCCAGTATGATAACTATCTACCAATTCAACGGTTAATGTTTCAGTACAGAAATAGCCTTTAAATTTAAGCATTGCTGAAGAAATATCATCAGTTAATTCCCAATATATTTTTATACGGTCTTCAACTGCAAAACCTGCATCTTTACGCATCATTTGCACTTGTCGGATTAAATCTCGTACCATACCTTCCTGTAATAATTCATCTGTAATGGTTAGCGAAAGCCCAACAGTTAGTCCTGAATCACTGACAGCAGAAAATCCTTCTTCTGCTTTTGTTTCAATAAAAACATCATCTTTAGATATTTCAAATGTATCTGAATCTTTTACTAACGGCACAAATTTATTCTTATTTAGACCATTAATAAGTTGAACTGTATCTATTTCATTTAATAATGTTCGGATGGTGTTAAGCCCTTTTCCATATTTTCTCCCTAATGTTTTCAAATTAGGTTTAATATAATATTGAATGAGATCACCTGAATTAGTAATTCGTTGAATCGTTTTCACATTTAATTCATCTAATATTGTATCTTTATTTTCTTCAATAAATGCAGCAATAGAATCATTTTCAACAGCATAAGATAATTGGCTCAATGGTTGACGTATTTTAATATTTGATTGATTTCGGGCAGAACGTCCCAATTCAACAACTTTCTTAAGACCATCGACTTTTTCCATTAACTCAAAATCAATACGTGCTTCATCCTGTTTAGGATAGTCGTATAAATGCACACTTTCTTTAGCATCTTTATCTGTATTTCTAACCAAGTTTTGATGGATTTTTTCAGTCACAAATGGAAGAATTGGCGCCAGCAATTGAATGGATGTAGATAATACAGAATATAGAGTTTGATAAGCTGTTTGTTTATCACCGTCATCTTCAGACTTCCAGAATCTTCTTCTATTTCGTCTTACATACCAATTTGATAAATCGTCAATAAATTTTTCAAATTTGCCCATGAACAAATCAACTCGATATTGATCGAGTGCTTCTCTTGCATCTCCAACTAATTGATTCAATTTACTCAATATCCATCGATCTAAATGAGTTAACGAATTTTCATTTAGTGCATCTGGATTAGGAGTGAATCCATCAACAGCAGCATACGTAGCAAAAAAGGAGTATGTATTCCATAATGTGATTAAATGTTTCCTTGTATCATCTGCTGGTCCATATCCGAACAATAGATTAGTCTCGATATTTTGATTTGCATACATCCAGCGCATAACATCTACGCCCATTTTTTCAGCTGCATCATCAAACCATATTGCATTACCCCATGATTTGTGCATTTCACGGCCTTTTTCATCTTTAACAAGCGCGTGACCTAATAATGTTTTAAATGGTGCTTTATTTTCCATAATGGTCGAAAGAGCAAGTAATGAATAAAACCAATTTCTAAATTGCCCGGGAAAACATTCTGTAACAAAATCGCCAGGGAACCATTTTTCCCAATACTCACGATCCGTTGAATATTTAAGTGTAGAATAAGGTACAATTCCAGCATCAAGCCAAGGGTTACCAACATCTGGGACTCTCATTCCAATTAAACCTGACTCTGGATGGCGAATTTTAACTTTATCAATCCAAGGTTTATGAGGACTTTGCCCCTCAAATTCGTCCCATCCTTCTACAGATAATTCTTTTAATTCTTCTTTAGATCCAACCACATAAAAAGAGCCATCTTCAAATAACCAGATGGGTAATGCAAGTCCCCAAAAACGTTTTTTGGAAATCATCCAATCGCCCATATTGTCCAGCCATTCATGCTCTCGATCATTGCCCCATTCAGGAGTCCAATCAATATCGTCAACTACCTTCTTTATTTCACCACGCCAGTCCATATTGATATACCATTCATCCACAAGTCTAAATACAAGTTCATCTCCAGAGCGCCAACAATGCGGATAAACATGTGGGTACATTTCTTTATAGACTAAAAATCCAGTTTCTTTTAAATGAGTAATAATTTTTTCAGTCGTTTCTTTTTCTGTAGCATTCATTCCAGTCAACCAACCAAAACCATCTATATATTTTGCTTCAGCATCTAGTGGAGCAATATTGACTAATCCATTTTTATTTCCAATTTTATGATCAATATCACCACAACCGGGTGCAGTATGAACAATACCAGTTCCTTCTCCAGCAACAACAATATCTTGACCAATACTCGTTTTTCCACCATCAATTACTTTGTGGCATAAAACACTCGTAACGCCTTTTGTCTCAAGAGTTTCATCTGTTAAAGGATAACCACCGGGGATAGATTGTGCAGGTAAATCGTCAAAAGGACCTTCATAAGCCCAACCTATCATATCTTCACCTTTAATGGTATCCAATACTTCATATCCCCCATGCTCTTTAAATATTTGAGCTATAGTTTTTAATTTAGGGACGCCATCTACCCACTGTTTCTTTTCTTTAAATTGTTTTTCTAATCGTTGGTATTCTAAATTTTCTTTGGCAAAGTAATATATAGATCCATCAACACTTTTTACCTTAACATAATCCAAATTTTTGTTAATCATTGCTGCAACATTTGCCGTCAATGTCCAAGGCGTTGTTGTCCATACCAATAAATATTCATTTTCTTTACCAACTAATGGGAATCGAACAAATACAGATGTATGGGCTACCAGTTTTCTACCTTCAATAATTTCCATTTGAGAATAAGATGTACCAGACCGACCAGACCAAGGGACAACATCTGAGCCACGATATATTTTATTTCTATCAAATAATTTCTTTAGAAAACCCCATATTGTATAATTATTCTCATCTGACATGGTATAATAAGAATTGTCCCAATCCATCCAATACCCAAGACGAATTGACTGCTCTGTCTGCACTTTAGAATATTTTCTAACGCGTTCCTTACAGAGATTCACAAATTTTTCTACACCAAATTCTTCAACATCTCTTTTAGATTTGAAGCCTAATTCTTTTTCAACTTCAACTTCTACCCATAATCCTTGGCAATCAAAACCATTCTGGTACCTCAGCTCATAACCATCCATCGCTTTATAACGATTATAAATATCTTTTAATGTCCGTCCCCAAGCATGGTGGACACCCATTGGATTATTGGCAGTAATGGGACCATCTATAAAACTCCAGGGCGGTTTCCCTTCATTTTGTTTTACACGTTTTGTGAATATATTGTTCTCTGCCCAGAATTCTAGTATTTCATGTTCATTCTGTACAAAATCAATTTTCGAGTTAACTTTTTTTATAGCCATTATATTTTTGGTATTTTGGATTTATTAAGACGGGAAATTAGGTTTTATTGAGGTTGATTTCCAACTTGGATCATAAATAAAAAACGCCCCAATTGGAGCGTTTTTTATTTTCAATTATATTGTTTATAGCTTCAGAGTAATAAACCGCGAATTCCCATTTGGTTTTTTTATCAATAAAAGAATAGTATCATTAATCTTAGTTTGGTCAATAAGTCGATTAAAATCTTTTACATTATTTACTTTCTTACTACCAACTCTCTTGATGATATCACCAGTTTTTACCCCTTTATTTGAAGCATCACTATTTGGATTAACACTAATAATAACTAATCCATCATCTATTTCACTGATACCATATTTATTTCGATATTGGTTTGTTAATTCTCTTACGTCTAGACCAAATTGTTTGAACCCACTTGATGAATCAGTATTTTTTACTAACGGATCATCATTATCCATTTCTTCAAGTAATACGGTTATTGTTAATTCTTTACCTTCTCGAATTAATGTTATTTTACTTTTCGTTCCAGGAGCTGTTGAAGAAACTAGGTTTTTAAGATTACTTGGATTCTTTACTTTTTCCCCATCAAAATAAATTATTAAATCGCCTTCTTTAATACCAGATTTTTTTGCAGGACTATCTTCAATTACATCACTAATTAATGCACCATCTCTTATATTTAGATTTAATGCCCTTGCTGTTGCATCATCTAATTCCTGTATAAAAACACCAAGCCATGCCCGTACTACATAGCCCTTTTGAATTAAATCATTCATAATTTTGGAGGCCATATTACTAGGAATGGCAAAACCAACACCTCGATTTGCTTTTTCGTAGCCACCCGTTGCAATAGCTGTATTAATTCCAATAAGATCGCCATCCATATTTAATAATGCACCACCACTGTTTCCTGGATTAATTGCTGCATCCGTCTGGATAAAATTTTCATAATTACGACTATTACCCAAAATATTGCTTCTACCTAAAGCACTTACAATTCCTGTTGTTACTGTATGACTAAGACTTGCAGAAAATGGACTACCAACAGCCATAACCCATTCACCTACTCGAAGTTTATCAGAATCTCCAAGCTTAATAGAGTTTAAATTATCAGCTTTGATTTTCAAAATAGCTAAATCCGATTTTGGATCAGAGCCAACTAGCTCTGCATCAAATACACGTTTATCAATCAATTTGACTTGAATTTCATCTACATCATCTACGACATGATTATTTGTTAATATATAACCATTTAATGCATCAACTATAACTCCGGATCCTAAAGCATTTAAATGACGTTCCTGTTGTCCGTTATTCGGTGAAAATGGATGATTAAATTGAAAAGGATTATTCGGATTAAACTGCTGCATTTTAACAATTTTATCCGTCAATACAGTAACAACAGCAGGATTAGCCTTTTCAGCTACATCAGCAAAGGCATTACTGAATTGCTGTACAATTGAATTTTGCGCAATAGTAATAGAACTGAAAAGAAGAAAAATTAGTATGGTTTTTTTCATAGAAAGCCTCTTTGTTTATCGAACAATTCTATGTACGAATATAGAGAAGGTTCCAAAATAAAAAAGCCCCGGCAAATGCAGGGGCTTTTTTATTTGTTATTTTTTCTATTTTAATAGGAGCATCTTTCGGGTAGACTTAAATCCTTTCGATGAGAATGAATAGAAATACATTCCAGACGCAACTGAATGTCCATTCATATCTTTTCCATTCCAATCAATCGTATGAAAACCAGGTTCCATTTCGCCTGATATTAATGTATTGATTTTTTGACCCATCAAATTATAGATAGCTACTTCAACTATTCCATTTTCTGGAAGATCAAATTGAATCTCTGTTCGAGGGTTAAATGGATTTGGATAATTTTGATGTAAAGCAAATGATCCTGGGATCAATTTGAAATCAACTGAAGAAGATCTAGACACAGTTGAAACCATATTACCAACTACATCAGCAATAACAACTTTATCTATTTCTATGCTCGCTACATCAGATTTATTTCCAAGAAATTCTATAGGGAAATATAATAAAGCATCATCTGTTTTCTCGATGGATCCCCCAATAAGGTTAGCAATAACCACAGAAAGTGTACCTGGAGTTTTTTCTGAAGTTGTTACAATTACATTTTCTTGAACAAATGATAATTGTGGCGACTGTATCGAAATAAGAGTTGGATTATACTCAATTTCAAACTGTGCACCTCGTACCAAATTATCATAATCCACATTCAACCACAATTTTGATTGATTGTAATCACTCATAAGTTCTACAAAAGCAACACTATTAGGATCATATCCTGCTATGCGTGCTCCATCACTTCTTCCATACATAATGTCTACCATCATAACCACATCAGCAATATTGATTTCTTCATCCATATTTACATCGCAATTTCGAAACTGGTCATCTGAAGGAGCCGTTACTTCAAGAATGAAGTCAACAACAGAGAGTAAGTCAGACACATCGACATCACTATCAAAATCAGCATCACCGTTTGTATAGGGCACTGTACAAGATGTATTAGATGCTTTCGATTCTAAAACACCATACGAATCTGTATTCCATACTGCTTTCACATTGTAGCAGTATGTTTCATAGTTTGCATCAACACTAATAGTAGCAAATGTATCTACCGTAGTCGCAACTAATGCAGGTTCTTCTCCACTTACTTCATAAACCTTATATTCAACTAATTCATCATCTCTGCTGACATTATTGTTCAAAGGAGTGGGTATATTTATAACTTCATTCTCTATGTATGTGAAGTCGGTAGTATTTTCATATTCTGCTATTGTACTGACAGAACTACCACCTGACAATACTACCATCTGACGTTCGGATCGTCCTTCAGGTTCACCATCCAATGCTGCAATAGCACGTATCATAAAATTCCCAGGGAAACCTAAGTCACCCGTTTCTGTCCATTCGCCATCTCCAAAAGAAACAAAGCTATGACCATAAACATAACCATCCGAATCTCTAGCGATTCCTGGTCCATCACCAGTAGTAAATCTAAAGCCTAGTAGGAAACCACCTTCATCAAACGAGGTTACATCTGTTAAGTCATAATCAAGCCAAGCATCAAATTCTGTTACTTGCATCAACTCTTCACCCACATATAAAAGCTCTGGAGGATTAGTTTCACTGGTTCCATACACTCTAACTTCAACTGGATCTAATGTATAGCCAAAACCATCAATATCTGTGAAAAATATTCTAGCTGAAAGTAATTCTCCAGCAACATTCGGCGAAAAGTAAACGGCAAGTTCAATTTCAGCAGTTCCACCTGTAATAGATGTTTCATGAGTACCATCATCATATCCAAGTTCGAATATTTGCATTCCACCAGGTGTTCTCCATATGAGATCAACTTCATGATCACCTGGATAAGCAGCTAAACCACCTGGGTTTGGCATATCAGGTGCTAACGTGAAATCCAAAACAACTGGATCTGCTTGAGCAACGACATTAACTTCTGCTTCAGAAGTATAAAAACCGGCTCTACGTGCGGTAACATTTTGAGTCCCTGGAACTAAGTTCCATAATATGTAAGTACCATCAGTGCCAGTTGTATCACTAACACCACTGGCAGAAACAGCAACACTATCAATGGGATCACCATTAGGGTCAACAATTGTTCCTGAAATATCACCAAATAGATATAAAGGTGAATCTGTTATCGTTATTGCTTCACTTTCGTAATTAGGATCACCTTCATAGACAGCTGTAACACCTAATTCATAAGAAACTTCATTTGATAGTCCCAAAACGGTATATGTTGAATTTAAAACAACCTCAGAATTGACTTGTAAGCCATCTACATACACATTATACCCCAAGAAATCATATTCAGTTCTGGTCCTTGATGGTGTAAAAGTGTCATCTTTTTGGATGGTACAATAATCATAAGCACGTCCACCAGACATGGTAATATCTAATTGATAAGTACCATTCTGACTCCCGTAACCGTCAACTATTACATAATATATACCTGACTCTAATTCTATGCCTTCCAATAAAGATCTGAAGGCATCACCCGCAGCATTATTACATGCATCATCATTACAATCGACTACATTTCCATCTCCATCATATATATACAATTTTGTATCATACCCTGACTCACATATACTAAAGTCATACGTTCCACCTGAAGTAGAAAAAAGATATGCAACATCATTCGATAGTGAACCAGTATAAGGACATTCTTCATCATAATCATCTGTAAATTCTTCTGTATTTCTTGTATCAGTGAATGGAATTCCCGTAACGATAAATGGATTATCCATATTATCACCTTGGGTACCACCTCCGCCTCCGCCAGGTGGCATCCAACTTAAAATAATAAGTTCATCGCCAGGAAATGACATTATATTTGTTGCAGGTTCAGCAGTCCAATCAGCAGGTGTACCACAATCGGAGTTTGATGATTCTGATTCACCTTCTGCATATACGGCGGTGACGGTGTAACATACTTCCGTTCCATTCGTCAATCCATCGTGAGTGAATTCAAGATCTGTAGTTGTGCCTAATGCATTTCCATCTCCATCATATACTTGGTAGTATGAGAAATCACCACATACTTCAGGGACATCTCTTGATAAAGATAAATCTATTTGTCCTGTTTCAGTTATAACAGGATCATTTGTAGGCCAGTTATCTAGAATGGCAATATCTACATTTTCACCTTTCCCATAAGGAAGTGGATTAGTGAATGTTACATTAGAAACCTGATAGCGACCTGTTGTAGAAAATTCGACAATCTCTTCAGTTCCAGACCAACCAATAGAACTTGCAATTTCGGTCCCACCTAAAGTTAAAATATATCCGGCAGGATCATACATACCATCACCCCACGAATCATGAATTGTGAATACATAATCTCCATGAGGTAATTCAAAATCCCACGTATATTCAATTCCACTCTCAGGTAAGTCTCCTTCGGCTATAGATGCTACAATTTCACCTGTATCAACATAAAGCAAATCCCATGATGTCTCGGTAGGATACGGATCTGTGAGAATCCAAATATTAAAACTTATAGTAAATGGATTAATTGGCTCATCCCACATAACAATATTCTGACCGTCGCCTTCTAGAACACTTAAGTTCTCGGGCGGACAAATTTCTTGTGAGAAAAGGTTTGTTGTGAAAAACAGTATGATAGGTAATACAAATAATCTGCTTTTTAACATGAAGCTCCTCCTAGATAATTATCAAGTTTTCTTGTTACAACATCGACGCAGTCGAACTAACATGGTAGAATTTAGTTATGGTGATTTATTTTCCAATCACTTTTGTTGTATATAATTTGAACGAATTATATAGAATAATTACTCAAATAGAATATTTTTTATATCCCTTTTTGGAAACTGAATATCCATTTACTTGAATTGAATTCCATTGATTCATCAATGTATGTCATAAGCGGAACGTCTACCCTTAAATAGAAAGTTTTTCCAAACCAATTATTTCTTAAACGAATTCCAATACCTGCATCTGCTAAAAAATCACCTTTAAATTCTTGGTCTCCTGATTCATATTTACTTCCCCATAAAAATCCTGAATCTAAAAATGATGCTAATTCAGCATCAAATTCAAAAGGCCAATTAAAAGATTTTCTATAAAATAATTCCGTTGATTGAGTTACCAAAGCCTCAACACCTGATAATGCAATATCTGAATTTATAAATCCACGTAAATTTCCATCTCCAGCAACATGATACTGCCCCCTTAATTCACTGTAACCAAATAAACTTGATTCATCTCTTAAATATGTTTTTTGGAAATAATCTCCCGAACCAGCACTTTCAACCGTAAATCGTTCCTGTGATGGGACACCACCAATTTCACTCCAAATTTTTCCACCAATAAAGCGTGTTCTAAATCCGAGCTTCCCTTTTCTATATCCGCCATGTGCATTGACTGAGATCCTACTAAATGTCCAATCCGAAACGGACCCAGGTGTTGATTCTGCTGTAAGTTGGAAAGAATTTGATCCTAATGAAAAGTCATATTGACCAAAAATGAGTCCAACTTTTCCTTCATCATACATATGTGTCCTAGAACTATCGTTTGCTTCAGTGATTCTAAATCCAAGTGTCATATTTTGATAAAATGGAATAAAGTTTTTTGGACGGACAGACCATTTCATATAAGATTGAATTTCATTTAAGCCCGGAAGTGTTGAATAGCGCCCTCCAATAGATGCGTGAGAAGGTAAATATATTAGACGTCTCCATCCTTCGATTGATCCATATCCCTTTTTCGAGCCTGTAGCATAACCAACATAACCGGATGTATTTTCATACAAATTATATGATTTATCTAAATATAATCCTGTAATCCATTTATCCATTTCATTGTATTGAATAGATGGCATCCATTTCCCAACATACGCATCAATAGGCTGATATGTATTCTCATGCAAATCCACTAGCCATTCAGTCGGCATAGATGATGCAAAATTGTTTCGACGATCAATATCTAATAATGTATTACTAGGATCGATAATTACTTCATTTGGAAAAGATGAAACTTGATATTTTAATGTGTCACTATATCGCCAAAGATGATCTTCCCATCGTAGATAATGACTTTCCCCATTCTCTAGGATCGTTTCAATATCAAGTGGCATGAAACGATTCCCATTTTGTTTAAGGACCAATTCAATATCCCAATTTCCATTCGAATTATTGGATTTATTAAATGATTCGATGCTATAGTCTAATATACGAGTATCATGAAGCCATGGGTCAAAAAACCAATCTAATTTTTTCCCTGATGATTCTGACATAATTTCTCTAAACCTTTGTTCATTAGTATGCTTCAATTTCCATGTTTTATAATACAGTTGCATGCCCTTTAAATATGCTTCTTCACCTAAAAGATATAATAATTCTCGATGCATTTGGGCTGGCTTGCTATAAGCATTATATCGATATCCATTTCCGGTTTTGAATCGATAGGACGATCGAGAGATTGGCTCATCATCTCCACTTGTTATATACCTGATCATGGACCAATGACCTCTATCGATTTGGTCTGTCATTTTTCCATATTTTTTCATCCAATCACTTTGATTTGATTGGTCATTTCCACCTTCATAATAATGTTGCATATACCATGCGGTTTGAAATGTGGTAAATCCTTCATCCAACCATGCTTCATCTACTTCATTATTACCAATGATACCATAAAACCAAATATGTCCTATTTCATGAACAATTAAACTTTCTCTATCACTTCCATTCATGACTAGCATTGGATATTCCATACCACCACTTCTTAACCGGTCTGTTATTGTGATTTGTGGATAAGGATAAGACCCAAATTTATCTGATAACCATTCCACAGCTTGGATAGATTTTGCTAGAACTTTTTTTGTCCAATTTTCACCTCTAGAAGCGTTATATAAAACATGTAATTCAGTTCCCAACACTTCGCCGGACTCGTATAGATAATCTTCCGATGCAACCCAAGCAAAATCATGAACATTGTCAGCAACAAATCGAACCTCCCGTCTTTGCGTTGAATCGATATCTGCTTGGTCTTCATTAAAAATATCAAGCCATACATTATAATCAATGGAAGTATCTACTCGGACAGATTCCCATCCGGGGTCACCTGAAACAACAGTTCCTGTTGCTCCTACAATGTAACTGGTGGGAACATTCAAGGTCACATCAAATGAACCAAATTCTCCGTAGAATTCACCCGATGCATGAAATGGATCATTATGCCAACCATTCTCATCATACACCACCATCTTTGGATACCACTGCGCCATATTGTATTGCCCATCCACAAATCCTGCACGTTCTGCCATTTTCCCAACATGATGAACCCAATCTAAATAAATTGTAATAGAATCTCCTGGAAATAAAGGGGAGTTTAATGTTGCTTTCAGGATGGTATCATCAATTATCATTGTATCTAATTTATTTTCATTCTTGGACGTGATTTGGAAATGGGAAACATCAATTTTGCTCTCATAACCTTTTAACCCACTTTTGAACATTTTTGCTCTCCAAGGGCTCCCTTGTCCTCCTAGATATTCCCTATATTTGACAGATCCAATCTGAAAAGCATTTGGATATAAATGCATATATATTTCATTTAATTCATCTGGAGATTGATTGATATACACAATTTCAGAATTACTATGCAATTCTTGAGCAGGATGCCGAAGTTCAACATTCATTTTTGTATGAACATCTTGTTGCCAATAGGATTGCCCCCAAAGCAATGAAAATGCAAGGAAAATTGACGTATTCATCCAACCGTAGTATTGTTGCATTGTATTTCTTTTTAGACTAAAGATAAGGTTTTAAATCGTTATAGAAAAAGGATTCGGATCTGGGTCCAACATATCGCTTAACAATATAACCATTTCTATCTATGATAAATGTGGTTGGGATACCATTAATTCTTTTCCCTGTCACTTCACCATAACGAGCCGTAACAGCTTGTGTTTCATTATTATCAATATCTGTTAAAAGAGTATAATTCATCTTATTTGCATTGACAAATTTTTGAATTTTATCCGCACTTCCCGATGTAAGTGTTACACCAACAATTTCTAAACCATCATTGTTGTATTTTTCCATCAAATTAACGAAGTCTGGAATTTCTCTCCTACATGGTGGACACCAAGTACCCCAAAAGTTGAGCATAATAACTTTTCCTTTAAAATCACTTAATTTAAACCACGATCCATCTAATTTAGATAAAGTAAAATCAGGTGCTTTTACAGCATTGGCAGGTAGTTTTGGCTGTTTGGGTTGTACTGATTTTTTAACAAATTTTTCAGGTGGACTATTGCTCTTCTGGCTACACCCAACTGCAAGGGTTACAATGCTAATCAATATGATAGCTAATATTTTTTTTATGTCATTCATTATGATTTCCTTATTGAAAATTGAATTATTTATCTTTATTTGAAAATTCTTTTAAGCCCTGGTCTAAAAAATCTACAAACTTATCAGGAATGTAACCACCTTCAGCGGAAAGAGTAGATTCATCTTTGGGATCTAAGATTACGTAATAGGGTTGACTTGCAACCTGATATCTTTCAAATTGCATTTGGGCAAATGTTTTACTTAAATCCGTATTTTTATCTACATAAAGTCGAACGAGTACCATTTTTTCGAATCGTTTTTTTACTTCATTTTTTGGAAATACGCGTCTTTCCATTACGCGGCAATTGGCACAATATATTCCAGTAAAATCTACAAAAAGCGGTAATCCCTTTTCCTGAGCCATTTGAAGAGCGCCCTTATAATCATCGACAAACCATCCTTCTGCTTGTGCAATTTCATCTTCACTTGGTGATGGAGGTACTAATGCTTCGATGATTTCATCAACAATACGTGGAAGTCCATCCGCATGATATGTTGGAGCAGCCATCATGGATGTATAAATGGGCCAAAGAATAATGACAGTAAGCCCTACACCTACATATCGGCTTTTTGCTACTTGAAATGGATTCTTTTTCTCCCCTTGTCCGATGGTATAAAACCCTAATAAATATGCGATTAAGGCTAACCCGACAATGAGGAAAAGACCTAAAACGATATTTCGTGGTAATAACCCGATATTCCATTGCATATCAGGAACCCATAAAAATTTGATCGCTGCAGCCAATTCGATAAACCCAAAAATTATTTTCATCGTTTCCATCCAGTATCCAGAATTTGGCATTTTAGATATGGCAGATGGGAATAAGGATAACGCAACAAATGGCACAGCAAAAACCACTCCATAAACTAACATTCCAAATAAACTGGTCATAATTGCCCCAGCAGTTCCAGTGGCTGCCACGACTAAAAGAGATCCTACAACGGGAACCGTACAGGAAAATGATGTAATTGCAAACGCTACTCCGAGGAAAAAAGCACCTACAAATGTACTTTTTGAAGTACGCCCAGCTTTATCCGTTTTATTAACAAGCCAACCTGGTGGAATAATATTGATAGCACCGAACATCCATAAGGCAAAAAAGATAAATACAACACCTAAAGCCAAGTTTACCCAAGGATTTGTTGCAATTATATTTCCAAGATTTGCATAACTTGTTTTAGTTGCAATATCTGCTACACCATATGACAAACCACCCACAACCAAACCAGTAAAAACGAATGTTCCAATAATACCCAATCCATAAAAGGATGCTACTGTAACTCTACTTGAATCTTTTTCTTCAGCATGTTTTCCAAAAAATGAAATAATAATAGGTAACATAGGATATACGCACGGCATTATCCATGAAAGCATAGCTCCGCCAATAGCTAATAAAAATAATCCCCAAAGAGAAAAACCTGAGTCACCTTTGTCTTGTATCACATCATCTTGACTAAATGTAAGATTTTCATATCTCGCTTGGCCATCTTCTACAATCAGTGTGGCAGTTGCAGTTTTTGTGGTGGGAGGATAACAAATCTGAGCATTACAAATTTGATAAAACACATCAGCTGATATTTCATATTCGCCCGGTGTGATTGATTTTCTTAGTTTGAATTCTGTTGTAAAAGTGGTCGTTCCTTCATGGAAATATGTTTCTGTATCAAACCCAGAATCGTATGCATGATGTGGCTCTGGTTCCTGAACGGGTTTAGTTTCTGAAATGGCATTCCCATATATTTCTATAGCTGTTTGAAGTGGACCTTCCGCCGATTCATAAATGGAATAAATATGCCATTCATCTTCTGCATGTAAAGTAATGTCCATTTTAACAATTTCTCCTGCTCGGGCTATATCATTAATTGTAGCTGTAATTGTTGCAGGATTTTGAATTTGTCCCCAAAGAAAACTCAACATGGGGATAATCAATTGAAAATATTTCATTGTAAACTTTTTCTTTCTAATTATGCTTGCGGCGGCTGATTGAACCAATTTTTTATTTTAAATGATAAACTATTTCGTTTCTTATATAATTGATTGAATTCATCAAGTACATCTTTTGCTGCTTTTTGGCCATTTTCGAACAATTGATCAAATTGATTGAATTCTGACCAATGGAGCCCAAGTACATCCGGGCGAATAAGAATATCTGCATCTGAAGCCAATTTCGTTTTTAATGCTAATGAAGTAATAGTTTCGGATCGTTTCATTATATCAATCATATTTGGATCTTTGAGCTCTTCTAAATCTCTACGAGATATATCTATGGCTATTGTAATGTCTACCATTGGTTGTAAAACGGGTACAGGGATAGGCATACTTACACCTCCATCAACTAACATTTGATCATGTGAAATGGTTGGTTCTATAAATCCTGGTATTGTAGAACTTTGCACAATTGCTTCAAGCACATCTCCTTTCGAATAAACAATACTTTCCGTTGATTGAAGGTCTGTAGCCATAATATGCATGGGAATTTTTAATGCTTCAAAGGAATCAACCGGGATTAAAAAGGATAGTGCTTCTTCCATTTTATCCTTTTTAAGTAATGATACTCGGTTTAAACCCATCATAATAACATAATGATCTTTCACTTTTTTAGCGACTTGAGAGAAAAGGGTATCTGGACTTCTGTCAGCTAGCAGAGATCTTTTCTCAAACTTATCCAATACGCCAGACTCTAGGAATTCACGAAATCTATTTTCGACCCATTGTATATCTAATGTTGCAGAATACATTGTTCCAATAATTGCACCAGCACTTGTTCCAGCCATTTGATCGATTGGAATATGTTCATCGTGCAGAACGCGAAGAACACCAATGTGGGCGGCGCCTCTGCCGCCGCCACCGCCTAATGCTAGTCCAATAGTTGGACGAGTCATTTAATCCAGCACTTTGCCTTTCGTGGACATTTTAGCTGTCATTTCAACACGTTCATGTGGATTATCTCGTCCATCTCTAGGAGAATTCACAATCATATCTACAAATTCCATCCCTTGGACCACTCTACCAAAAACAGTATACTGATGGTCTAGTTGGGGTACATCCGCTACACAGACAAAAAATTGACTTCCGCCACTATTTGGATCTTGCGCTCTTGCCATTGAAAGAATTCCACGTGTATGCAAACTATCATTGAATTCTGCAGGTAACATCCATGATGTTGAATCTGCTTCATTCCCTATCCCGAAATATTTAGCTGCATGTCCTCCCATACCGTGCATTGTTCGATCTTCTGATTTACTATTTGGATCGCCACCCTGGATAACAAATCCTGGAATGACACGATGAAAAATTGAATTATCAAAATAACCGTTTTGTACGTGAAGTTTAAAACTTTCCACATGTTTAGGTGCTGCTTGATCAAAAAATTCAACAACAATATCACCAAATTTTGTGGATATTACTGCAACTTCTTCTTTATTATTCATACTACAACTCACTGTTAAGGTTAATAAAATACTCAATAAAATTAAGTTCTTTTTCATACGATATATCTACTCCCTGGTTTCTGTATTGGGATAATGGCCAATTTATCTGGCACATTATTAGGATGAAAGCTTTCACTTTCCATAGTTGTTATGGCATATTGATTAGAATGAATATTCACATTTCCGTTACTCCTATCCACTAAAATTCCAGCACCAACAACAATGCCATCTTCATTTTTTGCTAATTCAATCGCTTCTTTTACGGAGCCACCAGTCGTAACCACATCTTCTACAACCAGAATTCGCTCTTTATTTTCAATATTAAATCCGCGTCTTAATACCATTTTACCATTTTTTCGTTCCGTAAAAATTGTTCTTACGCCTAATTGGCGACCCACCTCAGTACCTAATACAATTCCACCCACTGCCGGCGATAAAACAACGTCTACATTTTCCATTTCAAAATTGTCCGCAATTTCCAATGCAAACATGGTTAAATATTCAGGATACTGCAACACTTTTGCACATTGAAAATAGGAAGCACTATGTCGACCAGATGTTAAAACAAAGTGGCCAGATAATAATGCTTCAGTTGATTCAAATATTTTTATTATATCGTCTTTTTTCATGATTCCATAATAGTTTGCATTTTTTCTACATAAGATTTTGCTGCTAGTCGAATAGATTTTTCACTTAAATCTCCTGCAAAATTGATTCCCCTTGAAACATTAATGAGGCCAATGCCCTTTTGGTTCCCAACTTTCATACTTGTTTCTAGGTCTCCGCCTTGTGCTCCAATACCAGGAATAAGAAATGGTAAGTTAGGTGTTGCATCTCGAATCATTTTTAATTCATCTAGGGCTGTAGCTCCTACGACTAATCCTACATTCTCGTTTAAATTTAAAGTAGTCGCCCATTGTGATACTTTCATAAATAATGGTTCAGAATCGATTGCCATATTTTGAATATCTTTGGCAGATGGATTAGATGTCCTTGTTAAAATAAAAGCTCCTTTTTCAGGATTATTAATAAATGGCTGGATTGAATCACTTCCCATATAAGGACTTAGTGTAACTGCATCAAATCCAAAATAATCAAATATACTTTTTACATATTGTTCTGCAGTACTTCCAATATCTCCACGTTTAGCATCAGCAATTAATAGGGGCCCATCTGGAATCAATTTCACTAATTCCTTCAACCAATCAAACCCTGCACTTCCCCAACGCTCAAAGAAGGCGAAATTAGGTTTATAAGCCACAGTTAAATCAGCCGTGGCATTTACAATTTTTTCCGCATGATCCTTCATTTCATCCAAGGATGATTCCGAAGTGGGAAAGCGTTCGGGTGCCACATCAATCCCGACACACAGCCAAGATTGGATATGGTTTATTCTGTTTTGTAATCTTTGATTAAAAGAAATCATAGATATACAATTTACCGAGATAAAAAAAAGTGACCTAATAAGAAATAGGGAAAGATTCGAATAAAGTTTTGTCCGTAATTTTTATATATGGCTGAGCCCACATTACAACCAGGTAAGGTATCCAAAACTCGGATTATTGCATCCAGTGGGGTTTTTCAAATCGAATATATTGAATCGGTTGGGCTCAATGATTACCCTGCATTAATCCATATTTCCGAAGCTCTTGCGGAAGATTTTGGTAAACCTGCAATTCTTACTCATGGCACAATTCAACGCTATTTTAATCGAAAAGGGTCTCTTCCCTTTATTGCAAGATATCGTGGTGAAATTATTGGTTATATTATTGGTGTTCAATTGGAAGCATTGAATAAAGAATCTTGGGCACGGGTTGATCCAAACTTTGGGCAATTAAATACATTATATACTTATGCTTTTGTTATTAAATCCAAATTCAAAGGAAATGGATATGCTAAAATGTTAAAGCGTGTTTATTTGAATTGGGCTAAAAAACAGGGAACACTTCAGTTCGTAACGGGTCATGTTAAATTAGGTATTTCTTCCAAATTCAGTGGGGATATTAAAATAATTAATCGTGTGGAAAATTGGCAAGGAACAGGCCATACATTCGAATATTATCGACGGAATATTGATCCGGAAAATCTTCATTCCAAAAAGAATCGTTAACGCTTATTCGGGTATAATATACTTCCACCAACTAACGCAATAATTGAAACAAGAATCGCAGGCAATACTTCATCAATCGATTGATACATGCCATTGGGTAATATTGTTTGAAAAAACGACACCTCTTTCCATAATAATGTCATAACGGTCCCAGAAATAATAGATGCAATTGCACCCATTGACGATGCCCTTTCCCAAAATAATGCTGCCACTAATGCAGGGGTAATAGCCGCTCCATAAATTGTATATGCATATAATGCACGTTCAAAGAATCCTTCTGATTTTGCAAAGCCCAAAGATACAATATAAGCTAAAATGCCTAACCCTAAAACAAGAAGTCGGCTTAATAGAACAGCTTTCGTTTCACTCACTTTGGGGTTGATATATGTTTGATAAATATCTCTCATTAATGTTGTTGCAGGAACTAATAAATAAGAATCAGCGGTTGAAATTATGATACCCACAATTGTAGTCATCATAATAGCACCAATGAATGGTGGCAGAAAAGAATGAGCTGCATAGATTAAAACATGCCGCCCATTTACGGCGTCTGGGATTAAACTTGAACTCACCCACGCAGAAGCAATAATCAATATTTCAATAATAGCAATAACAACAACCAATACGGTTGTAGCTTTTTTCGCTCCTTTTGCATCTTTACTTGCAAAAAACCGTTGATACATATTGGCATCGCCCAGAACCAATAAAAAAGGTGGTAAACAAAAATTCAAAATATCCATCCCTGAATATACGCCCCAAAATTGCATATGCTCTGGCTTCTCCATTTGACCAAAAGAATATTCCATTCCACTCCATCCGCCAGCTTTCAACCAAAAAATGGGAAAAGCTATGGCTAAAGCAAGTGTCATAATAATACCGTTGGCAACGTCAGTATACGCTACACTTACAAGTCCAGCCAACATGGTATACGCAATAATAAATATGGCTGCAATGATGGTTCCAGTTTGAACTGTAATGAGTGGATTTCCATGACCATCCTGCAATACAGTTTTGAGGACTGCTCCCCCTGCATTGAATTGATAACTCACAATCACCATATAAGCTATGACTAAAGCGATTACACTTAAAATTCGTGCCTTCGATCCATATCGGTCGCCAATGATTTCTGGAACCGTAAACTTTTCAAATGCTCTTACTTTTCCTGCAATCTGTGTCAAAATGATAATGCCAAACACACCGCCCATGGGTAACATGAGTGCAGCTAATCCCGTTTGATAGGCTTTCCCAGCATTTCCTAGGATGGACCCAGTTCCAATCCAAGTGGCTAACATGGTTCCAACCAACACCCATGGTGTTAATGAACGACCTGCAACAGAAAAATCAGATTGTGTTTTTATTTTCCAAGATTTATAAACACCTAATCCAATGAGTGTAAAAAGATAAATGGAAATTGTAATAAGATAAATCATATAGAATGGAAGATTTACCCCTTATAAAAACCCAAATTATTTTTTAATAATTTGATAGTCCAACGAACCGGAAAAGGCATTTGCATTAAAAGTCACTTTCTGCGGGTACTTTGTCCATTGAGCTAATGTATCATCAAAAATGACCGAACCACTACTACTGACCAAAAATGCCATTAATACAGTATCTGATTCCGTCATGAGATTGATAAAAGAAGAATCTGATGCTTTGCCTGTATAATCTACACGCAAAGTGGTATGAAGGATTGCATTAGAATCAGGAATCATGCTTAAATCCCATGATTCTTCAGACGTAATTTTTTCTCCTTTTAAGGCTAATGAAAAAAAATCTGTTTCATTGACAATAGCCGGAATATTCTCAAGCAACCCATCGTTATATTCTGGTGGATCTACACAATTTGACAACATCATTAAAGTAAATATTATTGAAATCATATTTCGTTTCATTCTTCTATTTCTTTCCTAGTTTTATCTTGTCCTAATTGAAGTTCATTTATTTTATCCATGGGCTTTTCCAAAGCTCGTAATCGTGGCCCTGTCAAAGATTCATAATGGGTTGTCGCTGTACCTAATGTTTTTCCCAAAGATTCCAATTTTTCTATAAATTTTGTCCATTGTTCTCTGAATTTCCCTACCTGAGCCTGCATTTCACCTGCTTTCTGTTCCATGGCAAAATTGGAAACTGCTTGGCGAATTAATGATAAGATTGCATAAAGAGTAATGGGTGAACAGAGTAAAATTTTCTTTTCAAGAGAGAAGTCGATTAAATCATGGTCTTCCTGGTTTAGGAAAGCATAAATACTTTCATTTGGAATAAAGAGCAACACATAATCAACTGTTCCACCTTCTGTATTGATGTAAGTTCTTTTGGCCACTTCTTTCACACGTTCACGTACATCTCTAAGAAAAGCCTTTTTTTCCGATTCTTTTTCTATGTCGCTATCAGCAGCAATAAATTTTTCATAATGTGCCAATGGAAATTTGACATCCATATTGATAATTTTTTCATCCGGAAGGAAAAAGGTGAAATCGGGACGGTCTGAACCGGATTGTGATTGTTTACTGTAATTGATCCCTTCTGCAAGACCAATGAAATTCAAGATATCTTCCACCATCCGTTCTCCCCATTGACCACGAGCTTGAGAACTAGATAATATTTGACGCAACTGGGATGTAGAATCTGCTAATTGGGAAATCCCGGATTGAGATTGTTCCATCTGACCTTTGAGTTCGCCAGTTCGCTTATTCAAGTTTTCCAACTGGTCTTTCAATTCTTTCAAAGATGAATCAATAAGTTTCTTTTTATTATCTAATTGATCATCAGATGATTTTAAATGGGATTCCAATTGATTTTTGGCTAATTCCATAAACGTATTTTGAACTTCGCCCAAGGCTTCTTTGGATAAATTTCCGAAAGCATCCTTCATTTGTTCTGTATTTGATTGAATATTATCGATTTCTTTTTGTCTGAGAAACCAAATCACTCCGGCACCACCGGCAAAACCTATGATAAAAAGAATCATTCCTAAAGATGTAGTCATGGGTAAACCTACAAGATTTCTTGCAAAAGGGAAAAGTGAAACACAGCTATTTTAGTAAAATCATTTTGTGGGTTCGGCTTATTCCATTTCCATGTAATCGAGCGAAATATATGCCACTAGATTTTATCTGTCCGTCCCACTTAAATGTATGTGAACCTGATATTAGGTTTCCAGACCACATGTGATCTACAATTCGTCCATTCATATCAATAATATCCATTGAACCATTCTGAATAGGATTATTAATGGTGAGTGAAATGGTCGTTATAGGATTAAATGGATTTGGATAATTAGCCATTATAATAAATTCAGCCGGAGAACCTTCTTCATGTCCAATACTTGCATTGGGATTAAGAGAAATATCAAAAACCCGCGGTAAATGATCAGACGCTTCTTGAGTATCATTCCATTCCAATCCATTTTCAGCTAACGTTTCCGGACTCATAGCTAATGTATTCACCACAAAATGCCGCCCTGAATCGATTGTTGCATCTGAATAAAAGATATAATCCAATTTACCTGGATTAAAGGAACTTCCATCACTTCTCCAAGTATATCCCATTCGTTTTTCAGTATGTCTGGAAAATAAATCAATAATGGATGACTCATCCCAATCAGGCGGATAATCTGCACCATAAGTACTTTCATCCAGAATATCTCCATCTCGCAATGTTATTACTTGTTGCTTTTGCCCCACAAAATTAAAATCGCCTACATGAATAAAAGGTGTTTCTGCTTCTAATGGGAATGGCCCATTACCGCCAAGTCTCCAATCACGCCAAACGGATGCAAATTCGTCCACTTGTTGTTGGCGCGCTTCATCATTATCGCAACAGGATAAATGAGAATTCATGATTAAAAGATTGTGTCCCATTTCATTTTCTGTGTCGAGTAATGCACACATGGACCGTTCAGAACTAATCAGATTTGCATCATTGATAAGTGGGAATCGTGATAGAACAATTAAATCACGATACGTCCAACTGGCAGTCCAATTATCTTCTGGAAACCATGATTGAATAATATCTTCAATTTCATCCCATTCACTATGTTCTTGTAATGCAATAATGTCCGGATCTATGGCTTTAATAATCCGTTCAAAATGGGGTTGGCGATCAGGCTCCACAATGCCGGTGTGTAATGTATTGTAAGACAGAATACGAATATCATTTTCATGACGTCGTTCAAATGGAATGGGTTCGGGATACGGGACGGCATCTTCACCAATAGAAAAATAAATACCACCGGACTCATTGGGAACGGTATCGGAATTTGACGATACTTCTTCAATAATGAGATTTCCTTCAACAATTTCTCCACCAAATACATCACAATATCGTGATATGGCTATTTCAAATTCATTGGAAGTAATTGTTGGGCCCGTTCTTAATGTAATATCATTTTGCCAAATGGATATTTGATTTCCATTGCTATGCCACGTTCCTTGTCGTTGACCAAATACCCAATGTAATTCAGCTCCAATACCATTTTTCTCTAATCCAGTTTCAGGATTATTGTCACTATCTATATACAGATTGAAAGTATTTCCATCTTGCAAAAGAAATTCGCCATCGTGAAATGAAAAATAAATGAATAAAAAGTCCATATCATAGGTGATTTTAATATCAGCAAAATCAGCACTCATGCCATCTGTTTGCCCATCCGCATAAGCTACATTCACATTATCCCAATCTTGAAATTGTCCATCAATTGTAATGCTGTGACCAGCAAAGAGAGTCGAGCATAAAAAAGGAATACCCAATATTTGGAATAGCCCAAATATTATTTGTTTTTTTATGAGAGACTTAGACATTCAACAAATCTAGGACAAGTCGAACACCCCATCCTGTTGCACTCCCTTTTGGATCAATACTGGTAGGTTTCCCACCCCAAGCAGTTCCAGCAATATCAAAATGAATCCATGGAATATCTTTCCCAACAAATTCTTTCAAAAAGGCGCCAGCGGCTATGGATCCAGCTTGACGGGGTGCACCCATATTTTTTACGTCTGCAATATCTGATTTAATTTGTTTGCAATATTCTGGCCAAAGCGGGAAACCCCAAACTTTTTCGCCCGTATTTTTAGAAGATGCTTTCACTTGATCCATTAATGCATTATTTGTTCCCATCACACCAGTGGCTTCATGGCCTAATGCGAATAAAATAGCACCCGTTAATGTGGCAAAATCTAAAATGAATTCGGGATCATAATGTTTGCTTGCATAGGATAAACCATCTGCAAGAATGAGTCGCCCTTCTGCATCTGTATTTAATACTTCAATCGTTTTCCCATTGTATGCGGTTAATATATCACCCGGTTTATAAGCCTTTGCTCCAAGTAAATTTTCTGTGGATGGCACAATCATGACTACATTAATTTTTGGTTTTAAAGATGCAATGGCATGCATTACACCTAAAACAGTTGCTGACCCACACATGTCATATTTCATTTCATCCATACTTGCGCCCGGCTTAATCGATATTCCGCCTGCATCAAAGGTAAGCCCTTTCCCAACAAGGACTTTTGGTTTTTCATCTTTATCTTCGGCACCATAATATTCCAAAATGATAAATTTAGGCGGTTCATCTGTTCCTTGAGCAACTCCAGCTAATCCACCCATTCCCATTTCTGTGAATTCTTCTCGTTCAAAAACAGTAATAGACATGTTTCCTTCTTTTGCAATGGATTGTGCAACATTTGCTAAATGGGTTGGTGTGGATGTATTTCCAGGATGATTACCTAAATCACGAGAAAAACATACACTCGAACCTATCGTGGCTCCTTTTTGGATATCATCCTTTTCGCCACCTAAGACTGTCACCGAACTCAGCTCAAATGTATCTTTCTTTTTTGTTTTATAATCTAAAAATTGATAACTCCCTAGGGTAACACCTTCACCAATAGCTTGCGAATATTCTTCACCCCCAAAACATTCAATTGCAATGTTATTGACTTTACGGCTAATAGCAATTCGGCACGCTTGTCCGGCAGCTTTACGCGCTGCATCTGCATCAAATTTATCTTTTTTGCCTAATCCTGTTACAACAATGGTTTTTCCACCTAAATAAAAGGTTCTATTTTCGCCTGTTTTCCCTTTGAAATCCCCTAATTTTAAAGCGGCATTTAATTGGGCACTAATAGCATCAGCCTGAACTGATACAGGTTCATCTTGAAATTGGCCTAATACAATAAATGTTTTTTCATTATTTAGCCAAGCTTCATTGGATTGAGTTACGTTTGATACATACGACATGATTGATTTCTTTCTTTTTAAGTTTAAAACTTGCTAAGGAAATTACTTTTTCCTCTTAATGCATTCAATTGTTATTCGTGGATGGTTTGTGAATAAATATTTATGGATGAGTTCTTGAGCCACAGACACAGATACGCCAAAAAGATATATTGATCCATCAGTCTCATCAATTGTATACACTTTGGATAAGGACGACCAGTTCGTTATCTTTCAAAAAAGAGAAAAGTGTTTATATAAATAATGGTGGCTCATCCCAAAAAGGTCTGAGTCTCCATTAATTCATGAAACAATTTAAATAGCTGGGCGTGTTTTGATTAATTTTTGCACAATACTTGGGTCAGCCAAAGTAGAAATATCTCCCATACTATCTAATTCATTTTCTGCGATTTTTCGAAGAATTCTTCGCATGATTTTCCCGGAACGTGTTTTCGGCAATGCAGGTGTAAATTGAATCACATCCGGTTTAGAATGGGGTCCAATCTCTTTTGTAACTGAAGCCAATATAGATGCTTTAATATCATCACTTTCATCCACACCCGTCATGAGGGTAACATAAGCATAAATGCCTTGCCCTTTAATAACATGCTGGAAACCAACTACAGCTGCTTCTGCCACACCTATGGCTTTTCCGATAGAACCTTCTACTTCTGCAGTCCCAATCCGATGACCAGATACATTCAATACATCATCCACACGTCCAGTAATCCAGTAATATCCATCCTTATCTCGACGAGCACCATCTCCTGTAAAATAATATCCAGGATACATGGCAAAGTATGTTTGTATAAAACGATCATGATCGCCATAAATGGTTCGCATTTGTCCGGGCCAGGATGTTTTTATTGCCAATAAACCGGCTACATTATTTCCATCTATTTCTTGTCCTTCTTCTGTGAGTAATACTGGCTCAATGCCAAAATATGGGAAAGTTGCTGATCCGGGTTTTAATGGTGTTGCACCTGGCAATGGAGTAAGCATAATGCCACCGGTTTCTGTCTGCCACCATGTATCTACAATCGGACATGTCCCTTTCCCTATTAATTCATGATACCATTTCCATTCTGGTTCTTTGATCGGTTCACCCACAGATCCAAGTAATCTTAAAGAAGATAAGTCCCGTGATGTAACATGATCATTCCCCTCTTTCATTAATGCACGTAAAGCTGTAGGCGCGGTGTAGAATTGATTGATTTTATGTTTATCCACGACATCCCAGAAACGACCATAATCAGGGAAATTTGGCACACCTTCAAACATGACGGTTGTAGCTCGATTGGCTAATGGTCCATACACAATGTAGGAATGACCCGTTATCCAACCAATGTCGGCTGTACACCAATAAATATCTCCTTCTTTATAATCGAAGATTTTTTCATGGGTATAGGAAGTATAGACCAAATATCCGCCTGTTGTATGTAATACACCTTTAGGCTGGCCCGTTGAACCAGATGTATATAAAATGAAAAGTGGATCTTCTGCATCCATTTCAACTGGTTTGCAGACTGCATCAGCGGAAGCCATAGATTCGTGCCACCAAGTATCTCTTCCTTCGGTCATATCCACAGATTCTCCAGTACGTTGCACAACAACTACATGCTGAATGGATGGCGTTTCTGCCACAGCTTTATCTGCATTACTTTTCATGGGGATATTTAATTTTGTTCCGCGAACACCTGTATCTTGTGTAATCAAAATTTTACAGGATGAATCATTAATTCTATCTCGCAATGATTCAGCACTAAACGCACCAAATACAATGGAATGAACTGCCCCAATTCGCGCACAAGCTAACATAGCCACTGGAAGTTGGGGAATCATTTGCATATACATACATACGCGATCACCTTTCTCTACGCCTAGCCCTTTAAGAACATTAGCAAATTTTTGGACTTCATGTAATAATTCGTTAAAAGTATATGTTTCATCTTCTTCAGGATTATTCCCTTCCCAAATTAAAGCCGTTTGATTTCCATGGCCATCTTCAACATGACGGTCCAAGCAATTGTAGCTTACATTCAGTTTTCCACCTTCGTACCATTTGATCTGCCCTTTGACAAAGTCGAAGTCCCGCACATTGTCCCATTTTTTGGTCCATGTAATACGATCAGCCACTTCAGCCCAAAAGGCTTCCGGATATTTTATCGAATTATTATAAAGATTCCGATAATCATTCATCGACGACACCAAAGCTTTTTCAGAAAATGCATTCGATGGTGAATAAATTTGGTCAGACATGAGTGTAATTCCTTTCTTATTAGATGCCCTAGCAATCCCAAATACACATGAAGAAATATTATTTCCTTTACACTGTAGGTATTATAAAGGTCTTTGTTAAATTATGATAGATTTAAGCCATGCGCCACACTTTTAAAAGTTCCGTCTTCATTTTTACAGACAGATACCATTGTAAAAATTCCAGAACATGCTAAACGTTTTTCTCCGCCTATTCGCTCTGCATAGGCTTCTACTTTTATTTTAAAAGAAGTTTTACCAACAGAAACAACTACACTCTCTAAATTGACCCATTCACCCATTTCTACTGCTTCTTGAAATTCAATAGTTTCCATTGCTCGTGTTACAATGGAATCGGCCGACACATCTATTAAACATCGATGCGCTGCTTTGGCTGCAGCTATATCCATCCAAGAAATCATTTTTCCCCCGAAAAGTGTCCCAAGAATATTTGTATCCTGTGGCATGACGAGTTGGGAGTATTTTGCAGAATATTTCATAAAATGTGTAGTTGAATTTACAACAATAAAACAAATAAGCCCTGTTGATTAACCCTCGAGAAAAACATTTTTCTCTGAAGAGCACGCCATATCAACAAGGCTTATTCTCTCTAAAATATAAGTATAGAACCTTTTTTAAGGCAAACTTTTTCGAATTATGAAAATCAGTGGCTAAATATGGCTAAACTCCTTTGCCATTTTTTCTCCTTTTTCCATATCAACTTTTGATAATAAATAGCTACCGGCTATAAATAATATTGTAATGGAAAAAATACCAAATCGAGCATTTTCAGTCACAAGTGTAACCCAACCCATTAAGACGGGACCAATGACAGCGGCAAATTTCCCTAGCATATTATAGAATCCGTAAAATTCTGCTTCCTTCCCTTTTGGAATTAACCTAGCAAATAAACTCCGACTTAATGCTTGGATACCACCTTGGAATATTCCAATTAAAGCAGCTAATCCAAAAAAGTGTAATTCACTCGTCATAAATGTACCAAGAATCGTTCCAGCAGCATATCCGCCAATGGCAATTTGGACAGCCTTTTTTGTTCCAATTTTACTGGCAAACCAATTATAAGCTAACGCCGCTGGGAACGCAATGAATTGAACCATGAGTAATGCAGCAATGAGAGTGGTTGTCCCAAAACCAAGTGTGGATCCCATTTTGACAGCCATTTTAATTATAGTGTCAACTCCATCTATATAAAGCCAATATGCCATAAGAAACAGTCCTGTTACTTTAAGAGATCGAATATGTGACAAGGTGATTTTTAGCTGACCCCATCCTTGAAATACTGCTTTTCCAAGCGGTGTAGCATTAGGATTTTTTGGCTCTTGAACAAAAAGGAAAATTGGAATGGTAAAGATTCCCCACCAAATAGCAACAGATAAAAAAGATAATTTAATAGCTGTAGGTTGATCTGCTATTCCAAACCAATCTGGATTTTGATACATTAAAACATTAACGAGGAAAAGGAGCCCACCACCAATATATCCTAAAGCATATCCAAGAGATGAAACTGAATCCACTGTTTTATTAGTCGAAATAGATGGCAGTAAAGAATCATAAAATATGTTACTTCCCATAAATCCAACGGTTGCAATAATATAAAGAAACATGGCCATATCCCACTGCCCTTGTGCCACCATCCAGAGAGCTCCTGTCGAAAGAATACCCATAAGCACAAAAATAAATAAAAACTTTTTCTTTGCAGAGCCGCGATCAGCTATGGCGCCTAAAAAAGGAGCCAATGCAGCAATAATAATCGATCCGGCAGCGTTTCCCATTCCAAGCATGTATGTACTTTGAATTACATCATCTGGATTCGACCAATATTTTTCAAAAAAGATGGGGAAAAACCCAGCCATAACTGTTGTTGAAAATGCAGAATTTGCCCAGTCATAAATGGACCAACTCCAAATCTCTTTATCGTATTTCATATATTTCTTTACCACTTCTGAAAATAAAATGTTAAACCAAACCCTCCTGTCAATCCAGACCAAATATTTTTAGCACCAGCAGGTAAACTAAAATACATCATAGCATTGAAAGGTATTGGGCCCATTTGAAATCGCGGCTGGTTATTATGCAACCAAAGAGAAAAGTGAATCAGCCCTGCATGATTTTTAGTATCATATCCATTATGAGATTGCATCCATTGGTTCCAATCGGAATCTAAACTTACAAATGAATCCTGTTTCTTCGAAAAATATTGATATTTAAATTGAATAGATAATCGATGTTTGGCATCAGGAAATAATTCCATTCCTGTCTCAAATAACAATGCATCCCCAGGTTTAAACCTGTATTCCCTGCCAACAGATACAACATTTGAATCTGGATGAGTATGGCCGAATCCAAGCAACCGAATAGGGGTGGGTAATTTTTCTGCGATTGATACTCTAGAATCTATTGCACCAAACCATCGAGGATTTAAATCATGTTTTAAATTAATATTCCACCCAAATCCAATTTGGTATGATGCAACACCTGAGCCAACGGACATTGACGAAAATTGCAATCGTTTATTTGATGAATCCTTTTGAGATGTGTAATAATCAACTGTTTTCCCTATTGGAAGAATGGAAGAAAGATGACCAAAAAATGCATAAGGTTTCTTTCCAAACCATGGTGCATCTCCATAGATTAAAAATGATACTCCAATAGAAATATCTCCAAGTCCTGCTGCACTATAGGATTCCGGGTAATAGTAAGATAATAAGTCCGAATAAGTAACACTATCTTTCTGTGTGGTGGGGTTGAAGTCAGATAGAAATAATCCATTTGCCAATGGGTTTTCTCCACTATCCAATGCCCATAACATCGATTGATCACCACCTTCAGAATATAATTGATTATATATTAATTGAATATTAGACTTATCATTTGCCGATAAAGATGCATAATCATTCGACAATAAAAATAATTCAAAGTCTGTTCTCGCATTTTGATGATAAGAAATAAAGTCACTTAATCCTTGAATCTCATTACTCTTCAAGTCAAAATATTCAATCGAAATAGTTTGCTTTTGTATCATTGGTACGGACAAATGTGCAGTGAAAATATCCGTTAAACCATAATCAATCATATAAGTATTTGTCGCTAATGTTTTAGATCTTTTTTCAGATATTACACAACTTACATCTAATGCTTGGGTAGTGTCAAAATATTCACTTGAAAAAGCAGGTAATGAAAAACCATTTGATTGATTTAAGCTATCTAAATATTGACCAATTGTTTGAATTGTATCTAACGGTGTTTTTCCTAGTTGAACAAAATCCATCATACTAGAATAAAACCCATTTTCATCTATGGTTTGATCATCAAAATATCGTCGACCTAATTCCCTGAGATTTATGGGTTGATTTGGGATATTCCAACTATAATTCTCAAAATTTGATTGAACAGATAGTCTCCAAACATTTGCTGGAACAGTTCGATAATTATGACTAAAACTAACCGAAATGTTTAGCAAAATAATAAGTAGGGTGAGACGCAATAACCTTTTAGGCATTACCATAAATAAGATAGGTATTCCGAAATGTGCTAAATTTTAGAATGTCATGCATCCATAAGGATGGTAAATGAGATGGTGGTTTTTTTTGTGCAGCAAATATTCTAAAAAAGTTTGATCCATATAATTTGTCCACATACCCATTCCCAATCCACTGAAACTCTCGCGGATGAATTCGTTCAATTAATAGTAGGATCGATGTGCCAACTATAATGGGATTGCAGGTTGCTGGATCTGTAATTTGTATTTCAATACCACTACAGAATGATTGGTCATATTGCGGGACTTTCTTTTTACCTTCATGTCCCATTGGTTTATACTTTAGCAATTTAAACGATACGCCAGGCATATTTAAATTATCTAATTGTTCTTTTAAATATCGGTTGGATAGCCAAGGAGATCCAAATCTTAAGTAGGGTTTATCTGTTCCAAATCCAACATTAATATTGGTTCCACGAAAAAGATCCATACCCGCATACATGAGTGTTGATTCAACATCTTTTAAAAATGGTGTTGGATTTATCCAAGGCAATTTGGTATCACCAAAAGACATATTACGTTTATAGTTGGCCATTGGAATAATATGAAGGTCTACCCTTTTCAATTCTCGAACCCATCCATTTTCATTTACAAGAATGGCATATTCCCCAATCGTTAACCCATGGCGTATCGGCACTAAATGGTACGCTTCAAACGATTGATATTCCGGCCTTGGGATGGGGCCATCAAAGGTATTGGCGCGGATAGGATTAGGGCGATCCAAAATCATGACTGGCACTTTATGATCACTGGCTGTTTCCATTAATTTAGTAATAGATGTCATAAATGTTGAATAGCGAACACCCGTATCTTGGATATCTACTATTATGTAATCCAGTTTAGAAATGGCCCACTTTGGTGGCACTTTATATCGCTCAAATAAATCAATAATTCTAGCTCCATGAACAGGATCAATTTCATGCCCACTATTTAAAATAATTCGTTTATCATCCGATCCCCATAATCCATATTCTGGTGAAAAAAGGACTGATACATCAATATCTTCAAATGGTTTTAGTAAATCTAAAATATGTTTCCCATTGTGATTCACAGATGTTTGATTACATAAAATTCCAATATTTTTTCCACGTAACGGTTTAAAATCCATCTGTTCCAAAATATCTAGTCCAGAATACACACGATTTAAAAAAGATAAATCTGGGATATCCATTACCTGTGAATAAAAAAATTTTGATGAATCAGATTCACCCATAGCACATTGTGCAATTAGTAATATATGGAAAAAATATTTCATTATTTTTTAGATGGGAAAAACATATCCACTATGTGAGTTAATCCTATATTAACCAAAGTGGAGAATGCTATAAACCATGTCCAAGCTAAACCATAAGATTTTGATATAAAAACTGTCACTAAACTTCCAATTAAACCAACAATTAAGGACACAGATGAAAAATCTCTGTTAAGCTTAGTTAATATAAATAAGCCCAGCAATCCACCATAGGTAAAAGAAGCTATTTGAAGCCCAATAATAACAATGGCTGAATCACCTTCATCAAATACTAATGCAATAATGATAAGAATAATAGCCCAAAAAACACTGAACGATTTCGAAAGAGAAAGACTCGCATTTTTCCCAAACCAATCAATGACGGTTGAAGACGCCAATGCATTAATAGATGAACTAAGTGTCGACATAGCTGCAGATAAAATTCCAGCTAATAATAAGCCTCGAACACCAATAGGTAAATATTCGGTAATAAAGATAGTGAATTCTCGATCTTTTTGAATCTCTACTCCGCCCATTTGAAGATAAATTAAAGAACCAACTAAAAGAAAAATAAAGAACTGGAGTAATACAAAAAAGCCACTTCCAATCATAGCCTTTTTAGCAGATTGCAAATTGCGTGTTCCTAATACTCTTTGTACCATCATATGATCTGCTCCATGAGATGCAAATGATAAAAATGAGCCTCCAATAAAAGCACTTCCAAAGAGCCAAGGATCACTAAACCAATTCCAGCCCCAATTAAAAACTTTAGTTTTCCCTGCTTTGGACAAAGAAGCCATAATTTCTGGAATGGATCCATCCAATGCTTGTAGACTAAAAAAGATGGCAATTAATCCACCTCCTAAATATAGGATAAATTGAAAACTATCAATCCACATAACCGTTCGAATCCCACCCGACAATGTATAGATTAATGTAATAATTCCAATCAGGATAACTGCCATCCAGATGGGCCAACCCGTTACAGCCTGAACAACAACAGCTGTCGCTAAATACCTAATTCCATCGGCTAATAAACGAGTAACTAGAAATACACCTGAAGCGGCTTTTTGAACGTTTGGAGAAAAACGATTCCCAATAATTTCATAAATGGATGTAACACCTGAATTATAGAATTTTGGAAGTAAATATAATGAAACCAAAATACGACCAAGGATATAACCCATCGCTAATTGTAGAAAAGTCCAATCACCACGATATGCCATTCCTGGTACACTAACAAATGTTAAAACGGATGTTTCTGTCGCCACAATTGAAAAAAGAGCCACAACCCAAGGAAGGTTTCTTCCTCCTAAGAAGTAATCTTCCGTTGTTTTATTAAATCTTCCAGAATAAATCCCATAGGCAGTAACTCCAGTGAGAAAAAAGATTATAATTGTAAGGTCAATCCAACTCATGACGCTATTATTTCCTTCAATAAAATGTGTTCTATGAATCATCTAATTTAGGGGATTTATACTTTCCTCTTGCAGTAAAAAGAAAAAATCACCATTTTTAACTCATATTTATGAGCAAACCAAAACAAAATACAGAAAAAAAAGCCAGTGGATTTGCAAAAACCACTGATTTCAAGTGGCTGGGGGTCGGCTTAGTTTTATTTTTCCTTGTAGGTATTGTAATGCCACTACCAGATTCCATGTTAGAGAAAGCAAAGGATATTTTCGGAACTGATTCTAACGTTGATTTTGCTTTAAAAGCATACCACATCAAAATTACAATTGCTCTATTAGCAACCTGTGTTGTCTTTTTTGCCACAGAAGCTATTCCTATGCCCGCTGTTGCTCTTATTATTGGGCTTGTACAACTCTTTTTTGGAATAACAGCCCCAAAAGCAATTGTCGGCACTTATGCTCATGATGCTGTTTGGTTTATTGCTGGATCCTTAGCATTAGGTGCTACTCTTGTAAAATATGGTTTAGATAAACGTGTTGGAATGCTTGTTATTAATTTAGCAGGTACAAAAACTAGAATGATAGTGATTGGTATATTATTAGGGACAGCAATCCCAACTGCATTTGTTGGCGAGCATGCAGTTGCAGCTATGTATGTACCTATTGCTATGGCTCTCTATACCTTAACAAATAAAACAACTCCAGCTCCCAAATTAGGAACATTACTAATGGTTACCATCGCTGTTGGCTGTATGATTGGTGGCCCAATGAGTCCAACAGGTGGAGCTCGGAATGCTCTTATGATAGGTTTTTTATCTAATATTGGAGTGGATGTATCATTTGGGCAATGGATTGCAATGGGTGTTTTTTATACGTTCGTCATGTCTATTGTGATGTCATTTTTATTACCATTATTATTTAAGCCTGAAGTAGATGATTTAAGTGGTGCAGTATCAGACTTGAAAAAAGATTTAGATAAACATGGCCCTATGACTCAAAAACAATGGCTAGTGGCATTTGTTATGCTTATGGTTGTTATTGGATGGATCGTAGATAAATCACTCACGGTTCAAGTACTTGGATTCTCTCTTGGTTTAGGAGGTGTTGCCATAACAGGTGCTGTTTTATACATGATACTTGGATTAACATCTTGGCAAGATTATGAAGAAAAAGTTAGCTGGGGTGTTATTATACTTTATGCGGGTTGTATTAGTCTTGGAAGTGTTTTTAAAGCAACGGGTGCATCAAGTTGGTTTGCAGATCAAATTATTAATCTTGTAGCCCCATTGGGTCTAAACTCTGGAGTTGGACTTGTTGTATTAGTTGGTGTCATTGGAGCAACATTAACCAATCTCATGAGTGCCGGAGCAACAGTTGCTGTTATTGGACCTGTAGTGCTTGATATGGCTCAATCATCAGGGACAAATCCAATCTTAGTAGGAGTTGGGCTGGCTATTGCAACATCTATGGCTTATTGGCTAGTCATAGGAACACCCGCAAGTTCCATTGTTTATGCGAGCGGTCAATTGGAATCAAAAGATTTTATTCGGATGGCAAGTTTAGGATGGCCAGTAGCGATAATGGTATTAGTTGTAATGGTCATTTTTTATTGGGTTGGAGTTTTGGGCATTGACCCTGCTGGTATAGGATTTTAGGAGGTACAAATTATGGAATTAATGTTTTTATTTATTATTCTAATTGTAGTCAGCCTCGCTTTCTATGCTAGCCGGAAAGAAAAAACAGAAAAGGCTGAACATAAAAGAGATGGTATGATTCATCAAAAAGAAGAATACGCGGAAGAAGATATTATGTCTTATGGCCAAGTTCAGGAAAGAAGAGATGCCCTTTTCAATGTTATAGATGAGAATCTTTCAAACCACCCAGAACAATCTGAACAGTTAAAAGATATTATAAATGATTGGGCAGATTTAAAAATCAAAGTCTTCGAAGAAAGACGATCTTGGGTGCGTTCACCTAAAAAATAGTCATAATATCTAATGGTAAGAAAATTTATTTCGCTATTACTATCTATTGGGGTGGTTTTTTGTCAAAAACAGTTAGAGAATGAAGCCCAATAATTACCTGACAAAAATACCATAAGAGATTCAATTAAAATCTCTCTTAAGGTCAGATGGAATAATTATCAACCAATATTAATTGCTTTATCTGGACTACCTATTGCATTTGTTCGGGAAGGCATAAAGTAGAATGGGTAAACCTTCACGACGGTCTCCCCTTTTATGATATTTCCCCTAGTTAATATCTATCCAAAACCCAGATTCAACTAATCTCTATAAAAATACTCTGTACGCCCACCAATAGCCGTTAATAAAACATATGTAGTAGAATCAATATTTTTTGCAATTGTTTCAACTGGAATATGATTTTCTTTGCTTAATCCAAAGAATAAAACATTTTTTCCAATCTCAGGTGTATCATCTCCGAAATCAACCATAAATGAGTCCATACAAACTCTACCGGCAATTTTATAATCTTTTCCCTGATATCCAACATATCCATCCGTATACCACGGTCTAGGAAATCCATCAGCAAATCCTGCTTGCACCACTGCGATGGTTGTTTCTTTATCTGTGACATATATGCCACCATAACTGATAGAGGTTCCTTTCGGAACACGTCGTTTATTTACAATGGTACCTTCGTAATTCATCACAGGCTTTACGGCAACATTATTTGGTACTTCATCAGATGGCATTGTTCCATACATTAACATGCCAACACGAACAAGGTTAAAGCGAGATTCCGGTAGATTCAGAATAGCACCACTATTTGAGCAATGAATAAATTTGAAACTCAGACCCGATTTTTCACCTAGTTCTACCAAGGAATTAAACATATTTAATTGATGATGTGCATAACTTAGTTCTCCCTCGTCTGCTGTTGCAAAATGAGAATAAATACCTTCACATCTTAGTTTCGGATTTTTAGATATAGCCTTGAATACTTTATCCGCATCTTGAACATCTAAACCTAATCGCGTCATACCTGTATCAAACTTGATATGAAACCGGGGTGATTGACTATATTTAGATTCAAATTGTTCAAATATATTTAAATCACCTAATGAACTAAAATTGAGAATTAAATCGTTATCAACTGCTTCCTGGATCCGGTTAGCATTTATTTTTGAAAAGATTAAGATATCAGATTGAATACCGGCCTGTCTCAATTCTAAAGCTTCACCAATGGAAAAAACAGCAAATAGAGAAATACCTTCTTTTTCTAAAGTTTGAGTTATCGGGATTGCACCATGCCCATATGCATTTGCTTTTACTACACAGCAAATAGGAGTATCCCCTACATGCTCTATTATATTTTGAATATTTTCCTTTAGGCGATTAAGATTTATAATAGCCTTTGGTCCTGGATTATCCATTAGAATAAGCAGACAATAAATGGGTCTTTAATTGATCGAAATTATTAAACATTTCTGTTTTGCACGCCTCAATCCAACCACTTAAATCACTTTGAGCTACATGATTGACTAAATAAATTGGTTTACCTGCATAATAGGCTAACGTGACTTCTCCATGCGTTCCAGCTCCCTTAAAAACACTTTCATTCCACAAACAAATCAAATAATCTGCTTTATTTAAAACAGCATCAATGTCATAATCCACAGCTTTCTGAATAAAATCTATATAAAGTTCATGGTTCTCTTCTTTCCATTTTCGGAATCCTAATGCATTATGTTTCATCGCTAATTTATCAGATTCAATCACAGGATCAATTACGGTATGTTCTAAATTCTCAGCTAGCCATAAAGTTATTTCTCTACGCCAATCTGCTCCTTCTCCTTCGGCAAATTCCATTGCTCCTGATAAATATACAATCATTGAATTAATTTCTTTCGCAGAAGTAATCCATTCCCTGCGGACCATAAAATAATTAGGAGTATCAATGGTACTATGATTGTCCATTCAAAGATATTTGCAAATAAAGATAAATGCATTGTTTTAATTAATATACTAAATGGAAATAGAGATAAAATAAATTCTAAGGACACAGGGAAATAGTTTAATTCAAAAATTAAACCCGACCCAAAAACTAAGATAAAATATGTTAAAAATGTTGCTAACAAAAATGATGTTGCAGACTCAATCCATAATGCCATTGAAATAAATAAATTCCCAATTAAACAAAAAAGAATAGCCAAGAAGAAATAAAGAATTAACAAATCTCCAATTGTAAAACCAGTTGAAATAATGTTTACGAAGAGAATACTCGTTCCGATAGATATAATTAATGCTTCTAATACAGCAATACCAAGAAATGATATAACCATTGATCTCTTCGTAAAAGGAGCTAATGCAACGGTTTTTAATACTTTTCCATGAACTCTTAAATGAAAGAAATCTCGGTAAATAGGCGGAAATATTACCAATGAACCAATAATAGCGACTATTCCAGGAAAGGCCCATTGATCATATGGAATATTCCCTAAACTTTGGATAAATATATTTCTCATTGATAAATCCAATAAAGAAAAAATAGCAATTGGAAAAATGAGAAATAAGACTAACAGGGAAAGAAATTGGTTTTGCCATAGCCATAATCGCCTTTTTAAAAGTGCAATAATCATGCTAAACCATCTCCAGCAAATTCAGAGTCTAATAAATCCCTTAAACCCAATTTCTTCACATTCAGGTCAACCATTGGTAATCCACTCGCTGCTTGTAAAACATCAAAAAAGACACTTCTCGTTCTACCATAAAAATGAAAAATATTTCCTAATCGATTTGGAGATACAACTGTTACCACCTTACATAAATGATTAAACAATTCATCGGTTAGAGCTTCAAATTCAATTTGGAATTGATGATATTCAATCGTGCTTTCTAGAAGTTTGTCTAAATGCCCATCTAATATAATTTTTCCATCATTAAATACTAGTATTCGATCATGAGATTGTTCCACTTCATTCAATGAATTACTGACATAAATAATTGTTTTATCGCCCTTTAATTTCTCAATTAAGTCCCATGTTTTTCGGATAGATGATGCATCCATAAATCCTGTCGGTTCATCCATAATTAATACATCAGGATTATGGACTAAACTTCTGATAATCATTGCTCTTTTTTGAATACCTTGACTAACTCTACTTGCTAGTTCATTTAAATAGGGAGTTAAATCTAACTGATCAGCATAATGGTCCAAACGTCGCTGAATTGTTTGTGAATCTATGCCAAAAAGATTCCCATAAAATTTTATATTTTGTCCAAGGGTTAACCATGGATCTAAATCATTTTCATGGGGAACGTATCCAACCATCTTCCGTGTTTCTAATCTGCGTTTATCTGTATTCAAGCCATGCAGATATATATTTCCATAGTCAGGGTTTTCGAATCCAGCCAACAAACGTAAAATGGTAGACTTACCTGCGTCATTATCTCCGACAATGGCTACAAGCGATCCTTTTTCTATCCCAAAGGTTAATCCAGCAAGGATAGTTTTATCCTTGACGAGTTTCCCTACTTTTTTTAGTGTTACGCTTGCTTCCATAAAGTTCGTTTTTGTTAAAGCTAGTTCAAATTTAGGATAATGTTTATTTTTACAAAAAGATTTTAATATTCATTAGTGAGCTTCGAACCAAGATTCACCTACTCCCCAATCTACAACAACAGGTACAGTTAAAGGGAGCGCATTCTCCATTTCTGTAACTACCATTTTAGCTAGTGATTCCACTTCATTTTCAGGCACTTCAAAAACTAATTCATCATGCACTTGTAAAACCATTTTTGCTTGAAATTTAGATTCTTTCAATTTTTTATGAATATTAATCATAGCGAGTTTAATCATCTCAGCTGCAGTTCCTTGAACAGGCATATTGATAGCCATTCTTTCTGCCGCTTGCCGTCTTAATCCATTTTCACTATCAGCATCCCACACAGGCCTGCGCCTCCCTAATAATGTTTCAACCATTTTTTCTGTACGAGCTTTTTCTAATGTTTCATCAATATAATTTCGAATGCCTGAATACTGCCTAAAATAGTTATCAATAATTAATTGAGATTCTCCTCTCGGGATGCCTAATTCTTGACTCATACGAAATGGGCCAGCTCCATACATAATTCCGAAGTTTACTACTTTTGCTGTTCGGCGCATATCTGGTAATACATCTTCTAAAGGGACGCCAAAGACAAGACTAGCCGTACGAGTATGAATATCATCACCATTTTGAAAAGCCTGTATTAATTCAAGGTCCTGACTTAAATGCGCCATAATGCGAAGTTCAACTTGAGAATAATCTGCGGACATGATTTTCCACCCAGGCTTTTGAGCACAGAATGCTTTCCTAATTTCTCTGCCTTCTTCATGACGTATTGGGATATTTTGGAAATTGGGGTTTGTGCTTGATAATCGTCCCGTTGCTGCGATGAATTGGTTAAATGTACCATGGATTCGCCCAGTTTTAGAGTGAATCAATTCTGGCAAAGCATCTACATAAGTATTTTTCATTTTATTGAATTTCCTATACTCCAGAATCATGCCAGGAATAGGATTTAAATCTCTTAACTTTTGAAGAATAGGTTCTGCTGTAGACCTTTTTTTTATTGGGTCTAACCCAATTATGTCAAACAATACATTCGCCAATTGCTGGGTTGAATTCACATTGAATTCTGTTCCAGCTTCTTTATGAATACCATCAATTAGAAGGTCAATTTTTTCTCCTAATTCAATAGACATATTTCCTAAATACTCTTTATTTACATATGTGCCATTCCATTCCATTTCTAATAATACAGGAATAAGAGGTAATTCAGTCTTGTGATAATAGTCGGATATATTTTCTTTTTTCAACTTCTCCTGTAATAAGGGAGTAATTTGGGTAACAACATCAGCATCTTCTGCTGCATAAAATGATGTTTTGGCCAAGTCAACTTCAGCCATTGTAATTTGTTTTCTACCTTTTCCGATTAAATCTTCTATAGGCATCATTTGATAATTCAATAAATCTAAACTTAATGTATCTAATTTATACGAATTAGAAATAGGGTTCGTTAAATGGGCAGCAATAAGAGTATCAAAAACAATCCCACTAAGGTGAATACCATGATTCCTCACAATAAGTGCATCAAATTTTATATTTTGACCTGTAAGATGAATATGTTCATTTTCTAACAAATTTCTGCATTCACCTAAAACAATATCTAAATCGTTATCTCCAAACAAATTTGATGATTTATCTTTAAATAAAATGGGAATATACCATCCTTCATTAGGACGGATGGAAAAACTCAAACCCACAATATCAGTTTCCATTGGAGTGACAGATGTTGTTTCAAGATCAAACGAAATAAGATCCGCTTTTTCTAAATCAGCTACAACTTTTTTTAATTCTTCTAGAGAATTAATTGTCATATAATTTTTTTTAGGTGATTCAGGTTCAGGCAATGGTTTATCATCTGAAAAGGAAGGTAGTTTATTCACTAAAGCATGAAATTCTAATTCTGTTAATTTTGCTGTTAACAAATCAAAACTGAACGGTTCAAGTAATAGGTCAAGAGCACCAAATTCTAATTTCATATTTGTATCAATAGTTACAAGTTCTTTACTAAGAATTGCGTTCTCTTTACCTTCCATTAATCCACGTCTAACTCGTGCATTTTTTTGTGATTCAGCTTGGTCTAAAGATGCTTCCAAAGACCCATACTTTTTAATCAATTTAACTGCAGTTTTAGGACCCACTCCAGCAACACCAGGCACATTATCAGAGCTGTCTCCCATTAATCCTAATAAGTCTATAATTTTATCAGGGGGAACACCCCACCTATCAACCACTCCATCATGATCATAAATTGTCGGACTTTCCCCACGGCGTCCGGGAGTGTATAAGAAAATATGCTCATTCATTAATTGCATGAAATCTTTATCCCCACTTACAATATAAACATCAATATCATTTTTGTCGCCATCTTTAGCCAACGTACCAATAATATCATCCGCTTCAAACCCCGGTTTTTTCATTGTTCTAATTTGCATTGCATCGAGGAGATCCCATAAATGGGGTAATTGAGATTGTAATTCATCTGGCATTGGTGGGCGATGTGACTTGTATTCTGGATATTTATCATGGCGGAAAGTCTTTTCTTTTGAATCAAATATTGCCGCAAAATATTCAGGTTTTTCTTTCTGGATAAGACTAAATACTTGATTCACAAAACCATATAAAGCACTCGTATGTAAACCATAGCTTGTAATAAGTGGATTTCGTATAAGTGCATAATGCGCCCTATATAAAAGAGCATATCCATCAATTAAGAAGAGACGTTTTCGGCGGGTTTTAGTTGACATTATTTATAGAGTAACTATTGTCACTCAAATTTGACAGATACAAGTTTTGAAACACCCTTTTTCTCTTGAGTCACACCATACATCATATCAGCATTTTCCATCGTCAATTTATTATGGGTTACAACAATGAACTGTGTTTCATCAGAGAACTTTTTAAGCACTCGAGTAAATTTATGAATGTTCACATCGTCTAAAGGAGCATCAACTTCATCAAGAATACAATATGGGCTAGGTTTTACTTGGTATATAGCAAATAATAATGATATTGCGGTTAAAGCTTTTTCTCCACTTGATAATAGCCTTAGAGATGAATTCCTTTTTCCTGGTGGTTGTGCTTCGATAGCTATACTTGAATCCAAAGGGTCAGGATCACCCACAAGGCGTAATGTTGCATGACCACCTTCAAAGAACATTTGAAAAAGTTTTTCAAAATTAGTTTTAATTAAGTCAAATGTTTCTTGAAATCTTTTTCGGGCAATTCTATCTATCTTCCTTATGGTTTCACGTAAATTTTCCTCTGCTTCAGATAAATCATCACATTGTACTTTTAAAGTATTTAGTCGTTCCACTTCTTCTTCATATTCATCTTTTACTGCCATATTCACCGGACCAATATTTTCTAGGGAGCGAGTAAATTTATCGATATCAAATGATAATTCATCTTCTGTTTCATCGACTTGCAATGATTTTGGAATGGCCATTTGATATCGATCTTGAATTCGTTCACGAATAATAGCCAATTTTTGGTTAGACTCGGCAACATCTAATTCCGCATTTTTTAAATCTTCTAATAATTGCTCACGGTCATGCTGTTCGGATTGAATTTTGGATTGAATAGCTTCTATAGATTCATAAGTTTCTTTATAGGCAGATTGTTTCAAATCTAAAATTGATTTTTGTTTCTGAATCTCACCTGTTAAAGTTGTTAGTTCTTTTTCTCCTGAAGTATAATTCTCATCAAGTGTAATTCTTTTTTCATTCAATGATTCCATTTCAACTTGAATATCATTTTGACGTAGACTTAACTCTTCAATCGTTTCTTTACCCGTTTTTAGTTTAAATACTAGGTTTTCTCTTTGGCTCTCTAATTCTAATAGTGCAATTCTAATATCCTGAACTTTTTGACTAAAATCATCACGCTCTTTTCGAGATTCCAACATATGAGTATTTGCTTTTTCGATTTTAACTTTAAATCCTGACATAAGTTTTTCAGCTTTAACCATTGCGGGCTTTAATGCTTCAATAGCTTTTTGTCCATCTTTAATTTCTTGCTCAAGGTCTTTTATTTCTTGTGAAAGCGTTTCGAGAGTTTCCATTTGCTGAGTTAACTGAAATTGGTTCCTCAACTTATTTGTCTCGCATTGGCTTAAATGTTGATTGGCTTGTTCGACAGATTGAAGCCCTCCTTGAATAGCCTCTTTTGCTTCATTCATTGAATTTTGGTTTTGCTCTAATGCAGTTTCAACTATTGACAATTCTTTTTCAAGATCAGATAATTCTTGGTTGATAGTTTCAATCTTCTTTTTTCGACCCATAATATGACCATGTTCAGATGCTTGGCGATTTTTCAACACAAGGTCGTCACCCAAATAAGCACCATTTTTATCAACCAAACTCCACCCATCAAATTGGGAATTGTCCATAGCATCTTGTAAATCTTCTATGATTAATAAATTCCCCAATAGGTATTCTGCTAATGGTTTTAAAGATTTATTTGTGCTAACAAGATCAGATGCACGGCCAATTATATTTTCACCTTCTGGGCATTTTTTAAGAGTAATTTTTAGATTAGAAGCTTCTTTCAATGGAATAATAGTTAAATCACCCGCTTGAAGCGACCTCGCTTTTTCAAGTGTATTTACTGCTGCATTTCTGTCTATTGCAACTAAGCAATGAGATAAATCACCTAGTCCCGCTTCTAGAGCATTGCGATATGAAGGATCCACTTCAAAAATATCCGCAACTGTACCTAAAACGCCATCAAATGTTTTTGGGTTTTCTAGAATATATCGAGTCCCTTCAGGAAAGCCTTCTTTAGATTCTATTAATTCATGGTAAAATCCATGTTGCCCCTTTAAAGATTCAATTTGTGCTGAAATAGAATGTCGACTTTTTGACAAATCATCTGCATCTTCTCGCAATGAGAATATTTGATTTTCAAATTTGATAAGAGATTCTTTTTTCTCCGTAAGTGCTGAAACTGCTTTTGTCCATTCATTTTCTATGGAATTAGTCGATTGTAATAATTCCTTCTTTGCCTGTGATAAACCTACAGTTTGGTCTTTTAGTTTTTCAAATCTATTTTCTTTTTCCTGAATGACAGCTTCGGTCCGCTTTAACAAAGATTCATCATTAGAAATTTTTCTTTGAATGCTCCAACGTTCATCTTGCAATGCATCTAATACTTTTGATGCAGTCTCATAAATATGATTTTTAGAATCATAATTTTCTTTTTCTGTTTGATATAACTCAAGTTGGTTATTGATAATAGGCTCAAGTGTATCAATATCTTTTTCTAATTCTGTGGAATGTGATTTGAGTTGCTCTTTTTTACTCTCATTATTTCTTTTTTCTAGGTCGAGACGATTAATAGATTGTTCAGAAGATCTGTTTTGCTCTGTCCAAACTAATAAATCATTTTGAAGCGACTCCCTTTTATCGTTCAGAGAATTAAGTGCTTCTTGCTGGCCTGTTAATTCTTTACTTTGAGATTGATAAACTTCCTGAAGTTGGTTGAGTTCATTTTCATGAATAGATCCTTCAGTGGCTTTGGATTCTCTTAAATATTGTAGTTCAGTTATTTTAGATTGTAAGGGAGTTGACTGTTGCGCCAATTGATTCACTTGTAAAAATGCTAATGCTAGATCTGCATTTTTTAACTTATCAGTTAATTTTGCATGGCGTTCAAAACGCTTTAATTGGAGAGCTAGTCCATGAACCTTTTGTTCAACTTCTGCAATAATATCACTAATTCGTTCTAGGTCTAAATGAGTTGCTTCAAATTTTCGGAGGGTTGATTTCCGTTGATGGCGATATTTATTAATCCCAGCAGCTTCTTCAAACATTCTTCGACGATCGTCTCCTGCTTCGGATAAAATTTGTTCAATCATCTTTAATTCAATAACAGAATAAGCATCTGCACCCATACCCGTATCAACAAAAAGTTCATTAATATCTTTTAACCTACAGGGAGTTTTATTTAGAAAATATTCACTTTCTCCACTTCTATATACACGACGCCCAATCTCAATATCGTTATATTCAATTGGAAGTTTTCCTTTATTATTATGAACAATAAGAGACACTTCACAAACACTTAAAGGTTTGAGCCCAGCAGAACCATTAAAAATAACATCTTCCATTTTACCGCTTCGAAGAACACTTGACTTTTGTTCCCCTAATACCCAGCGAATAGCGTCAACAATATTTGTTTTACCGCAGCCATTGGGACCTACTACTGTAGTGATCCCTTCTCCCAGTTTCAATGATTCCTTACTTGCGAAGGATTTGAAACCATGCATTTTTAGTTCAGATATATACATTAATTTTCCGAGGATTGAGCGTTGATTTTAACACTTTTCTGACGAGTATTCCAGTGGAACAATCCTACTGATGTTGATACCGTAAATGGATTAACCAGGAGGCCAATTAAATGATCGTCCACCTAGTAGATGAAGATGAATATGCCATACTGTTTGGCCAGCAGCTTCACCACAATTGAATCCAGTTCTATATCCATCGTCAGCAATTCCTTCCTGTTTTGCAATTTTCGAAGATGTCAGTAATAATTCACCCATCATTTCTTTATGAGATTCTTCTAATTCATTTAAAGTTGGCACATGAATTTTCGGAATAATCAAAATATGGGTGGGCGCTTGTGGATTAATATCTTTAAAAGCTAATACATTGTCATTTTCGTATACAATTTCTGCAGGTATTTCTTTTTTTATTATTTTACAAAAAAGGCAATCTCCCATTATTATTCCTTTCAATTTATAAATTCATTTAGAACTGCGAGAGCTGTTATTACGGCTGTTTCGGATTTCAATCGTCTTGGTCCAAGCGATACTGGTAAAACGTTATTTTTAGTTAATAGATTAGTTTCTACTTCTGAAAAATCGCCTTCAGGACCGATGACTATATGTAATGATTTCGAAGGGTATAATTTTGGCACATTGGATATTGGCATTTCACTTCCAATAAAACATCCGATCCTAATTTCATTAGTAGTTGCCATAATCCAATTATTCAATTTAGCTGGCTCATTAATCATAGGAAAAAAGCTACGTTGACATTGCTTTGATGCAACTTTTACCTGCTTTCTTGATCGCTCTAAATTGACCGTTCTTTTTATACATCTATCTAAAATTAATGGTGTAATAGATTGTACACCTAGTTCAGTTGCTTTCTCTAATGCTAATTCAAATCGATCTTTTTTAATAATGCCCAATGCTAAATGAATTGGAATGGTATTTTCTCCATATTGTGGATGCATGTCTATAATGTTTCCTGAAATATGGTTCCCTAATGCAATTATTTTACCTGTATAACCAATCCCATTTCCATCTAATAAACGAATGAGATTTCCTGGTTTCATTCTTAACACATGATGTGCATGATGAGATTCATCTTCATTTAATGTAAATGTTTGATTTAAAACTGAAGACGGCTCAACATAGAATGCATGATCTAGACTCATTTTTTTGGTCGATTAAAAGCAATATGAATGAGGAAACCGCCAAATTGAGAATCACCATTCACATCGCGATTCATTGGTAAATAATCAAAACCTAAATTCACAGAAATAGTTGATTGAGTCATCATTTTAAAATCAATCCCCAATCCGACGAATATACCATAAGTCCAAAAAGTTTCAGGGTTTCCCCACCTATCATTAAACGAATTTCCTTCATCCCCATCCATTACAAATACCGGTCCACCTAGCATTGTTGCAAATGGTGAAAAATTATTGTCAATTTTTCCTGCAAAGGGGAACCATTTACCACCTATGTATATTGGTGATAATAATAAACTTCTTTTTCCTACTGTTTCGTATTGATTCGAATAATAGTTATAAACATACGTTTCATTGTTCCCTTTAATATCATAGAATCTCCATTCAGTCATGAAAGCAATTTTTTCATTTTCATGTAGCCAAGAGCGATTAAAGAAAAGTCCTGATCCTTTTGTACCAATATCTATACCAAATGCATTTTGGACTGTGGAGAATTGTGCGCATGTTATGACAGGCAATAAAAAAATTATCCATTTTTTCATTTTAAACGAATCCTTTTTATTTCATCAAATTCTCGAGTAGTTGCAATTAATTCATTAACAATTTCGTTATTCATAATAGATTGGGTAAATATAGTTTCTATATTGTCATCTTTGATATTTAAGTACCAATACTCATCAGGATAAATAACCATTGCAGGCCCCTTTTCACAGACATCTAAACACCCAGCTTTATTAATTCGAACTTTCCCTTTTAGTCCATGTTTATTGACTAACTTTACTAATTGAAGACGTAATTCATTCCCCCCGCACGATGCGCAGTCTTGCGAACCCCTATCCAAAGATCTTTGATTAGTACAGACAAATACATGTTTTAGATATTTATTATAATTCACTTGGGATCTTAATGATAACTTTACCAAATTGATTTCCAGATTCCAAATAAGAATGAGCTTTCTGAATATCATTTAATGAAAATACTGAATCTATTATAGGTTTAATTTTTTGGGAATTTAGTAATGCTGTCGCTTCTTTCATGGATTGAAACGAACCCATTGTACTCCCTAATATGGATAATTGTTTATAAAAGATATGTGTCAAATTGATGGATGCTTTTGGCCCGGTAGTAGCACCACATGTAACAATCCTTCCACCCTTTTTTAAGACTTTCATTGATGTGTTCCATGTTGCTTGTCCAACATGTTCAAAGACTACATCAACACCCTTTTGTTCTGTTATGTCCATTACTTTATCATATACATTTTCTGAATTATGATTTATAATTTCATCTGCTCTTAATGATTGAACTTTCCGACATTTTTCTTTAGAACTACTTATGGCAATAACCATACAACCCAATGCTTTTGCTATTTGGATACCTATACTCCCAACACCAGAACTTGCTCCCCATATAAGAACGGTTTCCCCTTCTTTTATGTGCGCTCTATTAACTAACATTTCGTAAGACGTTTGGGCGACAAGACTAAATCCCGCTGCTTCTTCAAAAGATAAGTGTGTTGGCATTTTGATTAAATTATTTTCTGATACAATAATATGAGTTGCACACGTTCCATTTTGAGTCTCCCCAAGAATTCCAAATGAATTGCAATGGTTTTCGTGCCCTTCTTTGCAATCATGGCATTTACCACAAAATAGCAAAGGTTGAATCATTATTTTATCACCTTTTTGAAAGGACGAAATATTTTTCCCCACATCCAAGACAACACCAGCACCATCACTACCGGGTATCATGGGAAGTTGAATTCCAGGAATGCCCTTCCTAATCCAAAGATCCAAATGATTCATGCCAGCAGCTTTCATTTCTATTAATATTTTATCATCAGATAGTTGTTGCATTGGAACTGACTCAATAGAAAGAACATCGGGGTCGCCATGTTCATGAAATCTTGCTGCAATCATGAATTCTTTTTCCATATTATTCGATCCAAACTATAGGGCCCAGCCCCAATTAGGAAAATAGCGAAATATACAACTAGATATAAAAATGCTGATTCTGGAGATTCGCCTCGACCCACATGAAATAAGCCAGCCACCCCCATCGTTAGTATAATTAAAAAAGATGCAGGCCTTGTAAATAATCCAAGAATGACAAGTAAGCTACAAATACTTTCACTAAATGCTGCCATGAAGCCAAAGAATACATGTCCAAAGGATATTCCTAAGCTACCCATTCCTAAAGATCCAAGTTTCACCCACTTTTCAGGTCCAGCAAATAGTTTGTCTAGTCCATGATTAAAAAATAAAAAGTACCCTACGATAAGTCTTAATATAAGTAATCCAATATTTCGCCAATATTGGTATGGTTTCTTATCTAATATAAAATCAATCATTCATCCACTTCTTTATATTCTGCATCTTGTACATCCATTTTAGATAATTTTGTTCTGAAAGATTGCTTCTCTGCTTTAACTTTCGTTTTATCTTTAATGATTTTCACTTTCCATAAAAAAGAAAGAAACTTAAATGTCAAATAGCCTAAAAGTGCTAAAAATAATATTCGAAACAAGATTAAAACCCTGAAGCTGGATTAAAGAATTTTGTTCCTGAAACTGGCTGCCTGATATAACTAATTACTTCTTCTAAATCATTTTTATTATGAACAAAATCAATATCATTTGTATTAATGATTACCAATGGTGTATCTTGATAACGGAAAAAGAATTCAGTATAAACTTGGTTAAGTGCGTCAATATATTCATACGTAATATTTTTCTCCATCTCACGTCCACGCTTTGCAATATTTTTCATTAATGTGTCTGTATCTGCCTGGAGATAAATTACTAAATCAGGATTAATGACATTTCGCTCCAATAGATTAGCAACTGTATCATATAATTGCATTTCTTTTTCATTTAGATTAAGAGAAGCAAATAACCGATCTTTCACAAACATATAATCAGTGACTAGTAATTTTTGAAACATATCCACTTGTCTTAAATCTTGTTGCTGCCTGTATCGTTGTAAAAGAAAAAATAATTGAGTCTGAAATGCATACCGTTCAGGATCTACATAAAATTCCGGTAAAAAGGGATTTTCTTCAAATTCTTCAACGACTAATCTCGCTCCTAATTCTTTAGATAATAAACGTGCTAAGCTACTCTTCCCAACACCAATTGGACCTTCAATCGCAATATAGTACAAATTTCTCAAGCCTGTTTCTCCATAACATGTTTTACAACCCTAGATATATCATTCGTAATCTCTAAACATTCTGTAGCTGTCATTTTCAGAAGTGGAATTTCAAAGTTTGGAGCGATTTCTTCCAGTGGAATTAAAATAAATTTGCGATTCAATATTTCTGGATGTGGAATAGTTAATTCATTCGTCTGAATTACGGCATCTCCATGGGTAACAATATCAATATCAATCGTACGGGGTTGATTTTTTTTACGAGTGACTGGCCGTCCAAGAATAGATTCAACTTGCTGAATCGTATCCAATAAGGCAAATGAAGTAAAATCTGTCTCACAAGACAATACTGCATTTAAAAAATTAGGTTGTTTAGTATTAATTAATGGTGCCGTTTCGTAATAAGATGATGATTGAATATTATTAATTTGATAATATGTCCCTAATGCTGTTGTTGCGCCCGCTAAATTCGCTTCTCTGTCTCCTATATTGGATCCAATCGATAAAAAAGCTAATTCAGGCATAATCTTCAACTGTACGAGAAAGTTCAATTTCAACTGTATCTAATATGCCATCAATGGGAGCATGTGGTTTTCGAATTCGAATAGTGACTTTTTCGATTGGAAATTGCTTTAGCAATGATTTGCAAATTGCTTCTCCAACAGATTCAATTAATTTATATGGTTTTTGCGTAAATAATTCTACAACCCGTTGATAAATCGCTCCATAATCTACAGTTTGAGTTAAATCGTCATCTTTTCCTGCATTTTTCAAATTGGAAAAACATTCTAGGTCAATTTCAAATTGACCCCCTAATTCATTTTCGCCCATATGCACACCGTGCCGGGCATAGATTAAGATGTTATTTAAGCGAATGACGTCCATAGATAATTGGAAATTAACTTATTGAATTGGGAGATGGAATTCTAAATCCCAATATTAATCACATTCTTTTGTTTTCTTTGTATGTATTGTAATATTTGGTAGCGTTTTTTTTCCCCGTAACTTTACGGACTTTAAATATGGATTATATAAATGAATTTATTAAATAAAATTGAAAATCGATCTGCACGTGTAGGTGTAATTGGTCTTGGCTATGTTGGCCTTCCACTTACAATGGAATTTGTAAAGGCAGGCTTCAACGTAACTGGCTTTGATATTAGTGTTGAAAAAGTGGCTTTATTAAATGAAGGTAACAACTATATAGCAGATGTAAATGATTCTGAGTTAAAAAATGCCGTAGAAAATAATCTATTTAATGCTACTGATGACTTTTCTAAAATAGCAGAAATGGATACAATTAGTATTTGCGTTCCCACCCCTCTAAATAAATTAAAAAATCCAGACATGTCTTATGTGATTAGTGCTGTAAAAGAAATAGAAAAATTGGTACATAAAGATATGCTTATTGTCCTAGAGAGTACAACGTATCCTGGCTCAACTCAGGAATTGGTATTACCAGCCTTATCTTCTTCTGGACTTGAAGTAGGCAAAGATTTTTTCTTATGTTTTTCACCTGAACGAATTGATCCGGGCAATCAACAATTTCAAACACATAATACACCCAAAGTATTAGGCGGAACAACACCTGAATGTATTCAAGCTGGAAAACTATTGTATGAATCTATAGTAAATGAAATTGTTCCTGTTTCTTCAACTGCTGCAGCAGAAATGACTAAATTATTAGAAAATACATTTAGAGCTATTAATATTGGTTTAGCCAATGAAGTAGCCATTATGTGTGAAAAACTGGGTATTGATGCATGGGAAGTCATTGAAGCAGCATCCACTAAACCTTTCGGATTTATGAAATTCACCCCAGGTCCTGGACTAGGTGGACATTGTATTCCTGTTGATCCCCATTATTTATCATGGAAATTGAAAGCATTGGATTATGACGCACGCTTTATAGAATTGGCTGGAGAAATAAATACCAATATGCCAAATCATGTTGTGAATATTATTTCTGATGGATTAAATGAACATCAAAAAGCACTTAATGGATCTCAAATCTTAATTCTTGGGGTTGCTTATAAAAAAAATGTTAATGATGTGAGAGAATCACCATCTTTAGATGTGATTAATTTACTAAATGAACATGGAGCTGAAATTGATTTTTATGATCCCTGGGTTCCATCTATTAAATTATTTAATTCTACAATAACAGGCATCGAATCTTTATCTTCAGCCATATTGGATTCCTACGATGCTGTTGCAATCTTAACCGACCATAGTGATGTTGATTATCAATTAGTTAAAGATTCATCCAAATTGATTATTGACACGCGAAATGTGTATCCTGCTAATGGGGATGAGCATATTGTTAAACTTGGAGTAGGATAAAGAATTCAATCATATTCTTATTAACCGATTATGAATTTTTCCATTATAATACCTGTTTTCAATGAGGAAAATTCAATACAAGAGTTACTACAACAATTAGAGCCATACTCATCCCAACATGAAATTCTATTTGTGAATGATGGAAGTACCGATAAAACATATGATCTGCTTAATGAATGTAAATTCATTCAACTTTATTCTCATGATAGGCAAAGGGGAAAAGGAAAAGCTCTTAGATTAGGACTTGATAAATCACTTCATCCACATGTTATTCTTATGGATGGTGATTTAGAAGTTCATGTGGATAATATTTCAGCTATCATAGGCCCAATATTGAAAAATGAATCAAGTGCTGTATTTGGGTCACGATGGCACAATGGCAAGCATGGTTTTGGGCTATTCTCCGTTGGGAATTGGATTTTAAATTCTATATTTAACTGTGTTAATAATTCATCATACTCGGATGTTTTATGCTGTATGAAAGCATTTAATAAAAATGATATTCCTATTAATGATTTAGAGTCTAAAACATTTGATATTGAAGTTGAATTATCCAGTTTTATTCATAACAAGGTGCAAAATATTATTGAAGTACCAATTTCATATAATCGAAGAAGTCCCAATGAAGGGAAGAAGTTAAAATTACGTGATGGATTTACTATTTTGAAACGAATTATTAAACCTAATAAAAACAAAAAGCCTCATTAAATAATGAGGCTTTTTCCTTTAATGGTTTGTTAAGCTATCGGGATTTTACAACTGTATCCAGTCCAAGAGAATCTATAGGATGTTCCTTAAAATAATCTTTTAGCATAAACTTAATAGTCCACCACGATGCAAAATTTGGAAATATAATTGCAATAAGTGTTAGCAACGCAATGGAAATGTCCGTGTATACTCCCTTTACATCAACATAATAATTCGCTAAGGATAATTTTAAAGGTAAAATATATCGATAAGGGTCACTATGGTGAATTTTGTCTAGAATTTCACTTTCATCAATCAAAATAATGGATGCAAAATCAGAAAGGCCTGGTCGAACTGATTCTAGGAATGGGAATGTTTTTATTGATACAAATTCTGGCACTTCAGGGCGAGGGCCAATAAAGCCCATATCTCCTTTAATAATATTAATGAGTTGAGGTAATTCATCTAATTTCCACCGTCTGAGAAATTGTCCCCATTTTGTGATTCGGATATCTTGACCAATTGTAATTGAATGTCCATCCAATCCATTTAATGTTCTAAACTTAAAAAGATCAAATTCATCGAAATTCAGCCCCACTCGTTTTTGTTTAAAAAATATGGGGCGACCATGAAATAAAAAACTAATAAATACCAATACTACGAGTAGTGGTATAAGGAAAATAAATAGAGCAATCGCGATTAAGCGAGGAATCAAATGAATGGTCATATATATAATTTAAACAATAATTATAATGAATATTGAGTCCACAATTGATTTAATGTGTGGATTATATATTCTACTTCTTCATCCTTCAAGTCGGGATAAAGGGGAAGTGAAATGATGCGGTTTGATAATGCTGTAGCAACAGGGAAATCTCCATTTGTATATCCGTACGTTTTTTGATAATAGGAATGGAGATGTAATGGTACATAATGAACAGAAGTACCTATACCGCTTTTATTTACTTTTTTAATAAACTCATCACGAGATATTCGCCACAGATCTTCTTTAAATTGAACAATATATAGATGATATCCATGCTTTCCATGAATATTAAATGAAGGCAGAGTAAGTCCATTAATCTTATCAAATCCACTTTTAAACTTTTGAATAATTTGAAATCTTTTTTTATGCCATTCATCTACATGTGTTAATTGTGTAATCCCAAATGCGCCCGAAATATCTGTCATATTATATTTATAGCCTAACTGAGTAATTTCATATCTCCAGCCATTTTTGGCTGAATATCGTTCCCAGCCATCTTTTGATAATCCATGTATTGATAAATGTTTTACATCATAAGCTAATTGTTCATCATTGGTAGATAAAGCGCCACCTTCCCCACCAGTGGTAATATTTTTATTTGCATAAAAGGAGAAAGCCGCAGCATGATTGGTATTTCCAATTTTTCCTGCAGTTGATTCAGCTTCTAAAGCATGAGCCGCATCTTCAATAACAAATAAATTATACTTTTCTGCCCATTCAAAAATAACTTTCATATCTACGGGTTCACCTGCTACATGAACAGGCACAATTGCTTTTATATTTGCGTTTTGAGTTAAGGCCTTTTCGACACGATTTAAATCAAAATTATGGCTATTTGGATCACAATCAATCAGTATTGGTTCCATCCCCAACCATTCTCCCACAGCAGCTGAGGCGACAAATGTATTTGTAGGTACAATAAATTTTTCTCCAGGGCCAAAACCTTTTGCTGCAAGAGCTAAATGAAGTGCTCCTGTACAGGAATTCACAGCCACAACATGGTCTGATCCTAGATAAGCCTTTAATGCATTTTCATATTTTTCTACTTGTGGTCCAGTTGTTAACCAGCCGGACTGAATAGATTTTGGAAATACATCATGTATATCTGAGGGTAAAATAGGTCTATGATAGGGTATATTCATATTTGTAATGTCAATCTCTCTTGTTGACGGGGCTGATTTTATTTTTTCTAAATTCAATTTCCAAGATTTTATTTAATTTACTTCCTTGGTTCAGCTTAAGCATTCTCTAAAAATAAAACTTTATCAAAATGAGCATCTTTCACTTCTGTATTATTCCATTTATTCCAATAATAAAGGATACCTAACAAAAATCCAAGGCCGTACGAAAAATGTAAAATAAAATATGTGAATGGTAGAAAAATGATGGAAAAAACATGTTTGGGTGATTTGAATAACTCAGCGATGGAAAATATCAAACTGAGTAGCACGTAAGGGACTCCAATTATAGTGATTAATGTTGGAGAATTATTAATGAAACAAAGAAAAAGGCCGACGAATAACGATAAAACGAAAATACCAGGGACAAGATGTCGCCATGAAGCAAATGCCCGTCTTTTTTGCATCACTCGAATTTTGTAAAACCCATACTGAAAATATTGTTTGAATAATTTAATAAATGAATTTCGAGCAAAGTATTTTGATTTGATAGATGGGTCCAGCCATATTTCCCCACCATTTTGAATCAAACGAAAATTGAATTCATCATCTTGATTCCGTACTAATTCTTCATCATATCCACCGAATTTTTCAAAGACTTCTCTTTTGTAAGCACCAAAAGCTAAAGTATCAACATACCTGCCCTTATCCACGCCCTCACGAAATGGTACACCACCAGCACCAAACTTTGATGATTGGCCCAAATTAATAGATTGACCAATAACACCCAAAGCAATATGATCTGTAGCACCACCTACACAATCTGCATTTATATTTTGTAATTGGGTAATACATCGATTTATATAGTTTGGAGCAATCTCAGAGTGACCGTCCACCCGAATAATGATGTCCCCTTTTGCCATAGTTAAAGCACGATTAAATCCGGTGGAAACAATTTTTTCAGGATTATCTATCAATTGAATATTATGGTTACTCTCTTGAAAAGATTGGATGATTTCTCGTGTACCATCTGTTGATAATCCATCAGCAATAATGATTTCAACGTTATCGTCTGATTGAGATAAAATTGAGTCCAATGTTTTAGTAATAAAGTGTTCTTCATTTCGAATTGGGAGGATGAACGTAATCAAAACGTTTTGTTTAGCACATCCTTATATACATTAATAACTTGGTCTGCGATGGCTTCAACAGAATAATTTTTTTTGATTTTGTCCCTACCAACTGGATGAATTCCATTGGAGATACACTCTTCCACAATTTTAGCAATACTAACTGGAGATTCATTGTTAATGATGTGACAGTTATCCAATCCTGAGATCATACTTTTAACATCTCCTACATCCGTCGAAATTATAGGGAGGTTACACGCAAGTGCTTCTTTTACCATCATAGGAGATCCTTCACTTTCAGATGTCATTAGGAGCGCATCAACCGCATTTAGATATAAAGGAATTTTATCATGATTCTCATAATCTATTGTAATTAATTTATAATCATCACCTAATTGAGCCATCGCTTTTTGTGCCAAAATAACACGTTTAACAGGCTGACTTTTATTGCCACCAAATAAAATTATTTTTTTGTCCAAAGATAGATTTAACTGACGTCGAGATTCATTTTTGTCCATTAGTTTGAATTTCTCTAAATTGACACCCATCGGTATGATATTTGGGTTTATACTTTTTCGAATACTTCTATTCACCAAAGAATCAGATACAAAAATATTTCTTGTTGAAAAAAGAGTCGAAAGTTGAGATATAATATGAATTATAATTGTTCGAATTGTCCAACGATTTGGATGATTTAAATCGCTACCATGAAATGAAATAATATGGGGTTTATCAAACCATATCCCTATTAGACCATTCCAACCAAAGTGGGTATGAATTAAATCATACGGTTTTAATGAAAGTTTATTTTTGATCTTCCAAATGGAATTAAATTGAGAATATATTGAGCCTGAGTCTACTTTAAGTACATCTGTATATATTCCATGTTCTTGTATAGAACGTATATTGTCTACTAAAAATGGGACATCATTTGGATAGGATTTTGTGGGCCATTCGCTTGTAATAATAAGAATATTCACACAGATCGATTACTTTTTATAGATACCAGCATAAATATAATTCCATTTTTCTGGTACATATTGATCAATTTTTTTATCTATCATTTTTCGCGAGGTTAAAAATGGTTTCCCTGTACTACCGAATAATCCAAATGTTCTATATTTTGCAGAAGAAAATTGTTTAGATAATTGGACAAAGTCTCTTATTGAAGGGTAGTACCACCCATTTTTCCCTGCACCAAATTGTTTTCTTATTAAATGATGGAAAATAGTACTTTTCATATTTTCAATAAAAAGGCATTCACCATTATTTCTAAGGCATTTTTTTATTTGTTTCATCACTGTTAAGATAGCATCATAGTTATTATTTCGACCAATCCCGCCTAGGACTGATTTAAATATCACATAGTCAAAATAGTTAGTATAAGGGATGGAAAGTGCATCTATTATTTCAAATTCAATATTACCCTTTTTTAAATATTTATTTTTAGCCTTCACTTGTTGATCAATAGCTAAAATATCACTGCAAATCACATTCCCATTATCAGTTGCAGCCCATCGTGATAATGATGCATTGGCTCCACCAATTTCAAGTACTTTTTTGTTTTTAAATGATCCGTTTTTATTGTCACTTATATAATGTAAAGCTCGACCCCAATTGGATGAATCCCATGAAATAAAGTTATTATGTATCATTGAAGACATTATATTTCTTCTTTTAATTGAAATTGTGCTGATGCAAATCCAATTAAAAAGCAAGGAGCAACTAATCGAGTGGCTGAATGGAACATAAATAATACACCCCATACTATAATGGCTAATGAAATACTTTTTTCTAATCCTCCTTTTTTTGTGTATACTTGAAAAATGATATATACAAGTGTTAATAATGCAAAAAACCCAAATAGTCCGTGTTCGGCTAGTAATCGAGTATATTCTGTATGTGAATGTTTATAATTTCCAAAATATTCTAATCGATATTTCCTAGACTGCCCAGGACCGATTCCAAAAACTGGATACTTATTAAAGATAGATATTTCAGTATTAATAATTTCTTCTCTACTTGATAAGCTAGCATCTGTAAACCTATCTACAATTGAACCACCCGATAAAGAATCTAATAATGGGAATAAACCAAAATTGAGAAATGATAATAGGATCACTATTGATCCCAAATATTTTAATTTATTTTTTTGATAACCAATCTCATAATAATAGAATACGATAATAGCTAATGAAGCATTCCAAAAACCCCCTCGACTATGCGTAAGAATAGTTTGTGTAATGGTTAAAATAAAAATTATTAAAAATATTATTGATGAACGATGCGTATTATTGATTCTATATAAAAGAAATGATATGAATGCTCCAAGTCCTAATATATTACTCATTTGGTTTGGACCTACACCTCCCGTTTCAACACGATATATATAGGCAGATGTAAAATTAAATGTGCCAGAATTAAATGTGTCCCAAAAAGTAATTGTAAATATAGTAATAATGGGTAAAAGGATCGAAAAAAGTATTTTTTTAAGTAATAATTTGTTTAACTTGATTTGAAAAAAAATAAGTACTGACAAACCAATAACAATTGGGCCTAATAAAGCATGTGTAAAATCAGAATAATCATTCATGATAAAAATAGAAGGTAGAAGAAAAGCGATGAATAAGATACCTGTATTTAATTTGAATTGATCGTATCCTAATCTAAATAAAATAATGATAAGAAGTATTAGTATAGAAATTTTTCCAAACTCCCAAAATACATTTGCACCAAAACCACGCCATAATAATTCGGATCCAAGGATATAGCCCATAAGCAGTAAACCTTTTTCAAATGAACGATCAGTCAACATATAATAAACAGCTAAACTAGCAATAGTTATTGCATGGATTGATCCTATTATTGGATATATCTTAATTACCGGTGCTAATAAGATATGAATTATGATGAGCGGTGTTAATTTTTTCATTTAATCTAAAAAATCATTATCACTATCTGATAATGTCCACCTCATTATAGGTTGAATTCTTATATTTTTTCGTCCTTCCTTGTAGTAACAAAATCGCGCTTTAGTAAAAAATATAAAGCCCATTGAGAATAATATTTTTTGAAGCAATTTATTTGATTCCATAATAGTAATCTGGTTAGCACCAAATTTAATCGCATCTGAAATCACTAATTTAATCATATCCTTAACAGCAGCTGAATCTTTCAGGCTTCCAAACATATCCAGTATTCGAATATTTAACCCTTGGTCTGTTTGAACTTTGCGTAAAATGAGTGCTATTTGAGTCTCAATCGATTTATGACAAAAATAATATTCATATTCATGACTATATGGTGAATCCAAATAACGCCATTTGAAAAAGTCAAGATCCTTTTTTATTGTAACTTGCCCACTACGCGTAGATTTAAAAAGCTGAGCATACTCATCAAATTTTGGATGTATATCTATATATGACCATCTGGGAGATTTGTGTTTTCTCACGTGAACTAAAGGGATTACCAATATATTTAATATGGCTCCAAAGAGTGAAGATTTTTCATCAACTATTGAAGATTTTGATGGTTTTATAGGAAATAACATGATTTTTAAATGGTCAAAAATTCTCCAATTATGTTTTTTATGTATTTTAGCTGCAAATTTATTTGGGAAGCCAAGTTTTATTTCGGGTCTATTACGAATGTAGTCATCCACAATTGATTGATATCCTTTACCACGATACTCTTTTGAAACAATTAAATCTATCCACCAAAAGGCATCCTTTAATTTATTTTCCCAGTGAACTTTCGTCGGTATTATACCAAAGTACCCAATTATTTTTTCGCCCAAAACGAGAGCAAACCTATTATTATTTCCTTTATGAAGCCATTCACCATGGTTAATAATGAACAGGGCTTTTCTCGAAGGAAATTCTTCAATTAAATATCGATCAATGATATTTTTTTTTACTCTATTAAGTGAAATTATATTTGGTTTAATAAGTTAAGCGCCCCTGTACATCAATTCTAGACTATTTACTTTCTGAGAAATATTAAATTATTACTCCATTATAAAGGATATGATATGATTGGGCCATTTGTCTAATATTTCTTTTATTTTGTACAGCCTTGAAACTATTTTTCATAAATTTAGTTTTCACATTCTCATCTCTTAATAATGTAAGAATTCCATGAACAAACCCATCCACATCTTTTGGATCAAACAATAGTCCATTCCGTTGATGGGATATTAGCTCAGGTATCCCACCAACATTAGAGGCAACTACAGGGATGCCTAATGACATTGCTTCCAAAATTGTATTCGGTTGTCCTTCACTTATAGAAGGTAAAACAAAAATTGAAGACTTTTTCAATAGACCTTTCGTATCAAGTTGAAATCCTAATAGTTTAACTTGGCCAGTTAATTTCAAAAGATTGATTTCATTCTCAAGTTTTTCTTTCATTTCTGGTTCATCATTAACAGGTTGGCCAATGATCCACCCTTCTACGTTTGGTAAAACATCAATTACTTTTTTCATTACTCGAATGAAAAAGAGTTGATTTTTATTTTGTCGAAGGTTCCCAATAGTGCAAATAATGGGTTTATCCAGATTATTATGTGTCATTTGTGTTTTTACCACTTCCACCGAATTGGGTATAATTGTAACGCGTTTCTTAGGAATACCCATATTTAGCAATTCATTCTTTAGTACTTTTGAGTTTACCACAATATTATTGGCTAGATTAAGTGATGCCCATTTTAAATAATGTGGCATTCTCGAATATCCTGTTCCATTTATAGAACCTCTTAAAGACCCAATAATATTCTTAACACCTAATACTTTTCCTAAAATTCCTGCATAAGCATTATCATGGACCGTCCAAGAATGAATAGTTGCAGGAGCATTTTCTTTTAACCACTTGTATAAATACCATATTCTTGCAGGTATTGATTGGAATTCACCAGGAATGAAGTGAACGATTGCTCTTGTTTTTTCTATTTCATTTTTTAAATCACCAAATGGGCTTTGATTAAAAACCATAATATGGTATTCATATTTATTATGATTGAAATATTTTAGAAGGAGAGTCATTTGTTTTTCTGTTCCACCAATTCCTATTTGTCCAATGAAAAATACAATGCATTTTTTTTTATGGATGGTCATTAAAGAGTATTTATTTGATGATGGACAGAATTAATTTGTGTTTTGAGTCATGAAGTACTTCTCGTCGCTTAGCATGGCATAACCCTGGATGTCATTCTGAAAGGGCGTCGCGATTGAAGAATCTTAAGCATTAAAATTGTGCTTGATCTTTTATTTGAGATACTTCGCTACGTTCAGTATGATAGGGTTGTCAATCATTTTAATGGGCGTTGGTATAAACCACTTAATTTCGCCGATAAATAATAGTTTTTACTTTCATAAATCCCAATTCTGGGAATTTCATATTTGGAGAGTCCTAATTTTTGGACTCTGTCAATTCCAAATGCCGCTTTATATCCTGCATTCTCAACCAATTTCACCACGTGTTCATTATAATGGCCAGATGGATAGGCAAAGAATTCCATAGGTTTTTTTGATATATTTTCTAAATATTTTTTTGAATCGATTATTTCCAACTCAAGTTCAAGATCATTACAAGTTGTTAAATCTGCATGCGTTTCAGAATGGGATCCTATTGTTACCCATGGATTATCAGCCATTTCTTTTAACTGAGTTTCTGAAATACCATTGTAATAATCTTTCTTAGTGATATTAGGGATATTTTCAATATCCATGTTTGCATTATTGAGTTTATTTTGAATAAAAGATAACCAATGGGATGAATCTTTGATATGCTGGTTCGTGATAAAAAATAGGCCTGGAATTTCATGTTTTTCCAAAAGGGGTAATACGTTGGCATAATTATTATAAAATCCATCATCAAACGTAAACAAAGCTCCATTACTTTTTGGGTTGAGCAAATCTTCTGGTTTTATTATTGAGAATCTATGTTTAACCCATTTAATAATGTGTTCAAATTCATCCACATCCAAATGTGGCTGTATATAAGACGGAATATCCTTACGTTTACTTTTTGATATTCCATGAAACATAAGGATATATTTCCCATTTCGACCTACCGTTTTACGGCTAATTATGGATAGTCCTGTATAATAAAGAATCATAGAAATAAGTGAATTAAAAAAATTCAATTTAAAGGGCCCCAAATCTGTTCCAATCTAGCCCCTATTATATCCCTCCAATTTTCTAATGTGTACTCTTTACTTATCTTTCGAGCTCTCTGGCCCATTTCCCTCATTTCATCCTTGATTGAAGTCATAACTAGAACTGCATCTGCAATTGCATTAGGATTTGTATGATCTATTACGATCCCACATTTATTTTCAATAAGAAATGGGATAACAGAAACTCTAGTTGCTATTGATGGAAGACCGCAAGCCATAGCCTCAAGCAAAGCTTTTGGAAATCCTTCTTTTGTATTTGTGGGAAAAACAAAAATGTGGTTATTCGATAAAAGTTTTAATACTTCATCATGGCGACAATTTCCATGAAAAGTGACATTATTTTCCAATCCTAGTGATTTAGTAACATCCAATAATGAATTTAATTTATCCCCATCTCCGACTATGTCTAATTTAATCTGAAAATGCTTTTGCAATTTGGGTAAGGCACGAATAATGGATTGAACATTTTTGTCATTAGATAAACGACCAACTGTAATAAGATTTAATGATTCTTCTCCATCCCATGGTTTATCGAGTTGTAAATTTGCCCACTCATGTTTTGTAATAGACGTTGAAAAAATCCACTTGATATTTCTATTTAATGGTTCAGGATAATCCTTGCCTCCACCTGTTGCCATTACAACATTTTTTCCTTTGGCAATTTTTGGTAATAACCAATGAATAAAACGATCTGTAATCGTTGTATGATTCCCCCACGTACCACAATGTCGGACAAAGAGTGGTTTCCTTAGAATTAAGGAAAGAAGAGTTCCAATCAAACCAATATCTCCTGGAACCATTGTATGAACTATATCAGATGATTTTATTTCTTTCCAAACTGTTTTTAAATGGATAGGTATCCAAAGGCCAATCGCTAAATGTCTCATCCATCCACTAAACCATGGTTCAGGTAAAGGAGAAACTAATAATTGATTTCCGGAAATTTCTGTGAGACCAATTTCTTTTTTTTGTCTCCTAATTGAGCAGATTAATCTTGTTTCGGAAAATATTTCTGACATAGCTTTGATTTGAAATGGAAACCCGCCTGATGTGAAATAGCTTTCCTGCTCTTTCCAAACTTCTTTATGAGAAATGATTATTAGTTTCAATAAATTATATTAATAGATGCTATAAATATTTTGATAAAAAGATATTTACATTGGAATACGTATGTTTTAGATCAAATTTTTTCATTACCAATTTCTTACATTTAATTTCCATAGTTTTGTTAAGATTTTGGTCAGCTATTACTAATATAACTTTTTCACTAAATTGCTTAATTGATTTTGCAATTATCATTCCGTTATCAATTATTATATCCATACCATCTATAGCATCTTTTGATGTAACAATTGGTATTCCAATCGCTATCATTTCAATAATTCTACTACGGAAACCATATGTACCTTCCCATGGTAATACCATAACAGTCATGGTTTTTAATATTTCCCAAGGTTCCATGATGAAACCAGTGACATGTACTCTTTTATCCATTTTTGGTAATTCACTAATCTCTTTAGGAGGATTACTACCCACAATCCAAAATTCAATTTTCGGATTTATTTCCCATACCTTTGGCATAATGTCTCTATAACATTTTAATGCATCTCTTTGATTATGAATGCTCCCAAGACCTCCATAATATCCTACTCGTGGAGGATTTGAAGTTTTTCGCTCAATATCCCATTTGGAAAAATCAATTCCCATTGGAATTAAAATTACATCCTGTTTTTTATTTAAATTGGTTTTGATGTAATCAAATTCTGTTTGATTAATGGCGATTAATCCTTCAAATTTATTCCAAATATTTTCCTCTTGATCTTTATACCTTTTTATGCTCCAATCTTTGACAAATTGAGGTAAACATTTAATTCTTTTTAACTGTTTCTTGTATGATTGCCATAAAATATTATGCATATCCAATATGGTTGGGATATTTCTGTCTTTAAAATATTGTATTGTTTTATGAGCATGCCAATATTCATACAATACAATATCAAATGATTTCTCTTCCAATACACTTTTTAATCTCTCGGTGGTTATTTCTACATCCCCAACGATATAGTTTGACAACTTTAAGCCCGTCCATAACATCCACACAAACCCTTTGATTTTATGCAAAACTTTATAAAATAAACCATCATATAAAGAAGGGAGAACAATACAATCATCAACAAATGTCCTCAATTCATTTTTAATGTATTCAAGATCTATACTTTGGGCGGTTGTAAGAAAGGAAAGATGATAATTGTCTCTTAAGGATTCTAGCGTATTACGGACTCTCATTTGTTGGCCAGATTCCCCCGGGAATGGTAATACTTTCGATATAACTAGGAGACGAGGCTTAGAAGTCATGGTATCCTATTTTAGGCATTACTTCTCGGAGTGATTTAATTAATGATTCCTTTTCAATCTGTTCAAGCCGAGAAACTTGATGTTTATTTACATCTGTATCCAAATATTCACCTAATTCAACAAAACTAAACCAATAATGTTTATTTTCTTTTAATAGTGTTAAATGGACACCGTCTTCGTTCATGGATGGTTTTGCCTTCAATCTTATTTTTCTTATCATAGAAAATTCAAGTTGAGCCCATCCATATAATTTTTTTATGGATTCAATTGGACTAGTCAATAATTCTTCAAACTTTATGATATGATAATTAGGTATTGATTCTTTATCGTTTAACATTTTCTCAACCATTTTTTTATAATAATTCGTAAATGTATTTAATGATTCAGCCACTGGAGTCTTGCGTCGCTTATGACTCTCATAAAGTGCAATGGGATGCCTGACTAAGCCAATAAAGGTTGTATCGGGGAATATTTTTAAAAATAAGTTTGAACAAAAAGTGAGTCCATTGTTATTCTTAAGAACTAAACGAGATTTTTCCACTTCATTTTTTGTATATAATTTATTTTCCAATTTATATTTCATATCTTGGTCAAATAAATTCCCCAGTTTCCTTTTATATAAAACATCGTCAATATATTTGGCTGTTTTTGATGAGACAGGCATTCTATTATTAAAATTCCATTGATTAAATAAAAACCTTTTTTCCATCCAGGCAACTTTAAATCCTTCAGATCTTGGTACTTTAATACTTGTGCTAAATATCTGTAACGTTTCTTCAATTGGGTGGCATACATCTGGATGCGACAAGAAATAATTCCAAAGAATATTACTACCCCCTCTGGAAAAACAATTTAAAACAATTGGACTAGTATTTAACAATTATAGGTTATTTGCTAAAATATGAAAAGGGTATCTAGAACTTTCTTTATATATAGGTCGGATTTTTTTTATACTGTATCCAGAATGCATTAATATCTTAATGCATTGTTTTTCGTTAGATAGGTCATGAATTTCAATAACCCATATCACTTTATTATTAGAGTTTAATAATTCAGCACTTCCCTTTAATACTCGAGATTCTGCACCTTCTACATCTAATTTTATTAACTGAGGAACTCCTACTTTTTTAATAATCGTATCTATTGTACTAACGCTAATAACAGTTGAAAATGAAGCATCAATATTGGTTAATGAAGGGGTTACATTATCTTTTGAAAAAAACAATTCATTTTTTCCAACTTCATCTGAGATTGCAGCTTCGAATATTGTACAATTGTTGATAGCATTATACCTTAATACTTTCTTCAAAGAAAATATATTATCATTGAATGGCTCAAAAGAATATACTTTACCTTTAGGACCAACTATCTTTGAGCCTAGTATACTAAAAAAACCATTATTTGATCCAATGTCATAAAATATATTCCCTTTTTTAAGACTTTCTGAGATACATGCTTGAACATCATATTCATATATACCAAGAACTTGAGCCAATCCACCTTCAACTTTATAGCCCTTAAGAGGACCACTTATTACAACAGATCTTGTTCCCAAAATTTTCCGCATACAATATTCAAATATTCTTCTAAATGAACCCCACCATAACCTTGAGATTATTATTTGTGTACTATACATAATATTTAAATGATTATCACAATAAACTGGTGATTTTTTGGCTTGATAGGCTATCATATGTTTTACCAAACATATCTTGTAGAAACTTTTTTTGATGATCCTGTATATTGATTGAACCAAAAGAACATTTATCAATTAAATTAAACAGTTCACTGATAGATTTTGCCACCATCACACCTTCACCCTTCACAATTGGGCGATAATGTTCATAATCCACATGCCGGGAGAATCGTGACCAATGGGGTAGAGAGCAACCAGGTGGCTCAAATCCAATATTAATAGCTGGTTTACCAAATATCATTAATTCTAAAGAAACTGTAGATGCAGTATTAATTCCCATAGATGCATACCGAAGAATATTTGTATACAATCCCACATCTTCTTTTAAAGGCATTGTCCATTGTGAATCCCATAGTACGGGTGGGAAAAATATATCTTTATCATGTTCATATTTATACCCCAAATCCAACATTTCATCGCTTGTTCCTTTAATATACGTACGAATCACTAATTGAGGTTTTGGGTTTGACGAATGATTTTTGATATATTGAATTAAATCATCCACAATACGATCTTCATTAGGAAAGTCTGATGCCATTCCTGTAGTATATAGGATAAATGGTCGGTTTATATCTAACCCCAACTCTTTGTACAAGCGGCTTTTTTTCCATTTGTATTGTGGGTCGAAATGGAAATCAAACTGGGGAGTTCCTGAAACAGATACTTGATACGATTGTATTTCTCCCTTATATAGATTCAATAAGTGCTTTTTAATATCTTTAGTCCACACAAAATATTTATTATAATTAGGGAATATGCGTCCACGAGATGATAAATTATCCCAAGAAAATAAAAAAACACTTGTAGGAATATTTAGTTGATTTGCCACCCTAATGGGTAAATCAGCGCTTACACCATGAATATGAGAACAATTAAAAACTAGGTCTGGGTTTAAACGTTTGAATAGTAAGTCGAAATCGTATGTAGGACGAAAACGGATACTAAGCCATCGTTCTATGTGTGTTCCCACTGCCAACATGAAATGATTTGCAAATAAATAACTGATAATTCGCCATATTTTTAATCGAACCCATTCGTGTATATTCCCTTTTACTCTTTGATTATGGCGCCCCCAGTAATATTTGACTGCTTCTGTCCAGATCCACCTATAATGAGCAGTATGCAATATTTCTCTAAATAAAATCACCCAGCGATTTTCTTTATACTCGTGTAATGGAATAATGGTATTCACATGAGGCTTTGCGGCTTTTATAACATCCAGATGATTGATTTGTGTTAAAAGGGTTATTTTATATTTATTGGATAATGATTTTAGAAAATCTGTAAAAATAAAATTACGCACAGCTTCACCCCGTGCGACAATGACTACAATATGTTTTTTATTTACAAAATACACGCTTTACTTGACTGCATTATATATAATTGAATTCAATATTTTACTTGCTTGATTCCAGTTAAGCTCTTTTTCATATCTCTTTCTAGTAGATTCGCACAATCTAGTATATCTCTTAGGATTATTTATCAGGTGTTGGATTGCATTAACATAACTATTAGTATTGGTATTTTTTGGAAGAACAATTCCGGAAATACCATGTATTACGCTAGTTGCTAGACCACCATTATTATTTGTAATGGTTGGTAAACCAAATGCCGCTGCTTCTGATGTAACAATGGGCGATGCATCAAACCGGGCGGGATGCAATAATAGATGGGCATTCTGATAAAACTGGATATAATTATTATATTGATTTGGATCAGTTTTATTGAAGTTTCCATAATACTTGTGATACAGGCCATCTTTTCCTAACAACCCAACAATGGATAATGTGACCAGTGTGTTTTGCTCATTAAGTTTATTTACAATACCAATTGCGATATCAATACCCTTTCTATGAAAATCTCTACCAACAATTAATAATCTTAAAGGTCCATTAAGATTCTTCGCCTTTTTTATGTTTAGTAATTCATCTTTTTTAATATGCTGAATCGCAGCAGGATTGGGGAAATAAGATATTTTCTTTTCATTAATACCATAATGTTCAATCAATACTTGTTTTGACCATTTGCTATGGGTAATGATTTTTGCACATTTTGAAAAAGCCTTTTTTTCCTGCCAGACCATTTGTTTCAACATTATCAGATCATGATTCAAGAATTGTGCACCCTGATTATTCATACCTAGAAATGTAGTATCTGTTCTAAAAATACAAGGTGTTTTACCACGATAAAAAAATAAAGGAGACGGTGTCATTGTAAAAATGAGATCTGGCTTCCAAACTAAATCAATTTCATTTAGTGCTTTTGAGGCTTTAAAGGTATTAGACCAATTATATTTTATATATCGTTTATCTTTTGATTTATTATATATTTTTTTTAATGCTCTCTCTGTAAATAGTGGTGTGTCAATGAATGGTCCAATAATTTTTACTTCATGACTCATTTTTTCCATCGCTTTAAAAAAATAATAATGCGCACTACTTGCGGCTAAAGGGTCTAATGGATTACGTCTAAATGCTGCATATAGAATTTTCATTTATTAATTGGTTTGGCTGCAATAATTAAATTTAGAGCTTTATATTGAGACACTTCTTTATATGTGTATTTCCAAAATTTCCAAATTTTAGAGTTTCTGGACATTATTCTTCTAATTCTACGTTTGACTCCATAACATGGTAGAGATTGTCCTCTTATTGATAAGACATCAAAACCATTTGCACTGATCAACCGTTTTATCCGCTCGACTGTGTAATGGCGATAATGATGTTCAGTAAGCTGTAAATTCCAACTAGGAGTTGTTAAAATAAATAGCCCACTAGGCTTCATTACTCTTGAACATTCTTGTAAGAAAACTTCTTCATTCCCATCTTCTACATGCTCTATCACTTCAATGCTTGTGCACAAATCAAATGTATTATCAGCATAGGGTAAATCCTCTCCTACATGATTTTTAAATTCGATCTCAGGAGTTATTAGATTTGCAAAGTTTATCGCTCTTTTAGAAAAATCTGTACCAAATGTATTAACATTCCTGTCTAAATAATTATAAATATCACTAGTCCATCTGCCGTCACCACAACCAACATCTAGGTATTTTTTAAGTGGTTTAATTGAATAGTTTTCAATTATTTCAAAAATTATTCTTTGCTTTTCCTTACGCTCAAATTCTTTCAGTCGATCTTCGGGAAACCAATGATACGGTAAGTTATAAAATGACTCTTGTATGCCTTTTGGATTACTGCTACTCATTATATCCTTTCAATATGGTTAATAAAATTTTTAATAGACATGGGCCAATTCATTGTTGACAGGTATAACTTTCTTCCCCCTTCCGAAAGCTTATTATATTCTTCAGGAATTTCATACCATCGTTTTATTACGTCGATATATTTACCATAGTCAGAATCGATATTAATTAACAACCCGGTTATACCATTTTGTACAGCCGTTAACACACCTGTTGAACGAAATCCTAAGGAAGGTAAGCCGTAGGATGCAGCTTCAGTATAAGCTATCCCAAACCCCTCAATAGAGCTCGGAAGAAAAAATATGTCTGACTTTTGGTATAATCTATCCAATATTTTCATATCCTTTTTTGAGTGCTTAGATAGTATACCATGGAATTGAATAAATGAATCATCTATATCATCGATCCTATCAACACCGACTATATTTAATATTGTATTATGCCCAATCTTATTTAGCTCTCTAACAACGGAAACAGCAATATTCCCTCCTTTCCTACTCCAATCTTTTCCTACAAATAGCAACCTTAATTCACCTCTTTTTATAACATTATTAAAGTCACGCTCATTTGCAATTTCCACACCTGGATCTGGCATATTAGATCCAAATGGAATCACTATTATAGAATCAGTGTTTATAGAGTTATATTTTTCTAGTTCAGTACGGTTCCAATCACCTGGAACTATACATAAGGAACAATTTTTCAATGCCTTACGAATAATTGTTTGACAAAAATAAACTGAAAAGAAAGATAGATTAGCTAACCAAGGATGAGTATTTGTTTTATAATCGGATGGAAATACTGCATCTGTCCAAAGAATAATTGGTTTTTCTACGACAGTATATGCTGCAACTGTATAATCATTAGTAAGGACTAGGTCAAAATCTATTTTTCCTAAAGAAATGGTACTTTTTTTTGAAATTTCTTTTCCGACGAATGGGTCTTGGTATGATCTATATTTTTTATTAAAAATTCTTTTTGAAATATATCGAAACATCTTTGATAAAAAGGGGAATTTAAAGTTTGATACATTAATAGGCTCAACAGTATGCCCTTGTTTAATTAATTCTTTATATAGATGATAATATGTCCCTGATCCTCTATTTATATCCTGCAAATCATACAAAGTGATAAATACAATTTTCAAATTCTATACAACCAATTATAAATGCGAGAATATATTTTTTTTAATATTCTTCGAATGATGGGATGCTCAATAACTCTTCTCTTTAATGTGTATGATTTCTTTAGTTTGACATTATTATTAGTAAATCCCTTTGACAAATGTACACTTTCAAGCATCGAAATTTCTTTTTCAAATTCTGTTAAATCATTTCCCATGTGATGAATTAAATATTTTTCAGTTGATAGTCGCCAATACCCCAGTTCATCCACCTTTGCTTCAAATATTGGACTATAAATTGGGTCATAGTATTCATTATTATTCCGGACTTCTAGGGGAAGTACTTTATTAATAATGGATTTTCGAGTTGTAAATTGAAAATCTTGGGCGCAAACAAAAGCATTAATTCCATTTCGACTTATTTTTACATCCATACGGTCCATAATACCTTTAGAATACTCAAAATCTGTTTTCCCTATACTTTGCCTATGTGCATTAATATAATTACTTGGGATAAGATCGTTTCCTCTTTGTATATGAATATTATTATGTTTTTCTATCGCCTTATATGTACTATCGTAGAAATCTTTAGTTTTATCAATTGTGGGTAGAGCAGATACCATACCAGTTTTAGGAAATTCATCAAGAATCTTTATTGATTCATTTAACCAGCCTTTAAAAAAATAAACGTCACTGTCCACAAATGAAATGATCTCTCCTGGCGCACTTGCAAACAAATAATTCATTGCACCCAATTTCCTTAAATTATATGCTGAAAATGATAAAAACTGTATCTTATCTTCGGATTGTTTTTTTTGTAGAAATTGTTTTACATCTTTGCAACTTCCATTATCTAATACCATTAAATCGAATTCGGGAATTGTGTTAGTATAAAGACTATTAAAAAACTTCCTTAGCACATCAAGATTCTTTTTCCAAAAACCAGATAATTCTGGTATGTATACCACGGTTACAATGGTTATTTTTTTGGGAATGTCACCAATTTCAATCCATTTAAATGGGTTTTGGCCAATTCGACTCAATTTATACCATAATTTTTAAACATGAGCCATATTACTATTTATTTTTTCAATTTTTCCGTATATATCATTTTCAATATCTAGGATTGTTGATGTCTCCAATATTTTTCTGCATACTTGAATTGATCTGTCAATGTAGGTACGATCTAAATCATTCCCATTCTGTTTGCCTATTGATTCAAGATATTTAAGAACGAGAGAAGTTCGAAAAGCTTTCTTGTATTCATCAGGTCTGCTAGATCTAACAGCTCTGTTAATATGTCCCTTTGTAGATAATATTCTTTTTCCCCATAAACTAATACTTGTGAATGAAAGAATTTTTTCCCTAACATGTTTGGGCGCAATAATAACATCGTAACCAAGCTCGATTAATCTTTTGTGGGCATAATCTCCTGTATCAAAATGATTTCCAACTTTTTTCCACCCTGATGGTTTTACAACCTGAAATAATATATTATTATTGACAATTATGTTTCTATTTACAACGAGACAGTAAGCTCCCATTATTGCTTCAACATTTGGAACCCATTGTGTTTTATTGGGTCGAGGCATTAATGATACAACAGCTAAGTGCTTATGATTTTTCAATTGATCAACAGCCCATTTAATAGGTTCTTCATCATAAATCATTATATCATCATCGGAAATAATAGTATATTGAGTCGAGCATGCATTTCTTAAAAAATAATCTATTTTAAATCCATGATCTAAGTTTGTCATTGGTAGGATTGTAGGTTTAGTCTCATGCAAATAAGAATGTAGTTCTCCCGAACAGTCTCCAATAATTATTTTTTTATTTAGCAATTTTGTATCAGCTATTTTATACCATAATTTTGTCAACTTCGGAATAATTGAAAATGTAATTATTTCAATTTCACAATTATCTTTTTTTGCTTTATAAAATATTAAATGTTTAATTGATGATAAAAAATGGATAGACTCATTTAATAGCTTTTTTATATTTGACATATTTCCCAACCAGTTATAAAAAATAGATTTAAAAGAAAGTATAAGATAATATCTATTTGAGGGATTCAATTGTATAATGGTTCCAAATATTCCCGTAATCTGGTTGCTTGGGTTTTTCGTGAATAATCTTTATCATATAGTTCTCTGGCATTTATTGATATTTCATTTAAATTATATTCACCATTAATGATTTTCCTTAATATCCCCACAAATTCATTGGGCTTTTTCGCCAGAATTATATTTATAGCATTTTGAATACCATATAAACCCCGCGCACCAATTTCACTGCTTAGGACAGGCAATCCGCAAGCAAAAGATTCAATTATTTTCGTACGTATACCTGTTGCAACCTGTGTCCCAACAATCTGTAAGTCATGATTGGCAAAATATGGGGTCAAATCCTTTTGATATCCACAAAAAGTAACATGTTTATAATTCATTGCCCATTTTCTAATTTTATTACTATATGGAGCATCTGGATGATTCCCTACGACCGTTAATTCAATTTTATTTATAAGATCTTGCGGCAATATTTTAAATATTTCAGTGAAAATATATTTTAAAGATGAATATGTTAAAACTGAATTAGTACTCCCAAGATGTAATATTTTTAGTCTCTTGTCTTCTACCCATTCCCTTCTTCGAGTAACTAATGATTCTTTTGGCCAACTGAATGGTAATAATTTAATTTTTTTTGTATTAAAACGTTCCATATACTTCTTTTGATCGTAATTTGAAATAGTGAATATTAGACAGCATGATTTAATCATTAGGTATTCAGAGTATTTTAATCCATAACTTTTAATATATCTGGTAAAAACACTTTTCCCTTTCCCTATTTTTTCTCTCATAATTTGTATCAATTTAAATCGTTCTTCTACAAGATCATGATTGCTCCAAATAAATTTACCATTTAAGCCATAAACAGCAGAAACAGATTCTAAGTATTCAAAATGGTGCAATGCATCTTTGTCTTTATCCAGATTATTAATAACTACCGATTTAAGTAATACTCTTATAGGGAATAGACGGTCGAGTATATAACTGTTGGGGTGGGGTATTCCCAACAATGTGTTTAAATTTTGTGGTTCAGATTTTATTTGAATAATTCTAAACTCAATTCTGGCCTTTAATAATTCTTTTGGAATTATAAGGTCACTTTTATCTGTAAATAAACACACTATAACTTCATAATTCAAATCATAATAAGCTCGGATGTTTGTAAATACACGTACTCTTGATCCACTTCCTGTATGACTAGGAACTACTTTTGTATAAAAAAATATTTTTTTAGGCTCCATTTTTTATTTCCATTTATCTTTTACTAAATCTATCAATAACTTTACTAATTTCTATTGAAATCATATGCGTAGATGTCCCATTCCAGTGAGTATCATCTAAATGATATGGTTGCCCTCCGCTCACATTCAATTGAGTCACGATACTATCTACATTAATAAATGGAATATTCGCTTCTAACAATGCATTATTTAATTTATTTATATTTCTTGGTTTATTAATAAATCCGGCATCTTCCCAATGAATAGTACTTTTATTTGGAATAACCATAAATAAAAAATCAGTATTTATACTCTCACAATAAAGTTTATACTGATAAAGAATATCTACCAAGTTGTTTATTTTTGTATAACTAAGGTTAGACTTATTATTAATATTTTTTCTTAAAAAATATTGATTCGGATTATTTTGAGACTGATACCCAGTCCCTTTTTTACCCTCTAATCGTGCCTTCAAAAATGAAATGGAATTATATCTTAATATTTTATCAACTACTGTTGCAATTTGAGTAAAGCATCTATTCACCCTGAAATTAAAATACCTGATTTTTGATTCACGATTGATTTTTCTTAACTTAACCAAATTTCTTTCTATGACACTTAAAATTATTAACTCAGGTGATCCGAACAATTTAGATTCTCTCAAAGCAATAAAGTCATTAATCGTTCCTGGCGCAATATTATATACTTCTTTATCGATTTGATTTTGCAATCTGACAGATAATAGATCTTTTTGATCAAGTGACGAACCCGCAATAAATGAATCCCCTAACAAAATTATTTTGGGATTCATAGGATTTGAATTATTTCTATAACCAAAAGAGTCTGTTTGCCACATTACTGGTTTTTCCACTGCAAATTTTGTATAGTATGCCAATCCACCTTGTTCCAACATGGAAATCTTACTATTAGGATAAAAAGGGCCTATAAATAGTCGACTCTTTCTTTGTAATGCTTCCCAAACTCTGAATGTATATACTGTGGGAGATATGGCTGTTTCTGCAACGAGAAGAATCATGAATGCCCCGAAAATAAATATTAATATTTTTACAAAGAACGATGAGATTGATTTATCCATTAAATGATTTTTTTTATTTTCATAATCTACTATTTAATTAAAGTATCGTTCAAAAATATCTATCAATAATTAAAAAAGAATTATTGCAATTGTAATATATTTAATTCTTCTTCAAATTGCGATGTAAGTAATAATGCACCTTGAGAATTCAAATGTTGCTCATCTATATAGTAGTGAATTTTGTTAGGAAAATAATTTTCAAAATTAAATACATGTACATTTGTTAAATTATTTATTAGACTATCCTCAGTCTCAAGAATTTTTTTCATCAAAATTGGATCATATCCATTATAAAATGTTTTATAAACAGGATTTTTTATAAATATTATTGGCAGTGATATTTTTTGACAGTGATTTATAATTGACTTTAAATAATTCACATTATCAATATAATTATCATTTTCATAATTATTATGGAAATTTGTTAAATATTTGCTTGGTTTAACTAAAGTACTATCATACCTAATTTTATGAAATGGACCTGAATAATTATTATTAAAAAACCCATATTTATTTACTTCTACTTTATTGTCTATATCATAGATTTGTCTATTTATAATTTTTTTGAAATAATCTGGGGATGAAAATAGTAATGAAATTTTTTCTATGTTTGAGATGTCATTAATATTTATACTATGGTACCTATAGTACCATGGTATTCTAAAATAATCACTTTTAGTCCCATGTAAAAGTGATAAATAATCTAATTCCAAGATTACATATCTTAGCTTTTCTAGTTTATCCACATAATGAGAAAATATAGCTGCATTTATCATGTAGTCTTGGTTTGCATATGCAAGGTTCGCCGATTTCATACTTAATAATTCTGGATTTATAGAATTCTGGGTACGGCTCGAACCTAATATTAATATTTCTATATTTCCTAAATTATCTTTCAAATGGTTTGCTTTATTAGCAAAACTACTCTCTCCATATGTGATATATAATTCTATGGCTATGATCAATAGTATTATTGGAAGAAAAAATATGACAGCCCTTAAAATAAATTTTATCTTTGACAATCTGCATTTAGAAATTTTTTGAATTCTAATGAAAATATTTTATCATAATATTTTAACGGTGATTAGATGATTGTCTTTTATTTTATTAGAATTGAAAATATATGAATTGTTCTCCGGAATGAATGTTTAGAACTATCATTATCAATAATATATAATAAACAGTATATCTGGTTATTTTTGATTTGAAACTGAGTGGGTTTTGTTCATTTTGACGAAAATTCCAATCAAATAATACTATGATCAAAACATATAATAATCCAAAACGACTTGTGTTCGGAATTGATAAATTTTTTAACATTAATGCTAGATATAAAAAACTGTCATAAATGCTATCGCTTCTGAAAAATACCCATGCGATTGTGGTAGAAATATAGGTTGCCAATACTTTTATTAAATCAATAAATGTTGGTAAAAAAGAATCCTTTGCAATTACATCAACTCCATATTTTTTATTAGTTCCATAGATAAATATTGGTAAAAAAAGAATCGAGTGAAATGAACCCCATATTATAAAATTCCAACTTGCACCATGCCAAAAACCACTAATAATAAATATTATAAAAATATTTTTTATATTTTGAGCCATAGACCCTTTAGAGCCACCCATTGGGATATATAAATAATCTCTAAACCAAGACGAAAGTGAGATATGCCATCTCTTCCAAAACTCACCAATGTTTCTAGAAAAGTAAGGAAACTTGAAATTTGAAGATAGTTTAAATCCAAAAAGTTTAGCTGTTCCAATGGCGATATCAGAATAACCACTAAAATCGCAATAGATTTGAAATGAAAAATAAATTAATCCAAGAGCTAAAACACCTCCATCAAGATTCGTATAATTTTGAAAAATATAATCTACCGTAGGACTTAAGCTATCAGCTATAGCCACCTTTTTAAACATTCCCCAAAGCATTAACCTCAATCCAATGACAGAGTCATAATAATCAAATTTCCTTTTATTTAGCATCTGAGGTAGAAGATTCGAAGCTCTCTCAATAGGGCCCGCCACTAATTGAGGAAAAAAACTGACAAAAGATGCGAAAGATATGAAATCTTTTGTGGGTTCTATCTTCTTATAAAAAATATCTAAACTGTACGACATTGTTTGGAAAGTATAAAATGATATACCAACTGGTAAAATTATATTTAATGACCATAAGTTATTTAGTTCATAACCAAAAGTATTTAATAATGAAACCCACGAATCAATGAAAAAATTAAAATATTTAAATAAGCCTAATAAACCTAAATTGAATACAATACTAATGCCTAGATATTTTCTTTTATCTTTTCTTGACGAACTATTAAATATATAATGCCCAGTAAAATAGTCAACATAAGTTGACGCAAATATAAGTGATAAGAATCTCCAATCCCACCAACCGTAAAAGATATAGCTGCTAATCAAAATAACAGCATTTTGATAAACTATTTTTTTATTATTTAGAGCCCAATAACATGAAAAAACAACGATTAGGAAGATAAAATATTCTACCGAATTGAAAAGAATATTCTAACCTGTATGATTTTTTCCATAGTATATAACTCCAATACCCATAGCATTCACATTTTCAATTGAAAACAATTCCTTTGTTTTGTACTGATTTTTAATCTCATCCCAAAAATCAGAAACAAAAATTTGCCGAGGACTCCTATTATCAATATTGATATCATGAATTCCAATGATCGCATCTGTGGAGCATAAGCTTTTATATTGATGATAATCTTTTTTTACACCATGATAAGAATGGTCACCATCGATAAATAAGTAATCAATTTTTTTACCGTTAAGTATTTTTTTAACTTTTGATAATGTATACTCTGAGTGTGAATCACTACGAATCAATTTAATGATTTGGTTTTTCTGCTTAAATGACTTGTAAAGAATGGACTTATATACTGGATAACCACCTCCAAAGTTTCCACCAGGTAAATCAATAGAAATAATGATAGCATTTGAGCTACAAATTCTTGCCCATAATAATAATGTACCACCTCTAGCAGTTCCTATTTCAAGAATAACTTTTGGGGATCGCTTGTCGACAACTTCTGCTAGATTTATTAGTTCATCTTTTTGTTGCCAAGGAGTGATGTAGGATAAATTTTCACTAAATAAATAATTTACTATATTTTTAGGTTTCTCCTTTTTAACTAATTTCTTTTTATAAAATATTAAAAAAAATAAATAGTAAATCAAGAAATGATATATCTTAGATATGTTAATTAGCATTATTGAATATTTACATTTTTCTTCACTTTATTAATTAATTGCATCATTATTTATTCCAAGTAGGAAGAATACCCTTTTTCATTTAACACATCCTCGACTTCTTTATAGTTTATTATCAAATCTTTTATTGATTCTGGATTTTGCTTTTGAGAAATAATTCTATTATAATTAATTTTATCTAATCCAAGTTTTATTCTGAGTAGTTCAATGGTTGATTGTGGGTTTTGAACCATATCTTCATAGTAAATTATATCAATCTCGTTATTTTTAAAATATTTTCTCACCTTCTTTTGGTATTCATTTATTTTATCAATGTCATCAATTATAGTATTTGTATCAATTTTTATTCTTTTTTGTTCCGCAATTAGAGGTATTGTATTTTTATCTAAAAACCAATACTGATTTTGAAATGCGATTTCTAAAGAAACTATTGTTCTTAAAGTATTTCTTCTTATTAAATGGATGATAAATAAGTTTTCAATTTCAGAAAGTTTCAACCATTCGCTCTTTGTTAAATGATAGTAAAAAAGCTTAAATCCAACAGCTTTTAATTTGTTTCTTTTCTCTCCGAAAACATTTTTTATTATTTTATCATAACCCTTACCATATTCTCTTCTATGCTCAGCAAAAACTTCACCAACACATCTACAATATTCAGATGATCTTAATAAATTTGCTAAAAAATTTGAGCCTGTTCTAGCATGTCCAACGATTACAAATTTTTTATAATTATTTGAATAATAATAAGATTTAAATATACGCTTTAATTCGTTAATCATTTAGTTGCGACTTTTAATGTTGAAAATAATATTCAATGATTTGTCTTATATAAAATACAATTTCAGTGAACTAACAATTTTAAAAATTTTATAAAAAATATTTCAATATGGTTCTGATAATCTTTTAGGCCATAATTATTGTTCAAATAAATTTAACAGTTGTATTTGTTTAACAATTCTTTCTGAAGCCTTCCCGTCCCAGTATTGCGGTATCTTTGAAGTTTTATAGGTTCCTCTCCCAATCTTATCTAAATTCTCTTCAACTATGTCAAATGTTGGCGCTAGGGTATTTGAACCCTGATCTATTGTTGCCGGCCGTTCAGTGGACGTTCTATAGGTTAAACATGGAATATTCAAGTATGTGGTCTCTTCTTGAACGCCTCCAGAATCAGTTATAACACATTTTGCTTTACTTACAATTTTTATAAAATCACTGTAAACCATTGGCTCTACCATTTTCAAATTATTTAATTGATTAAATTCAAAATCCAATCCAAAACTTTCTATAGAATATTTTGCTCTATAATGAATTGGCCATAAAAATGTTTGATCTGCCCTCTTTATAAATTCTAAAATCGACTTAAGACTATCTTTATTATCCACATTAGATGGTCGATGAAATGAAATTATTACAAAATCCTTATAATCTTTATTTTGCCCAATAAAAACATTTGAGAGGGAATCTATCATCGTATTACCTACAAAATATGCTTTACCAACACAGTTTTCTTTTCTGAGATTAATCATACCTGATTCTTCCGTAACAAAAAGTAAATCACTAATTGAGTCTACCATTTTCCTATTTTGTTCTTCAGGCATTGAAACATCTCCACTTCTTAAACCGGATTCAACATGAGCAACCTTTAAATTGAGCTTTTTTGCTGTAATTGCACCAGCTAGAGTCGTATTTACATCGCCGTAGACAAAAACACAATTTGGGTTTAGCTTAATTAAAATTTCTTCCATTCCAGTCATCATTTTGGCTAATTGTTTTGCATGGGTATTACTGCCAACATCAAGATTGTAATCAGGGATTGGCAAATTTAGATCGCTTAGTATTTCTGATGACATCTTATCATCATAGTGTTGCCCACTATGTAAAATATTTTGGCATACACCTCTATCGGATAATTTATGATGTACTGGAGCCATCTTCACAAAATTAGGTCTTGCGCCAACGATATGAACAATCTTAGGACGCAATGTTAAAATCTTTAATATTTAATTGAATAGTATAAAACCATATTTTTTATACTGTTTATTCCAATAACGTGTGTTTTGGATACAGTCTTCTTTTTTCATTAGCCATATGAATAAATTGATTTTCTGCAGTATTCTCTTTCTCAAGTTTAATTGATTGGATAGGATTCCGGTATTTGGAGTGAGTGCATTATAAGTATATCTATATCTTATTTCTTTGGATGCATCAATATATTTGGGGACTTCATAGTCATGTATAATTACAATACTATTATTGCTATATTTACAAACTTTTTTAATTGTTTGAGATCTGGATTCTGAATTATCAGAGTCATCTATAAATATTAGATCAGCATTACTTAACATTTCTGATCCAATAATTTCAGATATTTCTTTTTGAACGTAATGGGGTTTTACTCGCTTGTCGTCACATACGATATTGGATATTTTTTTATACCAATCATAATTATTCTCGTAGAATTCTAATGATAACAGATCAGGAAATAATGTCTTGTCTGCAAATGCAAGAGTACTGTATTTACCACAACCAAATTCAATCACTCTCCTTATCTTATAAATTTTTCCCATACTTATAAGTACGGGAAGGTGAGTGGCATGATCATCTCTTGATCTCTTAGCTTTCAATATCTTGAGTATTGCCCTTTTCACCTTGTAAAGACTTCTATGTAAAAGACTTAACAAGTATAGGTAATAATTAGTGTCAAATTTCAAATCTATATTAAATATTGTAATATTTTTTCATCCAGTTTACAGAATTGCGAACTCCCTCTTCAAGATTCACTGATTCAAAAAAGTTCAAATCGTGTACAGCTTTATCATTACTAACTAATTTATGTTTAGTAGTTAAAACTTCATAGTCATCAACATACTCTACCAGATCTTTGTTCGCCCCAGTATGTTTTAATACAAGTTCCACCAGATTTTCTATTGTATGATTTGTAGAACTTGCAATATTGTATATTTCTTGGTTTTTATAATTTCTAGGAATTTGCACTAAAGCATTAATCGAGTCGTCGATGTAGGTGCTAGTTCTAGTATGCCCTTTAAATACTCTCACAGGTAGATTGTTAAGTAATTTATAAGTAAAAACACAATTTACACTTCTAAAGGGATGATACCATTCTCCAGGGCCATATGTATTGAACAAACGAACAATAACTGATTTGGTACCGTATAATTTAAATGAATTTTTTATTTGTATTTCATTAACCCTTTTTGATATTGCATAGTCATTCATTTGAGAAATAGCCACTTTATCTATAGTGCTCTCATGCATTACAGATTCATAATCACCATAGACTTCTGATGATGAAAAATGTACTAATTTAAATTCCATTTCCTCCTGCAATCTTATAATATTTTTGGTGCCTATAACATTACTTTTCCAGACATCATCATAGTATTCTTCCCCATTCCATCTACCAAATTCAGCTGCACAGTTATATACTAAATCAGGTTTACAATATTCCATTATATTTCTCAAATTTCTATAATTAGAAATATCACACCTATAGTAATTGTCATTCAAAATCTTACCCAAATAGTGCCCATAAGCTCTGTTAGTATGGAATAGGTCAATGCCAAAAACATTATTTCCCTTTTTTAATAATTCTTTTTCTAGTTTTTCGCCAATAACTCCCAATACACCTGTTATTAATATCTTCATATTATTATCCTAATTTGTTATATCTCTGTAAATATTTTTTCAAAATTTTTGAAATAATTGTCTCTTGAGAAATGTTTGGCTGCATTCAATAGACCAAACTTTGTTTTTTCATAATTATCCTTGTTATTTATAATATCTATAATCTTAGATGAAATTTTTTCAGTACTATTATTATTGCAAACCTGTCCACAATAAAAGTCTTTAATAAATTTTACTATAGCTGAATAATTTGGCCCTATACCCAATAGCGGAACCTGAGCTTCCAGATAATTATGAATTTTTGTCGGAAAAGAAGTCATCACTGTCACCTTTTTTGAAATTTCAAAAGAAACAGATATTAAACCGATATCAATTGTTTTTAACTCTTTCAATACTTCTTCCTTATCTAACCAGCCTGTGACATGGACATCTTCTAAATTTAAATACTTTGACGGCAAATCGCCTATATGCTTTAATGAAAAATATTTACCATCATATGTTTTATTAAGATAGCTAATTGCTTCGATCACCATATCTAAGTTCCTAAAACAATGAACACTGCCTAAAGAACCAATTGTAATTATTTTCTTATTGGATAAGAAATTTTTTGGTTTTGCACACCTTTTTTCATCGGCCCCTATATATAATGTCGTGGCTCTGATGTTATATTGATTATCATAATATTCCCCCATGTAATCTGATATAACTGCACATTCTTTTGAGAATGTCATCGTTTTGTTAAATTCTTCTTCCAAATATTTACTAATAATTTTTGGATAAACTTTATTATTTAATCTAGATATAGGGTCATCATGAATTAATAGAACCAATGGTAATCTTAATTTTTTCGCTGTCATTCTGCCTATGGAGATAATATCACTACTTAAATCAGCAAGGACAACATCTGCCCCATGTCTTTTACCAAATCTAGAAATTAATAATGTTAGATATCTTGAACCTAAAACATACCTGATAAAATTTTTAATTAGCGGAATCATAACAAACTTATCAATTGGCGGGTGGGATTTATATGGTATATCATAATTCTGATTTGTTTTATCATTTTGTGCACTAATAGAAAACCAAATTATTCGGTTTTCATAATATTTAATGAGTTTGTCAATATGATCCATTGTTGGACCTATTCGCCCCCCTAATGCCATTCTAGTTACAAAAAGAATCTTTGGGATTTTTTTATTTTTCATTCAAAACCTTTTAAGCTTTTTGACATTGATTTCCTAAAACAATTATTGACTTAATTAATCCCTTGATACTTCCTATTCTCTAAATTTAGGTTTCAATACAAACTGCTATAGTTAGAGCAATTTATTCTTTTAACCAATTATGCTCAATTAACAGAGGACCATATAAAATATTTTCATATTTCTTACCACTATTATGATAATTACCATCAACGACATTTATTTTTTTACAGTCTATTAAATAATCAGAATAATCTTTCCCTACACTACAAATAATATCAATATGGTACTCTCCAGGAGCAATAGAGAAATTATTCACTTCACATAAGACTGAACTATCATTCATTAAATTGTTGTAATTAGAATTGGTTAAATATGTTGATAAAGTAAATAATTTTTCTTTTATCCCATCTTTGATTCTAATCTCAAATAATACATCATCTAAAGACTTAAGTTTTTGATCAATATTAAATAATATATCAAAATACATTTTTTCACCTGAGACTATATAATCAACATGTTCTCTTTTATTATTTAAATAATATATGTTTTTTATGGTAAGTATTTGGTTTAATGCAACATGCCCTTTTTTAGTATCATTAAAATTATTGTCACTTTCATTTTTATCAAGTGCCAAATAGTCTCTTATTGCAACATTTACATTGCTGAATTTTATTATCTTTCCACGGTCTAAAAATATTACTTTTGGACAGAGATTCTTTATAGCTGCCAAATTATGACTGACGAAAATCACAGTTCTACCTCTTTTAGAAACTTCATTTATTTTGCCTAGGCATTTTTTTTGGAATTCCAAATCACCAACAGCTAAAACTTCATCTATTAACAATATTTCAGGATCCAAGTGTGCCGCCACTGAAAAAGCTAATCGAACGCGCATTCCACTGGAATAACGTTTTACAGGGGTATCTATAAATTTTTCAACACCAGAAAAATCAATAATTTCATCTAATTTTCTATCGATTTCCTTTTTGGTCATACCCAAAATTGTACCATTGAGATAAATATTTTCTCTCCCCGTAAGCTCAGGATGAAACCCTGTCCCTACTTCCAATAGGCTTGCAACGCGTCCATTTAATTCTACCCTTCCTGATGTAGGATGCGTTATTTGGGCAAGGATTTTTAATAATGTACTTTTCCCTGCTCCATTGGCACCAATAATGCCTATTACTTCTCCCCTTTTTACTTCGAAGGAAACATCTTTCAAAGCCCAAATGATATCATCATGGTCCTGATTATCATTGCTGAATTGTGTGAGTTTTTTAAGCCTTTTAAGATTACTTAACGGGCTTTTGAGTATAGACCCCATGGCACCTACAAAGGTATCTTTTGTTTCTTCCTTGAGGCCAATACGGTAACGCTTGGAAAGATTTTCTACTTTTATAGCAATGTCAGACATTTATTTTAACCACCGAGAACACCGAGTCGTTTCTAGGGCAGGTTAGTTTAATTTTTTTACCACCGAAGGCACCGAGTATTTTTATTGCTTTTATTTTTCATTCGTTTTTTTCAGTGTGCTCGATGGTAGAAAATATTATGCGACATCAGAAAAATATTGTTCCATTCGACGAAAATAAAATGCACCGGATATGAAAAGAACCATTGCTACAATGGATCCCACGCCAATTAAATCCCAAGGGATTGGATTTGTTTGTAATAAAATAGACCTAAACCCTTCAATAACGCCTGCCATAGGAAAACATCCATACAAAAGTCTGAATTGTTCAGGGACATTACTTGCTGGATAAACAACGGGGGCACCGTACATCATTAGTTGAACAAAAAAACCCATAGCATATTTAATATCTCGATATTGGATTGACATAGCCGTGAGCCACATTCCCATCCCCGAAGCTGTAAGCATCATAAGCAATATTAACAAGGGTAAGTAAATTATTTGCATAGTTGGATAAAATCCAAAATAAGCCATCATACCCAGCAAAATGATAAAGGCAATTGTAAAATCTACCAACTTTGACATAACCGGAGATATGGGAATGACCAACCGAGGAAAATAAACTTTTGTCATCATGCCCGAAGCGCTTAATAAACTACTGCTAGAACCAGACAAAGCACCCGAAAAATAAGTCCATGGTACCAGAGCGGTATAACTGAAAATAGCATAAGGTACGCCATCGGAATTAATCCTCGCTAACTTTCCAAATACAATGGTAAATACAATCATACTAAAGATTGGTTGAATAACAGCCCACCCAATACCAAGGACAGATTGGGCATAGCGTGTTTTAATATCACGCCATACAAGAAAATAAAATAAATCCCTATATTGCCATAATTCTCGCCAGTTTATGGGTTGCCATCCTTTAGATGGTTGTATAATTATTTTTATATTTTCCTGTATCACAATATTGCTACTTTCGATTCTTAATTACTTAAGTCTTTCGATAATATTATGTTATTATAAAGATGAAAGTGTGAATAATATCCGGTTGTAGAAAGAAAGTTTACCCATAGCTCTCTATTACTTCTTTGAATTTTTTCTAATTCTAATTTTGAGTGTTTCTTGTGGAATCCATTCACAATTCCACTAATATTATTCATTTCATCTATCTCAATCATTATAATATGTTTTTCCCAATCAATAAATTCTTCGAATGGCAAGATTGAATCAGTATTTAGAAGTATGGGAATTCGACCACAGCACAAAGTTTCGTAAAATCTTTTTGAATAATTGCCGGTACCTCTTACACATAAAGTATATATATTATTATATATATTGTGAGCAAAATCAATTCGTGTTGTATGCGTTTTTTTTATTATAGAATCTTTTGTACGAATGCCTGCTAAATATTGGTTACGAATAATAAAATCTGATTTAATACTACTCGAATTACTTAATAATTGTAATACCTTACGTCTCAGATTTACAGGATACCCATGTATAATTGGTAAATATGCCGATATTCCAAATTTATATTTCAGTTTTGTAATTGTATTTCTAATATAAAATCTTATTTTTGAAATAAATCGTGAATCTGCCTGTCCGCAAAACCCTATTGTTGGCTCTTCATTGAATATTGGCATCCAATGATTATTAAAATATAAATTGATATAATCTTCAACAAATCCTGGCCGTTCAAAGACAAATTCATGGTTTCGGTCGATATTCTTATGTATCCCCTCTTGAAATAGTATAGCATTTTTATAAGGCAGAATCCACTCAGGGTCACCTCCACTCCAAACTATGACATATTTCCCATTTTTGAATGCCATTTCACAAAATTGTTTTGCTAGGTGTTGGCTCTTCCCTATAACATAATGGGGCCACGTATTGGGTAACATCCAGTAGTCTGCTTCCTTGTAATTATCTACAAGATTGAATGACGTATATCTGAAGTGATGTTTTCTTTTTTTTTCTTCTAAAGATATTTTATCAATTTGTGCCCAAATTATTGGATTTAGATGAGATTCTTTACTCGAAGTTAGATACTTAAAATCTGTATATATTTTTGTTATCATGAATGAATAGTCTTATTCTTCAACCTAATCATATTTTAAGATATATAAATATTTGATTTATTAATAGATATTATCCTTTTCGACAATCTTTCTTTTGCAAGATTGATATTTCTTATAAAAAGTGTATTGTGAGCTAATGAATTCTTATTACTCAGCGGATATAATTTCTTTTCATTAGGAATAAATCTAAATGGCCTAAAATTATTCTCTATTAGGATATTTATAACATCCAATTCATTATATTTATAATAATTATTTAGACCATTTAACTCGATTATTATAATATTTAAGTTTTTGTTACTCAATGTTTTCTTTGCGCCCTTTAGTATATATTTCTCATAGCCTTCCACATCTATCTTGACCAATGAAACATTGTCTTCTTTCATTAATAACTGATCTAATGTTAGTGCTCTTACAATCTCATATTTTTTTTCATTTTCACAAGAAACTTTATTTAGTTCACCTCTATGATTAATTATTTTTAAATATTCGTTTGATGATGATATAGCAATATTATGTGCAATTACATTACTCAATTTGTTTAAATTTATGTTTGCTACTAGTCGGGCAAAGGTTTTCTTTACTGGTTCGATTGATATGGTTTTAGCTCCTATAAGACCATTTGTTAAGAGTGTAAAATGACCAACATTTGCACCAACATCCACAAAAGTTTCATCAGGATTGATATAGTTTAAAATAAATAATGAATCATCAAAATTTCCTATATGACAATAATAATTTTCTTTCATAGAAGAATCTTCATTAGATAAATAATATTTTAAATTATTTACCCATTTTACTTTCAAATTAAAAACTTGAAAAATAAATAAAACATTAACTATCAAATATCTTGCTATAGCGTATACTGGATTCTCTACTAATGGATGCTTAGAAAATTCTATATACCTTTGTTTCAGTTTATTATAAATAATCACAAACAACCCACATATGAGAATAATTCATTTATTTTTATATTCAATGACAAAGCGATATTATATCTATGAATCATTTGTACATTCACAACATATACTTTTGCTAGCAAAATCGGCATAATTAATATTGTTTTTATAGGGAATATTTGAATTACCTTCCGTAAAATTTGTAATGTTTCTAAATCCAGCAATCTCTAATTTTTTTTTCAATGAGTTTTCAGTAAACATTTGATGATGCCATCCATGACCTTGTATAAGATATTGTAGCTTTTTAATAAATGTTTTGGGCTTCTCTCCGACAAGGCAGCTTTCTTCAATAAATATATCAACATTTTTATTTTGTTGATAGTTCTTGATCAATATTTCAAAACTAGGAACAACAATTCTCAATATTCCATCTTTTTTCAGTACCCGTTTACATTCCTTTAAAAATTTCTCTGACTCTTTCGGATCTAAATGCTCTAACATATGGCATGTGTAAATCAAATCGACCGAATTTTCACTCTCAGGTATTTTCCTGTATGCGTTACAATATTGAATATTATCTTTTTTGACAATTTCCATAAACTGAATAAATGGCTTGGGGATAATTTGAATTTTAGACAACAGTATATTCAAGAAAGGGATTTTTGCTAAGAATATAAAAATATTGTAATCATAATTAACAAAACCATCAATTGGATTACTCCCACATCCTATATTTAAAAACTTCTTTTTTTGATTATAAGTTTCTATAGATTAGTCTCCACTAAAAAGTTTAGATTATGATTGTATTTATATTTTTGTTGAAAAATAATCGATAGTTTTTTTAAGGCCATCATATCGATAGACTAATGGTTCCCATTGTAATATTTTCCTGGCTAATTGAATATCTGGCTGCCTTTGCATTGGATCATCTTTGGGTAAAGAGTTAAAACTAATATCGCTATTTGAATCTGTAAGTTCTATTATTTCATTTGCCAATTCAAATATGGTTATTTCTTCTGGATTTCCAATATTAACCGGTCCAACTATCTTATTTTGATTCATCATATTGATCAAGCCATCAACTAAATCGTCCACATAACAAAAAGAACGTGTCTGTTTTCCATCGCCAAATAAAGTTATGGGTTTATTATTTAATGCTTGAATGATAAAATTAGAAACAACCCTACCATCATTCATTGCCATTTTTGGTCCATATGTATTAAATATTCTAACGACTCGTATATCAATTTCGTGTTGTCGATGATAATCAAAGAAGAGTGTTTCTGCAGCACGTTTCCCTTCATCATAACATGCTCTTGGTCCAATAGGGTTTACACTCCCAACATAAGATTCTGGTTGAGGGTGAACTGTCGGGTCACCATACACTTCAGATGTAGATGCTTGAAGAATTCTTGCACTTGTCCTTTTTGCTAGCTCAAGCATATTTATAGCCCCATGTACACTTGTTTTAATGGTCTGTACGGGGTCATGTTGATAATGTAATGGGCTTGCTGGGCAAGCTAGGTTATATATTTGATCAATCTCAAGAGATAAAGGAAATGTTACATCATGGCGAATAAATTCGAACCTATTGTTATCAAGTAGTGGTTCTATATTTTGTTTTGATCCTGTAAATAAATTATCTACACAAATGATCTCATGGCCTTGATCTAATAATTTTTGACACAAATGAGAACCAATAAAACCAGCTCCACCAGTAACAAGAATTTTTTTTCTATCCATCATATTAATTTCTCTTTGGAATACAATACCCACATCGTTTTTAGGAGTGTTTCTAAATTAGAATGTTCAGGTGTCCATTGAAGTTTTTGTTCTGCAATAGCTGACATTGCTATAAGTTCATCTGGGTCACCTGGTCGTCGAGCCACAAGTGTGTATTGAATTGATTCCCCAGTTATCTTTTCAGCCATTTTTATGACATCCAAGACTGAATAGCCTACTCCTGTGGCCAAATTGACGGTCAAATTCTTTTTTGAATTCATTAAATATTCCAACGCTTTTACATGAGCTGTTGCTAAATCAGTCACATGGATATAATCCCGAACACCTGTACCATCATGTGTAGAATAATCATTTCCAAAAACTGCCATTGAATCACGCATTCCACTTGCTACTTCCATAACAATGGGTAATAAATTTGCAGGATTTTTTTCTTTGTTAGGGATACGTCCCTTTTCATCATATCCAGCTGCATTAAAATATCTAAGTGCCGCAAAAGATATATTTTTCAAGTTGGAATGCCAATCCAATAATTGCTCAACAAATAATTTTGTATATCCATAATAATTGATTGGTTTGAGTGGATGATTTTCGTCAACAGGTAAATATTTTGGAAATCCATATACAGCAGCAGTGGATGAAAAAATAAAGTGCTTCACATCCGCTTCAACCATTGCATTCAAAAGATTTACTGTTCCATTTATATTGTTTGTGGAGTACTTTTGTGGGTGAATCATAGATTCCCCTGCGGCTTTAAATGCAGCTAAATGGATGACTGCATCAAAATGTTGAGAAAAAACATGTTTTAAAGCAGCTTGATCAAGTGTGGAACCTTGTACAAAATTTGCCCTATCATCCACATTCGAACGAAATCCAAGAGATAAATCATCAAATACAGTTACATCATACCCTGAATCACATAATGCTAATACAACGTGGGAACCAATATACCCTGCTCCACCTGTAATGAGAATTTGTTTATTTTTCATATTTAAATTAAATCACTTATTTACGAAAAAATAAAAATTACTAACTTCACAATCGTGAAATTGTCCTAACCCTATTTATACATTATAAAACTTCGAGTAGGCTATCTTTTAGCCTATATTTTTTACATTCCGAAAGTCCACTATCATTAAAAGTGAGTTTATGGCCTTTCTTATCAACCCATCCAATAATTTTTCCAGGATTTCCTACAACAAGAGCATGGGGTGGAATATCTATCGTTACAACTGAACCAGAACCAATTAAAGCATATTCTCCAATCGTAGTTCCACAGATAATGGTTGCATTTGCACCAATGGATGCTGATTTTTTAACCAATGTTTTAGCATAAAATTCAGATCCCCGTTGGGGGAATTCAGACCTAGGTAATTTGACATTTGTAAAAACCATGGATGGTCCACAAAATACATAATCTTCTAACTCAACACCTTCATACACAGATACATTATTCTGTATCTTAACGCCATTTCCAATTTTGACGTTATTTCCGACATTAACGTTCTGGCCAACACTGCAATTCTCCCCAATCACAGTTCCTGATTGAATATGAGAAAAATGCCATATTTTAGTTCCATTGCCTAAAGATACATTATCGTCAACATAACTTGATTCATGTATGTACGGGTTTGCACTCATGGTGTTTTTCCTAACATGGACTCAGATGCTTTATTAAGAATTTTTACAACTTCGATCCCATTTTTTCCATTGGCTATTTGTGGCCTTTTTTTCAAATGGTTTATAAAATATTTTAATTCTTCCGTTAACGGCATGTTTGATTCGTATGGTACCAATTCTGCAGGCCCATCTCGTTTTACAGGATTCCCTTCAATCCAATCAATCCCTTTATCATAAATCATCAATGGTTTATTTTCTGCTGAATCTTCGAAACGAATCATACCTTTACTCCCGGAGACCACCAACCTATGCTCTTTGAATGGGTGTAACCAACTGACAAATATATGACCATGGATATTATTTGCATATGTTAAAGACGTTAAAGATGTATCATAAATATTATCTTGTAAAAATGCAGCCCCATTAGACGATACTTTTATTGGTTCAGATTCAATAAAATATTGAAAAATAGAAATATCATGAGGGGCAAAACTCCAAAAAACATTTTCTTCCTTACGGACAGTACCTAGATTCAATCGATTACTGTAAATATATTGAATATCCCCGATTCTACCTTCATCAATGAGTGATTTCATTTTTCGAATGGCTGGATGAAATAATAAAACATGCCCTACCATTAATGTTACATCCATTTCATCTGCTTTTTCTACAAGAAGTTTTGCATCTGCAGGATTTAGAGCGAGTGGTTTTTCGATAAGTACCGAGTATCCTTCACTCATTATAGTGAGTCCCAACTCAAGATGCGTCTCTGCAGGGGTGGCTAAAGTGAACCCATCAAAACTATCCTGAAATGCATCCTTAATGTTAGAATAAACGGGCATTTCCGGATAAGATAATTGAAATGCTTTTTGTTGATTTGGATTAGATTCTACAATTCCTCCCAAACAACCAAGACTATCTAATGTACGAATATGGTTCTTGCCCCAACGACCAGCGCCAACAACACATATTTTTTTCATTGTTAAATCTTGGGCTATTTAATATACCCTAATTCTTGGATTTTTTGGTAAATCTGGTCCACAAGTATTTCAGGTGCTTCTCCACTGGAATTAATCACAATTTCAGCATTTTCAGGAATTTCGTAAGGATCGGAAATTCCAGTGAATTCTTTAATAACGCCTTTTCGTGCTAATTCATATAAACCCTTCACATCCCTTTCTTCACATTTTTCAAGAGGTGTGGAAACAAATATTTCTACATATCCACCTAATTTAGAAATCAACTCTCTGTTAAATCTACGATCCGCTGTATATGGAGCGATTGGGGCACAAATGGCAATTCCACCATTCTTTGTGATTTCACTTGCAACAAATCCTATTCGCTGGACATTGAGTGAACGATGTTCTTTGGAAAATCCTAATTCACTGGATAAATGTGTTCTTACAATGTCCCCGTCTAATAATGTGACAGGGCGACTGCCTTGTTCTAGCAATTTCACAAGTAATCCGTTAGCTAAAGTGGATTTACCCGACCCAGATAACCCTGTAAAGAAAATGGTAAATCCACGTTCAATAAGTGGTGGTCTAGATAATTCTAATTCTTTTGCAACTTCAGGATAAGTGAACCATTCAGGGACCCCTTTCCCTTCATCTAATAATTGGCGAAGTTGAGACCCAGAGATGGTCTGATATTCCACACCTTTCGGTACTTCGTCAATCGGTGTATAGGAATCAGACTCAGGTAAATATACCATAAATTTAAATGGAACCATTTCAATCCCAATTTCATCCTTATGTTTTTCAAGCAATTCTTGAGCATCATAAGGTCCATAAAATGGATTCCCATCTTTGTCATTTCCCGGTCCTGCATGATCACGACCAACGACTAAATGTGTACAACCATAATTTTTTCGTATCTGTGCATGCCAAACAGCTTCTCTAGGACCACCCATTCTCATTGCTAGCGGAAGTAAACTTAATTCAGCAGAATTTTCGGGATATTTTTCCATCACATGTTCATAACAACGAACACGAGTATAATGATCAACATCCCCCGGTTTTGTTAATCCAACAACTGGATGAACCAATAAAGATGCTCCTAATTCATCAGATGCTCTCATTGTCATTTCGACATGAGCTCTGTGGAGAGGATTCCTAGTTTGGAAAGCTACAATTTTATCCCAACCTAATGATTCAAATTTTTCTTTTAATTCTGTAGGTGTATGTCTGAGGGCTTGGTAATCATAATGGTGCGGTAAACTAATTCCATCTAAAGACCCACCAATATAAATTGGGTGACTCACATTCATTAAATAATTTACAGCAGGATGTGTATCATCTGTTGTTCCAAAAACAGCTTGTGCTTCATCAATTTTATTTGGCTGCCAAATATCAGAAATTGTAAGTACAGCCAATGCAAATCCTTCTTTATCACGGAGTGTGATTTTTTCACCCGTAGAAAGAGGTGCAGCAAATTCTGTTGTAACATCTAGTATGATTGGCATTGTCCATAATTCGCCCGTTGAAAGCCGCATTTGGCTTAGTACGGACTCATAGTCATCCTTGCCGAGAAAGCCTGTTAATGGAGAAAAACCCCCATTTAACAATAATTCTAAATCACAAATCTGGCGATCTGTTAAGGTCCATCCTGGATAGTGGAATGATTCTTTTTTTAATAATTCGATATTTTGATCAGATACCATTAATGTTTCTGATACGGTATGTGTTGTCATGTTTGTATTGTCTCTAAGTAGGTTGATAAATTAATTCACGTATTTATAAACGATTTATATGCCGGAATACTCATATAAGTTTACACTATTTTTGAATCAGAATCACTACCATAATAATGATAATATTGGTAATAATAATAGTAGGATCCATAGCTATTTTTATGTGTTACAGCATTCAGAATGACACCTCCAAGTGGTGCATTCACATTTCGTAGAGAATTAATTGTGTGGCTAAAGGCTTTTTTATCTGTTTGTCCTACTTTTACTACTATAATGATTTGATCTATTTCTTTAGAAACCATGGTCGCATCTGTCACTGCAACTAGGGGTGGGCTATCAAATAAAATCATATCCCATTCAGATTCTAATTTTGCAACTAAATCAGACATTCGTTTTGACCCTAATAATTCTGATGGGTTTGGTGGAATTATTCCAGATGTGACAACTGAAAGATTATCAATTAATGTATTTTGGATTAAACTATTAAAATCATCTGTGGCACCCGACAAATAATTTGTAATTCCCGGATCCTTTTTAGCTTCTAATACTTTATGGATAACAGGTCGCCTTAAATCGGTGTCTACTAACAAAGTTTTTTTACCTAGATTTGCATAAGTGATGGCCAAATTGGCTACGGTTGTTGTCTTCCCTTCACCGGGTCCTGCACTGGAAATAAGAATAGATTTTACTTTTTTATCTGCAGACGTATACATCATACTGGTTCGTAAACTACGATAAGCTTCAGACACAGGCGAGCGTGGATCTTCCCTTGTAATAAGGCGTCTTCTTAGGCCTTGGTTTGAACTTTTTGAACGTTGTTTACTACTTGGAAAGGGTAGTTTCTTTTTCTTTTTTATCTTTTCTTCACCCATGGAAGGGATAATACCTAAAACTGATAATTGATGTTTCTCAATATGATCAACTGTTTTAACAGTATTATCTAAAAATTCTAAAAGAAAGGCTAAGCCTAGACCTGCTACCAAACCAAGTATAATGCCCATTAATAAATTTCTTTTATGATCTGGGCTTGAAGGAGCTCCTGGTCTGCGTGCTAAATCAAGGATTTGAACTTTACCTGCTTGGGATGCGAGTTGTATTTTAGCTTCTTCCAGCTTTTGCCTCACATATGAATAATTTTGATTTAGGACGGATAAATTTCGTTCAAGCCTTGCATATTCCAATTGTTTTTGTGGGAGGCCACCTAATTTTTCAGCATAAATAAGTTTTAATTTTTCTGTTTCTGCTTTTTTTAGTTCAAGTCCTAATATTTCAGAATCTAACGTTAATAAATCAGTTATAATTTCCTGCCTGGCTTGTAAGGGATCTTCTACTGTTATACCCTTAGAAATTAATGTCCCTACTTTTTGATCCAGTTGTTTCTTCAACGCTTTTATTTTTAAAACAAGTTCTTTAACAGCACTATGATCCTTACCATAAGTTACAGTATTTTGTATTAATTGGGATTCGAGCAACCCAATTTCTTCCCTTAAGGATACCATCTGGATATTTATATTACTGAGTAATTGGTTAGCTAAATTCTTTTCTTCACGGGATAATCTAGATTTCAGAAATTCTGTTTTTTCATTCTTAATATTGATTTCAGCAATCGTATTATATATCTCTGTCTGTACAGATGTAAGCTGAGAAGAAAAGGATCCAGCATTCCCCTGTAGGTCATACATTTTTTCAGTGGATTTATAATCTCTAATCTCTTCTTCTGCTTTATGGAGAGATTTTTCCTGAGCTAATACTAATTTTTCTAAAAAGTCAACGGACTGGATTGCATTTTCGCTACCCCATTCCCTATCCATCCGCACATAGGTTTCCGCAACTTTATCTGCTACTCTCCGCGCCTCATCCGCATACACGCTATTAAAGGATATTTCCAATATATCTGTAGAGCGATTATTTTTTACAGATAGTCCTTTCAATATTTTCCCGGCGAATCTACTACCAATTTCATCTGAATAAGGTTCATCATATTTATTAGCTTTATCCAACCCTGCATCATATAGTCCGAGGGAAAATAATTCTTTAATTAAAACTCTTGCCCTCCATCCTTTTGGAAAATATTTTCTTGTACCAAATATATTTAACCTATTTCGCCGGTCAGATTCCCAAAATGCTTTCACAACTTCCTTCGCTAAAACACGCGATTTTATAAGTTGAATTTCGTTTACCATGCGATCTATATTTCGATTCCCACCAAAATCCATAATCATATTTGCACCAGGTTTTTCACGAACCATTACAGTCGCTGTTGCATGGAATGTTGGAGGAACTGTATAAGTATAATATAGTGCATAGCCAATTCCAAATAAGATAATAATTACAATTTTATTCAGATGGATTCTGAGGATTGTTATATAATCTTGCAAACTCATTTCAGTTATAAGGTTAGTATTAGATTGGTACTCTGAATTTGCTGGTAATTGATTATTCATTATTTATTTGCAAGGTTTTCAAGTTGGAGGTACAGATTAATCATACTCATAATTGTATTCAGTGCACCAACCTGACTTAAGATTGTATTGGACCATTTTTGTTGGATAAGGAGAGTATCATTAGGTTTAAGTTGAATAAAAGCCGATCGGTCTCCCGTTTTAAAGAAGGAATCTAAATTAAGTGTATACGTTAACTGTCCCGAATTATCCGGCAATTCACGAAATACTCTCACTTTTTTCAAATTCGCTCCTGTTTTTGGCCCACCAACAGTAGAAAGAAGGGTTGCCATATCTATTCCATCATACACAGCATGTCTTCCTGGACTATTAACATGTCCCCAAACATTAACAAACATGAAAATATTTCCATTCTCACCTGTAATGAACCGCTCACTTGATACTTGAAAATCTTTAGTTGTTTGTACCACTTGACCCATGGCACAAGCCATTAATAAAAATATGATTATGAATTGTTTTTTCATGATTTTCTTATGTATTTGCTACTAATTAAAAAGCTGGGGAAGTTACCGATAAAGGGGGTTTTGTCCAACATCATCCCAAATTGAGCCGGGAACTTAATTTTGACCACAATGACGTATTCCCATCGTAGGGTTCATCTCCAAATTCAGGGCTAATATCTATTCCACTAATAACTTTTTTTGCATTGGTTATAATTTCATTAGCAAATTTTTCATCAATAGTGGATTTACAATATTCAATTGCATCTGCTAAACAAAAATTCCGTCTATGATTATCGTGCGCATCCGATCCGATAAGTTGACATAACTGTAGTTTGAGTATTTCATGAGAAGTAGCTTCAGCTTTAGAACCTAATTGACCTAAAATGCTTCCTGCATCAATCTGAATTAAACAACCTGCCCGCAACCAATCTCTAACCATGTCTATATTTTGCTGAACGTCCCTATACCTTTCTGGGTGGGCTATGATAGGAGTAATTCCTGCCATTTTTAAATTGAATAATACTTTTTTTTGACTTTCCGGAATATAGTGTGGCAGAAATTCTATCAACATGTATTTCCCATTCCCAATCGTTGCCAATTTACAATCAACCAAATCCATCAAATTTGGTAAAAAAAATACTTCAGCCCCAACATGAATCGTGATAGGTATGGAAGCATTATCGAGCGAAAGTTGTAATTTTTTTGTTTCATCAAAAATGCGATCATAGGAAATATCATCCGTTTCAACTTTTGGATGCTGATAATGGACTGTATTTACCACATCTGTTATTCCTTGATCTGCTGCATGTCTAAGCATTGATAATGACATCTCTAATGACTTTGATCCATCATCTACAGCCGGCAGCACATGATTATGAAAATCAATCAAATCTGTCAATTAAGTGGCTTCTTTTTTCATCTTATTATTTTTTTTTCTGTGGCACCAGATAAGGCTCCGCCCCGTCAGTCACATGAACTGAAAAGGCTAATAATCTATTATTCCCAAAAATAATGGGAAATTTACTGTCCGTTAGTCATCCCTATTTACGGTACGCCAAATCATTTTTTCCACAACTGGAATTGCATTTTTCCACGTGAAATGAATCTGTTCATTGGACAAAGCATATACTCTAAATATTTCATCAATAAATGTTGGACTTACAAAGTCAATAGATTGAAAATCTATACAAACTTCTTCGAATAAATTGACACCACGCAATACATCATGCGCCTGAGAACGAGACATTAATTTTTCACCATTTTTTAATAATAATGTAATGGGTAAAATAGTTCGATTGAATCTATGAGACTCCATATCTACTGAATATTCATCCAATTCTGAATAAAAATCTTTTTTGGAGTTTGAGCTTATAAATAACATTATTTTTGTTCCTGGTTTCTCATCACATTCATTGAGCTCCCATTCTGGTCGCCCTTCTTTTCTAGTAAGACATAGGCCGTTGGCTTGAATTTTACAAATATCAAATAATCGGAGAATAAAGAATAGACTTTCTCCTAAATATTTATCTGGAGCAACCGTCGTTTTCCCTTTTACTAAGTTGAATACGGCCTGCCAATTAGATGATAACCCATATACATCTTTAATATTTTCAAAACATCCAATTCCATCATCCTGGATCGTAATTTGAATTAATTGGGATGTTTGCTTAAACCCGATTGTTGCATGATGTGCATTCGAATGTGAAAGAATATTATTAAATGCATTTGAAAATCCATATTCGCAAATGGTTGTAATATTTTTAGGTAGTTGATTTAGATAGGGGAAAATATATTTTACACCGATATCATTTTCATTTATAGAATCTGAAATTGGAATCAACTTAGAAAAATCGATAGTTGGAATAATTTCATAATACCGATCTTTTGTTTTACCATGTACAGCTACTTTCCCATCATGTATAAGGGAATTTAGATGGCGTAATATGCCTTGCCGAGAAATTCCAAACTTGCGGATGGATGCTCTTACAATGTCTTTCTGATGCTCTGAAAGGTTATCTAGAATAAATTTTCTTATTTGAGTGGACTGCATTCTAGGATTAATCTAAAATCATTATCAACAAAATGCTATATTTTTATAAACAAATTATTTTTTATTATCAACAAAACAGATATATTTATCTTCTATAAATAAAAGTTATAACCATTAAATTAACACTCTTAATTTTAGATAGAATATGAAACACTGGATTGCTATATACACAAAGCCAAGACATGAAAAAACCACTGCGTTGGCATTGGAGGAAAAAGGATTTAAGACTTATCTCCCAATTGTAAAAGAACGCCGTAAGTGGAGTGATAGGAAGAAATGGGTTGAATTTCCATTGTTCAAATCTTATTTATTTGTACAATGTGAATTAAAGGAAGGCCTATTTGTATTACAAACAACTGGTGTGGTAAAACTCATTAAGTTTGGTGAAGAAATTGCTATTGTGAGCCCTAGGGTGATTGAAAGCCTTCGTCTTTTGATCGAAGGTGGGTATACACCAGAACCATTGGACTATTTTATTCAAGGGGATAAAGTTGAAGTCAGAGAAGGCGCCATGAAAGGGATTGAAGGTGAAGTCATTCGAATTGACAAAGAAGACCGATTATTAGTTCGAGTGGATGCCATTCAACATTCTGTTTCTGTCTCTATTCATAGGGGTTATTTAAAGTCTGTCAAATCATCTTAACACCATGATGGTGTTATATTTGCATTTACCGACTTTTTGAAATGGCGGGAACGCCTGGGAATCGAACCCGGGAAACCTATAGCAATAACTGCATTTACGGGATAGCGTGACCATATCGTGACCAATCTAACATCGAGAAACAAGTTTCTTCACCCTTTGAATTTACCCCACCTCCATTTTTTTACAAAGAGATGGAAAATAAAAAACCCACGAAGTGGGGCTTGATATAGTAATGTGATGTGTTTAATTATTTTTATTGATTTTCTCATGTAACATTCTTCTAAAATTATCATCCACAGTAAAGTAGCGATCTCTTTCTTCGTGGACACTTACTCCAGTTTGATGAAATTGCTTGATGTGCTTTAGAAATGACTTGGTCTCAACAGTGACATCGTTTCCTCTGTCATCTTGGATAATAATTTTATCTTTCATTCCCAAATCTAATCTCAATCATTAGTTCCTAATCCAGTAAAAATTGCACCGCCTGGAATTTTAACCATACCATGGTTGACTGCTTTTACATAGCCATTGTTAAATAATTTTGTAAAGCTGGGGGGGCCGCTTCCTGCATTCCACTCTACTTCAAAATTCGCATTAAGTTTTTTAACTACATAACTCGATGCCATAAAAATGCCTCCATCTTCTGTTGGATGAATCCATCCTTTATCGCAACATTTATAATCATCATATATTTTTCTCCATTCTTCATTTCCTATTGAGTCAGTTTTAATTAAAGTTGCGTAGGATGGAGAACCTGTTGAAGTAAAGATAAGAAAACCCCCATCATTTGTTTCAATAAGATCGTGAGGCATGATCCATTCAGCCTCCTGATCCCAAATTTTTCGCCATATTTCATTACCTTGGTTATCTATTTTTAGTAAATAAGTAGGGCTATAGTTTAAACTATCAGGCTTTTTAATAAACCCAGTAATAACCATACCTTGTGCATTGGATAAAGTTGCAATTGGGTAGTAAAGACCTAGATACTCTTTTTCAGAAATAATATCACCAGTAGTATTTTCTAGAACTTTCAACACTAGGCTGGAATCAGACCTACTGAGTGAAACTAATTTTCCAGAAAAGTTTTCTGTAACTGCACTGACAATAGAATCTTCGTACTTGCTCCAAATCAAATCTCCCTGCTGGTTCATTAATACAAGATTAGAACCTAATCTTGACCCATGCGGTGCTGTAAAAAAAATGTTATTTTGACTAGTTTTAACTATATTTTTTGCGGTATGTAAACTTAAATAGTTATCTGATACTCCGTAATTAGAATAGGTAATCTCTTTTTCCCATTCTTTATCACCAAGACTATTCAATTTTATTAAATCTCTTGTGTCAGAATCGAAGGTGTAAAACCCTCCGCTCTGATAGATTGCGTCTAGTTTTCCCATGATAATGTATCCATTGTCGTCTGTAGTTACTACAGAAAAGCCAAGATCCCATATACCTTGGTGCACATAAGTCTCCCATAGTAAATCACCATTGTCACTGACGGCATACACAATTATGTCTACTATGTCTTTTGTATTCTCGTATTCTTGATCACATA
>ENA-OREN01000125-OREN01000125.1-marine-metagenome-genome-assembly--contig:-NODE-125-length-108549-cov-5.088723_pt1 | contig 108549 bp, 104 predicted proteins | sample MGYA00248624_ERZ508555 | MGnify/ENA primary metagenome ERZ508555 (study PRJEB26222, sample SAMN06267773) | marine metagenome | isolation source: Saanich Inlet, British Columbia, Canada | place...
TCGAGCTGAATCTTTTAATCAAGATATAAGTTCTTGGGATGTGAGTAGTGTAACTAATTGTATTTATTTTAGTAACACCCTCAATAGACATTACCAAAACCTAACTTCACTAACTGTACACCTTAACCAATAACACCTTAAATAATGAATAAAAAATTGAAATTTACCATTGCTTATTTACCTGTTATTATTGTAACAATCACTATTTGTATGATTTCCTCCTGCAGTAACACCGACACCACCAATACCGATAATATGGTGGCCATTGAACTTGCCCTAGATGCTTTTGTGGCAGATTTGATGATTAATCCACTCGATTCATCCACCATTTCTGACCGTGTTCATGACTACCTTGCCAAACAGCCTGATAGTTTCTTTGGTGCTACTGTTACTTTGCTAAACACCAGTGGTGAAGCAGTTTACAGCCCATATTGGTATCGCGAAAACGGAACACTTATTGAAAAGAATCTGGTCGATGATATCACCTATCAAATTGATGATCAGGACTGGCTGCGCATCGCCATTGACGAAGGAGAACCTTTTTGGACTGAGCCCTATTTTGATGCCGGCGGCGGGAATATCTGGATGCAGACCTATTCGGTACCTGTTTACATTGACGGGAATATTGGGGCAGTGGCCACTACCGATATGAAATACGCCAACTAAAATATTGAAAATAAATATTATAATAATTTATAAAAAAAACAGAATGAAAAAGGAAATTATGGATGCAAACAGTAACCTGTATGCCGGGCTGAACAAAATGTTTACAGGCAATCTGGAACTTTTGAACGATCTTTGGTCACATACCGACTCAATTACTTATATGGGACCTTTTGGAGGTTGTCTAAAAGGTTGGAATGAGGTGAATAAAGAATTTAAAAAGGTAGCTGCAATGAAATTAGGAGGTAAAATTATCTGCAATGACTTGCATGTATATGCGGGAACGGATTTAGGATATACTACTTGTGTAGAAGAAGGTGAAAATATAGGACCGGATGGAAAGCCAGTAAGTGTAAGCCACAGAGCCACAAATATTTTTCATTTGGAAAACGGCAAATGGAGATTGATTCATCATCACACCGACATCTCGTCACAGCTGGAAAAGGTCTATGATAAGTAAATAGACTAACAACTGTTTTAATCTTAATAAACTTAAGTAACGCTGCGGACAAAAAGGCACGAATGGATAACAAAGGCTATTGCAAATGGCGGGTTTGGAAACATAATTGGTTTCGTCGCCCGCACAATAATTTGTGTTGTGTGACAGCAAAGGCCACGCAATTCGCCACTTGTCATAGGCTAAGCCGTTAGCCACAATGCAAAGATTGATAAACGCTCTATAAAAAATTCCTCACCAAGTAAGTATATACCTGATAAGGAATTCATCAATTAGGGCTGAATAATACAACTTTAAAAGTTATATATAAGTTGTATTCCTGTTGAAATTGTATTTATTTTTTGCTCAACATCAATTCCTTCAACTATAAATTTAGAATTTGTAGCAAAATAACTTGAGTATAACCCTAAGCCAAATGTGTTATTTATCTTGTAGTTTAAAGAAACTTTACCTTGATAAGCAAAAGAATTTTGAGAACCACCTGTCCTTGTTTCTTCGTAAGGAGAAGAACTGCTTACCGCTATGTGTTCTTCTGCTCCTTGAACATTAGCAACCCCAAGCCCAAGTTGCCCTTGAACATAAAATTTATCACTTAAATCAATAGAATATTCAGGAGCTATCAAGAATGATAAAACCGAATAACTTCCACTCTTAACAGTTACACTACTGTAAGACGGGTTTGAATGTAAATATCCTTCGACTTTTTTGGTTGCATCAGTACCCTGAGTATTATAATTCACAATAAATGCAACTCCAAAATTGTTTACCAATTTATAGGAAATATCAATTGCTCCTTTGTACCCATTTTTTGCATAACCTGACCCCACACCCTCAGTTGATTTAAAATCACCTAATGGAAATGTAGCACCATTAGAAAGCCTTATTTCAAACTTTTTTTCACTATCGTCCGAAACTTCATCTTGTGCCATAAGTACATTTGTTGAAAAAATGCATAGCATAATAAATAGTGTTTTTTTTATATTCATTATATTTTTTCTAACACTAATCTACCATTTAATGGCTGAATAGGTCTTGCGTTAACGCCATGTGTTTCTTCAAATTTATGCATTTGCTCTACTGAAACATCTACTTTATCTTTCAACACAATCCATTTTAAACCCTGACTACACGGAGGTGTAGTTAAAGAACCAGTATAAGTATAATAATTATGATTTGACGGTAAAAGATCATCTAAATCAATGCTTGTAGTCGTAGCTACTTCATTTTCTTCGGTAGATGGAAAATTCTCTAAATAAGATTCAATAAAATCATTTGGAGTTGTTCCGTTAGCATTTAACATAACGCTTACAACTGCTAAATTTTTAGTAATTGGGTCTTGATGAACTAAGTGAATTTCCATTTCATCTGTCGCTCCATCAATTTCGTGTTCGCTATGTGTATGGTAATGAAATTGTAAGAAGTCATACGTTACACCATCAATTACCATATTATTGGTTTTTGTAGCATCTCGATTAACCTGTACTGTATGACCATTATCAACTATTTTAATATCAAAAGCATTGTAGTTAAAAGTTACATCTGATAAATCTGCTGATTTTATAGTGTTTGCCGTCTCAATATTGATTGGAGTTTGAACAATCCCTCCACAATCAGTATAACCTATGTTCTGCCACATTGTGCTTTCATAATCCCAATGTGGAGAATGTCTTTCAACTGTTACTTCTTCTTCTTCACAAGAGGACATTAAAACCCCTAAAATTGCAACCACTAAGATTGACAATAAATAATTTTTTTTCAATTTTTTCAATTTTTAATGAGTGCAAATTACATTTTTTTTTCTGACAAACTAAATTTTATTGGAGATATTGATTTTATATAATCTGTCCGAATAGTCAAAATTAATCATAATACGTAATGAGCACAGTGGCTAACAACGCATAACGTTTATGGCGTAAATTGTTAGTGATTTAAAATTCTTGCAAATAATTAACTATTTTTATTTCTAACAAAATCACGAACCTTGCCCTTCCGATTCACCAGCTATAAGGACCCCACAATCTATGTGCGTGCTGTTCGGACTTTTTAACTATTTATAAATTTAATTATTTTTTTATGCTTTATATATAATACACTACTTTTGGTTTAAATCTAAACACAATGAAAAAAGGTATCTATTTATTTTTAACTGTGCTGTTTGGTTTTGGTATTATGAGTTTTTGTTGTTTTTAGCAGATTGCTTATAATTAAATTTAGAAATTATGATAACAAACACAATTACTTTTTTTTTAGAAAACACCTCTATCATCGCTTTTGGACTTGCTATTCTGCTTGGAATCATTGGATATATTCGAAGAACAAAGAATAAAGAAATTCACGTGTGGGAGCCCCTTGAATTTTGGATGTTATTTCTATTTGTTGGGTTATTAGGTATTTACACATTCGCATTGCATTGCTTTTGGCCAGACTTTGCTGCAAAAGGTATCGGCTGGGCAAACAGTCCATTTCAATGGGAAGTAGGTATTGCTAATGCTGCTTTTGGTGTTTTAGGATTACTTTCACTAAAAGCGACAAAACCATTTCGGCTTGCAACGGTTATTGCAGTTTCGGTATGGTTGTGGGGTGATGCATTTGGACACATCTATCAAATGGTTATTGCTGGAAACTTTGCGCCAGGAAATGCTGGTCCCTGGTTTTGGACTGATGTTATCGGTCCCCTCGCACTGATTATCATTCACGTTCGTAATCGGGCATAAAATTAAAAAAACAATCACAATGAAAAAAGGTATCTATTTATTTTTAGGCTTATTAATCGTTGCTTGTAGTAGTGATGATTCAAACGAGCCTAATATGATTGATAGAATTATAGAACAAAAAAGTTGGAAGAGTAGTTTTGATGTTGATGGGTTAACTTATTCTTATGGTTATTTTAGAGCAAGTAATAACGAATTTGGTTACGATGCTGATAGTTACATATTAGATGATTCTCCTGAATCGTGTTATCGATTCAATGACCCTTATTGGAGTTCGGGGTCTAATCCGTTAAATTTTACGGTTATAGAATTAACATATGACGTCTATAAGTATACGTATGATTTTATATATCCTGATGAGAGTGATTTAAATACAACTACGAATACTTGGACGATTGACGTAGACGGTAATCTAAATGGTTTTGTTGTTTTAAGTGGGAGTCAAGATATAGAGTTTTTATATATTAGTAATCCAACAGATGTTCAGGTCGATGATTTAGATATTTGTGATTAAATCTAATAAATCAATAAAACAAAAATGAAAAAATTATTATTAGTATTAGTAATGGTAGCATTAACATTTGGAATGAATGCACAAAATGAAGCTTCAAGTTCATATGAAGATTTTAAAGTTACTAAAACAATAAAATATTCAGAACCAAAAAACATAGCATATATAAACGTATTAATATGGATTGCAGAATCTTTTGGAGATGCAAATGAGGTTATTAAGCTAAAGGATAAAGAAGAAGGTATAATAGTTATTAAAGGTCTTACAGCTTTTGGTGGCTTTGACACATACTTTTCTATGACTTTAATATTTAATGAGGAGGAATGTTTAGTTACTTATAAAAATTTCAAAGAAAAAGAGTATGGTTATAATACTAATGATTGGGGTATAGAACCAAATGCTTGTTATACAAAAAGTTGTAAAAAAAATTATGCTAAATGGTATTCATTTCTTGAAAGTGGCGTTATAGGTCTTAATGGGCGTTTAGCTGAAGCAATAGAAAACTAACTGTACTACTTAACCATTTAAAATAAAACCATTCTATTAATTTAGGGTGGTTTTTTTATACAAGACATTCAAATCATATTTAGGGTTTTCCCCCTAACTAAAAAAGGGATTTTCCTAATAGGATAATATTAAGTTTACTCTTTCGAGTGGAAATAAGGGGTTAGCAATAAGGCAACTCTCTGATAATAACGACTACAATTGAGTAGATCTATGCTGAGGTAACAAGGGATTGACCAACCCTGATTTGGGGGCATTAGTTGAGGGAGTAATAGAAGAAACCCCTCAATATTCTGGGAAGGGATGAGGGAGCAATAGAATTGAATAGATGATAGTGATTTAACTGGAGAGCTTAAGCAATAAGAGAGATCACCTCAATAGATAATTAAATGAATGCTTTAGCAAAGAAGGTGGGAAACTATTTACTCATACTCACTATACTTGAATTATGATATGTGCTAACTACTGATAATCAACATTTAGCATCTTTTAATATAGGTGTAAAAAGGGGCTACATTAGGGGCTATTTAAATTAATTATATTACTATTCTTTTATTACCTAATATATCTAAAGATTCTTTCCAATCTTCTATATCTAAATTTGGTTGTAATGTAGTTATGTATTTAATATGCTTACTCATTTCTACTTCTAAAATATGTTGCCAATCTTCATTTGTTACTAAAGCATCATGTATGCTAAATAAAGGCATGTTTGGGTGACTTTGATTAATCTTCTTTGCTGTATAATCTAACAGTACATATGCCTCAATATATTGCAGCAGGTAAGAAAACTTTACATCGTGATCATCAAAGCATTTAAATATTCTGGAAACACTTGGGTATGTTTCTCTGAATATCTTAGCTTCTTTAATCGTTGTTCTAGGTTTGCTGTAAAATATCTCCATTACAACTGCTTTAACAAGCTCTCTGGGTGTTTCAAAGATAACTTTTCTTTTAGGTTCCTGCTTGCTTCGGCTTCTATATTTCTTTTTGCGGGTGTAATTAGAAACCATTCTAAAGGGTTTGCCATCCTCGTCAAAATCAATGTTAAGCTTATGTTGAAATTCAGTATAAAAATCCTTATTTAATATTGACTGAGCAAAACTGATTAATTCTCGTCTATTCAACTCTAGATTAAAGAGTGATTCTATTACTGAGTCATTAAGTATATCGGTAGCTTTAATTTGCTCTAACAAGCCTTTGTCTCTCTTTAGAATTGCCTTTATGATAACACATAAGAAAAATGGCTGAGAGGTCTTTAAATCGACTCCTATTATGGGTTTCCCATCATACTTAATATACTTTCTTAAAAGTTTAGAAGACCTTGTTAGGTTGCTGTGTAATCTGTTGTCTGATTTTGGTTTAATTGAATATTTCCATTCTTGATTGTGAAGTTCTTTTATTAGAGTTGCGCTTGTTAAGTACTTTCTTCGAGTAGCTTCACTATTTATAAAAGGTTTAATTTCATTATAAGCAGCCTTTGAATCAATGGTGAGTTTGTCATCAAAAAACTTAACTAGGTGAGGTCTGGTTTTTATGCAACATTGATTTTTATCTTTTTGTAAAGATGTTAACCCTTGATGATCAAATTTTTTCAATAACAATTTGTTGGTAATTTTATAAGTTTCCACTTCATCATTTAGATACTTATTCTTCATTATGAATATGCTGCAACGTTTTATGTCTGCACCATAATTTGAAACTTTATCAATAAAATGTTCCTTTAGAAATTCAAAATACTGGTTGTACTTTCCATGGTGTTGTTTTAGTAATTGAGAATCTAATGAGACATAATCTGTTTGTTCTTCTTCTCTATATTGACTAGGAATAGAATTAAATAAACTTAAAAAGAAGACTAACACATCTAAATTGAGTTTGGGTTTGGTAACGCAGTTGTATTCTTTTGCAGCAGTTCTTAAATCATTTAAAAGCTGCTTTTGGATAATTACTGTTTTCATAGCAAAAATTAATTTAATTTAATTAATGCTTCCTCAATCTCACTTCTTTTATAGTATACCCTCCCCACAAGTCCATACGGTATTAATTTACCTTTCTTTGTCCAATTGTAGACAGTGCTCAAATTAATTTTAAGGAGCTCTGAGACCTCTTTCCTAGTTAAATATTCTGTAGGTTCTTTTGGCTGATAAGAATCCTTTAAACCTTCTATTTGGGCTTTAATACCTTTTAAAATTTCCTCTTGTAGTTCTTGAGGGGTAACTTGAATTAATTGAATCATTTTCTCCATAATTATAGTTTATTATAGAGCAAAAATCAACAAATCACCTTACCCTTGTAAGTATGAAATCGTAGTATTTGGGTACGTTTTTAGGAGAAGATTTAATATGGTTTATGTGAAGTTTTTAAGATTGAATATATACTAACTTTAGATTCAGTTGTGCAATTAATAAGTTGCTTTGTTTTTTCAATATCAATATTAAAATTATAGAATAAAAAATTTCTATATTCAGAATCACCTACACCTTCATAAATAAGTTTATCTTCTTGCATCTTTCTATAAATAAAGCTATAATCTGCCATTAGAGATCCTTCTCTTACATGTTGTTCTGAAAATTCAGAAAACAAATTATAAGAATTTAAACTAGTAAATATTCTTGGATATGGATTTTCTTTATTCACTTCATCAACTTTCCCCTTTATTTCTAATTTTTCATCCCCTTTTTGAAAATCCGATAAAGCTTTAAAAAAGTTTCTTGGTAAATTATTTTTTGCTAACGCTATAAATTCATTAAATATTTCTTCTGATGTGTTCAGATAATTAGATAAATTGTTATTCTCAATGATTACTTGATTATATAATTTTGATAATTCAATAGTCGCTGGAATTATTGCATTATCATAACTAAGCTCTCTTACTATACGATTATTAACGGACTCAAAATAAACATCACATAAATTTATATGCCTAATATATTCTTCTCTTTCTTTAGCTTCTTCTATTTCTTCATCTGAAGGCTCGTAATGATCATCAGGTAATTCAAATTTAGTTATCTGTTTATCAATTTTATAAATATTACCTCCTTTATCAATATAGTCCCAAAAAAACTCAATTGTATCAAAGCCTGTTTTTTTAAAATCAGTAAATATTTTGATGTTTTCAAGATGTTCTAAAATATTAGAAACCATAAGATAATTAGTTAGTTAATTGTTTGATACATTTTTGATAACGTGCAATCTTGGCTCTTTATTTGTTTTTAAATTTTCCTTAGCCCATATTCTAGCCAATTCTAAACTATAATCAATAGGTTTTTTACCAATGTAATCCAAAAACATTTTTTCTGTACTATGAGCAGTAATATTCATTAACAAAGGAGTCGGATATTTAGGATTTCCGTAAAAATTTGTTGAAAAAGAACGTCTGCAAATATGTGATGAAACTAATTTATACTTTTCAAACATTCCATTTTCGTTTCGTTTCGTTTCTTTATTAAAACAATTGCCCTCCACAACAGAATCAATTTTAGCAATTTCACATAATTGTTTAAGGTAGCGATTGAACAATGCCTTATTGCTATCTATATTTTCTACATATACAGGGGGAAACATCCCATTTCTCTTGTCAAGTATTACTTTCACCTCATAATGTATAGGAATTTGTACAATTTTTCCAGTTTTAACTTGCTCTAATACAATGAAATTAAAATCCTGTATAGTTTGAATAAATTCATTAGTCATTCTTAATAAATCTGACACCCTTTGCCCTGTGTAAAATCCAATGATTAACCAATCTCTGGCAATTTCATGATTTTCATTAGTGAAATTTGCATTCTTTATCTTACCTAATTCATCAAGTGATAAAAAAACCTTAGGAGCTTTAACCGTATATCCCTTAAAATGCCTTAATTGGTCATTTAGTTTTTGTCCGTTTTTTTGAGCATCTAAGCAAATGCTTTTAACAAACTTTAGATAACGCCCAATTGTATTATCTCCAAGTTTATCTTCAATTGAAAGGTATTTGATTAATTCATTTCTAAACTTCAAATCTACATCAGTTAGTAAAATTTTCGTTTTTTTAAAATTCTCAAATGAAATGAGTTTGTTAACTATAGTTCGGTATTTTCTTTTTGTTGAAACCGAAACTCCTTTAGTTCCCTTTTCTGAAACCCTATATTGTATATTTTCAATAAAATACTCACCATATTCAATTAAGTAATTCAAGTTTGTCACTTCACTCCTATCAAAATGTTGGTTAATAGTTTTAATCAACCAATCACCATTAATATCAATTCCTTTACTGTTTGATTCATTTAGCTCAGAAAGCACAAAAGATTCAAGGTTTCTTAATTTGATTGCCAAGCTCTTATTTAATTCGTCATTTTGTTTTGGGAGACCTGTAGTTCTACTCCAATTCCTATAATCAATACTTAAACCTGTTTTACGTTTGAATAATTTATTTCTGCCTAATGAAAGTCTTAAATAAATAGGAGCATTATTGGTTTCGCTTTGTAGTAAGTATTTAATAGTTGCCATGGTATAAATGTTAAGTATTCAAATTTAATAAAAAAAATAAACTTAGTCAACATCTAGTCAACATTTAAGCAACTCCTTTAAATCACATACAATCTAGTTAAACATCAATAGAATCATACAACTACTTGTGCCAATTGTCTTTAACTATATAAAGTGCCATTCTAATTAGGCTTTTTAATATTGATAGATTGCATTGTTTTAGTCTCCCCGGCTCCACTTTGAAGCACAGCAAAGCTGTGGACAACATCATAAAAAGACCTGCAAATTTATTTGTAAGGGCTTTGTTGGTTTTGGACGCTTGGACTGAAAGGACAGTTTGCTGTATTTCCTAAAAGGGAGTTAAGAGAAAAACCGAAGGTTAATCTCCCCGGCTCCAAGGCATTGTTCCCAAAAATAAATTTTAATTTTGGGAACAATTTTAGTTATAAATATCTGCAATTTTTACCCATAGAGGTGAGGCAATAAAATTATTATTATTTACCTTCAATTTTTATTAATTTCAAAAAATAAATAAACATTATCCGATTATGAATATAAAAAAACTGTTGATTTTATTTGTCATAATAATGAATATAGATGGCTTATACTCACAAGCATTGTCTGATTCAATAAAAGCTGTTTGGATGAATGTTAATAATTCAGATTCTCTACGATTTGAAGCAATTGAAAATTATTATTTTGGAAATACCTATGCCAAGCCAGATTCTGTTATCCCAGTCACTAAATATCATTATCAACTAGCCAAAGAAAAAGGTTCTGTTAAACAGATGGCCTCTGCCCTTAATGAAAGATCCTATGCCTACTATATAAAGGGGGAATTAAATAGTTCTACAGAAATACTACAACAATCAATTAGTTTGTTTGAAATAATCAACGAACCAAAAAATATTGCGGTCATACAATCAAATCTTGGGAGTATATATATTGAACAAAAACAATACTTAAAGGCATTTAATTCTTTTAATGCCTCTTTAAAAATAGTGAGAGATCTAAAATTAAAAACATCTGAGGCTCGAATACTAGTTGAAATTGGAAAAATATACAGCCGTCTGGACGAGTTGGATTTAGCCATGGAGTATTTAGAAGAGTCACTTACTATTCGTGTGGCCAAAAAAATTAATAAAGACAATCAAATTGGAACTATATTTTTAAAAAAAGCAGAAATATATTTTAAAAAAAAACAATACAATCAGGCCATTGAGTATTCAAAGAAAGCAATCAAAAAATTTAAAAATACAAATAATAAGTTTGATTTATCTGAGTGTTATATGCTGCTAGCCAAATCAAATAACAAATTGCTAAAAAAAGAGCAGGCACTAGATTATACAAACACTTCCTTGGCGATTAATTATGAAATAGATAATAATTCAAAAATTATTGAGGCGCTAATATTAAAATCGTATTTACTACTAGATTCAAAACCTATAGTTGCAAAAAATCAGGCTGAAGAGATCCTAGGGCTCATTAATTTAGAGACCAGCAATGAAATAAAGGCTGACTTATACAAACTATTATATCTGTGTTATAAAAGCAATAATCAATCAGGCAAAGCATTATTTATGATTGAAAAGCACACTGTTTATAAAGACAGTTTTCAATTAGAAAAAAATAAAATTCTAATTGTAAAAGAAACTATTAAGAGTGAATATGAAAATAAATTACAAGAAAGCAAGGCCATTAATGAAAAAGAGAGTGCAATTGTTAGGCTTACCTATACCTATAGGATTTACTTTGTACTATCACTAACCATAATGCTTGTCATTCTATTTGTATACGTGCTAAGGGTGAAAAACCTTAAAACCAGAAAAGAGCTGGACTCCTTGTTATTAGAAATTAACACGCTAAAAAGAAAAGAAAAATTAAACCTATTGGTAGATTCTAGTAATTTTGAACTAAACCAAGTGAGAATTCAGAAAAGTATCAACAGGAAACTCAACAAAACAGATTGGGGTGTATTAAACGTTCTTTTAGATAATCCAGAAGTAAGCAACAAAGAAATATCTGAAAAAGTATTCTTAAGCATTGACGGTATTGGTTCTTCACTAAGAAGAATGTATGTGTTTTTTGCAATCAAAGAGACCAAATACAAAAAAGTATTACTTATTAAAAGAGCAATTGAAATTTCAAAGGATGCTTAAAAAAATGAGAGATGATTTTCACAAATAGCTGTAAATTTAAATATTTCACGTGTTGCCGTGAAGTAGTTAACACAAAATTGTTGCAATTTTACACTATAAATAACAAACTACTTATACTATGAAAAATATTTTAATTACACTTCTTGTTGTAACAGGGCTAACACAAACAACTCAAGCGCAAGTGGGTTGCGATGATATGAACTTAATTGTTAATGTGGGTTCTATTGAAGACTATGTTAACATATACCATCCAGGTCACTACTTAACTTGGCCAACAGAAGAAAATGTTATTACCTGGACCATTACAGACAATCAAGATAATATTATCGCCCAAGAAACTTTAACTGATGAAGCTTTTTTTGCATTTAATCACAACATTCCTACTTCAGAAACAATGAATGTTTCTGCAGTGCTCAGAAATGAAACCGCTGGAGTTGCTTGTATGATCGAAGACGTATTATATTGGGAAGAAACAGAGGTTATTCCAGAAATTTTTATTTATAGCTGGGCATTTCTTTATGGAAATGTTGGCACCTTAGGTGCCAATGATTTAATTGCACCCACTGTAAGCTTATATCCAAATCCATCCAATGATTTGATAAACATAAGTTTTGATAAGGATCAACTTCAAAAAATAGAATTGTATGACACAACTGGTAAGCTTTTGTTTAAAACAGATTTAAACACCAATACCTATGCTTTGAATATTACCAACTATCCATCAGGTGTTTATTTTGTAAGGGTTTTTAACCAAAATAATGTTTTCGTAAACAAACAGATTATTAAAAAATAATTTTTATTAATATAATGCACGTATAGCTTAGCTAAAAAAACAACTTTAAAAATTAATACCTGCTATTTAGCAATACATTAGTTATAGAATTACCAAAATATTTCCAAAAAAAAACTTATTTATTCTTCCTAAAAGATTTAAAAAACAAACTCTTAAGACTGAACCAGAAAGCAAAAATTCCTGGCAGCTTGGTTTTAGGAGATTTTCCTTTTCCAATACGCTGAATTTGAAGCTCGTACCAAGGCAATTCTACACCACCAAGTTGGTCTAAAAACTTGATACCAATTTTTGGGATCGGAGTTTCAAATCGTTGCACTGACCCGTCAAAAATTTGATTAGCCAAATTAGGATACAAGCAAAATGGTCTTGCCAGACCAACAACATCTAAACTGCCATCTTCCAAAGCTTTCTCCATTACCGAAACAGAACGAAACCCTCCCGTAAGTAGCAAAGGTGTTTTAATCAATTTTCGAGCTTTTTCAATATAATCTAGGAAATATGCTTCACGCGATATGGTACTTTTCTTTCGATCTCCCTGAATCATAGCTGGCCTCTCATAAGTTCCACCAGATATTTCAATTAAATCGATTCCCTCATTCCCAAGAAGTTGAATTACTTCCATAGATTCTTCTTCCGTAAATCCACCTCTCTGAAAATCTGCAGAATTAATTTTAATTCCTATCGGATAATCCGAGCCTACTTGACGTCGAATTTCACGATAAATCTCTAAAACAAAACGCGTCCTATTAAAAAGAGAACCGCCCCATTGATCAGATCGAATATTGCTATTAGGAGAAAGAAACTGACTTACTAAATATCCATGGGCCCCATGAATTTGACAGCCTGTAAATCCAGCTTCTTTCATGATTCTAGCAGTATTTCCAAAGCGTTTTATGATATCCCAAATTGCTTCTTCTGTCAATGCTGTTGGCATTTTAAACATCTTGGAGGCGCTACCCATATTTAGCGATATCGCAGATGGCGCTACTGTTTCTCTGTTAATTGCTGCAAAAGCCTGCCTACCTGGATGGTTTATTTGTGGCCAAAGATGTACACCAGTTCCTTTCACCGATTTAGCCCATTCTTTTAAGAGCTCAAAATCCTTATAATCTTCAACTACTACATTGTGCGCTTCACCAAGCGCCTTTGTGTCTACCATTATATTTCCTGTAATCAGTAATCCTGGATTTCCTTTTGCCCAAACCTGATATGCATTTATTAAACCCTTACTTGGAGCGTGGTGTCGTGTTCCAAAATTTTCACTCATTGCAGACTTTGCAATTCTGTTTTTTAAAACGGAGCCATTCGGTAACTTAAAAGAAGATGAGATGTTCTTCATTGATTTTTTTGTAAATATATTTAAAACATCAATCGAAAGGCAGAAAAAACCTTCCATTTTATTTTTTAATTTCTTGAACAACTTACTTAATTCTTTCGTAAAGTTTTTATTATCTGTAAACCTTCATTCCAGTAAGCTTAATTCTATCCTACTAAAATTGTACGATTTAATTCACTTGTCCTCCTCGGCATTATTTCCAAGAATAATTTTTTGATTAAATTTTCTAATATCGACAACTTTAAACGGAAAAACCCTCCACTTTGGGAGGGTAATATCATTTTTTTAAAAAAATAAATTATAAAAGCTACAGTATTAAAGCTTTGTAGATAATTCTGGTAGCATCATAAAGTCATAAGTAGGACGAGTCCATTCAACTAAACATTCATTGTATTTTTGAAAATCATCTTCCCAAGAACCTTCACCATACATTTCTTCATACATATCTACTACGATACCTTCCTTTCTCTGACCTTCTCTTTCATTTGGATCATTAAACGCTGTGAGTATCCGAACAGTATTGGTGTTTCCTCCAGAGCTCATAACAAAAATCGCTTCTTGTACGTCGGGACGAGCTTTTCTCAACACTTCGGAATGACGCTTTAAATAACGCCAAAAATCTTCATTATTACCGTTTTTAAGAACACGAGTAAAAGAGCGAAAATATTTAGTAGGTCGAGCCTCTTCAAAATTTATTGATAAACTTTTGATTCTTTGCCACACATACGGGCCTTTTCCAGATTGAATGTATTTTACAACATTTTTTTGCCAAAAATTTGACTCTTCTGTACTTAAAGATTTACTATACCAGTCATTTGTTCGGCGAGGCATGATACGCTCATAACGACCGTTTTCAGCTTCAGCCCCTGTCATTAATACTGCAGTATATGCAGCGTTTTCAGCAGTATTAAAAAGAGTTGTTTTCTCTGCAATAGCAGCTTCAAACTTTTGATTCATTCCTGCCTTTGGAGTGTATTCATAGGTAATCCAAAGTTCTGGCTCGTTATTATCCTGAGCATAAACAAAACCGAAAGTAAGTAAAGTCAATAAGTAAAAATAATTTTTCATTTTTAAATTTAAATCCAAAAATAATAATTTTAATTGTAAATTAAAATTAATAATACCAGAGTTTACCAAAAAATTAATGTCAATAGAATTTTGCCAAACTATTGCTGGATCTATCAATTATTAAATGATTTGTAGTTTAAAGTAATATTAGTACAAATTAATACAATTATCTTGGTTTAGATGAACTAACTAATACATGCATATAGTTTTAGCACTCTTTTTTATAAATAAAATATTATTTCCTAAAAAGTTTGGCTAAAGCATAAGCCGCTATTAAAAAAAGCCCAACTATCACTAGTAAATTGCCTTGAAAAAAGCCTAAACCAGTATGTGTGACTTTCATTAAATATCCTATTGATCCAATAAAAATACCAGCATATTTAATTTTAGAAATCATAATAAAAAATTTAAGTTTAATTAAAAAATCATAATTCCTCAACCAAAAGAGATAGGCAAACATCAAAAGTTAAAAGTATGGTAGAATTATTTTCAAGTAAAATTTCGAAACTATTATCAAATTTTTCTATATGTAGTATTGATAAAACTGACCCAAGTTTAATTTTTTTCTTATTCAGAAAAAGCAATAAATCTTTAGAGCTATTTTCTAATCCACATAATCTCACTTTTTGTCCTGGTTTAATAGTAGACAAATTCAAATAATTTACTTTTAAAACTTTTCCGTTTTTATCTGGAATTGGAGAACCGTGAGGGTCTAAAGTAGGGAATCCTAAAATTTCATCCATTCTATCAAAAAATAAATTTGAATTAATGTGCTCAATTTCTTCTGCAATATCGTGTACTTCTTCCCATCCAAAACTCATTACTTGAGATAAAAACATTTCTGTTAATCTATGCTTTCTAACAATTAAAGCACCTAATCTTTTACCCTTAATAGTTAATTTAACTGGCTTATACTTTTCATAAAACAACCAACCTTTTTCTTGCATTTTCTTCGCCATATTATTAGCGGTTGGTTTACTTACATTCATCTTTTTTGATAATTCTGTAATAGAAACATCTATATTTTCCTGGCTAAGAAAATAAATTGCTTTAAGATAATTCTCTTTTGTTTGTGTTGGCATATTATAAATTAAAGTGTAAAGATAAATAAAAAATAAAAATATATTTGTTAGATTAATCTAACTTATTATATTTGCACCATAAAACAATATAAGAATCGATGAATTTAAAAATAACTTTAACCCTACTAGTTGCAATGGGCATATTTAGTCCTTTATTTGGACAAACGGGAACTATTAACGGAACTTTGAATGTCGATGATAATAAGCAAGAATTTGCAACCATATCTATATCTACAGATCCAATTAAAGTTTTTAGCACGAATTCAAAAGGATATTTTTACATCGATACGATTCCTTATGGAACTTACACAGTAACAGCGGAATTTGCAGGTTATACAAAAGTTACTAAAACTGTTATTTTAGATGAAAACAATCAAAAACTAGAGTTAAACTTTAATTTAAATGAAAATTTAAATTTACTTGACGAAATTGTATTGACTGGATCCAAAACCTATAAAAGACAAACAAATTCAGCTGTAATTGTTGGCGTTATTAATAGTGAAACTTTAAATAATATACAAGCCTGTAACCTATCTGAAGGATTAAAATTTCAACCAGGTTTAAGGGTTGAAACAGATTGTCAAACTTGCAACTATACGCAATTAAGAATGAACGGACTGGCAGGTGGATATTCACAAATCCTTATTAATGGCCGTCCTATTTTTAGTCCATTAACAGGTTTGTATGGTTTAGAACAATTGCCAACAAATATGATTGAAAGAATAGAAGTTGTAAGAGGTGGTGGTTCTTCATTATACGGTTCTAGTGCTATAGGTGGAACTGTAAATATTATTACCAAAGTTCCAAAAAAAAACTCGTATGAATTAAATTCTTTTTATCAAAATATAAACGGAAAAGCAGACGATATTGTTTTTAGTGGGAATGCCTCTTTGGTTTCTGAAAACAAGAATTCGGGAGTTGCCTTCTTTTTTAACCATAGAGATAGAGATTGGTATGATGAAAATGATGATAATTATTCTGAATTACCAAAACTTGAAAATACATCATTTGGAACAAACTTGTTCTTTTTACCTAAAGACAATCAAAAATTAGAAATTAGCATTAGCAATTTAAATGAATATAGGTATGGTGGAGAAATGGTTGAAAAACCGGCATATTTAACACAACAATCAGAAGAAAGAACAACCAATGTTTGGATGGGAAGTGCCGACTATCAAATGAATTTTAATGATGATAATTCTTCATTTATCACTTATGCGGCTTGGCAAAACACAAAACGGAAACATTATACAGGGATATTCCCAGATCAAGAACCAGAAATTCAAGCACATCTTGAAAACCCTCCTTATGGAACTTCAAACGTCACTACTTTACAAGGAGGATTTCAACTTAATCATAAAGTATATGATTTTATAAAAGGAACAAATACCTTTATTTTAGGAACCGAATATGTGTATGATGATGTTTTTGATGAAATTTCTACATATAATTATTTGATAGACCAAACTACCAAAGATATTGGTGTGTTTTTACAAAGTGATTGGGAAGTATCGCCTTCTTTAACTTTTCTTTCTGGAGTAAGATTGGATAAACACAACTTGATTGATAATTTAGTTTTTAGCCCAAGGCTATCATTGCTTTACAAATATAAGGCCAATACACAATTTAGGCTTAGTTATGGAACAGGATTTAGAGCACCACAAGCATTCGACACAGATTTACATATTGCTTTTGCAGGTGGTGGTGTTTCACGTGTTTCATTATCACCAAATTTAATCCCAGAAAAGTCAAAAAGTTATAGTGCTTCTATAAATTATGATCAACCAACAGAACATTATATAGTAGGTTTTACATTAGAAGGGTTTTATACAAGATTAAATGATGCGTTTTTTCTTCAACCAATCGGACAAGATGAGTTTGGTGAATTATTTGAAAAACAAAACGGACAAGGAGCAACCGTGCAAGGAGTCACTTTAGAGTTAAGAGCCAATTTCGTTAAAAAAATACAATTTGAAACAGGTTTTACCATACAGTCGAGTGAATTTGATAATGCGGTTGAATATATAGAAGGAGTTGAAGGTATTAGAAAATTTACAAGAACACCCAATGATTATGGATATGCAACTTTATCTTTTAAGCCAAGTAAGAAATTTAATGCTAACCTAAATTACGTATATACAGGTAAAATGGTGATGCCACATTTTGCAGGTGCACCAAATCAATTGGTCGATGAAATGTATACTTCAGATGCGTTTTCAGAATTAAGCGCAAAGATTGGTTATACTATTGAAATTGAAAAAACACAATCAAAATTAGAATTTTATGGTGGTGTGAAAAATATTTTTAATTCCTATCAATCAAACTTTGATATTGGAAAAAACAGAGATAGTAATTTTGTTTTTGGCCCTTCACTTCCAAGAACTCTTTACGTTGGAATTAGAATGATGTCAAAATAATACTGAGCACAAAAATAAATATAGGTAATTAGGGGTTTTATGTTACAGTTAAGATTAATATTTTAACTCAATTAATAAATGTTAATATTATATTCATAAACACCTTTGCCCTAAAGTATAAATCAATAAGCTTACCTTTGTCCATGGTATAACTTTTAGCCACTATATATATATGGAACAAGCGGAATTTTTACAACAACATGTATTTACAGATTTGAAAAATCTGAATGACGGATTTGACCAAGAGGATATTCAATATTTTTCTGAATCGGATTTCGAAACCATTCTAGGACGAGCGGAACATTTTGGGATTGGTATTTATGAAATCAAGCCTTCTTTGAATGGAGAAGCTTATAAGGTTTCAGGACACGTAGATCATAAAAAGAAAGCTACTGACCCAAGATGGTTCAAAAAAGCATTTTTAACCTTTAAAACAGTACAAGCTGGGCTTATTTATTCCGCTACTTACAAAGTTTCGAAAAAACTTTTAGCAAGAGAGTCTTTAGGTTTGTGAAAAGTGAAACTGTTGAAGGATTTTGAGCATTAAAATAGACAAACACATTAATAAAAAAAGCCTAGTAAATTAGTACCGGGCTTTTTTATTTTCAAATAGTTCATTTAACAACTTACTTAATTACTTAATTACTCACTTCTAATTTACGTTCCTTCCACATTAAAAGTCCACCATCCATATCATAAATTTTAGTAAAACCCATTTCTTTTAATCTTAATGCAGCCTGTTTGCTGCCCAAACCTTGATTACAATAAACATAAACAGGTTTGCTTTTATCTAAAGTTTTAACTTTTTCATTAAAATCATCATTGGTCACACAAATGTTTTGTGCTCCTTCTAAATGACTTTCTTTATACTCTTCTGGAGTTCTCACATCGATTAACTGAATAATATCTTCACTATAAACAGCATCGTAAACTTGTTGCGGTGATATCAATTCTATTTCACCCTTAGCAGTTACTTCTTTAGAATAGTCTTTACAGGATTGAAATGCAAATAATAAAACAAGAGTACTTAGTAATAGATTTTTTTTCATCATAAATAATTTAATAAAAGTGGCTAAAATTAAACAATGCTTAACAAGCCATTTACTTATGAACGTTCTTTTTATGTAATTGTTACAAAATTATTAATTAAATCGATTTAAAATATATTTTTAAGATACCCTATCGTTAGGATGGGTGGTTAAATACTCTTTAGGAAAAAGTAATTTTATATTTTCATAAGAACCTTGTAATGCTTTTTGAGATTTTTCAAAGTTTTTCCATTTTGCCTTTTTTATTCCTTCCTTAGCTTGCGGAACTAATTCTACTTTAGATTCTGTATACATTTCGTACCAATAAGTAATCTTTAATTTAAATTTACCATTGCGCTTAAATACATGATAGGTTTTTGCAATAAAACTTCTAATTTCTAGGTTCTGCACTCCTGTTTCTTCCTCCACTTCTCTTATTGCAGCTTTTTCAAAAGTTTCTCCTTTTTCTAATACACCCTTTGGAAGATCCCATTTAGAATTACGGTATATGAAAAGTATTTCTCTTTTGTCATTATATACTAGTCCACCAGCAGCTTGGACTACAGGTAATTTTTTTTTAAGAAATTTTTCTAGTTTCTCTTCATTTTTATGGTATAGGTTAATATAATGCAGGTCTCCTTTTATTATTTGTTTGATCAAATTTTTAAAATTCACGATTTTTAAGGGTATTGCAGTATACTGACTCCCAATATTTTTTTTAGTAGAGAGAATTATTGGTATGTCTTTAACAAAAACTTTATACATTTGCAATATGATTTTAAATAAAGAGACAGCTCAAAAAACTGCCGAATTACTTCTGCAAATTAATGCAATTAAATTACAACCACAAAATCCATTTAAATGGGCTTCTGGATGGAATTCTCCTATTTATTGTGACAACAGGATTACACTTTCATATCCAATTATTAGAAATTACATAAAAGAAAATTTAGCTAAACAGATTGAAGAAATTTACGGTAAACCCGATGTAATAGTTGGTGTAGCTACAGGTGCTATTGGTATTGGAGCATTGGTTGCTGACGCTTTAAATCTACCTTTTTGCTATGTAAGACCAGAAACAAAAAAACATGGCCGCCAAAATAAAATTGAAGGACATATAGAAAAAGGACAAAATGCCATTATCATTGAAGATCTTATAAGTACTGGTAAAAGCAGTTTATTAGCTGTAGAATCTTTAAAAGAAGCTAAGGTAAATATTAAAGGTATGCTTGCAATATTTACTTATGGATTTGCAATTGCTGAAGAAAACTTTAAGAATGCTAATGTCAATTTACATACACTGAGTAATTACAAGAACTTACTACTTCTAGCTGAAAAATCTAACTATATTACTTCCTCTGAAGCTGAAATTCTTTCAAAATGGAGAATTGATCCAGGAAATTGGGGTAAATAATTGGTGTTATTTTACTAATTTCAATAATTATAAAAATACAATATGAATTTAACAAGTAGAAAGGTAACCGTTCAAAAACCTGCAGAAGCACTTTTTGATTTTTTATGTGATGTGAAAAATTTTGAAAAGCTAATGCCTGATACTATTAGTAAATTTGAAATTATTAGAGATGACGCATTTGTTTTTGCTTTAAAAGGAATGCCAGAAATCGCATTAGAACTAAAAGAAGTAAACTCTCCTATTCAATTAACATTAGGTGCTATTAGTGATAAACTTCCATTTACACTAATAGGAAACATTGAGGCTATAAATGAACTATCTTCTTATGTGAGTTTACAATTCGAAGGAGATTTTAATCCTATGATGGCAATGATGATAAAAGGACCTATCACAAAATTTATAGAAACCTTATCAAGTAACTTAGAAGGCTTATAATTTTAAAACAACATTTTAATTTCCTTTAATTGATATGAAGTTGAAATTTCATTTTCATTTTCAATTACGATTTTCCCAATTTCATTAACTCCTTTTATTTTACCATTAAAACGATAACCACCTGGAAATTCAAATACAGAAATCATATTTTTTCTAAAAAGAGATGATTCATATTTTATTTTCAAATCAGCATGCTCGCCTTTTTCAAGTTTATTTAATTGAATTAAAATTTCTTCAATTACAAGTTGTAAAACTTCATTTAAATCAAATTTATTTCCAGTAGCTAAGAACATCGAAGTAGCCTGAGGTAGCGATTTAAATTTTTCTTCATTTACATTAATTCCAAGTCCAATAACACTAGAAACGACATTTCCTTGTTTTATCTGGTTTTCAATTAAAATTCCTGCCATTTTTTTAGAGCGTGACATTATGTCGTTAGGCCATTTTATAACAATATTTGGTATTTTACATTTTTTTAAAGCATTTTCTACACCTAATGAAACTGCATAAGTAATACTAGATATTTTATTACTAGGAAGGTCTTCAAATCTTTTAAACATACTAAACAAAAGACTTTGTTGCGGGACAGATTGCCAACTAGTCCCATGTTGTCCTCGCCCCTTTGTTTGTTTATTTGTTATAACAATAGTTGGGTCTTCAAGTTTCACCTCCTTACTTAAATTAATTAGGTAAGAATTTGTTGAATCAATGGCATTAAGTTTGATTATATTCATAGTAAATAAAAAATATGTTAATATAACGTTACAATAGTGTTTCAATAAACAAAAAAATAATAACTTTACACCCCAATATTTAGGGATAAATATATATATATATTGAAGAAAGAAAAAGGGACTGATCAACTTATAACACAAATTATAAAAGGGATTGAAGAAGTTAAAGGACAAGATATTGAAATCCTTGATTTGAGAGACATAGAAAATACTGTATGTGATTACTTTATAATCTGTAATGGTAATTCAAATACACAAGTAAATGCTATTGTAAATTCAGTACAAAAAACGGTAAGTAAAACTATACAAGAAAAACCTTGGCACGTAGAAGGTAGTAATAATGCTGAATGGGTATTATTGGACTACGTTCACGTAGTAGTACATGTATTCCAAAAACAAATTCGTGAGTTTTACAATATCGAAGGATTATGGGGCGATGCAAAATCAGTTATAATAGAAACAACCACTAAAAAAGAAGAAGCCTAATGGCAAACGAAAATAAAAAACCCGAATTAAAAAAACCGAAATTTAATAGTTACTGGATTTATGGAGCTATTATTATTGTGTTTATAGGATTGAATGTTTTTGGTGGCGGAAGCTGGTCTCAACCTCAAAAAACTACTCAAGGAGAATTTGAGACTCTTTTAAGAGATGGAGATGTTGAAAAAGTTGAAATTGTTAATCGTAAGATTGCAAAGGTATTTCTTACTCCAGAAGCGAAAGACAAAGAAAAACATACTAAAAATAAAAAAGGCTCTAATTTCCTGTCGGATGGAAAAGAAGCTTCTTATCAATTTGAATTTGGAGATTTACAAAATTTCGAAAATAGCCTGGATAAAATAAAATCTAAAGATAATTTACAAACGACTGTAGTATACGAAACCGATAATAATGTGATGAGTGAAATATTGATTTCACTACTTCCATTTGTTATTATTATTGGGATTTGGATATTTATTATGAAAAGAATGTCTGGCGGTGCTGGTGGCGGTGCTGGTGGTCAAATTTTTAATATTGGAAAATCTAAAGCAAAATTATTCGATCAAAATACGGACGTTAAAACAAGTTTTAAAGATGTTGCTGGTCTTGAAGGAGCCAAAGAAGAAGTACAAGAAATAGTTGATTTTCTTAAAAAACCAGAAAAATATACTGCTTTGGGAGGAAAAATACCTAAAGGAGCTTTATTAGTAGGACTTCCTGGTACTGGTAAAACTTTATTAGCTAAAGCAGTTGCAGGAGAAGCAAACGTACCTTTCTTTTCGTTGTCAGGCTCAGATTTTGTAGAAATGTTTGTTGGTGTTGGAGCGTCTAGAGTTCGTGATTTATTTAAACAAGCAAAAGAAAAATCTCCAGCTATTATTTTTATAGATGAAATCGATGCTATTGGTCGGGCTAGAGGAAAAAATAACATGTCCGGTTCTAATGACGAAAGAGAAAACACACTTAACCAGCTATTAACTGAAATGGATGGTTTTGGTTCAGATTCTAACGTAATTATTTTAGCTGCAACGAACAGAGCTGATGTGTTGGATAAAGCATTAATGCGTGCTGGACGATTTGATAGACAAATCTATATTGATTTGCCAGATGTTAGGGAGCGTAAAGAGATTTTTGAAGTTCACCTACGTCCATTAAAAGTTGATGAAAAATTAGATACTGATTTCTTATCAAAACAAACTCCCGGGTTTTCTGGAGCAGATATAGCAAATGTATGTAATGAAGCTGCACTAATTGCTGCTAGATTTGATAAAAAAACTGTTGAAAAACAAGATTTTTTAGATGCGGTAGATAGAATTGTAGGTGGTTTAGAAAAGAAAAATAAAATAATTACACCAAAAGAAAAAGAAGCTATTGCTTTTCATGAAGCTGGTCATGCAACTGTAAGTTGGATGCTAGAACATGCTGCCCCTTTGGTAAAAGTTACTATTGTTCCTAGAGGGAAATCTTTAGGCGCTGCTTGGTATTTGCCCGAAGAACGTCAATTGGTTAAACCAGATCAAATGTTGGACGAAATGTGTGCAACACTTGGAGGGCGTGCTGCAGAAAAGGTGATCTTTAACGAAATATCAACTGGAGCACTTAACGATCTTGAAAAAGTTACCAAACAAGCAAGAGCTATGGTAACCATTTACGGTTTAAATGAAAAGATTGGTAATTTAACTTATTATGATTCTTCAGGAGAAAACGAATATGGTTTTACAAAACCATATAGTGAAAAAACTGCTGAACTTATTGATGAAGAAATTTTAAAAATGATTGAAGAACAATACCAAAGAGCTATCGGTATTTTAATGAAGCATAAAGATAAATTAACTGAGCTAGCAACGGTATTATTGAACAAAGAAGTTATCTTTAAAGATAACCTTCAAAAAATATTTGGTGATCGCCCTTATTCTAAATCAGTTGATACCATTATAAAAGTTGATTCCAAAGATGCTGATGCTGAAATATCTGAAGCTGATAAAAGTGAGGCCATTATAAAGGAAAACAAAGAATAGTTTATTTTTTTTTACAAACTATGCTTATTAAATAAAGTTAAGAGAATAGCTATTAAACATAGGTTTTATATATTTGAAGCATAAGAAACTTTCAAAGCCACCAATAAATAGCAAATGAATCTGCTAAAAAAACTTTTCGGAAAAAAAGCAAAGTCAGCGATTTCCATAAATCAATCTGAAGAAAGCAGTTATTTTCCAAAAGATAATGCTCCAATAGATGAAAAATTCACTTATATTTTCAATAAAAATGGAGGTAAATTTCTTTATTGTTTATCTATGGACGAAGTATTAGAAGCATTTCATAATATACTTGAAGAAAATAAAATTGCTAAGGAAGATGTTTATTGTATTAATCAACAGTTAGGGTCTAAATTTAATTCAAATAAATTTAATTTTAAAAAGCAAAAGGAGAACTCTTTTTTCCTAACTACCTGTGAATCTTTAATTGCAAAAAATGGATCTATATTATTCTCTTCCAATCAAATAAAAGAAAAAAAACTAAGCGAATTGCCTTCAAAATTTATAGTTTTTGCAACTACAAGTCAGTTAACTGATACGATCAGTGAAGGGATGCGGAAAATTAAAAACCAAAGTAAAAACCTTATCCCAAGTAACATTACCACGATACAAGATTTTGAAACCAATAAAGAAAAGGATTTTATGAGTTATGGAAGTAGCACAAAAAACTTATATTTGCTGCTACTCGAAGACTTATAATTTATGAAAGAAGTTATTGTTCGGTTTTTATCGGGAGTACTTTATATTTCGATTATCTTATTTTCACTATTCATGTCCCGTGAATGGTATATCGGGCTGCTATTTATTCTTGCCGTTATTACTTTAAATGAATTTTTAAAGCTAGTAAGCTTAAAAGGTATTATTGCTTATATCATTCTTGCTATATCCTTTTATTTTCTAAGTTATAAGGAAATAAATAGTTCAATAATTTTAATTTTATTATCAGTAACTATTTTAGTGAATCTCTTTTTAATTAGAGATATATTGGTATTAAATAAAACATCCTTATTTAAATCAAAACGTTATTTCTGTATTATATTTTACATCATAAGTGGTTTTGTTTTTTTATCACTAATTCCTTTTACAAATAAGGTTTTTGAACCAAAAATAATATTAGGTATTTTTATACTTGTCTGGACCAATGACACTTTTGCTTATTTAGTAGGAAAAGGTGTTGGAAAAAGAAAACTAATGGAAAAAATATCCCCTAAGAAAACGATTGAAGGTTTTTTTGGCGGTATGGCCGGAGCTCTTTTAGCAAGTTTTATTTTTTTTAAGTTCACATCAATTTATAATCTAATATTTTGGTTATTTTTGGCATTATTAGTTTCTGTTTTAGGAACTATTGGGGATTTAATTCAGTCAAAATTTAAAAGATTAGCTGGAGTAAAAAATAGTGGAAACATCATGCCTGGACATGGTGGTGTTTATGATAGGCTTGACAGTATTGTATTTGCGAGTCCATTTATTTATTTGTTTATAATTATAATAAATTATGTTTCATAAAGAAGGGTTTAAAATTATTACTACAGTTTTTTTAATAAGTGCAATTTTAGCAGTCTCTGCTCACTTCTTAATTGACAATGAATACCTAGAAAAAGGAGTTTTAATAATTGTTTTGATAGTACTGTTTCTAATTCTTCAGTTTTTCAGAAACCCAAAAAGAGATTTTAAATTAAACACAAGCCAGGTTTTGTCAGCTGTTGATGGCAAAGTTGTAGTTATTGAAGAAGTTTTTGAAAAAGAATATTTTAAAGATAAAAGACTACAAATTTCTGTATTCATGTCACCCTTAAATGTACATGTAACAAGGTATCCGGTAAGTGGAAGTATTGTGTATAACAAATACCATCCTGGCAAATTTTTAGTAGCATGGCATCCAAAATCCTCAGAAAAGAACGAACGCACTACTGTAGTGGTTAAGTCTTTAGAATTTGGAGAAATAATGCATAGACAAATCGCTGGTGCTGTTGCCAAAAGAATTGTAAATTATGCAGAAGAAGGTCAGGATGCTTTCCAAACTTCTGATAGTGGTTTTATAAAATTTGGTTCACGTGTAGATATTTTTTTACCTTTAGGTACGAAAATCAATGTGAAGCTTAATCAAAAAGTAAAAGGAGGAATTACCATATTAGCAAACAATGACAACTGAAGAATTGGAAATAGTATTTAGAAAAGCTGTTAAAAGCGTTAACGATCATAAGGATCCTTTTCCAGCAGATTTATTATTGCGTTTGTATTCTTTTTATAAAATTGCTACTAACGATCAAGATACCCCAAGAAGTAAAACACCTTTAATTAATGCTTTTAAAACAAATGCACTATTTCAAACACAAGGTTTAACTCCTGATCAAGCCAAAGAACATTATATTGAGTGTGCAAAGCACTATTTTTTATATCGAAAATAATTAAATATGATGATACATCATATAGGAAAAAATAATTCTATTTTAAATAAATTTATCGCTGAGATTAGAGACGTTTCTATTCAAAAAGATTCACTGAGATTTAGAAGAAATATAGAACGTATAGGTGAAGTTCTAGGATATGAACTCAGTAAATTTGTTAGGTACAACAGCAAGAGTATTATTACTCCATTAGGAATTAAAAACATCCCTCTCCCAGCTAATAAAATAGTAATATGTTCTATTTTACGAGCTGGTTTACCCTTACATCAAGGCTTATTAAATTATTTTGATGACTCAGAAAATGCTTTTATTTCGGCATATCGACACCACCCAAATCAAGATAATAATTTTGAAATCAAAGTTGAATATTTTGCAGCTCCTTCATTAAAAGGTAAAACCCTATTATTAGCAGATCCCATGTTAGCGACTGGTCAGTCTTTAGTTGCAGTTTATGAAGCTATCAAAAAGCAAAGAGTCATTGATGATATTCATATTGTCGCTATCATTGCTAGCACTGAAGGAATCGATTTTATTAAATCTCATTTTCCTGAACACACACACCTTTGGATTGCTGCAATTGATGATGAACTAGACAGCAAGGGTTATATTGTCCCTGGATTAGGTGATGCAGGTGATTTGGCATTTGGATCAAAACTTTAACACCCTACCTATTAATGAATTATGCTCCTTTTTTAAATTACATTAAAAATTTCGTAGACTTAAATGAAAAAGAAATAACTTTTTTACGTTCATATACCAATTATAAAAAATATTTTAAAGGTCAATACATAGTTCAGCAAGGTGAAGTTTGTAACCACACCAACTTTATAATTTCTGGATGTACTGAAAATTTTTACATTGATCAAAAAGGTCAAGAACATATAGTAACATTTGCAATTGAAAATTGGTGGTCGTCAGATATTAGTAGCTTTATAACCCAAAAACCTTCGGACTTTAATGTTAAGTGTCTCGAGGACACAGAAGTCATTCAATTTACCTGTCAAAATCAAGATGAAATTTTTAAAAATATTCCGAAAATGGAAACACTTTTTAGAAAATTATTAGAAAAAGCGCTGGTCTCTTCACAAAAAAGAATTGTCAATAATTTTAGCCTATCTGCAAAAGATCAATATATATATTTTAAAAATCAATATCCAAACATAGAGCAAAGAGTTCCTCAATACATGGTAGCCTCTTATTTGGGGATCACAAAAGAATTTTTAAGTAAAATTAAAGCGCATTTAGTTAAGAATAAATCGTAAGCTAGTTATTTTGATTTGTTAATCTAGTTTATTTTTTAAAAAAATATTCTTTTTCATATTTGTAGTCTATAAAATATAAACCAAATTTAAAATTAAAACCAAATTTAAAAAATTATTAGCATTACTATTAATTGTTTTCGGCAGCTATTCTTTTACAACAGTATTGAATGAAAAAATAGACATCAATGTCGATAAAAGCAACTTGCATTGGAAAGGTTTCAAAGTAACTGGTTCTCATGAAGGAAATTTAAAATTTGAATCAGGAACATTGACTTTTACAGAAGATGGAAAGTTAGTTGATGGAACATTTATAATTGATATGAAATCTATGGAGTGTACAGATCTAGAAGGTGAATATAAAGCGAAGCTTGATGGACATCTAAAATCAAAAGATTTTTTTGGAACCAATGAACATCCAAGTGCTACCTTACAATTCAAAGAAATAACAGTAAGTGGCAAAAACTCTTACAGAATTAAAGGTGATTTGACTATCAAAGGAATTACGAATAGTATTGAATTTGATTTTTCAATTTATGGCAAAAAGGCAACTGCAGCTTTAAAAATTGATCGAACTAAATACGATATAAAATACGGATCAAGCTCATTTTTTGATGGCTTAAAAGACAAAGCTATTTATGATGATTTTGACATAAAAGTAGATTTAGAATTTTAATACAACACTATAATATGAAAAATACAGATAGACCAAAATGCGGTTGTGGTAATACCCAAGATAGTAACGGATATTGTGATGGTTCTCACCAAAACAAAAAAAAATAAGACTTGTATAAAAATGCAACGTAAATTTAAAAAAAGCCCTTAATATTATAAGGGCTTTTTTTATAATTTTAATCCTTCTAAACTTCTTTTTATAGTTTCAATTTTTGCTACAGCATCTGCTTCTTTTTGACGTTCGATTGCTACAACATTCCCTGGAGCATTATTAACAAAACGTTCATTACTCAATTTACCTTGAATACTTTTCAAAAACCCTTGAGTGTATTTTAATTCTTCTGAAAGTTTTACTATTTCATCTTCAATATTTATAGAACCCTTCATAGGGATAAAATATTCATTAGATTTAACTCTATAAGTTAAAGCACCATCTATTTTTTCAGAAATGTAATTTAATTTTTCAATATTACCCATTTTCTTGATTACAGAATCAAAAGATGTAGTAGCATTAATATTATTTATAACTGATAAATTTATCGTTTCTTTAAATGATATATTTTTCTCTTTTCTAATCGTTCTAATTCCTGAAATAACTTCGGAAGCAATTTCAAAATCTTTTAAAATAGCATCATCAACTGCTTCTATAGAGGGATATCTTGAAACAATTAAAGCTTCATCTATTGATCTATCTGATATTTGATGCCAAATTTCTTCAGTAAGAAATGGCATAAAAGGATGTAATATTTTTAAATTATTCTCAAAAGTAATAATAATAGCATCAAATGTTTTTCTATCAATTGGTTTTTGATAACCTGGTTTTACCATTTCTAATAACCAAGAACAGAAATCATCCCAGATTAACTTATAAATAGTCATTAATGAATCTGAAAGGCGGTATTTTGAAAAATGATCTTCCATTTCAGCAAAAGCACTTTGAAATTTAGAGTGATACCATTCTAACGCAATTTTACTAGACTCTGGCTGCTCAATACTATTACTTAGCTCCCATCCGCTAACTAATCGATAAGCATTGATTATTTTATTACTAAATGCTTTCCCTTGTGCCAACTTAGTTTCATCAAACAATAAATCGTTTCCAGCACCAGAACTTAATAGCATCATTCCAGCTCTTACTGCGTCTGCGCTATAATCCTCAATCAATTTTAAAGCATCAGGAGAATTCCCTAATTGTTTAGACATTTTTCGCCCTTGATCATCTCTTACAATACCTGTAAAATATACATTATTAAAAGGCTTTTTATTTCTAAATTCATAACCTGCAAATATCATACGTGCTACCCAAAAGAAAATAATATCTGGACCTGTAACTAAATCATTGGTCGGATAATAATAATTAATTTCTTTATTATCTGGGTTTCTAATTCCATCAAAAACAGCTATTGGCCATAACCACGAAGAAAACCAAGTATCAAGAGCATCTTGATCTTGTTTTAAATCTTCACTTTTCAATGTTGAATTTCCAGTTTTAGCTCTAGCAATTAACAATGCTGCTTCCATATTCTCTGCAACTACAAAATCTTCTTTAGCGTCACCATAATAATAGGCTGGAATTTGTTGTCCCCACCATAATTGACGTGAAACATTCCAATCTCTAATATTCTCCAACCAATGTCGGTAGGTGTTTTCTATTTTTTTTGGAAATAATTTAATTTCTTCTGTTTCCAGTACTGCTTTTAATGCAGGTTTCACCATCTCATCCATCTTCAAAAACCATTGATCTGAAAGTCTTGGTTCAATTACTGCTTTTGTTCTTTCTGAAGTACCTACTTTATTTAAGTGGGTTTCAACTTTTAAAACACAACCTAAAGATTTTAATTCTTCATATATTTCATCTCTTACAACAAAACGATCTTTCCCTTGATAATGCAATCCAAAACTATTTAAGCTAGCATCTTCATTAAAAATATCAATTACTTCAAGTTTATATTTATCACCTAAAGCTTTATCATTTATATCATGAGCTGGAGTTACTTTTAAGCAACCTGTACCAAACTCTACATCTACATAATCGTCTTCGATGATTGGAATAACACGATTACAAATAGGAACAATCGCTTTTTTTCCTTTTAAATGCGTAAATCTTTCATCCTTAGGATTGATACAAATAGCGGTATCTCCTAATATGGTTTCAGGACGTGTAGTCGCAATTGTGAGTGTATCGTTAGTATCTTCAATTTTATAATTTATATAGTATAATTTTCCTTTTTGTTCTACATATTCAACTTCTTCATCTGACAAGGTTGTTTTTGCTTCTGGATCCCAATTAACCATCCTAAATCCTCTATAAACTAAGCCCTTGTTATGAAGGTTCACGAAAGTTTTTATAACAGATTCACTCATGTCATCATCCAAAGTGAATTTTGTACGATCCCAATCACAAGAACAGCCTAATTTTTTTAATTGTTCTAAAATTACTCCACCATATTCATCAGTCCAATCCCAAGCATGCTTTAAAAATTCATCTCTAGATAAATCGTTTTTATCAATTCCCTGTTCTTTTAATTTCGCGACCACTTTTGCTTCTGTAGCTATAGATGCATGATCCGTACCAGGTACCCAACAAGCATTTTTACCTTGTAAACGAGCACGACGAATTAATACATCTTGAATGGTATTATTAAGCATATGTCCCATATGTAAAATACCTGTCACATTTGGAGGTGGAATTACAATACTATAAGGCTCTCTTTCATCAACTTCTGAATGAAAATAGTTATTTTCCATCCAGTAGCTGTACCATTTATTTTCAATATTTTGAGCATTATATTTCACTTCTAAAGTCATTTTGGTCTGATATTTGAGTAGTAATTTGCAAAAGTAAGTATATCCTTATGATTATAAAAGTGAATGATATACTTTGCAAGATGTTTTAAAGTTAACTACTTTAGCATTAAATAAACACCTTGATATGAAAAAAATAGCAATTATAGTATTAATAGCTTTTGTAGGATTAATACAGCAAGTAAATGCACAAGCAAAAATTGAATTTAAAACAGACATTATTGACTATGGCGAAATAGCAAAAGGGAGTGATGGATTAAGAATTTTTGAATTTACAAATACAGGTAATGCGCCATTGATAGTTAGTAATGTAAAATCATCTTGTGGATGTACTGTTCCTTCAAAACCAGACGGACCTGTTGCTCCTGGAGAATCTAGTACTATCGAAGTGAAATATGACACTAAAAGAATTGGACCTATTAGAAAAACAGTAACTGTTTATTCTAATGCAGATCAACCAATAGTTTCTTTAAAAATTAAAGGAAAAGTACTTTCAACTGATGTGGATAATGGAAAAAGTGTTTTAGAAAAAACAAAATAAATTTAATATATTTAAGAGTAAAACGGGTGTTAACTAAAGTTAACGTCCGTTTTTTTTGTTTAAAAAACGGGCGTTAAAATGAATTTTTTTCTAAGAATTATATTGTTCCTTTTAATTTTTAAGGTAATTTTCTTACCAGCTTTAGAAGAAAACAAACCAATAATCTGATATAAATTATATTGATAAGCTTGTGACCCATTTACTGATAATATCTCATCACCTTCTTTTATGCCCGCTAAATAAGAAGGAGATTCTTTTCTGATTTCTGAAACAACATATTTTGGTTCAAGAGAAAAATCATAGGTAGAGGAAACGGTAATATTTGTTGCTCCATCAATCTCATTTGATCTATTTTTAAAAGAATCTCTTTTATTCTTTATCAATACGACACCATCATGCTTAATTGTTAATCCACTCATATTATAATAAAATGGATCCTTGAATTTATTATTCTTTTTTAAACTTATTTTTTTTAGTGGGTAATTCATTATAATAGTAAATCTATTTAACAATTCTCCTCCAATACTGCCATCTCTTTCTTTAAATAGTTTAATGTTTTCTATCGATTCTTTATTTGGGAATGCAACTTTTATATTGGTCATTTCAAAATTACCAATACTCATTTTAGGAATTTTGGATCGTTTACCAAAAATATCTCCACTCAAACCTTGACCAAGAAAATCATCAAACCATTTATTTTTAAGATTTATTTCAAGAATAGCGTCATCAAATAACCAAATGGCATCACTAGATCCGGAATCTATAAGTAAGGTAAAATTATCTGTATCATTGCCATCAATATTAGTAACAATTAAATATGGCTTTTTATTATGAAAAGTTAAATCAAAAACTTCACATTTTTTACATTCTTTTTCGACGTAGTTTCCTGGTGCATACAAAGATATTTTCCTTGTATTATAATTTGTTTTGACTACTAAATTTTTAAAAAAATCGTAACCTATAATTCCATGAATTGGTATTCCCATTCGTTTGGAAAGACTAAGTGATTTATCAAAAACAACAAAGATTGTATGGTTAATATCTGTAACCTTACCAATCTTTATTCTATTATGACTGCTTTTTAAAGCTGGAATACTACCTCCTTCTCCTAATCCTCTTAAACGAATAAGTTTTGAATCGTTAAGCGCTAAAGAATCAATCTCAGACAAACTAAACATTATGGTTGAGCTTACCCCGGTATCTAATAAAAAAGTAAGTTTTGTTCCGTTAACTTCAACAGGAATTACCACCAAATTATTAATTAATTTAAATGATATTTTATCTTTTTTTTTGTCTTCAGGAAAAAAAAACCCGCTTTGAGCAATTCCCTTAGTTGTTAAACATAAAAGAATACTTAACAGAATGATTTGGCGATTTATTTTAAAAGATGTTTTAATATTGTTAATATAAGTAATTTTATCAAAAGACTCTTTAATAGAACTAAAATTTAAGAATTATTTTGCAACTTTGCTTTTAAATACAAAACGATGCCATCAATATCTTCCAAAGGATTAAAAATGCCAGAATCACCAATTAGAAAATTGGTCCCATACGCTGAAAAAGCAGCTAAATCTGGCAAAGAAATATATTATTTGAATATTGGTCAGCCCGATATTAAGTCGCCAAAAGTTGCCTTGGATGCTGTAGCCAATCATCAACTTGAGACATTAGCTTATAGCCGTTCAGAGGGCTCAGAGGAATATCGTGAAAAAATTGCTGCATACTACAATCGAAATAATATACCAGTAACTGGCAACGATATTATTGTAACCACTGGAGGAAGTGAAGCATTATTATTTGCCATGGGAACCATTTGTGATCACGGTGATGAAATCATAATTCCTGAACCTTTTTATGCAAATTATAATGGATTTGCCACTGCATCTGGAGTAAATATTGTACCGGTAATTTCAAAAATTGAAGATAATTTTGCATTACCTCCTATTTCAGAATTTGAAAAATTAATTAGCCCAAAGACTAAAGCAATTATAATTTGTAACCCTGGTAACCCAACTGGTTATTTATATTCAAAAGAAGAAATAAAAAAACTGGCTTCTATCGTATTAAAACATAATTTATTTTTAGTCGCAGATGAAGTTTACCGTGAATTCACGTATGATGGAGAAGCTCATTATTCAATTTTACAAGAAGAAAGTCTTGTAAATAATGGAATTATTATAGACTCTGTATCTAAACGATATAGTATGTGTGGTGCTCGCATAGGATGTTTAGTTTCAAAAAATAAAGAAGTTATTTCAACTGTTTTAAAATTTGCTCAGGCAAGATTAAGCCCGCCCACTTTTGCACAAATTGCCAGTGAAGCAGCTCTAGAAACACCACAAAGTTATTTTGATGAGGTAATTTTAGAGTATAAAGATCGAAGAGATACATTGATTAATAAATTAAAAGAAATTCCTGGTGTAAAAGTTGGAGTTCCTAAGGGGGCATTTTATTGCATTGTAGAATTACCTGTTAAAAATAGCGACAATTTTTCACAATGGTTATTGGAAGAGTTTGATTATAATGGAAGAACAATAATGGTGGCACCTGCTGCAGGATTTTATTCTTCTAAAAATGCTGGATTAAATCAAATTAGAATTGCATATGTACTTAAAAAAGAAAGCTTAATAAATGCAGTGGAAATTTTAAAACAAGCCTTAAAAAAATACCGAGATTAATGCATATTGAAGAACATAAATCTTTAAAAACATACAACACTTTTGCAATTGATTGTAGGGCACGGTATTTTGTCTCTATTCAATCAATTAGTGACTTAAAAAAAGTATTAAAATCTAAAATTCATTCCGAAATATTTATTTTAGGAGGAGGTAGTAATCTGCTTTTAACTCAAGATATTGATGCTTTAGTTATTCACATAAATATTAAAGGAATTGAAATTATATCTGAAAATAAAAACACCGTATCTCTTAAAGTTATGGCGGGCGAAAACTGGCAAGAGTTTGTTGAATATTGTATCGACCATAATTATGGAGGTGTTGAGAATTTATCATTAATTCCAGGTAATGTTGGCACAGCACCTATTCAAAATATTGGAGCCTATGGAGTTGAATTGGAAGACATTTTTAATAGTTGTAATGCCATTTCTTTAAACAACCATACTGAAAAAAAATTCACTAGAGAAGCATGTAAATTTGGTTATCGAAGTTCTATATTTAAAAATGAAGAAAAAGGTGCGTTTATTATCACAAGTGTAATTTTTAATTTAACAAAGACCAATCATAATAAAAATATTGGGTATGGAGCTATTAAAGAGGAATTAAATAATCTTCAAATAGAAAATCCAACCTTAAAAGAAATATCTGAAGTAGTTATAAAAATTAGGAAGTCCAAATTACCAGATCCAAAAAAATTAGGAAATAGCGGAAGTTTTTTTAAAAATCCAATTATTAATGATCTTGAGTTTAAAAAATTTAACAAAAACTATCCAGAAGCTCCGTATTACAAAATATCAAATTCAGAATATAAAATTCCAGCTGGCTGGCTAATCGAACAATCCGGGTTTAAAGGAAAGCGAATTGGTAATGCTGGTGTGCATAAAAAACAAGCATTAGTATTAGTTAACTACGGAAATACAACTGGAAAAGAAATAGTTTCTCTCTCTAAAAAAATACAAGCCAAAGTGAAAGAAGAATTTGGAATCTTTATTAAACCTGAAGTTAATATTATCTAGTTGATAGTTAATACTAGTCATCTATCGCTAAACAAAGAAGATAATTTATCTTTTACAATTCTATAAAACATCATTAAAGAGAGCAAAAACTGCTAAATCAATATTAAAAAAGCAATAAAGATTGTATTTTTGTATTTCAATTATTTACTATGGGAATTTATGTAATAACTATTGTATTACTACTTCTTGCTTTTGCAGGAATCGCTATAAAGATATGGGCTCAAAAAGATGGTGAATTTGGTGGTACTTGCGCAAGTCAAAGTCCTTTTTTAAATAAAGAAGGTGAATCTTGTGGTTTTTGTGGAAAAACACCTGAACAATTTGAAAATTGTTCTGAAGAACCTCATAAATAGGCTTTTGTAACTATGGTGTTACTTTACCTGTTTGCACTTGTAGTAATTTTAATTGTTGCGATTTTTAGGAATAATTTTGATTATCTTTCAATTCACTACATTTATTTCAAATAGCTCATAAAAAACAGCTTAGTGGAAATATCAAAAAAAGACATTATAATTCAGATTCAAAAAGCAAAAGAAGGCTCACAAATTGCTTTTAATTTTTTGTTAGATCATTACTGGAATCATGTTTATGGTTTTCAATTAAAAAGAGTACAAAACGAATATGAAGCAGAAGATATAACAATTGAAAGTTTTTCCAAAGCATTTGATAAAATCCATACTTTTAAGGATGAGTTTGAGTTTAGCACTTGGTTAATTACTATTTCCAAAAATATTCAGATCGATAAAACAAGAAAAAAAAATGCTTCTATACTTGCTCAATTTTCTACCACCTCTGATGAACAAGTAAAAAGAATCCCAGACGACTCTCCAACACCTGAAGATAAGCTAATTACCAAACAAAATCTAGTAGAATTATTGCATTTTATCAAACAATTAAAGCCACATTATCAAGATGTTATCAATCTGCGCTATTTTCAAGAAATGAGTTATTTAGAAATTTCTAAAAAACTTAACGAACCTCTTAATAATGTAAAAGTAAGGTTACTAAGAGCGAGAAAATTATTAGCAGAAATCATTAAAGAAAATCATTCCAATTGATACCATAATATTTAACATAATCTAAATGTAATCTTCTTATCTTTGCTCTTAATTATGAGTATAGAAACTGCAGAAAAAAAACAATTTACACCGAAGCCAAAATGGCTTAGAGTAAAGCTTCCAACCGGTAAAAAATATACCGATTTAAGAGGACTCGTTGATAAATACAACCTAAATACTATTTGCACATCTGGTAGTTGCCCAAATATGGGCGAATGTTGGACTGAAGGCACTGCAACTTTTATGATTTTAGGGAATATCTGTACTCGTTCCTGTGGTTTTTGTGGTGTTAAAACTGGTAGACCAGAAACAATAGACTGGGATGAACCAGAAAAAGTAGCAAGATCTATAAAACTCATGAATATTAAACATGCGGTTATAACTTCAGTAGATCGAGATGACTTAAAGGATATGGGATCTATACTTTGGGCAGAGACTGTAAAGTCTATTAGGCGAATGAACCCAAACATAACATTGGAAACCTTAATTCCTGATTTTCAAGGAAACACTACCAACATCGATCGTATTATAGCGGTGCAACCAGAAGTTATTTCTCATAATATAGAAACGGTTAAACGTCTTTCCCGAGAAGTAAGAATTCAAGCAAAATACGAAAGAAGCTTAGAGGTTTTAAATTACCTAAAAAAACAAGGAGCAAAAAGAACTAAAAGTGGGATTATGCTTGGTCTTGGTGAAACTGAAGATGAAGTTATTCAAACAATAAAAGACTTAAGTAACGTAAATCTTGATATTATTACAATTGGACAATATTTACAACCGTCCAAAAAACATTTGTCTGTAAAAGAATTTATTACTCCTGAACAATTTAAAAAATACGAAACTATTGGATTAGAGTTAGGGTTTCGTCATGTAGAAAGTGGAGCTTTGGTACGTTCATCTTATAAAGCTCAAAAACACCTTACTTAATTTTATATTAATGGAGAAAACTATTCAAATAGGAATCAATGGTTTTGGAAGAATAGGAAGAACTCTTTTCAGGTTATTAATAAACCATCCAACAATAAAGGTCAAAGTCATTAATGATATTTCAGATGCACATACGCTATGCCATTTATTAAAATATGATAGCATTCATGGAGTTTTAAAAGAAGAAATAAAAGCTACAAACAATACTATTTCAATCGCTAATCAATCCATTCGTTTTTCTTCAGAAAAAAACATAAAAAAAATAGATTGGAGCAACTTAGATTTTGTTATTGAATGTTCTGGAAAACATAAAACTAGAAAGCAATTGCAACATCATATAAATAATGGCGCAAAAAAAGTTATTCTTTCCGTTCCACCTCAAGATGAATCTATAAAAATGGTTGTCGTTGGTGTAAATAATTCCATCATAAATTCTGAAGATATCATTATATCAAACGCTTCTTGTACAACCAATAATGCAGCTCCAATGCTTAAAATCATCAATGATTTATGTGGCATAGAACAAGCATATATTACTACAGTACATTCCTATACAACAGATCAAAGTTTACACGATCAACCTCATCGTGATTTAAGAAGAGCACGTGCGGCGAGTCAATCTATTGTTCCTACTACTACAGGCGCTGCAAAAGCTTTAACCAAAATTTTTCCGAAACTTAAAAATGTAATTGGAGGTTGTGGAATTAGAGTACCGGTTCCTAATGGATCCTTAACCGATATTACTATAAATGCAAAAAAAGAAGTTAGTATTACTGAAATAAATAATGCTTTTAAAAATGCCTCAGAAACACATTTTAAAAACATTCTTCAATATACCGAAGACCCAATAGTATCTGTAGACATAAAAGGAAATAATCATTCTTGTATTTTTGATGCTGGTATGACTTCGGCTATTGGCAAAATGATTAAAATTATAGGCTGGTATGATAATGAAGTAGGATACTCTTCGAGAATAATAGATTTAATTCATTCAGTACCTATGAAATAGGTATCTTTAACCTTTAAGAATGATTGTTTTTTTTAAAACCAAATAAAATTACTTTTTACACTTATTTGCTTCTTTATAATGCATCATTTTAATGCACAAGATCTAAAATAGTACACATTAACTCAAATTTACAAATATCAAATAACAGCTAACAATACTCTTTTAGCTCAATATTTTGGATTAAATACATATGTACACACAACCCTAAAATTAGTTAATTATTAGTGCTAAAATTTTCAATTTCGTTTATAATATATTCTTTAAAATACTTCTCTTGTTTATTTAAAATAGCTGTTTTTATAGGAAGATAATAAATAGCAAATTTATTTAATCTAGGCTCTAACCTCACAAAATCTTTTTCAGTAGTTAAAATAATCTCTTTTTCTTTAAAATTTTTAATTTCAGAATCAGAGAAATGATGATGGTCCGGAAATTTTTTATGTTCAAAATTAAACTGATTTTGTTTTAAAAATTCAACCAAAGGTTTTGAATTGGCTATTCCTGTAACTAAGGTAAAATTCTTATTCAAAAGATAATTTAAAGGTAATGTTTTAGATATACCACAAATGGAGTCATCATAAATAATTTTTGAAAAATAGATTTTTTGTGTAGGTTTTAAATTTAATAAATATTGAATTTCTTGAAGTTTAGCATGCGAATGCTTTTCAGGGCATTTAGTTACCATAACTAAATCTGCACGTTTAGCTCCTCTTTTAGATTCTCTTAAGTTTCCTGCTGGTAATACCATATCATGAACATACAAATCGTCAAAGGTGGTCAATAAAATATTTGTAGAAGCGCTAACTTTTCGGTGCTGAAAAGCATCATCTAATAAAATAACATCTGCTTTAATTCTTATTTTCTCAATTCCTTCTTGTCTATCTGCACATACTACAACCATTATTTCAGGGAATTTTCGTTTAAATTGCAATGGTTCATCCCCAACATCTTCAGCCGTACTATTAATTATAACTTCTCTAAATCCATTGGTCTTTCTTTTATATCCACGACTTAAAACTGCTACTTTATAATCTTCTTTTAGAAAACTAATCAGGTATTCAATCATTGGAGATTTTCCTGTTCCACCAGTAGAAAGATTGCCTACGCAAATTATAGGAATAGCATACGATTTACTTTTAAACCATCTTTTATCGTAACATAAATTACGGAAAGCTAAAATACTTCCGTATAATAAAGAAAAGGGCAAAAGGAGCTTCCGAAGTATATTCATATTACAAAAATACAACTTCCCATTAAAATGAGTTTCTCAAATTTTTATTTCAAAATAGGAATGCATTATATTTACCTTAAATTATATTTTACAAAACGAGCTTGTTAAAATTTTTCACATACAAGAAGATAACTAATAGCGAACAGTAGATTACCATAAAAAAACAATAAATATAGATACATGAAAATTAATGAAGTCATCTCCATACTTGAAGAATTATCACCATTATCTTACTCTGAAGGGTTTGACAATACAGGTTTACTTGTTGGAAACTATAATACTGAAGTTAAGGGAATACTAGTCACCTTAGACACTCTTGAGAGCATCGTTGATGAAGCCATCAAAAATAATTGCAATTTAATAGTAAGCTTCCATCCTATTATTTTTTCAGGATTAAAAAAGTTAACAGGTAAAAATTATGTTGAAAGAGTTGTTATTAAAGCAATTAAAAACAACATTGCTATTTTTTCAATGCATACTGCCTTAGATAATTCTTGGAATGGAGTAAATGCTATAATTTGTAAAAAATTAAAATTGACAAATCGAAACATATTGATTCCTAAAAGTGACACCATAAAAAAACTTACCACTTATGCCCCTTCAGATAGTGCAGATAAACTCCTTGAACAATTATTTAAAGCTGGAGCTGGTTCTATTGGAAATTACAGCAATTGTAGTTTTTCTACAGAAGGAAATGGAAGCTATATTGGAAATGAAAATTCAAATCCCGTTAAAGGTGTTAAAGGTGAATTACATTATGAAAAAGAAGTTCAGTTAAATATTACCATTCCAAAACATAAAGAAGCTTCCGTTTTAAAGGCACTTTTTAATTTTCATCCTTATGAAGAAGTTCCTTACGAAATTATAACTTTAGAAAATACAAATAAACATATTGGAATGGGAATGACAGGAGAATTAGAAAATCCAATGACAGAAATTGAATTTTTAAATTACCTTAAAAAAAATATGAATACCAATTGTGTTCGTCACTCTAAATTAATGAATAAATCCATCCATAAAGTTGCGGTTTTAGGGGGTAGCGGAAGCTATGCAATCGAAGCTGCAAAACGTTCAGGAGCAGATGCTTTTGTTACAGCAGATTGCAAATATCATGATTTTTTTACAGCAGAAAACAATATTCTTTTGGCAGATATTGGTCATTATGAGAGTGAGCAATACACAAAAGAGCTATTAGTTGCTTTCCTTAACAAAAAAATTACTACTTTTGCAATCGTTTTATCGCAAAAAAATACCAATCCAATTACCTATATTTAAAACATGGCAAAGAAAACCGAAATCACTGTAGAAGAGAAGTTAAGAGCTTTATTTGATTTACAACTTATCGATTCTAGAATTGATAAAATTCGCGACATTCGCGGTGAACTTCCATTAGAAGTTGAAGATCTTGAAGATGAATTAGCAGGAATGAATACTCGACTTGAAAAATTAAATGATGGGGTTGAGCTTGTAATAAATAATGTTTCAGATAAAAAAAATCAGATTGAAGAATCTAAAGACCTTATCAAGAAATACACAAAACAACAAGATAACGTTCGTAATAATCGTGAATACGATTCTTTAAGTAAAGAAGTTGAATTTCAAACTTTAGAAATTGAATTAAACGAAAAGCATATTAGAGAATTTAAAGCACAGATAGAACAAAAGAAATTAGTAGTTGAGGAGACTAATGAGCGTCTTAAAAAACGTCAAGATCATTTAACTCACAAACAAGGGGAGTTAGATGAAATTTTAGCTGAAACTGAAAAAGAAGAAAAAGCATTAATTAAAAAATCTGTTGATTTTGAGAAAAAAATCGAAGAGCGTTTAATTAAAGCTTACAAGAGAATTCGTGGCAATGTTAAAAATGGTTTGGCAATTGTTGCTATCGATCGTGGAGCATCTGGAGGATCATTCTTTACCATTCCACCACAAATACAAATGGAAATTGCAGGTCGTAAAAAAATTATTACAGACGAGCATAGTGGAAGAATATTAGTAGATATTGACTTGGCTAACGAAGAAGAGGCAAAAATGACAAAAATGTTTAGCAAGCTTTAATCTATTCTAAATATAATTTTAAAAAGCCTTCAAGAAATTGAAGGCTTTTTTTATTGTAAAAAGAAAGGTATTTTTGATTATTACAACCTACAAAAAAACTCTCATGAAAAAATCACTTACAATTTCTGTCTTAATTTTATTAGTTATTTTACCAGCATCCTGTCAAAATTCTAATAAAAACAACGCTCATTCTAAAAATCAAAAAACAGCAGAACCTGTTCAAGTAGAGCGTAAAGATGGTTTTAAAAGCGCCTATTTTGCAAGTGGTTGTTTTTGGTGTGTGGAAGCTATTTATGAAAGTGTAAAAGGAGTAGAAGAATCTATTTCTGGATATAGCGGAGGCCATACTGAAAATCCAACATATAAGAAAAGTAACACAGGTAAAACGGGTCATGCAGAAGCTGTAGAAATTATTTATAACGCTGAAATTATCAGTTTTAAACAATTGGTCACTATTTATTTTGGGTCACAAAACATTTCTCAATTAAATGGTCAAGGAAATGACAGAGGTTCTCAATATCGTTCTATTATTTTTTATCAAAATGAGGAAGAAAAGAAAATTATTAATGATCAAATAGAAGCTTTATATCAAGAAGACAAAAACAGAATTGTTGCTGCTGAAGTGATGCCTTTTCAGAAATTTTGGAAAGGTGAAGAATACCATCAAAATTATGAAAGATTACATCCAGATAATTCATATATTAAAAACGTATCTATCCCTAGATTAAAAAGGTTTCAAAAAAAGTTTCCAGAATTACTTAAAGAAAATTCAAAGCATTAATTAAATTTTTGTTGCTTTTAATTCAAATAATAAAGGATATAATTTATTTGAAAGCTCATACATTCCTTCATTATTTGTTTCTAATTCCGGAAATATATTATATGGTGAGGCGTCATATTCATTTAAACATTCAATAGTTAATCCAGCATCTATTAGCGAAGTGATAATTTCTCCTAAACTGTGATTCCATGTATATTCTTTACTTATCATATTTGATTTTTCATCTGTATAAGTCCCTTCATATTCTTCATATATTGCTTCTTTTTGATGGTAACCATACGCTAATTTTGGAGGATTAGTAGTATAATCAAACATCCAAACTATAGGATGAAATTCTACTATATAAAAAACACCTCCTACTTTTAACCTTTCATATATTATTTGAGCCCAAGGCTTTAAGTTAGGTAACCAAGCAATAGTACCATAACTTGTAAATACAATATCAAATTGACTTTTTATATATTTTGAAACATCTAAAACATTACAACAAACAAACTTGGAGTTTAAACCCAACTCCTCGTTTAGCTGTTTTGCTAACCTTATACCTTCATCCGATAGATCAATCCCAGTACAATCTGCTCCCATCCTAGCCCAGCTCAAAGTATCTTGGCCAAAATGACATTGTAAATGAAGTAACGACTTATTTGAAACATCTCCTAAAGCAGTTAGCTCGTATTTATTAAGAGAAGATTTGCCATTTTTAAATTCATCTACGTTATAAAAATCGCTTTTTGCATGAATAGCTACCTTTTTATTCCAAGTTTCGCGATTTATATTAAATGATTTTTTAATATTCATTACTATTGTTTTCTATTAAACTGAGATTTTATTTCCTCCAAATAAACAAATAATAATTCTTATTTTTGTTTAAATTCAAAATTACCAATTAAATGTACGAAAACAATTTAGCTTTTGTTATCCAAAAAGATCAAGAAGATCCATTAAAAAACTACCGAAAAGAGTTTTTAATTCCAACAAATGATGAGGGTATAGAATTGGTGTATCTTTGTGGAAACTCCTTAGGATTACAACCAAAAAAAACATCGAATTATTTACAACAAGAACTTAATGATTGGGCTAAATTTGGAGTTGAAGGACATACAGATGCTAAAAACCCATGGTTGCCTTATCATGAATTTTTAACTAATTCTATGGCAAAAATAGTGGGTGCCAAGCCAAGTGAAATCGTAATCATGAATAGCCTTACTACCAACCTTCATTTAATGATGGTTTCTTTTTATCAACCAACAAAAAACAAGTACAAAATAGTTATTGAAAGTGATGCTTTTCCATCCGATAAATATGCGATGGAAAGCCAGTTAAAATTTCATGGCTATGATTCAAATGATGGATTAATTTTATGGAAACCCCGTGAGGGCGAAAATTTATGTCGATTTGAGGATTTAGAAAAAATAATGGAAGACCAAGGTGATGAAATTGCATTATTAATGATTGGAAGTACTAACTATTATTCCGGTCAATTATATCCATTAAAAAAAATCACTGATTTAGGACATAAACACAATAGCTTAGTAGGTTTTGATTTAGCTCACGGTGTTGGAAACATCCAACCTAATTTACATGAAACTGGAGCAGATTTTGCAGTGTGGTGTACTTATAAATATTTAAATAGTGGTCCAGGGAGTTTAGGTGGTTGTTTTGTTCATGAACGTCATGCTAACAATACCGATTTAAATCGATTCGCAGGATGGTGGGGACACAATAAACAAACTCGTTTTAATATGCGCCATGAATTTGATGCGATACCTGGTGCTGAAGGATGGCAATTAAGCAATCCTGCCATACTATCAATGGCTGCAATTAGAGCTTCTTTAGATTTATTTGAAACTGCAGGTTTTAAGAATATCATCAAAAAATCTAAATCACTTACTAGTTTTTTAGAGTTTTTAATTAACGAATTAAATGACGACAGAATAAATATCATCACTCCTGAAAATCCAGAAGAAAGAGGCTGTCAATTATCAATTCAGGTGAAGAGTGCCAATAAAAATTTACATACGCAACTAACAAAGAATGGTGTGATAAGTGATTGGAGAGAACCCGATGTTATAAGAGTAGCGCCTGCACCACTTTATAATAGCTATCAAGATGTATTTGAATTTGTTCAACGATTAAAAAAAGTTTTAAATTAATAAAACTAGTAAATTAAATTTTTACACCCAAAGAAACCGAAGATTTACTAAAACCAATAATAAAATAAAAAAATAAGTAGATGATTAATAACGAGCAGCAATTGACCTTTAAAAAAACAATAAATATAGATCCATGAAAACTAAAAAAGAACAAGTTTTAATTATTGGAGCCGGATTATGTGGCAGTCTACTCGCATTACGTTTAGGCCAAAGAGGCTATGATGTAACCTTAGTAGAAAAACGCCCAGATTTAAGAATGGTAGGTCAAGATGCGGGACGCTCTATAAATTTATCTCTTTCTGATCGTGGAGTGAAAGCAATGAAAATGGTAGGCCTGCAAGATGAAATAGAAAAACTATGCATACCAATGATCGGTAGGATGATTCATGATATTAGCGGTCATAAATTTATGAGTCTTTATAGTGGCAAAGAAGATAAATATATCAATTCTATATCGCGTCCTGGATTAAATATGTTATTACTTGATACTGCAGAAAAATTACCAAATGTAAAATTGCATTTTAATAAAAGCTGTGAGTCTATAAATTTTAAAAACACGATGGCTGTTTTTGAAGATTATGATACTAAAGAAAAAATAACCTACAATGCTGATCTTATTTTTGGCACTGATGGAGCAGGTTCTGTAGTTAGAAACAATATGTTTGTGAATAAAGATCTTAGATTAAGTTTTTCGATTGATTGGTTGAGTCATAGTTATAAAGAGTTAACAATACCAGCAACAAAAAACGGCGACTTCAGATCAGAACAAAATGCGCTACATATTTGGCCTAGAGGGGAAAATATGCTGATATCATTACCCAATCTTGACGGTAGTTTTACGGTTACCCTATTTTTAGCTCATGAAACTGGAAAAGATAATTTTGAAAATTTAAATACTCCAGAAAAAGTTTCTAACTATTTTGAAAGAGAATATCCCGATGCAAAAGCATTAATGCCTAATTTAACAGAGGAATTTTTTGAAAACCCAACAGGTCGATTAGGTACTGTAAAATGTCATCCCTGGAATACTTATGGAAAAACACTACTTATTGGAGATTCTGCTCACGCAATTGTACCTTTTTATGGTCAAGGAATGAATGCTTCTTTTGAAGATGTTGTTGTTTTAGATAAATTTATTGAAAAGTATGAAGGAGATTGGGGAAAAACTTTTTCTGAATTTCAAAAAGAAAGAAAAGTAGATGCCGATGCCATTGCAGATCTTGCTATTGATAATTTTTATGAAATGAAAGAGCATACCGCAAACCCTTTATTTCAGAAAAAAAGAAAATTAGAAGTAGCTTTTGAAGATCATTATCCAGGTAAATACAATTCGAAATATTCCTTAGTAACTTTTAATGCAGACATTCCTTATTCTGAGGCTATGAAAAGAGGCAGAGCACAAGATAAAGCAATTTTAAAGTTATTAGATGGTGGCAAATTAACGGATTCTGTGAGTTTAGAAGAAAAACTTAGTTTGGTATTAAATGAGACAAAAAATATTTTACACGATGATGATACAGCAAAAAAAATATAATCCATGAAAAATAAAGAATTAGAAGAAAAAGTTACTCCAAGAGGAGCTTATCCACATGTTAAAAGAGCAGGTGATTTTATATGGGTATCAGGAACTAGTTCACGTAGACCCGACAACACCATAGCAGGTGTTGATATCATTGATGAAATGGGAACTAAACATTTAAATATTGAAGTCCAAACATGCGAAGTACTTAACAATATTAATAATAATCTAAAAAAAGTTGGAGCTTCATTAAAAGACATCGTAGATGTGTCTACTTTTTTGGTAAACATGAATGATTTTGCAGGCTATAATAAAGCCTATGCAAAATTTTTTGATAAAGAAACGGGACCAACAAGAACAACTGTAGCTGTTCATCAATTACCACATCCAGATTTAGTGATAGAAATTAAAGTGATGGCATATAAGCCTTTATAATATTTATGGAATGAAAAAAATACTAAACTATATTGACGGATCATATTGTGAACCATACACACAAGATTGGTTAGATAATTACAATCCTTCAAAAGGAGCGGTATATTCAAAAATCGCATCTTCTTCCTCAATAGATGTAGATAAGGCATATCAAGCTGCAAAAAAAGCGTTCCCGTCATGGTCCAACACAACTATCGATGCGCGCAGTGCTATCCTTTTAAAGATAGCGAATCTAATTGAAGATAATTTAGATATGCTTGCAGAAGCAGAATCATTGGACAATGGAAAACCATTGAGCTTAGCAAAAACTGTTGATATACCAAGAGCATCTAGTAATTTTAGATTTTTCGCACATGCCATTACACAATTTGCTAGTGAAGCACATGAAAGTGTTGGACTAGAAACCATGAACTTTACTTTAAGACAAGCTATTGGAGTTGTAGGATGCATATCCCCTTGGAATTTACCATTGTACTTATTTACTTGGAAAATTGCTCCGGCTATAGCCGCAGGGAATACTGTTGTTGCAAAACCAAGTGAAGTTACTCCTATGACGGCATTTTTATTAGGAAAAATATGTACTCAAGCTGGATTACCAAATGGAGTTTTAAATATCATTAATGGAACTGGCCCTTCTGTAGGTCAAGCAATTGTTGAACATCCCAACATTAAAGCAATTTCATTTACAGGTGGAACTAAAACTGGTGCATCAATTGCGAGAACTGCAGCACCTATGTTTAAAAAATTATCCTTAGAATTAGGTGGCAAAAATCCAAACATCATTTTTGCAGATTGTAATTATGAGAAAATGCTTTCAATTACTGTCAAATCATCTTTTGCAAATCAGGGACAAATCTGTTTATGTGGAAGTAGAATTTTTGTAGAAAAATCAATCTATTCAAAATTTAAAAATGATTTCGTTTCCAGAGTGAAAGAATTAAAAGTAGGTGACCCGTTTGCTTCTTCTACTCAAATTGGTGCTTTAGTATCAAAACCGCATCTTGATAAAGTAATGTCTTATATTGATTTAGCTAAAGAAGAAGGTGGAGAAGTTTTATATGGCGGTAATAAAGTGATAGTTAACGGATCTGAAAATGGATATTATCTTGAACCTACTATTATAGAGGTTACAAATAATAATTGTCGTGTAAATCAAGAAGAAATTTTTGGTCCCGTAGTAACTATGATGTCTTTTGATACTGAAGAAGATGTTTTAGAAATGGCAAATAATGTCAAGTATGGGCTTTCGGCTACTTTGTGGACTAGTAATTTAGATAGAACTATGAGAATGTCAAAACAAATAGAATCTGGAATTGTTTGGGTAAACACTTGGCTTAATAGAGATTTAAGAACTCCTTTTGGTGGAGTTAAAAATAGTGGTGTAGGTCGCGAAGGAGGCTTTGAAGCTTTAAAATTCTTTACAGAATCTAAAAATATTTGCATTAAATATGATAATTAATTATTGAAATAAATATATGAATCTTAATTTAAAAAACAAAAATGCATTAATCTGTGGAAGCACAGCTGGTATTGGAAAAGCTACTGCAATGGAATTAGCTAATCTTGGTGCAAACATAACGTTGATTGCTCGTAATGAGGAAAAGCTTAAGAAAGTAATCTCTGAATTACCAAATAATCAAGGTCAAAACCACAATTATATGGTAGCTGATTTTAATGATCCAAATTCATTAAAAGAAACGTTATCAAATAATATGTCTAGCAATTATCATATTCTTTTAAATAACACAGGTGGACCAAAAGGAGGACCCATACTTAGTGCCGATCTTTCAGAATTTACGGATACTTTTTCGCAACATTTACTTTGCAACCATTTATTAGTTCAAGCTGTTGTTTCTGGAATGAAAGAAAATGGCTATGGAAGAATTATTAATATAATCTCTACTTCAGTAAAGCAGCCCATTGAAGGATTAGGAGTTAGTAATACCATACGTGGAGCTGTTGCAAATTGGAGTAAAACTTTAGCTTCTGAACTCGGACCATTTGGAATTACAGTTAACAATGTGTTGCCAGGAGCTACAGCTACAGAACGTTTGGATCAAATTATGGTAAACGTCGGTAAAAAGATTGGAAAATCTCCTGAAGAAGCGAGTAGGGTCATGAGAAGTACTATTCCAGCTACTAGATTTGCCCAACCTGAAGAAATAGCATATGCAGTCGTATTTTTAGCTAGTGAAGCAGCAGGGTATATCAATGGTATTAATTTACCAGTTGATGGCGGCAGAACTAAATGCTTATAGAAAAATCATATAACAAACATTAAAAAATACCGGATCAAGTCCGGCAATTTATGGAACGAAAATTAAGAATCAACGGACACTCACACCTTCTTCCTTATCCAGAAGAAATTCCTCAGTTTATGAAAGATAATGGTATTTTTTGGGTTGATAAAGATCGTAATTTTATGCTTCAAAAAAATTGGAAACGACCTGTAACAGACTCTAGTTTCTTTTTAAATGAAAAGCTAGAATGGATGGAAAAATTTAAAATTGATCACGCAGTCGTTTTAAATCTATCTCAACTTTATGGAAATGGATTGCGACTAGAAGAAATGAAGCAAGCACTTCGATTTCAAAATGATTTTAATGCTAAAGTTCAACAAGATCATCCTTCAAAATTTACCTGCGGTTTTGTAGTACACCCTGGCTATGGAAGAGGTGCCTTGTGGGAAATAGAAAGATGTGTGGAGGAATTAGGTTTAAATTTACTTTGTCTACCAACCCATTATATGGACACCATAGGTACTTGGCGGTGTATTTTTGATAAAGAAAATGAACCTATTTTTGAATTGGCCAACAAATACAATCTTGCTTTAGAAATTCATCCTTATGATGGTGAAAAATTTATAAAATTAGAAAATACTGCTTGGCGTTTTCATTTGATATGGATGTTAGCTCAATGTGCTGATGCTTATCATTTTTTTACATTAAATGGATATGCTGATAAATTTCCAAATATGAGAACTTGTTTTGCTCATGGAGGTCAATTGGCTCAAATGAATTTAGGAAGACGTATTCAAGGATTTGATGGAAGACCTGATTTATTTGAGGGTAAAGTACATCCAAGGAAATCTGTTGCTCATAAAAATATATTTTTCGATACATTAGTCCACGATACAGGTTCTTTACAATTAATGGTAAAAAACCAAACTTCAAGGCAAATAATTATGGGCTTAGATGATCCTTATCCTTTGGGTGAAATGGAAAGTAAAAATCAATCCTCATATCCAGGAAAAATTTTAGATTTGGCACAAGAACAAAAAATATTAACCACAGAAGAATGTGATGCTATATGGGATCATAATGTACTGCAATGGTTATTTGGTGATAATAAAAAAAAGAAACAAGATTTAATCAATAAAATACTGAGTTAATTTGATGCATTTTATATCAGAAAAACTAGATAATTATGTGATTTCTCATTCTCAAGAAGAACCAGAATTATTACAAGAATTAAGTCGCGAAACTTGGCGAAAAGTTTTAGCACCTAGAATGTTAAGTGGTCATTTTCAAGGAAGGGTTTTAAGTATGATTTCCAAATTGATCAATCCGAAAAACATATTAGAAATAGGGACTTATACGGGATATTCTGCTTTGTGTTTAGCAGAGGGAATGCAATCAAAAGGAAAATTACACACCATTGACACCAATGAAGAATTGTATGATTTACAAAGAAAATATTTTAACAAGTCCAATTATGGCGATCAAATAATTCAACATGTTGGTAATGCTTTAGCTATAATACCCCATTTAGAAGAAGCTTTTGATCTAATTTTTATAGATGCTGACAAACAAAATTATCCCAATTATTTAGATATCTTACTACCAAAACTTAAAACTGGATCCGTTATATTAAGTGACAATGTATTATGGACAGGAAAAGTAATAGAACCATTAATTAAAGGAGATAAAGATACCGAAGCACTTTTAAAATATAATAAAATGGTAAATAAACACCCTCAACTAGAAACAGTGTTATTACCTATTCGTGACGGCTTAACGATAACAAGAGTAAAATAATTAAAACTTTCTCTTTATAGATCCAGTAATATCATCTATTGTATCCTTCACGTTTTTTATTTCAGGGGATATATCTTTGGTGAAATTATGCTTAAAATCATCTTTTAATTTTTCAGGAGATTCTAAATCAATTCCCTCTTTTTTTGCACTTTTATTAATTTCACTTTTAATATCGTTAGTTGCATCTTTGATTTGGCGCATACCTTTTCCCAAACCTCTAGCAATTTCTGGAACTTTATCTGCACCAAAAACCATTAACACAATAAAAACGATAAAAAATATCTCTGCTCCACTAATAAATAAAGGAAATGTAATCATATCACAAATATAAGTGTTTTGAAACTAAGCAAAGCAATCAAAAAAGGTTCAGCTATTGTATTATTATAAAAGTTCTATATTTGTAAGTGACCTAAATTTAAAAATTAATGAAATTTTTGAAATTAAATAAAAAAAGAAAACTAATAATAGTCTATATAATTGCAACAAAGTTATTATTTGTTGCAATACAATTTCTCCCTGTAAATAAACCTAAAATAATAGTTACTAATCCTAATGATTTAATTGCATCTACTAACATACCTAAAAATGTAGCTTTACAAATAAAAACCTCTTGTTATGACTGTCACTCTAATGAAACAAAATTACCTTGGTATTCATCTATTGCTCCAACAAATTGGTTTATTTATAGACATATCAATAAAGGTAGAGAAGAATTGAATTTTTCTAATTGGAATGCCCTAAGTAAAGAAGAAAAAGAAGAAAAATTAGATGATATTTCAACTGTTGTATCTGGTGATGAGATGCCTTTAAAAAAATATAGTATTGTACATCCTAAATCAAAGTTATCTAAAAAAGAAAAAGAAGATATAATCAATTGGACTTATAAATTATTAGGTTCTCTCTATAAATAATAAATCAAATATAAGAGATAAAATTTTTTCAATTAAAAGCCACTAATAAAGTTTTAATTAGTGGCTTTTTTTAATATCAATTTAACTCAACTAAATTTAATGCTATCCTTTTATTTTATTTTCTTTAAAAGAATCAAATGCACCTAATTTTTTACGTTTAGGCCAGGTATTATTTGAAGTATCTACATCTGCTGTTTCTTCATCTGGATCTACTACAATTTTAGTAATCTCTTTATCGGAAGCAATTACTTTCCCTACAGACTGATCACTTGTTTTCCATATTTGTACAGGGTAGGTAACTCTTTCAGTAGTTCCATCACTATAGGTGTATTCAGCAATGATTGGCATCGGTAATCTTCCTGGTTTCTCAAAAGTTACTTCATAGAAAAATTTGGGCTTTTTTAGTTTTGCTATTTCTTCGGGGCTTAAATTATCCATGATGTATTCTTGCAATGAAGAAACATCGTCTAAACTAGAACTACGCATGCTCTCTTCAAAATTATCACTACCTTCTTCTACTAAATATACCAATGGAGGAAGATCACTTTCTTTCATTCCCCTAGCGGTCATCATTTCTTCAACTTCTTTAGTCATTTTTGAAGTAACAAAGTATTTCTTGACCTCTCCTACTCCAATATCCACCACATTAGTGGTATAAAACCATCCTCTCCAAAACCAATCTAAATCCATTGCCGAAGCGTCTTCCATGGTACGGAAAAAATCTTCAGGTGATGGATGTTTAAACATCCATCTTTGAGCATATGTTTTAAATGAATAATCAAATAATTCTCTGCCCATTACGGTTTCTCTTAATATATTTAATCCCGTTCCGGGTTTAGAATAACCATTCGCGCCAAAATTATAAGTATTTAATCCTTTTGTCATAATTGGAGCAATCGAATTTTGATCTCCGGACATATAACTTACAATATTTTTTGCAGGCCCTCTTCTTGATGGATATTTTTTATTAGGAGCTATTGCATCAGGGTATTTTTCGCCAAAATCTTGTTCTGCTATATATTGCACAAAAGTATTAATTCCTTCATCCATCCATGTCCACTGACGCTCATCACTATTTATAATCATTGGAAAATAATTATGTCCTACTTCATGAATTATAACTCCAAACATACCATATTTTACACGTTCGCTATAGGTTCCGTCTTTTTCTGGACGGCCATAATTCCAACATATCATTGGATATTCCATTCCTTGATTTTTAGCGTGTACTGAAATTGCTTTAGGATAGGGGTAATCAAATGTCATTCTTGAATATGTTTCTAAAGTACTAGCAACTAATTTAGTTGACCAATCTTCCCATAAAGGATTTCCCTCTTTAGGATACATTGAAACTGCCATCACTTCTCTTTCTCCAACTTTAACTGCCATCATATCCCATATAAATCTTCTTGAACTTGCAAATGCATAGTCCCGAACATTTTTTGCTTTGAATTTCCAAGTTTTTTTATTCGCATCAAAACTTGTTGAAGCTTCATCTGCTTCATCTTGAGTTACAATTATTACTGGCTCATCATACGACTTTTTAGCCTTATCATAACGGGTCATCATTTCTTTACTAAAAACTTCTTTTCTGTTTTGAAGTACTCCAGTTCCATCTAAAATATGATCTGCAGGTACTGTGATATTTACTTCATAATCTCCAAATACTAAAGCAAATTCATCTCTTCCCCAAAACTGACTATTTTGCCAACCTTCAACATCACTATATACTGCCATTCTTGGAAAAAACTGAGCAATTACATACGCACGATTTCCATCTTCAAATTCTTCATAACCACTACGACCACGACCGTTTACATGATTATTAATGTTATACCACCAACGAATAGAGAAAACAAATTTATCTCCGTTATTCATACTTTTTGGTAATTCAATCCGCATCATAGTGCGATTTATTATATAGTCTAAATCATTTCCATTGTTATCCTTAATAGATTGTATGTTAAATCCACCATCAAATCCTTCTCCCATGTATTGATTTACAAAGTTTCCAGCCATATCTGCTGGAGCTGCACCACTAGATACAATTAAAGGGCTTTTAGAGTCCTTAGCACGCATATTTTGATCTAACTGAACCCAAATATAGTCCAAAACATCTGGAGAGTTATTGGTATAAGTAATCGTTTCATAACCCGTAAGTTTTTTGTTTTTATCATCAAGTTCTATATCCATAACATAATCTGCTTGTTGCTGATAATAAGCTGGCCCTGGGGCTCCACTTGCAGACCTGTATTGGTTAGGAGTTGAAAACTCTTCATATAATTGTTTAAAAGGGTTGTTATTGTAGTGTCCTGGGACACGTTCTTCCTTTTGATCTTCTTCTTGTGAATAACTAAATCCAGTTGCTAGCAATAAAACAAATAAAGTTAAAGTTTTAAATGATTGCATATTTAAATAATTATTTTTTTTATGAAGGCATAAATATAGTTTTCTTAGAGATATTTTGAGGCTTGTTTAATTAAATTTTAACAGTCCATAGGGATGGTTTTTATCTAAAATCATGTTTCTGTTAGCATCTGGTGTGATCATATGAATAATATTTTGTTGTTCTGGAAACATATCAAAAAGAATTTTATTTTTAATTTCAATAGAGGTAAGTTCTGAAATATTTTTAATTTCAAAATACATATTTACGATATCAATATCGTATTCTTTTCCTATATAAATAAGTTCAACAGGCTTATTATTTACATTAATTTTAAGTTTTTGATTAACGTATTTTTTTAAATAATTAATATCAGTTTTTGTTTCTTTTTTTGGATTTAAAACTATTAAATGACTGTACCTTTCTTGAAGCACTTTTTCTAGATCTTCAACAAATATTTTTGAAATAATTTGAATTGTTTGCATTTCTGGCACATATTCTACATTCGTTGTACTCACATAAAACTTATGAGATATAGAGCTTATTAATATTGGAAATAAAATCAGTACAAGAGTAGTTTTAAAAAATTTCATATTCATAAGACTGTTTATATAAAAAATAGTTACACTATTATTTTTTTATTATTTTTATTCTTGGAACATATATCTTAGATTTTTCATTAAATATTTGTAGAACTCCTGCAAAATTTTGTCTATTGTAATCTGAATTCAATGTGGTGGTTTCGATACAAAATAACAGAAAATCATATAATTTATTATTTGGAATACGGTAAGCATCCTCAAAAAACTTAAACCCATAATAATCTATAATTTCTACAACTGTTAAATTTTCCTTAGTCCACTTTCGTTGAATTTTTAATTTTTTATAGTAACCCCCAATATGTTTGTATAATGCCTCTATATTAACACTTAAAGGAAATGCCGCAGCTGCTAGAGGTACTATTTTTTCTTCGGGTTCTCCTTTAAAACCAGGTATTCCTACATCATCAAAATTAAACGTTTCTTCTACTTTTATATTTTTTAAATCTGTAGAAAGATCCCCTGTTAGTGTATTTCCGATAAACACCTCATCTAATTCATTAACTAGTTCGTTTAAGTTAATATTGATTATTTTTTTATGGTAAATATCTTCTGTAATTATCAATTCTTTAATCTGATATTTTACAGAAGAAAATATAATGGTATCTAGAACTTGTATTCTAATAACGAATTCTCCAAATTCATTAGTAACGGTATTATATCTAGATGTTTTATTTAATATATGGATTCCTTCAACATCAAAATCATTTATGACCTTACCGTGTAAATTTATTTGTTGACTAATTGCTATATTAAATACCAAAAGGAATAATAAAGAAAGTAGTTGTTTGCTCATTATTCAAAGTTAAAAAATCATTTCTTATAAAACTCTTAAAGATTATGCAATCGTTTGTTAAATTTACGTTTTAATTCTTATTTATGAAAAATTTAATTGTGGCAAGTACATCAACTATTCATGGAGGAACTTATTTATCTTATTTGTTCCCTGAAATAGCTCAACTCTTTTCTGAAACAGAAGAGGTTCTATTTATACCTTATGCAAGACCCAGTGGAATTTCACATAACAAATACACAGAAATTGCTCAAGAGGCCTTTTCAAAAATTGGAAAAAAAGTTATTGGTATCCATTCCTTAGAAAATCCTGTGGAGGCAGTTAATAACGCAAAAGGTATTTTTATTGGTGGGGGAAATACTTTTGTATTGGTTTCAGAACTATATAGAAAAAACACGCTAGAGGTATTAAGAAAAGTTATATTTGACGGACTTCCTTATCTTGGAACAAGTGCTGGTAGTAATATTTGTGGAATAACAATGAATACGACCAACGATATGCCGATAATATATCCACCATCATTTAAAACGCTAGGTATTATTCCTTTTAATATAAATCCGCATTATCTTGATCCAGATCCTTCCAGTAAACATATGGGTGAAACTAGAGAAACAAGAATTAATGAATTTCATACACAAAGTACCATTCCAGTAATTGGTATAAGAGAAGGTAGTTGGTTACAAGTGAAAAATGACACTATTCTTTTAAAAGGAACTCATTCTGCTCGAATTTTTGAACAAAACAAAAAACCTTATGAAATTGAAACAGAAACTATTTTAAAATTTTACTAATTTATTTAATAACAATCATTTTTAAAGTGCTAGAGTTTAAAACAATATGAATAGAAACCACTTTTTGAAAACTACTTTTTTAAGTGGATTAGCGCTTACATATATCCCCTTAAGTTCGTTCCATTTAATTCAGGAAAAGTATAGTAAAAATCAATTAATAGGAAAAGGAAACTCAGCTATAATAGGTGACACTTATACTTCAAAAATGCATAAAGAAGCTAAGGTTGCTTTTGAAAAAATGAAAGTTGCTGCCTTAAAAGATGAAATTAATATTGAAGTTGTTTCTGCTTATCGAAGCTTTCAAAAACAAAAAAGTATTTTCGAAAATAAATATAAAAGATTTACTCAGGAAGGACTTACACCTATTGAATCTGTTGAAAAAATTATTGAATATTCCACAATTCCTGGAACTTCCAGACATCATTGGGGTACTGATATTGATATTATTGATGCCAATTATCCAAAACCAAAAAGTGTTTTGAAAGAAGGAAACTTTTATGGCAATGGTCCTTATTGTAATCTAAAAGTATGGATGGATCGGCACTCCGAATTTTATGGTTTTTATGAAGTATACACCAAAAATCCAAAACGAAAAGGTTTTAAATATGAGCCTTGGCATTTTAGTTATGCACCATTATCAATACCAATGCTAAAAGAGTATAAAAAATTAGACATAAAAAGTATTCTTAAAGAAGAAGAAATATTGGGGCATGAATGTTTTACAGAAGAATTTATAGTTAAATATAAAACTGAAAACATTTTAGATATCAACCCACAATTATTTTAAGTATTGTTCTCATATAAAGAAGAATCAAAAAAGATGCACAGGTTACAAATATAGAATAGAAGAAATAAAGGAATCCAATATTAAATATCAAAGCCAAGAAAATAAATTTCTATTTTATAAACGATATCTCCACATTTTTTGTTTCTATCTTTGTTTTTTAATTAAGTTATGAATAAAAAAGTACTTTTACTTATACTAGATGGTTGGGGTATTACTAAAGACCATAAAACTTCTGCTATAGCTCAAGCAAAAACGCCCTATATAGATTCACTTTATAAAAAATATTCCCATGCCCAAATTCGAACTGATGGCTTAAATGTTGGCCTGCCTGAAGGTCAAATGGGAAATAGTGAAGTTGGACATATGAATTTAGGTGCAGGTCGAATTGTATATCAAGATTTGGTGAAAGTTAATTTAGCCATTAAAAATAATACACTCCAAAAAGAACCAATATTACAACAAGCATTTAATTATGCTAAAAAATATGATAAAAAAGTTCATTTTCTAGGCTTATTATCTAATGGGGGGGTTCATTCACATATAGAACATTTAAAAGGTTTAGTAAGTGCCGCAAACGAAGAAGGACTTGATAAAGTATTTATTCATGCATTTACAGATGGACGTGATGTTGATCCGTATTCTGGTGCTGGATTTGTAAATGAATTACAGGATCACCTGGATAAAACCACTGGTAAAATTGCTTCTGTAATTGGAAGATATTACGCAATGGACCGAGATAAACGCTGGGAAAGAGTTAAAATAGCTTATGATTTATTACTTTCTGGTATTGGAGAAAAATCTACTAATGCAGCTGAAAGCATTCAAAAAAACTATAATCGAGGAATTACAGATGAATTTATCAATCCAATTATTATAACTGAAAAAAATCAACCCATAGGTATTATTGAAAAGGATGATGTTGTAATTTTCTTTAATTTCAGAACGGATAGAGGAAGGGAATTAACAGAAGTGTTAACACAAAAACCTTTTAAGGATTTTGATTTGGACCCTATCCCGCTTTACTTTGTAACACTTACCAATTACGATCATACCTTTAGTAACATCAAGGTGATTTATAACAAAGATGATCTAAAGGATACACTTGGTGAAGTATTGGAAAAAAACAATAAAAAACAAATTCGAATCGCTGAAACTGAAAAATATCCTCATGTAACTTTTTTCTTTTCTGGTGGAAGAGAATTGCCATTTAAAGGTGAAAGTCGAATTCTTTGTCCTTCGCCTAAAGTAGCTACTTATGACCTTCAACCAGAAATGAGTGCTTATGAAATTCGAGATAAAATTATACCTGAAATTAATTCACAATCTGCAGATTTTATTTGTTTAAATTTTGCGAATACAGATATGGTGGGTCATACCGGAATCATGGAAGCAGCAATAAAGGCCTGTGAAACTATTGATTCTTGTACTAAAAGTGTTGTTGAAGCAGCTTTAAAAAATGGATATACTACCATTTTATTAGCAGATCATGGAAACTGTGAAATGATGATGAATCCAGATGGCTCTCCAAATACGGCCCATACCACCAACCCTGTTCCAGTAATACTAATTGACGAAAACAACGGTTCAATAAATAATGGTGTTTTAGGTGATATTGCTCCTACTATTCTTGATTTAATGGGAATAGAAAAACCAAAAACAATGACACAACATTCAATTTTAATAAAATAATTATAAAAAATTTAAGCTATTTACTTTTTGTATTTATGATCATTTCATGCAAACAATCTTCTGAAAAAAAAACAGATATCAAAGAAATTTCAGATCATCTTGAAATTAAAACAGAACTTAATTTAATGGTTCCAGATACTATTGATGAAAATATGATGCTAATTGGAGTGATCAATGAAGAAGGACTACAGAATGAAGAATTTATAGATTGGTATCAAGAAAATTATAACGATCATATCCTAGATACCGTTACGATTAAACTGATAAAGCCAAAGCTAAATGAGCTTAGTATTATAGTTTTTATGGGAACTTGGTGTAGCGACAGTCAAAGAGAAGTTGCTGCTCTTTACAAAGTATTAAAAAAAGCTGAATTTGACATGAATCAATTAGAAGTTATAGCGCTTTCTCAAGAAAAGGAGACGCCTAACCACTTAGAAAAAGGATTTAATATAGAATATGTACCTACCATCATTTTTTATAAGAACGACAAAGAAATGGGTCGATATGTAGAATTTGCACAAGATACTTTAGAGAAAGATATATTGGCCATTTTAAATCAAACTGGTTATAAACATTCTTATGAATAGGAAAAATCATATTTCATTTAGTACTTTTAATCTATATTTTTTACATAAATAGTAAAAGTCTGTTTGCTATCTATGCAAGGTTTAATAAATCATGAGATGTCTTACTCTAAAAAATAGTTGTTATAGAATATTATTGTCTATAATTCTTATATTTACTCAAAATCAACTGGAATTATAAACATATCTAATCAAAAAGGTATTCAATTAAATAAAGTCGCTATTTATTCTATTGATGGTAGACTACTTAAAGAAATAAAGGATATAAGCACTAACTCAATAAATATTGAGAAATTAGTAAATGGGGCATATGTTCTTAAGATTTATTTTGAAGAGTCAAAAACCTTTTTAACTAAGATAGTATTAAAGAAATAAATACTACTCAGAGGTAGTGAAATAAAATGGAGGTGATTAACTATCTATTAGACTTTGATGTTTTATAAGAAATTAAGACTTTAATGATATTAATTTTCTTCGTAATATTACACTATAATTCAAAAATAATTTCTGAAACACTAACCATAGCAGTCGGTTTTGACAATTGTAATATCGGGGGAGTGTGAGCTTGGATTGAAATTTAAAAAAATTATAGGTGAAAAAGCTCCATAACCTAAAAAGAAAAAAAACTGGTTCAGTTTTTAAAAACAATATATGATTATAGCAAAAACCAAAGAAGAAATAGAATTAATGCGTAAAGCCGCTCTAGTGGTTTCAAAAACATTAGGAATGCTTGCTGGAGAAGTTAAACCAGGAGTAACAACGTTATATCTTGATAAGCTTGCAGAAGATTTTATTAGAGAACAAGATGCCATTCCAGGATTTTTGGGATTATATGACTTTCCAAATACACTTTGTATGAGTCCAAACGCTCAAATAGTACATGGAATCCCGAACGACACTCCATTACAGGAGGGAGATATTATATCCATTGATTGTGGTGCCATAAAAAATGAATTTTACGGTGATCACGCCTATACATTTGCAATAGGTGAAATAGCTCCAGAAGTTCAAAAATTACTTCGCATTACTAAAGAATCTTTATATAAAGGTATTCGTGAGTTGAAAATTGGAAAACGTACTGGCGATGTGGGGTATGCGATTCAACAATATTGTGAAGCAGAAGGTTATGGAGTCGTAAGAGAATTAGTAGGTCACGGTTTAGGTAGAACTATGCATGAGGACCCTGAAATGCCAAACTATGGTCGACGTGGAAAAGGCAAGAAATTTATTGAAGGAATGACAGTTGCTATTGAACCTATGATCAATTTAGGAACTAAGCGTATTGAACAATTAGCAGATGGCTGGACCATTTTCACTAAAGATAGAAAACCCAGCGCACATTTTGAACATGATGTAGCAATTGTAGATGGAAAGCCGAAGTTATTATCAACTTTTGATTATATCTATACAGCTTTAGGAATAGAAAGTAACGAAGAAGATGAATTTAGGTTTGACAGCTAAGTGAAAATTATATCTAAAGCACTAAACAGTATCCCAAGACCCATACTTATAAAATTAAGTTATTGGGTTAGACCTATCATCGCTTTATTTTTAAAAGGCAGCAACTATACCGATCCCATAGATGGCAGATCCTATCGAAAATTTTTACCTTACGGATATGAAACCATTCGTGAGAATGTTTTAGCACCCGGAACTTTATCTTTAGAAAGGCATCGTTTATTTTGGTTGTATTTAAAAAATGAAACCGATTTCTTCTCCAATGGTAAAAAAATAAAAGTTCTTCATTTTGCTCCAGAGCAAGCATTTTATAATCGTTTCAAAAAAATAAAACACCTAGAATATATTACCACTGATTTAAATTCACCATTAGCAGCTGTAAAAGCAGATATTTGTAAGCTCCCATTTAAAGACAATGAATTTGATTATATTTTTTGCAATCACGTATTAGAACACATCCCTGATGACACTAAAGCAATGCGCGAATTATATCGTGTTTTAACACCAGGTGGAATGGGCATATTTCAAATTCCACAAGACTTATCAAGAGAAATTACTTTTGAAGACAATAGTATAACAGACCCAAAAAAACGTGCAAAGATATTTGGACAATATGATCATGTAAGAGTATATGGCCATGATTATTTTAATAAACTTCGCAGCATTGGTTTTGAAGTGTTAGCGGTAGATTATACCAAAACATTCTCCGATAAAGACATCAATAAGTTTCGATTAGCTAAGGGAGAAATTATACCTGTCTGTAAAAAACATTAGTTCAATAACTTGTTTTTTAATCCTTCCGTAGCAAATACCTGCTCTTCATTATTTTGATCGTTGTAGGTAAAATAAACATCAATTCCATTAAGAGTTTCTAATATTACTTTAGAATGTTCCATGCCTAAAGCCATAAATGCAGTTGCGTAGGCATCTGCTAACGCACAAGTAGGTGCTAAAACAGTAACACTAGTAATATCACTTTTTTCAGCTGACCCTGTAATAGGATTTAAAGTATGTACGTATTTATTTCCTGTTAATGAATCAATTCTAAATTTACGATAGTTCCCTGAAGTTGCCATTGCTATATTTTCCAAAGCGATGATATTTGAATAACTTCTATCATTTAAATTAGAAGTTACATTTTCAATTCCAACAAGCCAAGATTTATTTTTTTCAACATTTTTACCTTTAGCTAAAATCTCCCCTCCTAATTCAATAAGGTAATTAGTAATGCCTTTAGATTCTAGGTACTTCCCAATAAGGTCAATACCATATCCTTTTGCCACCGCATTAAAGTCAATATATATTTCTGGATATTGTTTTTCTATTTTGTATTCTGAAGTAAGTTTTACTTTATTAAATCCTACAAATTTCAACATAGAATCCAAAGCTAAACTATCAATCTCTTGTAGTGGATTTGTATCTCCAAATCCATACGCATTTCTTAAAACACCAATCGTAGGATCAAAAAAACCTCCAGTGGTTTTAAATACGTCAGCTGAAATAGTAAAATTATCGATAAAAATATCATCTACAATAATATCGGTATTCCCACGATTAATTTTTGAAATATCACTTTCTGGAAGATAGGTACTTACCGATTTATTTACTTTATAAAAAACAGAATCAATTCCTTTTTCAAGATCAATATCATTTATAGAATATACTTGAATTGAAAACGTGGTTCCAAAGGCCTGTCCTTTAAAAAAATATTTTTGAGGCCTCTCATTTTTACAGGAAACCAGTAAAATAAAAAATAAAATCCAAATTATATTTTTCATTGTCTATCTTAATTTATTAAATTGATTCCATACGGTTCGAAATTAGTCATTTACTCACAATTTTTATGTTTTATTATTAGAGTTCGTGAATTTTTGATTTCCTTAGGTGTGAAATATTCTATATGTTCGTTTCATTTTATTTCAATTAATCCCTTATACACAAAAGAATAATCTTCTCCGTTTATTACTGGCTGATTAATATCTAATCCATGCCCTAACAAAATACCAGCATAATATACTTTTGCCTTGTGTTTAATAGCGTGTTCTATAATTGGTTTTATGGTGATGTGATTATAATTATTCAATTTTTCAGAACTTGAAACGTCTCTTACTACTACAAAAGAAGTTTCTTTATTTTTTAACACTACAAATTGAGGGTTTTTTTTAAAATCTGAATTGATAGCTAAAAATTCATAACCTTCTTTTTCTAACTCCTCACCTACTAAATTCATTGCTAAATTACGTGATTCTTGTCTTGTAAGTTTTTGATTCATAAGCTTAACTAAATTTTTGTGTTTCTTGGCGCAAATACATATGATTACTATTGCTACTCCTATGTAGTGTAGTAATTATATCATCTGATAAATATTTACTAGGCAATAATCATAAAAAAACACTTCTATATAGAAGTGTTTTTTTATGATATATTATAATATTAGTTTTCATTATCCTCCAAAATCATCAAATCGAATATTCTCATCTGGCATCCCAAAATCTTCACCCATTTTTTGCACAGCTTGGTTCATTAAAGGTGGACCACAGAAATACAATTCTATGTCTTCTGGATTTTCATGATGATCCAAGTAGTTGTCAATCACACAATTGTGAATAAATCCTAGAAAACCGTCTCCTTCGATATCATTAATATCTTTTTTTACCTTCCAGTTATCTATATCTAACGGTTCAGATAATGCTAAGTAAAATTTAAAATTTGGAAAATCTCTTTCTAAAGCTTTAAAATGTTCTAAATAAAATAATTCTGCTTTAGAACGTCCTCCGTACCAATACGTAACCTTTCTATTGGTCTTTAATGTTCTAAATAAATGATATAAATGCGATCTCATTGGAGCCATTCCAGCTCCACCACCAACATACAACATCTCTGAATCGGATTCGTTGATAAAAAACTCCCCATAAGGTCCTGAAATAATTACTTTATCCCCTTTTTTCTGATTAAAAATATACGAAGATGCAATACCAGGATTTACATCCATCCATCCGCCTTTGACACGATCAAATGGTGGACTTGCAATACGAACATTTAACATTATTTCTCGTCCTTCAGCAGGGAAAGAAGCCATAGAATAAGCCCTTTCTACAGTCTCCTTGTTTTTCATTACTAAAGGCCATAATTTAAACTTTTCCCATTCAGCTTTAAATTTATCTGGAGTATCATGTTCTTCTGGATGAGCGGTAATGTCCATATCAGAAAACTTCACCTCACAGGCTGGAATTTCAATTTGAATATACCCACCTGCTTTATATCCCATATCTTCAGGGATTTCAACTACAAATTCTTTAATAAAAGAAGCTACATTATAATTTCTAACTACTGTTGCTTCCCATTTTTTAATCCCAAAAACTTCTTCAGGAATCGTAATATTCATGTTTTGCTTTACTTTTACCTGACAAGCTAAACGAATTCCATCTTTTAATTCTTTTCTTGTAAAATGAGGTGTTTCAGTTGGTAGTGCTTCGCCTCCTCCTTCTATTACGTGACATTCACATTGAATACAAGTTCCTCCACCCCCACATGCAGATGGTAAAAATATTTTTTGATTCCCTAAAGTGGTCAATAAACTATCTCCAGAAGAAACTTCAATTTCTTTTTCTCCATTAATTGTTATTGAAACTGGTCCAGAAGGTGCCAATTTTTCTTTAGTAAACAATAATAATGATACCAATAATAATATCAAAATCAAAAAGGCAACGACTGTTGCTATGACTACCCCTATTGTACTTGCTGCTAAAATCATATTATTTCTACTTTATAGTTGAAACTTCAACAATGTGAGTTGATTCAATTTTTTCTTTCTTAATACCTTCAGCTTTTGAAACAGTAGTTTCAGAAGTTGCTTCTTCATTTTCACCACTCGTTGTCAACATACCCCCAAAACTCATAAATCCTATTGCCATTAATCCAGTTATAATAAATGTGATTCCTAAACCTCTTAATGGGCCAGGAACGTTAGAATATCTAATTTTTTCACGAATAGCTGCAATAGCAAGTATTGCTAGAAACCAGCCAATTCCTGAACTAATTCCATAATTTAATGCCAAACCTAATGTTTCAATTTCGCGAGATTGCATAAATAAAGATCCTCCTAAAATCGCGCAGTTTACTGCAATAAGTGGTAAAAATATACCAAGTGAATTGTATAAAGATGGTGAAAATTTCTCTACTACAATTTCAACTAATTGTACCATTGTTGCTATGGTTGCAATAAATAATATAAACGAAAGAAAACCTAAATCGTATTGTGCATATTCAGGTCCTAACCAAACTAGGGCTCCATCTCTTAATATGTACTGATCTAATAACCAGTTTAATGGAACGGTGACAGCTAATACAAAAATTACTGCTGCACCTAAACCCACTGCGGTTTTCACTTTTTTAGAAACAGCAAGGTATGAACACATTCCAAGGAACGTGGCAAATACCATGTTGTCAATAAAAATTGATTTAAAAAATAATTCTAATTGTTCCATTCTTTTTAATATTCTAAATTCAATATTTAATTGCTATCGAAAAATAATCTATTCGTCTTCTATTAAAGATGGATTTCTTGAACGTTGCACCCAAATAATTAACCCAACAATAATTAAAGCCATTGGCGATAATAACATAAAACCGTTATTTTCATAACCAAATGCATAAAGACCAGTTAATTCAATTGGATCGCCTAATACTTTATAGCCTAGTAAGGTTCCTGAACCTAATAATTCTCTAAAAAATCCTACTAGAATAAGGATTAAACCATAACCAAAAGAGTTTCCAATTCCATCAAGAAACGACCGCCAAGGTCCATTTGCTAATGCAAAAGCTTCAAAACGTCCCATTATAATACAGTTGGTGATAATTAAGCCAACAAATACTGAAAGTGTTTTACTCAATTCATAAGCAAAGGCTTTAAGTACTAAATCTACTATAATAACTAACGTTGCAACTACTATTAATTGGACGATAATTCTAATTTTAGAAGGGATTATATTTCTCATTAAAGAGATCACTACGTTACCTATTCCTAAAACAAACATTACAGAAACTGCCATTACAATAGAAGCTTCAAGTTCAGCTGTAATTGCTAACGCTGAACAAATGCCCAATACTTGAATCGTAATTGGATTATCATCCGATAAAGGATCCATTATTAATTTCGCGTCTTTTTTTGATAAAAGCCCCATAAATTAACTATTTTTTAAAGTTTTGAAATAAGGAATGTAAAGCTTCAATTCATCTTTAATCATAGAAGTTACACCATTCCCTGTTATTGTAGATCCAGCAATTGCATCTACTTTATTATCTATTTTATTAATGTTTTTTGGATCTCCATTTCCCTTTGTAACAACTACTCCTGTAAAACTTCCGGACGAATTATTTAAGTGTTCACCAGTAAAGTCATCCATAAAAAAACGCTTATTGATATTAGCTCCCAAGCCAGGAGTTTCTCCTTTATGATCAAAGAATACGCCTTTTATAACCATATCTTTATCTACAGCTACATAGCCCCATATTGCATCCCATAAACCTTTCCCTAGAATTGGTACTACATAATAAGTTCCAGATTTAGATTCACTTATAAACAAAGGCAACTCTCTAGTATAGGAAGGATCTTTAGCTAAAGCCTTTTGCTTTTTTACATCAATTAAATAAGCTTCATTATCTTCAGTTACTTTAGTTCCTTGTATGACAAGTTGTTCAGTAATGTTTTTTGAAAACAATTCAGCAACTTTGCTTTTTGAAACAAATGTGACACTTGATTCATCATTTTCATTGATTCCCAATGCATATAAAATATTTTGTTGTTTCTCAACACGCTTATTCTCATCAATATTACCTTTTAAACCTTGAGAAGCAAAAGCTAATATTGATCCCACAACAACTACCATTATTATAGCAAAAATTATTGTGTAACTATTTTTATCAGTATTAATTGCCATAATTAATTAATTTTAACTTTTAAACGATTCATCCTTCTTTTTACATTTCCTTGAACAACATAATGATCAATGGTTGGTGCAAATACATTCATAAGTAATATTGCCAAGAATACACCTTCTGGATATGCTGGATTAAATACTCTAATCATAATAGAAATAAGCCCTATTAAAAATCCATAAATCCATTTTCCTTTATTCGTTTGAGAAGCGGTTACAGGATCTGTGGCCATGTATACAGCACCAAATAAAATACTACCAATGATTAAGTGCTGCCAAAATGGAATATTCATTAGTCCGTAAAATTTATTAGAATCTCCTATCCAACCTGCATCAACTACCCCATTAAAAATTAAGCCCATCGTTAATGCTCCAATTAATGTAGAAACAATAATTCTCCAACTTCCTACTTTAGTAAAAATTAAAAATAAAGCACCTATGATGATTAAAAATTTGGAAGTTTCACCTACTGATCCTGGAATTAGTCCCCAAAACATGTCCCAATAATCATAGGCAATAGAGTTATTTTGCGCATATGCTCCTAAAATCGTCTCTCCTGAAATAGCATTAAGACTTTCACCAGTTGCAATCATTTGATCTCTTTCTACGGCTCCATGAACCCATACTTTATCACCAGACATCCAAGTAGGATATGAAAAGAATAAGAAAGCTCTAATGGTTAAGGCTGGATTTAAGATGTTCATTCCTGTCCCTCCAAATATTTCTTTACCTATAACGACTCCAAAAATAACTGCTACTGCCAACATCCATAATGGAATATCAATAGGCACAATTAATGGAACAAGCATACCAGTAACTAGATATCCCTCTTCAACTTCGTGACCTTTTATAACAGCAAATAAAAATTCTACCGCTAATCCAACTCCATAAGAAACAATTACTAATGGAAGTACTTGCCACATCCCTACTATTAAATTATCCCAGGTCCAAAATGTAGCAGCAAAAAAACCGCTTGTAGCTTCAATTTCACCTAATGCTAAATAATGCTGATAACCGGCATTAAACATTCCGTAGACCAAACAAGGTAACAATGCTATAATTACCGTATTCATGGTACGTTTTAAATCATCGGCAGCTTTTATGTGTGTCCCATTATGTGTAGTCTCATTTGGCAAGTATAAAAAAGTATGCAATGCGTTAAACGCAGGAGCCAACTTAGTCCCTTTATACTTTTCTTTTAAACTATGTAAATTACTTTTTAAACCCATTATCCTATCTCTTTATACATTAAGTCTAAACCTTTTCTTATTATTTCTTGATGTGGTTGCTTAGACACACATACAAATTCTGTTAATGCAAAATCTTCTGGAGCGACTTCGTACATTCCTAGAGCTTCCATTTCGTCTAAATCCTGATACTTACAAGCTTTTAATATTTGCATTGGAAATATATCTAAAGGAAAAACTTCTTCATAGGAGCCCGTTATAACAAATGCACGGTATTCACCGTTGGTATTGGTATTTAGGCTGTATTCCTTATTAGGTTGTAACCAAGAGAAGGTCAAAGCTCTTGAAGTAGAAATCTTATCAAAGACCGGTTTATTCCAACCAAAAAACTCATAATCATCTCCTTCTGGTATTACAGTAATAGTATCAGAATAATATCCTAAATGACCTTTAAGAGCGATTTTTTCACCGGACAAAATATTACCATTAATAACTCTTACATTCTCTTCATTTAATCCTGAATCATATATAAAAGTAGAAACCTCAGCTCCAATTTTAGCAGTATAATATTTAGGGTTTTTTAATGAAGAACCGGATAATGCAATAACTCGTTTCGCGTTAAATTTACCTGTTAAAAATAATGCTCCAATAATTACTAAATCTTGTGGAGTTATGGTCCAGATAACTTCCCCCTTATTGACTGGATCTACCTTGTTAATTAAAGTTCCAACATTTCCTGCAGGATGAACTCCAGTCATTTTATATACTGTAATATCATTTAATCCTTCAAAAACACTTTTTGAATTTTTACCAACACTAACGTTAACGCTACCATCTGTTAATTTGCTAAAAGCAGTAACAGCAGCTTGTAATTCCTTTTCTTTACCTAGCAAAGTGAAATCATAATCAGCTGCTAAGGGTGCAGTAGTTAATGCTGAAATAAAAATAGCTTTTGGCTTTACATCTGGATTAGCAATCACATCATAAGGTCTTTGTTTTACAAAAGCCCAGCAACCAGTTGCCAACAGATGATTTTTAATTTCATCTGAATTCATGGAGCTTACATTTACAACACCATTATCTCTATAAGTGTCTTTTTGATCTGCTTCAATGATTAACTCTGCAATTACACGTTTGGCTCCTCTTTGAATTGCTATCAGATTACCACTAACTGGAGAAACAAACTTTATTGCTTCATTAGTTTTAGAGTAAAACAAAACATCTCCTGCTTGTACCTTGGCCCCTTCTTTTACATTTAACTTTGGTGTAATAAGGTGAAACTCTGAAGGTCTAATAACATAAGTTTTAGATCGAGGTGCATTTGAAAGAGTTTTGCTAGCCTCACCTTTTAAGCGGATGTTAAGACCTTTTTTAATCTTAATGTCTTTAGACATAGAATACTTGTTTAAATTCTATTTAAAAATCCCTTTTTTGGGTATGCAAATTTAGAAAAAATATGTTGCTACACACACTATTTATTACAATTTTCTTATTAAAATAAAAAGCATATGAAAACCACTTATTTTAGCTGTAATAATTGCTTATATTTAACATCTTAAACTCATCAAAAATGTTAAAAAAAACTTTTGTCATACTTTTAATTACTTGTTTTTCAAGCTCTTTAATAGCCCAATATGCCGAACATATAGAGCCTGAGTTTATTAAAACCATACAGTTTGCAGGTGACACCAAACAAAGTCAATTACCAATTATAAGGTTAGGCGAAGCCCTTTTTCTTTCATTCGATGATTTAAATGGAAATGAAGCAGACTATTATTATCAAATAACGCATCACGATTTTGATTGGGCATTAAGTGATTTAACAAAAGGTGAGTACATGAATGGGTTTGATGATGTTCGAATTTATAATTACGAAAACTCATACAATACATTGCAAAGTTATTCGCATTATACTTTAAAAATTCCTAATAGAGATACTAGAAAACTTACAAAAAGCGGAAATTATATGATTTCAATTTTTGATGACAATAGAGAAATTGTTTTTTCTAGAAAATTTATGATAGTCGAAAATATAGTTTCGGTTCCTACTTTCATTAAAAGAGCAAGAGATATAAAAATTATTAAAACTAAACAAGTAGTTCAATTTGTTATTGATTCTCCAAATTTACAAATAACCAATCCAGACGAAACAATTAAAACTTTAATATTACAAAACAGTAACCTAAACAACCCAATCACTAATTTAAAACCTCAATACACTATTGGCTCCCAATTAATTTATAGGTATGATAAAGAAGCCTCTTTTGATGGAGGAAATGAGTTTTTATACTTTGACAATAAAGATATTAGGGCAGGTACCTCTAGCATAAGACGCATTGACTTAACTGATATTTACAATAACTTTTTATACACAAATGGAGCTAGATTTAACAGACCATATACCTATAACCCAGATATTAATGGTAATTATCAAGTAAGAGTATTAAACGCAAATACTAACATAGCAATTGAAGCAGATTATGCTCGTGTGTATTTCACACTTCAATATTTTGAAGAAATAGCAGATAAAGAAATTCATGTTTACGGTAATTTCAATAATTGGACTATAGATGGATCAACTTATATGGAATATGATAGTTTTTCAGATACCTATATAAACAATCGATTATTTAAACAAGGATTTTATAATTATAAGTTCGTATTAGTAAACAGAGACGGAACTATTGACGAAGGAGCTATATCAGGTAATTTTTGGCAAACTGAAAATGAATATACTGTTTTAGTTTACTTTAGGGATCTAGGAGCTCGTTATGATCGAATTATTGGTGTGGGTAAAGCAAACTCCACCACTATAAATAATCAATAAATTAAAAAATAGCAGGAGTATCGTAACTTAAATGTTTTGTTTTGTACTCCTTTAGTTTTTTACTATAATAACTACATTCCTCAATTGGATTTACATAAACATGTAAACTCATTGCTCTTTTATTCTTCGAATTATGCAAACTATGCAAACCAATATCATCATTAATGAAATAAGTCCCTTTTTCTGTCATCAATTCACTCACTGTTAAAACCGGCATTTCAAATTTATTATTCTTATATTGATTTTCAGTGATAGCTCCTTCGATTAAAAAAACCCAACAATCCTGATCGTTATGACAATGTATTGGGGTTTCTTGTCCAGCTTGCCAGCACAATAAAAGAAGTTCGTAATCTTCAGTTCTTGCAATACAATTTCTGGTATAATGATTTTCATCCCAAGTAGCAATCTTTTCAAATTCACTAATAGGTATCTCTAAATTATTAATTATATTTTTAATACCTTGTTTTTTAGAGCTTGATATTTCTTTTACTAATTCTGAAATTGTATTTATTGGCATAAAATTAATTTAATTTGAACTATTGAACTATTGAACTATTGAACTATTGAACTATTGAACTATTGAACTATTTCGAGGAATATAATGTTTACAAACCATTATCTTTGCACACTTCTTAATTAATTTATTAAAAAAAAACCTGTGAAAAGAGAGCTAGAATTATTTCAAAAATTAACAACACAATTACTGCATAAAGAAATAGAGGAACCGGTAATCAAGCCCTTACAAGCAAATTCATTATGGGATAAAATAAATATTTCATTAGAAGAAGAAGCTATTTCGGAAGAGGAATTCGAAAAAGTATTAAGTAAAATTATATTCAATACGCCTAGAACAGCAACTAATAAATTTTTTAATCAACTTTTTGGAGGAAGAAATCCAAAAGCTACACTTGGAGACTTACTAGCTGTTATCTTAAATAATAGCATGTACACCTATAAGGTAGCGGGACCACAAGTAGGTATTGAAATTGAAATCATCAATCGTGTTTGTGACATTATAAAATACCCAAAAAAAAGTGGAGGGACTATTACTTCTGGAGGTTCCGTAAGCAATATGATTGCAATGCTAATGGCTAGAGATAAAGTTAGTCCAGAAGTGAGATCCCAAAGTTATCAAGAACCAATATATGCTTATACTTCTGAAGCATGCCATTATTCAATTAAAAAAAATGCGGCAATTATTGGAATCGGAACGGAGCAATTAAGGAAAATAAAAACAAATGAAAAAGGTGAAATTATTCCTGAAGAATTAGAGAAAGCCATTCAAGAAGACATCAAAAACAACAGAAAGCCATTTTTCATAAATGCAACTGCAGGCACTACTGTATACGGAGCCTTTGATCCAATTGGAGAAATTGCATCCATTGCTAAAAAGTATAATATTTGGTTACATGTTGATGGTGCTTATTGTGGCAGCGTAATTTTCAGTAAAAAATACAAACATTTAGTAAAGGGATTAGAACTTGCAGATTCATTTGTCTTTAATGCTCACAAAATGATAGGTACACCTTTAACTTGTTCTATTTTAGTGACTAACGACAAAAAATATTTATACGATTCACTTTCCGTAGAAGCTGATTATCTATATCAAACCGATGGCGATGATTTTAATCTAGGAAAAACATCAATGCAATGTGGAAGAAGAAATAATGCTTTAAAATTTTGGACACTTTGGAAATCTATTGGAACTAAAGGTTTAGAAACTATTGTTGACAACCAATTTATGCTAGCTGATGTTGCTATAAATTATGTGAAAGATCATTCAGATTATACCTTTTATAGTTACGATGATTCAATTTCCGTATGCTTTAATTATAAAAACATCCCTGCAGATAAACTGTGTACCTTATTATATGAATATGCGGAATTGGTAATTGGTTTTGGGATAATAAAAGAGATTACATTCGTTCGATTAGTTACGATTAACCCATCCAATACTAAAAATGATATTTTAGACTTATTTAAAATAATTGAAGACTTTGTAAAAAACAATAAAAATTTATTTTAAAAAATAATTAATAATATGAGTTTTTTAAATAACATTAGTAAGGCAATAGCTTCCATAGGAAATAATAAAACAAAAAATAATTTAGACAACAAGGCTACCGATGAGATTAGTTCAGAAGAATTAGAAGGAGAGAAAATTGGTGCTTCTAAAGACGGTCAATTAAATGTTGGAATACAGGAATTATCTGGTTATTTGTTTTTAGAAACTTTTATACTAAGCAATGTAACTATTAAGACATTTAATGGCGCAAAACTTACTTTTATAGGAGATAAAGAAGAATTTATAGTAGCATCAGACACTCAAGAAATAAAATCTGATTTGGCGAGTAATTCTTTTAAATACATTACTCAAATTAGTTTTGATATTACCGAAGAAGGAGTTGAACGTATTAAAAATGGATATTTTTCAAAAATACAACTCGATTTTAAACGAAAATCTTTGCTTTTCAACAAAACAATTTAAACGCCTTTATCCACCTATTTTAATAAATGATTTTAAAAACCTTTATTTGAGCAATAATTCAGTATCTATTCTCCTACATAGCTGATAGGTGTCTTTTGGAATATCGGCTTTAAAACCACCATTCAATAAACATATCTATCGTTTTTTATCACTTGCCCCAATCCCATTTCCTCCTGCTATTTCATCTTTTGGAAACAATAAGCTTGTATTATTTAAGTCATAAAAATTTGGCGGGATTTTATTGCGGTTAGGAGATTCATCTCTATTTGAAGTTAAGATAAAATCTCCCTTTGTTTTCGGTATAAAACTAACTGTACACATTAATAATTGATATCATTAAATAAACTGGAAAATACAAAAAAGATTCCTTTTGGTCTATTCTGTTTTATTTTTGAAATTAGTACCTTTGCAAAACTAAATTTATAAAAAAACATATCATGGGAAAAGGATTTTTTGAAGTACCCATTGCGGTAAACGAGCCAGTAAAAACATACGCACCAGGAAGTCCTGAGCGCACTGAATTATTAGCAGAATACAAAAAAATGTACAATGCTACTGTTGATATTCCTATGTATATTGGTGATAAACAAGTTTTTACTAATGACAAAAGAAATCTATCACCACCGCATGAGCATTCACACCTAATAGGAACTTCCAATTATGGAGGAGAACAAGAAGTACGTGATGCTATTGATGCGGCTATGGCTGCTCGTGAAAAATGGGCAAATATGAGCTGGGAACATAGAGCTTCTATATTTTTAAAGGCTGCTGATTTATTGGCAGGACCATTCAGAGCAAAAATGAATGCAGCTACAATGATTGCACAAAGTAAAAATGTAATGCAAGCTGAAATTGATGCTGCTTGTGAGCTAATTGATTTCTTTAGATTCAATGTGAAGTACATGAGTCAGTTGTACAAGGAACAACCAGAATCATTACCAGGAATGTGGAATCGTTTAGAACACAGACCACTGGAAGGTTTTATATTTGCGCTTACCCCTTTTAATTTCACCTCTATCTGTGCTAACCTTTGCGCAGCACCTGCTATGCTAGGTAATGTGGTGGTTTGGAAACCGGCAGAAACACAAATTTATTCTGCACAAGTAATCATGGAATTATTTCAAGCAGCAGGATTACCTGACGGAGTAATTAACATGGTAACGGTAAGTGGTAAAGAGATCTCAAATGTTGTTTTTCAAGATAAAAATTTTGCAGGATTACATTTTACAGGAAGTACTGATGTCTTTCGAAAACTTTGGAAAGAAATAGGAAATAATATTGAAAAGTATAAATCCTACCCAAGAATAGTTGGTGAAACAGGAGGGAAAGATTTTATAATTGCACACAAATCAGCAGTAGCTGCTGAAGTAGCAACAGCTATTACGAGAGGTGGTTTTGAATTCCAAGGACAAAAATGTTCAGCAGCTTCACGTGCTTATGTACCTTTAAACTTATGGGAAACTGTAAAAAAACAAATTATTGCTGACACCAAAGATTTCAAAATGGGTTCTCCTGAGGACACTTCAAACTATATCAATGCCGTAATTTCTGAAAAGGCATTTGATCGCATCTCTACGTATATTGATGATGCTAAAAAAGCTGATGATGCTGAGATTATTGCTGGAGGAAATTATGACAAATCAGTGGGCTATTTTATTGAACCTACTATTATTGTAACGACTAATCCTAAATTCAAAACTATGGTTGAGGAAGTATTCGGTCCTGTAATGACTATTTTTGTTTATGATACCGAGAAGTGGGAAGAAACACTAGAATTAGTAGACAACACTTCAGAATATGCGCTTACAGGTGCTATTTTGTCAGTAGATAGATACGCCGCTGAATACGCTACTAAAGCTTTAGAAAATGCAGCAGGAAACTTCTATATTAATGACAAGCCAACTGGGGCTGTTGTTGGACAACAACCTTTTGGTGGCGCTAGAGGTTCTGGCACAAACGACAAGGCTGGTTCAATCTTAAATTTATTAAGATGGGTTTCTCCAAGAACGATTAAAGAAACATTTGTACCTGCAACTGACTACAAATACCCATTTTTAGGATAAGCCTTAAATTTCTAAAATAAAAAAATCCTAAGCAATATTGCTTAGGATTTTTTTTGCTTATTGTTATAAGTTAACATATTATTCATATGACTTGTTCTCACCAACTTCAGCAAATTGTGCATTACGAGCAGAATTATCACTACTAACAACCATCGCAACAATACTTAAATTTTCATTAATATAATTTTCTGGAACTATTAAACTAAAAGTTCTTCTAGAACTTATTAATGCTGCAGTTCCCGAAATCTCATCACCTGTTAAATTTGTAAGAGAGTTTCTTAATCCATCATTATGAACAAAATTAGGTATTGGATTTCCTAATTGATAATAAGGGCTTGTTTCATCATTATTAAAATAATTTACCTGGTCTTGTATCACACCACTTTCTAAAAGATAAACCACCAATTTATCACCAGACATAGAACCATCTTCATAAACAACTTCAACTTCAACTACTAATTCATTAGTGTCAGATAACTCTGAGTTGATAGCAATAGCTAAATTTGTATCGGTACCTGCCATTAGCAATACATCTTCTGGATTATAAGTAGCAAGCCAATTAGTAGTTCTATTTATTTTTCCTGTAGGATAACCAGTTACTCCAAATACTTCTCTAAGTTCATCAACTTGAGGAAAATTTAAAAGATCTAGATCACCACTTCCAGTTTCATGAATCGCTACAATAGCAATATCATTGGTTAATGCATGAACTTCTTCTATAGCAGCTGTTATAATTGGACAAAAACCACACCAAGTACCCGTATAATCTTCAAGAACTACTTTTCGTTTTGGTACGATAACTCTAAAAACTTCAGTATTTGTAGTTACAATTACACCATTATCTGTATAAACTCCATAAACTTGAAATTCTCCAACAGTTTCAGAAATAAATATATTTCCATTAATTGCTACACCGTCTACATAAAAAGTAGCTTCTAAAGACAAATCATCACCATCTTCATTAATTATTTTAAAAGGAATTTCTTGATTTCTAAGTGAAGCTTCTCTTACTAGTTCGTCAACAATAATTGCTTCTGTTGGTGGATACAAGGATACATTCTCTTCAGATCTACTGCAAGACACTATGGTTCCAAAAGCAATAATTAATATAAAATAATAGGCATTTTTCATAAGTATGTTTTTTTAAAAAAAAATAGTTGAAGCAAAAGTAATAGAAATTACAAAAAGAAAGAATTTATTAGTAGAAAAAAAATAAGGAGTAGCTATTTTTTTAGTATTTATTAAAATTTTAAATTATTTTAGCAGCTCAAATCAAACGAAAATGAAAAAATTAGTATTAATTTTTAGCTTACTTCTAATATTTAACATAAACGCTCAAGACAATATTCCAAATATTGATATAAAAACAATAGATGGGAAAACTTTAAATATTCAGGAAGCTACCAATAAAGATAATCTTGTTATTGTATCCCTTTGGGCAACTTGGTGTGTGCCTTGCATTAAAGAATTAGATGCAATTAGTGATGTATATGATGAATGGCAGGAAGAAACAGGTGTAGAATTAATTGCTGTATCTGTAGATGATAGCCGTACTGTAAAAAGAGTAAAAGCTTTAATTAATGGTAAAGGATGGGACTATCAAGTATTGCTTGATACAAACAACGATTTAAAACGTGCTCTTGGCGCATCTACTGTACCCCTTACTATTTTAATTAAAGATAATAAAATTGTATCCAGACATTCTGGATACAGCCCAGGATCTGAAGATGAGCTTTACGAAAAAATTAAAGAGCTTTCTTCCGAAAGTAATTTAAAATAACATAACCAACCAATTTTTTAATGAAAAAAATAATACTATGTGTTGCTATTTTATATAGTGGATTCACATTCGCACAAGATGGAGGCTATTTTTTTGGAGGATTTGAATCAAATTCTCAATGGCTTTTAGATGATGAAGGGCTTAATTTTATAGCCCCTGAAGATCAATTTAGATCAAATAATTATTTTAGATTAGACTATAATTTAGGTAAATTCACTGCGGGTGCTCAATACGAAACATATCTTCCAGCTGCTCTATTAGGTTATGCCCCTATTTATAATGGAAATAATGGAATAGGAACTTATTACTTAAATTTCAAACACAAAACATTAGATCTTACAGCTGGTTATTTTTACGAACAATTTGGTAACGGATTAATACTACGCAGTTTTGAAGATCGTCAACTTGGAATTAACAATGCAATGAAAGGTGTACGTGTTATTTTTACTCCATTAGATTATTTGAATTTTACTGGTGTTTATGGAAAAACCAGAAATGGATTTGATGTTTCTGAAGGAATTACTCAAGGTATTGATGCAAATTTAGATATTAGTGAAGCTTTAAAAATAGAAGAAATTGAACTGAGTATTGGCGCTAGTTATGTTGGCAGATACCAAAGTAGTGGCACTAATGATAGCATACCAAGTAACGTAAATGCTTATGGGGGAAGGTTTAATTTTGTAGCTGGTGATTTTTATGGAGGTATTGAAGCTATTGCGAAAGGTCCAGATGTAATTGCAAATGAAGGACAAATATCATCAAACAAATTATATGATGGTACCGCTATGCAAGTAGACTTAGGTTATGCAAGAAAAGGCTTGGGTGTTAACGCAACCTTTAGAAGATTAGAAAACTTTTCGTTTTATGCAGATCGTCTAGCGGAAGGAAATGTTTATAACCAAGAACTAATTAGCTATACTCCTGCATTAACCAAACAACAAGATTATATGCTAACCAATATATATGTATATAATGCCCAACCAAGATTAATTATTGAAAGTTATGACCAAAGAGCTGGTGAAGTTGGTGCTCAAGTCGATTTATATTACAAGATTAAAAATGGGACTGCTTTAGGAGGAAAATATGGAACAAAAGTAGCTGGTAACTTTTCTTACTGGGCTGGATTAGATGCTGAATATAATATTGAAAATCGCTGGTATGAAGCTAAATTCATCGGTAAAGGTCCTAAACTATTTAGAGATTTAAGCATTGAAGTAAAGAAGAAACTAAGCAAAAAATGGAGTACGGTAGCAACGTTTCAAAATGTTATTGTTGACAAAGGAATTGTTTACGGAGGAGCACTTGAAGATGAAGAGAATATAAAAGCTTCAATTGCTGTTTTAGAAGGTACTTATAAGTTTGAAGGTAGTAAATCTACTCGATTAGTACTACAACATTTATGGGCAGAAAAAGACAGGAAAAATTGGGTTGCAGGAGTTTTAGAATATAATTTTAACTCAAATTTTGCTTTATATATTGCTGACAATTGGAATTATGGAGACACAGATATACACTATTATAGTGTAGGAGGAAGTTACTCTAAAGGTAGAACTAGATTGGGAGTTAATTACGGCCGACAAAGAGGGGGTTTAATTTGTGTGGGAGGAGTATGTAGATATGTTCCTGAAAATACAGGTGTTACTGCCAACCTAACAGTTTCTTTCTAAGAAATAGACTTAAAATTTAGCCCTTTTTTATATTGCTTTACAGACCTAAAAATACTTATCCAGGGTAATCACCTTTTAAGTATGGATTATTAAAAAAAGATTTTAAAACAGCAATGATTTGCTCTTAATTAAACCATCAAGTTTTGAAAGGGAGTCAATACTAATAAAAAAAACTCTGAGGAATTAATTTCTCAGAGTTTTTAAGTATACATTAAATAATAAATAAGTGATTATTTTTTAACAACTTTAATAGTTTTTGATGTCCCCTCATCATTACTAAATTTAACAATATACATTTGAGAACTTAAATTAGACATATTAATTAATTGTTGCCCAATGTTAATTTTCTGACTATTAACTAATTTTCCTTGGAGGCTATAAATTTCCATATTTAATTCTTCAACAGTATTTACTTGCATATTATTTAATATAACAGTAGAAGCAACGATTATATCCAACTCATTAGCATCATTAATACCTAATATTGGATTATATCGGTAAGTAAAACTTAAGCTATTGCCTATATCGTTACCTTCAGAATCTGTTTCGTAAAATCTAAAAATATAATCTTGAATTTCAGTTCCTTCTATAGTATTTGCAAAATGATTACCTTCAGGTGTAGTTCCCCCTGATGCTATTGTTATAAATTCTGGTGCAGCAGGCACTGTTTGTCCAACTATCAAATCAATATAACATTGACCAAAACATAATTCAAAACCAGCTCCCGTAGCATTTATAGCATCAACAAATTCAATTCTCATGTAAATTTCATTAGAATCATTGTTAGTAATATAGTATTCCAATGAACCATTAGGCACTCCATAATCACTAAATTCAACAACCATTCCATCAGTAATTACATTACCGTCATGGTCTTCAACCACATATTGGGCGTTCATACTGAAAGTTACAAATAATACAACTAATAATAGTAAAGTCTTTTTCATTTTTAATTTTTTTTATTAATATCTTGGAAAGGTAAAATAAAGTTTTTAATTTTTCTACACAAAATTATGAAATAATTATTCTCATCCAGCAAGTAATTGTTTCTAGTTATTAATTTGTTTGATTTAGCTAATTTTAGTGCGTGATTAAATAATATGCTAAAACATAAAGAAATATGCTGTATCCGAAAGAAAGATTACAAATAAATTTTTTTTTTAAACTTATGTCAGTAACTCTTCTAATTTGGGTTATTAAAAATTGCTTGCTTAATGAGATTACTTTTTTTACTGAAACAAGCTAAAACAGATAATTTTATTTTATATTTATAGGCTATTAAAAAAAATAAAAATAAAAATAAAAATAAAAATAAAAATAAAAATAAAAATGAAAATGAAAATGAAAATATTTACAAGTACAATGTTTACCTTTATTACACTAGCAATATTTGGTCAAACTATTCCCGTAAGCACAGAACCAGAGTTAAAAAATGTTGTTTTAGAGGAGTATACAGGAATTTATTGTACTTATTGTCCAGATGGACATGCTATCGCTGCAGCAATACAGGAAAATAACCCTGGCAGGGTTAATCTAATTAATATACACGTTGGTGGATATTCAAACCCTAGTGGTGGTGATCCAGACTTTAGAACTCCTTTTGGAACAGCAATTGCTGCTGAAGCAGGTGTGCCATTTTACCCTTCTGGTAGTATTAATCGACGTAGCTGGAATGGCGGCGCATCTGCCATAGGAAGAGGTGAGTGGAATTCAAAAGCTAATATTATAATGGATGAAGTCTCTAATGTAAACGTTGGAGTTGAAGCAGACATTAATGTTCAAAACAATCTATTAACTGTCCATGTAGAGGCATATTACACCTCAGATAGCACTGATAACACGAATTTTTTAAACATTGCATTGTTACAAAATAATACATTAGGACCACAAACTGGTGGAGGCCAAGGTGATGAATACAACCATATGCATAGACTAGTTTGGTTAATAACTGGACAATGGGGAGAAACTATATCGACAACAACGGCAGGAACATTTATAGATGAAACATATACTTACAGCATTCCAGATAATTATAATGGAGTTGCAACAAATATTGCAAATTTAGAAGTAGTTGCTTTTATAACAGAAACGCACCAAGATGCACCTTCTGGAGCTAGAGCTTACCCTGCCTATTCTAATTTTGAATATGGAAATAATGCTAGGATTAAATATGTAAATAATATTTTACCTCAATGTGGATTTGATATAACTCCAACTGTTAATATTGAGAATTTTGGAGAAAATGAGCTTACGGATATTGAAATAACTTACTCTGTTAATGGAGGAAGTACTCAGGTTTATAATTGGAATGGTTTACTATTTTCATTACAAAACGAATCCATAGAACTTCCAGCTATTTCTTACACAACTGAGGAAATTAATACGATTAATATTTCTATCTCAGATGATGATGATAATACAGATAACCAAATAGCTTATGAGTTCAATATTGCTGAAGAATTTTCAAATACTGTTAATTTGATTTTAAATACTGATAATGCAGGAAGTCAATGTACTTGGGACTTAACAAACTCAAATGGCGAGGTATTATACAGTGGAGGCCCATATGAAAACAACGAAAATATCCAAGAAACATTTGAGTTAGTTCACGATTGTTACAAATTTAGGATTTTTGACAGTGCAGGAAATGGAGGTGGATCTATCGTTTTATATGATTCTGAAAACGAAATTGTATATAGTTCAGCAGGTAATTATGATGAAGGAGACGAGGTTTCTTTTAGAACAATGGAAAATTTAAGTATAAATGACAACAATTTACAAAATGTTATTATATACCCTAACCCAACAAAATCTATTTTAAATATTGAAAACGCAGAAAACTCAATGATTGAAATTTATGATTTATTAGGAAGAGTTGTTTTATCTGAAAATAATATCTCTCTTAACAAACAGTTAAACGTTTCAAGTTTATCTATTGGAACTTACTTAATTAAAATTTCAAATAACGGTCAAATTAAAACAGATAAATTTATTATTAACAGATAATAATAAATTTTAATAAAAAAAGCTCCAAAGAATACTTCGGAGCTTTTTTTATTAATTCTTTTCTTTTTTGAATTTCAAAGGCAAATAAACAACAGTTTTGGTTTCAAAAAATTCTTCCTCAAAAAAATCTCCTAAAGGGTAAATTTTAGATTTTGGAAACAATAATAATTCTTCAGTAAGATCTCCTCCTTTTAAATAAAGGATACCATTTTTTAATTTATGATTATTTTTTTTTGCAACAGAATATTTAACCCATCGTGCAAAAGTTTCCATTTGAGCAACTGCTCTACTGATTATAAAATCATATTGATCATTAATTGTTTCTACTCTTCCATTTGTAGATTTTACATTCTGGAGATTTAATCCTTCCACCACTTCATTTACTACTTTAATTTTCTTTGCAATACTATCAACTAAATGAAACTGTACTTCAGGAAAAAGAATTGCTAAAGGAATCCCAGGAAAACCTCCACCAGTTCCAACATCTAATATTTTTGATCCAGATTGGAATGGCATTACCTTTGAAATCCCTAAAGAATGCAATACATGACGTAAATATAGTTCATCGATATCCTTCCTAGAAACTACATTAATTTTTAAGTTCCAATCTTTATACAAACCTTTTAATTGTTCAAATTGTTTTATCTGTAGATCTGTTAAATCTGGAAAGTATTTTTGTATTAATTTCATAATAAATAATATTCTGTAAAAGTAACTTATCTTTGTTAAAAAATAACATTAAGAATTATACGTTATTCATTTAAGAAACGTAATTTTGCATATTAATAGACCCCTAATTAAAAAATAATTATTTTGAGCCATAAACAAGTAACTTTCTCTAGGTCAGATTCTACAAAGTTTTTTAAAACTTTAAATAAAAGAGTAAACCAATATTTTAAAGAAAACAACATCGTTAAAACTGGAAATTGGAAATTATATACTAAAGCCATTGTAATGTTTTCATTGTTTTTTATTCCTTTAATATTAATTTTAACGATAGCTATGCCACAATGGGCATTATTACTATTAACTGTTGTTATAGGAATTGGGATGGCTGGCGTAGGGATGAATGTCATGCATGACAGTAATCACGATGCGTTTTCAAGTAAAAAATGGGTAAATAAATTAATGGGGAGTAGTATTTATATTTTAGCAGGCAATGTTTACAACTGGAAAGTACAGCACAATGTTCTGCATCATACCTTTACAAACATTCAAGGGCAAGACGAAGATATAGACGCTGGCAGAGTTATTCGCTTTTCAAAACATTCAAAATGGATTAATATTCATAAGTTTCAAAAATTTTATTCTTTTTTCCTTTATGGACTATTAACTATCAATTGGGCAATTACTACCGATTTCAAACAAATGAACAGTTATTTAAAGCGTAAATTATCTTATGGAAAGTTTCCCAATCCTGCTACAGAATGGACTAAGCTTATAATATCTAAAGTTATTTATTATGCGGTTTGGATTGTTTTACCAATTTTAGTTTTAGACATTGCTTGGTGGAAAGTATTAATAGGTTTCTTTGTAATGCATTACACCGCAGGAATAATATTAAGTGTTGTTTTCCAACTGGCACATGTGGTTCCTAAAACGGAAATGCCATTACCAGACGAAAACGGAAATATGAAACACTCTTGGGCAATGCACCAGTTTTATACTACTTCGAATTTCGCTCCTACTAATAAAGTTGTTTCTTGGTATACCGGTGGCTTAAACCATCAAGTAGAGCATCACGTATTTCCTCATATATCACACATTCATTATGGAAAAATAGCTAAAATTGTTAAAGAAACTGCCCTAGAGTTTAATTTACCCTACAATGAATACAAAACTACAAGGGAAGCAATTTTAGAGCATTTTAGACAATTAAAATCATTAGGCAATGAGCCAACATTAGCAGTATAGTTTTATCATGAATCCGAACCTTTCTAAACGAATCAATGCAATGGCAACTTCTGCCACTTTAGCGATGGCTGCGAAAGCCAGAGAATTAAGAGAAGAAGGAAAAGATATAATAGGATTAAGTCTTGGTGAACCCGATTTTAATGTACCAGATTTCGTTAAAGATGCAGCCATTAATGCAGTACATCAAAATTACCATTCTTACACACCAGTGGATGGCTATGTTGATTTAAAAAAAGCTATTATCACCAAGTTTAAACGCGATAACCATTTAAATTATAAACCCAATCAAATTGTTGTTTCTACTGGAGCTAAGCAGTCACTTGCTAACCTAGCAATGGTATTATTAAACGAAGGAGACGAAGTGTTGCTTCCTGCACCTTATTGGGTAAGCTATAGTGATATTAGCAAATTAGCAGGAGGAGTACCAGTTGAAATTCCAACCTCAATTGAATCTGATTTTAAAATAACTCCAGAAAGTTTAAAAGCAGCTATCACACCAAAAACAAAAATGATGATTTACAGTTCTCCTTGTAATCCAAGTGGATCTGTTTACTCTAAACAAGAATTACGTGCATTGGCTGATGTTTTAGTTGATTTTCCACATATAATTGTGATTAGCGATGAGATATACGAGCATATAAATTTTACAGAAAACCATGCCTCTATGGCTGTTTTCGAAGATATGTATGATAGAACTGTTGTTGTTAATGGAGTTTCAAAAGCATATTCAATGACCGGATGGCGTATAGGATACATTGGAGGTCCAGAATGGATCGCCCGTGCTTGTAATAAAATGCAGGGGCAGATTACTAGTGGAGCTAATTGTATTGCGCAACGAGCAACTATTACTGCCCTTGAGAGTTCTCCGAGTAAAATACAGTATATGGTTGATGCTTTTAAAGAACGTCGGACATTAATACTTGGATTGCTTTCTGAAATTCCAGGATTTAAAACCAACCAACCACAAGGGGCTTTTTATGTATTCCCCGATATTTCATATTTCTTCGGAAAAGAACTTCAAGGAGTTAAGATTAATAATGCTTCAGATTTATCAATGTATTTATTAGAAAAGGCTAATGTAGCTACCGTAACTGGAGATGCATTTGGCAGCCCTAATTGTATTCGTATTTCGTATGCTGCTTCTGAGGAAAATATTATTGAAGCACTAAAAAGAATAAAAAAAGCACTTACATAATTTTTTAAAAAACAGATTATATATAAACTTATTTATCTATTTCTCCAGAAATAAGGAGTTAATAATATTAAAACAGTAAATAGTTCCAAACGCCCTATTAACATTAAAAAAGCTGACCACCATTTAGCTGGGTTAGATAACGACGCGTAATTATTAACAGGTCCTAAATCGCCTAGGGCAGGTCCAATATTCCCTAAACTAGAAGCAGCTCCACCTAATGCAGTTTGAAAATCTAATCCCAGTAGTGAAAAGACTAATACTCCTATTATAAAAGACAAAAAGTAGAGTATAAAAAATCCAAGTATATTAAATACAATAGATTGCGGAACCGATTTTGTATTATACCTTACTGGCAATACAGCTCTGGGATGTAAAGAACGTTTAAACTCAATTAATCCATTTTTTATTAATATAATATGGCGTACTATTTTTATACCACCAGCAGTCGACCCAGCAGATCCACCCAAGAACATAAGTCCAAAAAAGAATACTGTTAAAAAAGGAGTCCACAAGGTATAATCTGCACTTACAAAACCAGTTGTCGATATAATTGCTATTACTTGAAAAGCACTATGTCTTAATGCACTCTCATACCTTCCCCAAACCATAGAATGATTTAAAGTTGATTGGGTAATATCTGTTTGAAAATAAATAATTAAAGAAACCATTATTGTGAAAATAATAATAGAAATAGCATAAAACTTAAATTCTTCATCATGTAAAATCTTGCTAAACTTCGTTTTAAAAGCAAAATAACTTAAGACGAAATTAGTTCCCGCTAAAAACATAAAAACAATAACGATATACTGTATTAAAGGCTGATCATTCCAATAAGCCATACTTGTATTTTTTGTTGAAAAACCACCAGTACTTATAGTACTTAACGAATGATTAATAGCATCAAACATACTCATTCCTGCTAACTTTAGTAATATGGTTTCTGCAACGGTATACCCTACATAAATTAACCATAGTCTTTTTGCAGTATCTGTTATTCTAGGATGTAATTTATCACTTCTAGGACCAGGAGCTTCAGCAGCAAATAATTCCATACCTCCAATTCCTAATAATGGTAATATAGCAATGGTTAATACTATAATCCCCATCCCTCCTATCCAATGTGTAATACTTCTCCAAAATAACACACCATAAGGAATGCTTTCTATGTCATTTAAAATGGAGGCACCAGTTGTGGTATATCCACTTATTGTTTCAAAAAAAGCATCTGTAAAGCTAGGAATAGCACCTGTAATAATATAGGGTAAGGTTCCAACTAATGACATAAAGATCCAACCAAAAGTAACAATTACATAGCCATCTCTTTTTTGAAGTTCTTTTCGTTTATTTTTTGTAGCAAACATTATAACTCCCCCTAAAAAAATAGTTATAACACTTGCTTCTAGCATTTCAGCAGCTACTCCATCAGAGTAATAATAACTTACAAAAGTAGCTAAAAGCATAAACCCACCGTTTACCCCGATAAGCAAGCCCATTAAATGGAAAATAATTTTATAATTGAGTTTTACATATGAACTCATTAAACAAAGAGTTTTTCTACTTTTTTTATAGACTGAGGAAGACAACAAACTACTACCCTATCACCTTCTATAATTGTAAAATCTCCAAGAGCAATCATCCCTTTTCCATTTCTTACAATCCCTCCTATTATTGCTGAACGAGGAAAATCTATTTTCTTAATTAATTGATTGCAAACTCTTGAAGTAGAAGTTACTAAAAACTCTAATATTTCTGCATTCATATTATTAAGCTTAGTCATCGCTAAAATTTCACCTTTTCGAATATATCTAAAAATGTTATTAGCAGCAAGTAGTTTCTTATTAATAAGCGTATCTATTCCAATGGAATGAGAGAGTTGAAAATAATCCATATTTTCAACTAAAGCTATTGTTTTTTTAACACCTTTAGACTTTGCTACTAAACAAGACATGATATTAGTCTCACTATTTCCTGTTACCGCAATAAATGCATCCATATCACTTATTTGTTCTTCATCTAACAAATCTACATCTCTACCATCACCATGTATCACCAAACAATTTGATAATGCATCTGCTATTTCAAAAGCTTTTTCTTTTTCTTTTTCTACTAATTTTACATTAAAACTATGCTTACATAAATCTCTTGCTGTTTTAGTACCTATTTTACTTCCTCCAAGAATCATTACATTTTTTATTTCAACTTTTACTTTTCCGGTTAATCTATAAATCTCATCTATTCCTAATTGAGTAGTTGTAAAGTAAACTTGATCACCTTCCTTAAACTGAGTATCACCTCGTGGGATTAATGTATATTGAGTTGCATAGCGTTGAATTGCTATTGGCATATATTCTAAATTTGGATATAATTTGGCAACTTCCTTAACCGTTTTTCCAACAAAAGCAGTAGTACGAGAAAGAATAAGTCCAATCATTAATAGCGCTCCATCTTCAAACTCAAATGTATCGTTAAATGCACTCTGGTTTAATAAAAGTTCAATTTCTTTTGCTGCAAGAGATTCTGGAGAAATTAATTCATCAATTCCAATCTTTTCAAAACCAACTTCATCTTTGTTATGAATAAACTCAGTATTTGTAATTCTAGCAATCGTATGTTTAGCACCTAATTGCTTTGCTAATACACAAGCAGTAATGTTTGTAGTTTCACTTGAAGTGACTCCAATTAACAAATCTGTGTTTTGAACATTGGCTTCTTTTAATACTAATATTGAAGTGGCGTTTCCACGCACAACCCTAATATCCAAATGAGAACTAGCATACGCTAAAGATTCTCTATTAGTATCTATTAAAATAATATCTTGTGACTCGAAAGAAAGAAGTTTGGCTAAATGAAATCCAACCTCACCAGCTCCTGCAATTATAATTTTCATAACATATTGATGAACTATAAGTAGTACAAATGTATATAAATAAAATAAAAGTAACTGTTTCAAAATCACAAATCTATTTTCAAACAATTCTACTAAACAAATAGTAAAAAATATGTAATTTCGCAGCCGTTATGACATTAGATAAAAAAATAACACCCTATAAAGATTCTACTCTTAATAAAAAAGAGCAAGTAGAAAAAATGTTCGATACTATTTCGGAGAATTATGACGGTCTTAATCGTATAATTTCTTTTGGAACAGACATTAAATGGCGTAAAAAAGTTTTAGCAACCATTATCGAACATCATCCAGAAAGCATCCTAGATATTGCTACTGGAACTGGTGATTTGGCCATTAAGTTTGCAGAAAAAACTTCAGCAACAAAAATAATTGGATTAGATTTATCTGAAGGAATGCTTTCAATAGCCAGAAAAAAAGTTGCTGATACAGAACTAAAATATATTATTGAATTCATTAAAGGAGATTCGGAAGCATTACCTTTTAATAATAATATGTTTGATGCCATAACTGTTTCATTCGGTATTAGAAATTTTGAAAACTTAGAAAAAGGTTTATCAGAAATACTAAGAGTTATAAAACCTAATGGATTGTTTATAATTTTAGAAACTTCCGTTCCTACTAAGTTTCCATTTAAACAAGGGTACCAATTTCATTCAAAAATAGTACTTCCTTTAATCGGTAAATTGTTTTCAAAAGATAAAGTTGCCTACAATTATTTAAGCGAAAGTGCCTCTGTTTTTCCTTATGGTGAAAAACTTAACAATATTTTACGAAAAATTGGGTTTATAAATGTGATTAATAAGCCTCAAACTTTTGGCGTTGCAACAATTTATACCGCCACCAAATAATTATGAAAAAATTATTTTTTGTATTTATCTTATTACTGTTTGCTCAAAGTGCAAATGCACAGTTATTTAGCAAAGAAAAATTATTGAATGGCGAAAACAATGACATGAAAACCTTTTCTTGGGGATATTTTTTAGGTTTCAATAAGTACGCTTACAATTTTGATTACAAAGAACAAACTCAAGGTGACAATACAGACATTCTAGTAACTGGAGAAGCAGGTTTTAATGTTGGACTTTTAGGTAATTTACGTATTAATAGTTATCTTGATTTAAGATTAGAACCAGGCCTTAGTTTTACTACACGAAATTTTTTATTTCCAGGATTTGATGAAGTAAGTGATAATTTAAGAGAAGTAAAAGCAACCTACGTACATATTCCTTTATTGCTAAAAGTATCTACAAAAAGACTTAATAATATAAAGCCATTTATTATAGGTGGTTTTTCAAGATCATTTAATTTAGCAAGTAACGAAGACCACCCTGAAGATAATGAAACTGGTCAATTTAGATCTACAGCATCAAACTACAATTATGAGTTAGGTTTTGGTATCGATTTTTATTTATATTACTTCAAATTCACACCTTCTATCCGTGGTGTTTTTGGAATGAATGATGAATTAGTTAGAGACAAAAACCCAAACAGTGGTTGGACTAGCAATATTGAAAAGATGTATTCAAGAGGAGTATTTATAAATTTTACGATACAGTAATTCTTTTAAATTCACTTAAAAGTATTGCGGTAGCTGTTGCTACATTTAAGCTTTCAGTTCTTTGATTAACACCAAATTGTGGGATTGCAATTTTATTGTTAGCAAGATTCATAATTTTAGTTGAAACACCATTTGCTTCATTTCCAACTACAATTATAGCTTTATCCGGCAAATTCTCTTTATAAATATTTGACCCGTCCATAGCCCCTACATAAACTGGAAATTTACTTTTTGCAAGAAATTCTTCAATAACTGTATACATAATATTCACTCTAACAATAGAACCCATAGTGGCCTGAATAACTTTAGGGTTAAAGCAATCAACTGTGTTTAATGAACATATTATATTTTTTACATCAAACCAATCACATAACCTAATGATGGTTCCTAAATTACCAGGGTCTTGAATAGAATCTAACACTACCGTTATTCCATTTTCAACATAGGTTTTTTTATTTGGGATTTTAAAAACTGCTAAAGAATTATTAGCATTTTTTAAAGAACTAATTTTTGAAAGTTCTTTTTCTGAAATTATCTGAACGCTTTCGTTTTTAAACAATCCATCTAAAGTCGAATATAAAGAGTGCAATTGCAGTTTAGCAGTTATTAACTCGTTAATAACTTTTGGGCCTTCTGCAACAAATAATTCCAATTTATTTCGGTACTTTTTATGCTGTAAACTTGTTATTAATTTTATTTGACTATTGCTGACCAAAATCATGTATTTTTGATGTTATTAAATTTAGAAACTTGAACCAAACCCTTACAAAAATATCATTATTTTTAGGATTAATTATATTAATTGTTTCTTGTGATGCAACAAAGCATGTTCCAAAGGATAAATACCTTCTTACTAAGAACACAATTATTATTGACAGCACTGTTAATAAGGAATTTAAAGTTAAAAGTTTATTATTCCAACAACCCAACAAAAAGATTCTTGGTTTTCCATTAGGCCTTCAAGTTTATAATCTCGCAAATTTACACCCTGATTCTACTTTTAAAAAATGGGAACATAATAAGCCTAACAGGGAAAAAAGAATGAATAACATCTACTCAAAAAAACAAGTAGATAAGATAGCTTCTAATTATATAGGATTCAACAAATGGATTCAAAAAATAGGAAAAAAACCTACTATTATTGATGAAAAAATATTAAAAAAAAATATCAAATACATCGACGACTATTATTCAAGTTTTGGTTGGTTCAATACAGAGTCTAGTTACAAAATTGATACTATTAAAACCAAAAGAGCATCAATTACTTATTATATAAAAAAAAACAGGCCTTATTTAATTGGAACCTTAGGTGAAGAATTGAGCTCTCCCATTGTAGATTCATTATTTCAAATAATTAAGGATCAATCATTAATTGTAACAGAAAATCAATATTCAGCAAATGATTTTAATAATGAAAGAGATCGAATTTCTCAAAACTTCAGAAACTCTGGATTATTTTATTTTGACCAAAGTTATATAGAATTTGAAGCAGATTCTGTTAAAACAGATCATAAAGTAAATATTATTTACAAAATTTCAGATAGAACAACAAGAAAAAATGATACTGTCCGTGAAGCACATTTTAAAGTCCATAAAATTAGTGATGTTCGTATCGTAACTGACTATAACTATGCAAACAGAAATAAAACCATAATAGATTCTGTTTTTTTTAATGGGTATTATCTTTATAGTTATGAAAAACTTAAATTTTTCCCTAAAGCGATTACCGATGCAATGGCTATTTTACCAGGTAAAATATTTAAAGATTCTGAGCGAAGTTTAACCTACAGGCAAATTAGTGATTTAAAAATATTTAAATATCCAAAGATATCCTATATCGAAGATCCTAAAGATTCTACAGGAACAGATCTTATAGCTACTATATTATTGACCTCTCTTAAAAAATATTCATTAGGATTAGATCTTGATGTTTTTACTTCAACAATACAACAGTTTGGTATAGGGTTTAAAGCTTCTTATTCTATTAGAAATGTTTTTAGAAGAGCAGAGATATTAGAAATTTCAGCGAAAGGCAGAGTAGGATCCTCTAAAGATGCAGGAAATAGCAGTAGTAAGTTTTTCAACAATTCAGACATTGGTGCTGATATGACATTAATATTTCCAAGGATAATTTTCCCAATAAAAACAGATCGATTTATTCCAAAATACATGTCTCCATCTACCTCTGTTACTGTTGGATTTACAAATCAAAATAATATTGGTTTAGACCGTCAAAACATCAACTTTATTTATAATTATCGATGGAATCCAAAAATCAAAAGAAGCAATTATTTAGATTTATTAAACGTCCAGTTTGTAAAGAATCTTAATCCTGAAAATTATTATAATGTTTATACAAGCTCCTACAATATCTTAAATGACATTGCAGTAGATTCTGAATATGAATTTGAAAACTCAGAAAGTCAACAACTTATAATACCAGAAGAAACAAATTCTTTTATTAGACTTGCATTAGGCGAAAATAATGAGTTAGATTTAAGTACTGAAGATCAAAATGAAGTATTAAGTATTACAGAAAGACAAAAAAGGCTTACTGAAAATAATTTAATAATTGCCATAAATTATATGTGGACAAGAGATACAAGAGAAAATAACAAAGACAATTCATTTTACAGGGCACGTTGGAAAGTTGAATCCGCAGGGGTAATAATTAATGAATTGGCAAATATATTTGGAGCAGAAAAAGACACACTAGGAACTTATGCTATTAATAATGTAGCATTTTCTCATTATATAAAAGCAGAAGCAGAATATATAAAACATTGGGACTTAAATTATGAAAATACGCTAGCTTTTAGAAGTTTTATAGGTATTGCCATTCCCTATGGCAATAGCACTAGTATTCCTTTTACCAGAAGTTATTTTGCAGGTGGAGGAAATGACAATAGAGGTTGGCAAGCCTATAGTCTTGGACCAGGAAGTAGTGGAGGTGTTTTAGATTTTAATGAAGCTAATTTTAAAATAACTTTAAATGGAGAATATCGTTTTAAACTATTTGGAAATTTTTATAGTGCTTTATTTATTGATGCTGGTAATATTTGGAATGTTTTAGACAATATTACTGATCCCAAAAGAACCTTTACTAGCCTAAAAGACCTTGAAAATATTGCTGTTTCATCAGGGTTTGGTTTGCGTTATGATTTTGGTTTTTTTGTTTTTAGATTAGATATTGGTTTTAAAACATATAATCCCTTTTATCAAAAAGGAAATAGGTGGTTTACTGATTATAATTTTGGGAATGCCGTATATAACATTGGAATCAACTATCCATTTTAAACCATTAAATTTTATTATTTTAGCAGTCTAAAATTACAAATATGAATCATACTATCAAGTCAGGTATTGCTACTGGAAAAGAGGTCCAAAAAATACATCAATTTGCTAAGAAAAAGGGATTTGCTATACCCGCAATAAACGTAATAGGATCAAATACTATCAATACTGTTTTAGAAACTGCAGCTGAATTAAACTCACCTGTTATTATTCAATTTTCTAATGGTGGAGCTCATTTTAATGCTGGGAAAGGACTTAGTAATGAAAATCAAAAAGCTGCTATTGCTGGAGGCGTTGCAGGCGCAAAGCATGTACGTGAGTTAGCTAAAGTTTATGGAGCCACCGTTATTATGCATACCGATCATTGTGCTAAAAAACTATTGCCTTGGATTGATGGGTTATTAGATGCCGGTGAAGAACACTTCAAGCAAACAGGGTTTCCTCTTTATAGTTCACATATGATTGACCTTTCAGAAGAACCTATTGAAGAAAACATTGAAATTTGCAAAAGATACTTAGAGAGAATGTCTAAAATAGGTATGACTCTTGAAATAGAATTAGGCATAACAGGAGGAGAAGAAGATGGCGTAGACAATAGTGGTGTAGATTCATCAAAACTTTATACCCAACCAGAGGAAGTAGCTTACGCTTATGAAGAATTAATAAAAGTAAGCGATCAATTTACAATCGCTGCAGCTTTCGGCAATGTTCATGGAGTTTATAAACCGGGAAATGTTGAATTGACTCCAATCATATTAAAAAACTCACAAGAATTTGTTCAGAAGAAATATAACACTGGACACAATCCAATTGATTTTGTGTTTCATGGAGGAAGTGGTTCAACTTTAGAAGAAATTCGTGAAGCAATTGGTTATGGTGTTATAAAAATGAATATTGATACCGATTTACAATTTGCTTTTAATGAAGGTATTCGTGATTATATGAATACCAATTTAGCATACTTAAGAACCCAAATTGGTAATCCAGATGGAGCTGATTTACCAAATAAAAAATACTATGATCCAAGAAAATGGCTCCGTGAAGGCGAAGTCACTTTCAAAAAAAGATTAATACAAGCTTTTGAAGACCTTAACAACGTAAATACCTTATAAAATCATTTTTTAGCATTTGTTAGTTGGCTTTTTATTTAAATACATTGCCCAACATTTTATAAATAAATAACTAGTTAAAAAATGTAAAACCTTACAAACTATGAGTTGGTTTAAAAGAACAAAAAAAGGGATTCAAACCCCTACCGAACTAAAAAAAGATGTTCCAAAAGGACTTTGGTATAAGTCACCTACTGGAAAAATAGTAGACACAGAACAATTAGAGAGAAATTTTTTTGTAAGTCCTGAAGATGGATATCATGTAAGAATAGGAAGTAATGAGTATTTCGATATCTTATTCGACGGAAACTATAAAGAGTTAAATTCAAAATTAACATCAAAAGATCCTTTAAAATTTACGGATACTAAAAAATATACAGATCGTTTAAAAGATGCTAAAGAAAAAACCAAGCTAAATGATGCAGTTAGAACGGCAGTTGGAGAATCTATGGGAAAAGACATAGTTATAGCATGCATGGACTTTAGTTTTATTGGTGGATCTATGGGTAGTGTTGTTGGTGAAAAAATTGCTCGAGCTGCTGGCTATGCAATCAACCAGAAAATACCTTTTATGATTATTTCAAAAAGTGGTGGAGCAAGGATGATGGAAGCTGCTTTATCATTAATGCAATTAGCCAAAACTTCCGTTAAACTAGCACAACTTGCTGAGGCAAAAATACCTTATATTTCTCTTTGTACAGATCCTACAACGGGGGGAACAACTGCATCTTTCGCTATGTTAGGTGATATTAACATTAGTGAACCAGGAGCATTAATCGCTTTTGCTGGACCTCGTGTAGTTAGAGATACAACTGGAAAAGAGTTACCTGAAGGATTCCAAAGAGCAGAGTTTTTAAAAGAACACGGCTTTTTAGATTTTATTACTCATAGAAAAGATTTAAAATCCAAAGTAAATCTATATATCGATTTAATATTAAATCATCCACTTAGAGAAAATACAGTTTAAAGTTAGTTAGTTACTTTTCATGTTCAGATTACAGTAATAATTATTGATTTATTATTCTTAAATAGTACTATCTACTGGTTATAACTTTTATTAAAGAAAAAGGTTTAATTTTTTCCAATTAAAATAAAGCGGAAATTCTATTAGGTATATTATAGAAAAGCAATATATTTGCCGCCTGATTACCATAGTGGTAATCTGTACATAAAAATCATTAAACTAATATTGGCATGTATTTATCACCAGAAGAAAAAGGAAAAATTTTCAAAAAACACGGTAAGTCTGAAAAAGACTCTGGATCTGCTGAAGGGCAAATCGCTTTATTCACGTACCGTATCGAGCATTTAACTCAACACCTAAGAAAAAACCACAAGGACTACAACACAGAACGTTCTTTGGTAATGTTAGTAGGTAAAAGAAGGTCTCTTTTAAATTATCTTATGAAAAAAGATATTATGAGATATCGTGCAATTGTTAAAGAATTGAGTTTACGTAAGTAATAGTATTGGGAGCCTTGTGCTCCCTTTTTTAATACCTGATTAATCAGGTATCTAAACATTAACAGAGAAAGTTTAAATATAATATATTTATACTAAATTTTAAGATACTTGCATTAGTAAGTATTTACATAGAAAAGCTACCAGTAGGTTTTTCATTGGTCAACTACACACAACACAACAACTGTATTCGTAGATGCGAATATTGACCATTGTTAACTGCGCTAGATTTTATAGCGCACAATTAAAAAAAATATGATTCCAAAAGTATTTAGAGAGGTCATTGACCTTGGTGATGGTAGAGAAATTTCTATCGAAACCGGAAAATTAGCAAAACAAGCTCATGGTAGTGTTGTTGTGCAATCAGGAAAATGTATGTTATTATGTACAGTAGTTTCCAATTACGAACAGAAAGATCTTAATTTTCTTCCATTAACGGTAGATTACAGAGAAAAATTTGCTGCTGCTGGTCGTTACCCAGGAGGTTTCTTTAAAAGAGAAGCAAGACCAAGTGATGGCGAAGTATTAACCATGCGTTTAGTGGATCGTGTATTACGCCCATTATTCCCAAAAGATTATACTGCAGAAACACAAGTAATGATTCAATTAATGTCTCATGACGATGATGTTATGCCAGATGCAATGGCAGGATTAGCTGCTTCTGCTGCTATTCAACTATCAGATTTCCCTTTTGAATGTGCTATCTCTGAAGCTAGAGTAGGTCGTGTAAATGGAGAATTTGTCATCAACCCAACACGGGCTCAATTATTAGAATCTGATTTAGATATGATGATTGGTGCTTCTGCTGATTCAGTAATGATGGTAGAAGGTGAAATGGATGAAATTTCTGAAGATGAAATGGCGGATGCCATTAAGTTTGCACACGAAGCTATTAAAGTTCAATGTGCTGCTCAAATTAGGCTTGCTGAAGCATTCGGTAAGAAAGAAGTTCGTGAATATGAAGGTGAAAGAGTAGAAGAAGATTTGGTCAAGAAAGTTCATGATATGGCTTATGATAAAGTTTATGATATTGCAAAAGCTGGATCTGGTAAACATGAAAGAACTGCTGCATTTAAACAAATAAAAGAAGATATTAAAGCAACATTTTCTGAAGAAGAATTAGCAGATTATGGTGGTTTAGTTTCTGATTATTATCGCAAAGCTGAAAAAGCGGCGATTAGAGATTTAACCTTAAATGAAGGTTTGCGTTTAGATGGTCGTAAGACTGACGAGATTAGACCAATCTGGTGTGAAGTTGATTATTTACCATCGACGCATGGTTCTTCAATCTTTACTCGTGGAGAAACTCAAGCTTTAGCTACTGTTACTTTAGGAACGTCTAGAGATGCAAACAAAATAGATATGCCTTCTCATGAAGGTGAAGAAAATTTCTATTTACATTACAACTTCCCTCCTTTTTGTACAGGAGAAGCAAGACCAATTCGTGGGACATCTCGTAGAGAAGTTGGGCATGGTAACTTAGCACAACGTGCTTTAAAAGGAATGATTCCTGCAGATTGTCCCTATACGGTAAGAATTGTATCTGAAGTATTAGAATCTAACGGTTCATCCTCTATGGCAACAGTTTGCTCTGGTACCATGGCGCTTATGGATGCTGGTGTGCAAATGATAAAACCAGTTTCTGGTATTGCAATGGGTTTAATTTCTGATGCTGATTCTGGAAACTATGCTGTATTATCTGATATTTTAGGTGATGAAGATCACTTAGGAGATATGGATTTTAAAGTAACGGGGACTGCAGACGGTATCACAGCTTGCCAAATGGATATCAAAGTAAAAGGATTATCATATGAGATTTTAGTGAATGCACTAAAACAAGCTCGCAATGGTCGTTTACATATCTTAGAGAAATTGACTGATACCATAGCTGTACCAAATACAGATGTTAAAGATCATGCTCCTACTATGGTAACAAGACGTGTTCCTAACGAATTTATTGGAGCCTTAATTGGACCTGGCGGAAAAGTAATTCAGGAAATGCAAAAGGAAACTGAGACTACGATCGTTATTAACGAAGATCCAGTAACTGAAGAAGGTATTGTTGAAATATTAGGTGTTGGAAGAGAAGGTATTGATGCTGTAATGGCAAAAATAGATTCTATATTATTTAAGCCCGTAGTTGATAGTGTTTACGAAGTAAAAGTTATTAAGATGTTAGACTTTGGTGCAGTTGTTGAATATTTGGATGCACCAGGAAATGAAGTATTATTACACGTTTCTGAATTAGCTTGGGAACGCACTGAAAATGTTTCTGATGTAGTTAATATGGGAGATGTTTTTGATGTAAAATACTTCGGCATAGACAAACGTACTCGTAAAGAAAAAGTATCTCGTAAAGCTATTTTACCAAAACCAGAAGGATTTGTTGAACGTCCACCACGTGAACGTAATGAGAGAAATGACCGAGGAAGAGATAACCGAGGAAGAGACAATAGAAGATAATTTATTTATTTTTCAAACACATTAAAACCTTCAATTTGAGAAATCATTTTGGAGGTTTTTTTATTCATTTTAAAATAGTTTAATAAAAATTACAACCTTTTGTAACTTTTTGCATCTCTATTACGTATAACACAATAAGCAAGAAAAATACTTAATTTAAATAGACTAAATGAGACAACTTAAAATTACCAAGCAGGTTACCAACCGTGAAACTGCATCCTTAGATAAATATCTACAAGAAATTGGAAAAGTTGACTTAATTACCGCAGACGAAGAAGTTGAATTAGCACAACGTATTAAAGCAGGAGATCAAATTGCTTTAGAGAAATTGACAAAAGCTAATTTACGTTTTGTTGTATCGGTAGCTAAGCAATACCAAAACCAAGGATTAACCCTTCCAGATCTTATTAATGAAGGTAATTTAGGGCTTATAAAAGCTGCTCAGCGTTTTGATGAAACTCGTGGATTTAAGTTTATCTCTTATGCGGTATGGTGGATTCGTCAATCTATCTTACAAGCATTGGCAGAACAATCCCGTATTGTACGTTTACCTTTAAATAAAATTGGTAGTATTAATAAAATCAACAAGATGTTTGCTTATTTAGAGCAAGCTCATGAACGCCCACCTTCTGCAGAAGAAATTGCAAAAGAATTGGATATGACAATTAATGATGTAAAAGAGTCTATGAAAAACACTGGACGTCACGTATCAATGGATGCTCCATTAGTTGAAGGAGAAGATTCTAACTTATATGATGTATTGTGCAGTGGAGAATCTCCAAATCCAGATCGTAAACTTTTACACGAATCCTTGCGTACAGAAATTGAAAGAGCACTAGAAACATTAACTCCTCGTGAGGCTGATGTAGTTCGTTTGTATTTTGGTTTAGGTGATCAACACCCTATGACTCTTGAAGAAATTGGCGAAACTTTTGACCTTACTCGTGAACGTGTAAGACAAATTAAAGAAAAAGCAATTAGACGATTAAAGCATACTACAAGATCTAAAATATTAAAAACATATTTGGGATAAACACCTAACTACAACTACAGTATATCTCATGAAAATAGAATTTCATACTGTTATTGTTTATGATTATAATTAACCTTCGGCTGATTACCGGAGGTTTTTTTTATCTATCATTTAATTAATAACACTTATTATATTTTTTTAGTTTTCAGAAACTCATTTTTTTTATTTGTACTTTTGACTTGAAATATTTGAATCATTAAAGAAATAATATTCTAAACTAAATTATGAGTAAAATATTAATTGCCCCATCTATTTTAGCTGCTAATTTTGGAAACTTACAACGTGATATTGAAATGATCAACCAAAGTGATGCTCATTGGTTTCATTTAGATATAATGGATGGTGTTTTTGTGCCTAACATCTCATTTGGGATGCCAATTATTAATGCTATTGCAGAACATGCAACAAAGACCTTAGATGCACATTTAATGATTATTGATCCCGATCGTTATATAAAAACATTTGCCGATTTAGGAGTTGATTATTTAACGGTACATTATGAAGCTTGCCCCCATTTACATAGAACATTACAAGCAATAAAAGCAGAAGGGATGAAAGCTGGTGTTGCATTAAATCCTCACAGCAATATTAACTTACTAGAAGACACTATCAATGATATTGATCTAGTCTGTATTATGAGTGTAAATCCAGGTTTTGGTGGTCAGAGTTTTATTGAAAACACGTATTCTAAAGTTGAAAAACTTAAGAAAATGATTATTAAAAAGAATGCTTCCACCCTTATCCAAATAGATGGAGGCGTTACAAATAAAAACGCTAAACAATTAGCTGAAGCAGGAGCAGATATACTTGTTGCGGGTAGTTATATTTTTCGTTCAGAAAATCCAACTGAAACCATCGTAGCATTAAACAATCTTCTAAAATAAAAACGCACAAATTGAACTCTTTTCCTAGAGCTAAAAAATTGATTGATCATAAATTATTACGTGTGTTATAATACATACAATATTTTTTAAGTAAATAAAAAAATACTATTAGTTTTGCATGTAATTTTTTTTAACTTTGAGCATATTGTTTTTTTTAATTATGAATAAAAAATTAATATCTAAAAAGAAACCTGTATTCCCAATATCTAAGGACTTAACTAATTATTTAAAAAAAAACGGGAGAACTATAAAAACACCTATTTGTTATAATGATTTGTTGCGCTTTCAAGGTGCTGTTTCAATTTATGATAAAAACGGAGATGACACCTTATGGTTATCTACTTATTTTTCGGAAAATGATAGAGAAGAAATTGAATTAGGTCTTAAAAAAATATATACCATTTTATTTGCAGATGGAAACGACTCAACATTACCATTTCTTAGTGTTGATAGCATCGATTATTGCACTTTCGGAAACACAAAACCCTTCAGAATAAAAATTAGAAACATATTAAATGACAACTACACTTTTTACTATTTAAAACGTGCAGATGCTTCTAGAATTTATGGATTAGAATTAGAACATTTATTATCACCCAACCACATAGATTTTTTAGTTTTTAAAGACACGATAATAGAAGATCATATTTCAGGAATACCTTGTGATGTTTTTATAGAAAATAATTTAGAAAGCTGCTCCCTTCAAGATAAAAAAGCCTTGGCAAAAGAATTTGTAAAATTTAATGAACGTTGCTTTGTTAGATTATTAGGTGACATGAGAGCATATAATTATGTAGTCGTTCTAACCCACGATTTTGACAGAATTCAATATAGATTAAGAGCCATAGATTTTGACCAACAAAGTTTTGAAGGAAATATTAAGGTGTATAAACCTCAGTTTTTAAAAGAAAACAATACTTTAGTAGAAATGTCATTAGAATTACTTCAAAAAGAATCTATAGATCAATACGAAAAAGAAGAGCGTTCCTTATTAGCAAAAAGAGCTATTAGTAGCACTTACAGATTAAAACATCTTCTAAATTGTATGCAGAAAGATAAAATTTCTACTTTAGAAAAAACAAATCAATTAAAAGGTGATTTATTTAAACTTACAGGTGATTTAAATTTTAAAAAATCTACCAATATGGGAGAAGTATTAAAAAGTACATTAGATTTTATTATCAGAAATTACAAGACCGAAAATCCATATATTATCAATTAAAAAGTCATCTTATTTCGAATTAAAAGTCATGAAAATAAAAAAAATATTAGTTGCTAATCGTGGTGAAATTGCCATTAGAGTCCTGCGAGCTTGTACTGAAATAAATCTAAAAACGGTCGCAATTTTCACTTATGAAGATCGCTACTCACAACACCGTTATAAAGCAGACGAATCTTATCAAATTGGAGAAAATAACCAACCTTTAAAACCATATTTAGACATTGATGAAATTATTGGCTTAGCAAAATCTAAAAACGTAGATGCCATACATCCAGGTTATGGTTTTCTCTCAGAAAATTCTGATTTCGCAAGAAAATGTGCTAAAAGCGGAATTATTTTTATCGGTCCTAATCCGGAAGTAATGGATGCTTTAGGAGATAAAATTACCGCAAAGAAAAATGCCGAAAAATGCAATGTTCCTGTAATCGAAGGAAATAAAAAAAAGCTTTCCTCATTAAAAATTGCCCTTTCTGAAGCTTCAGAAATAGGATACCCATTAATGCTAAAAGCAGCCTCTGGTGGTGGCGGAAGAGGAATGCGTATTGTAAGAAATGTCAATGATTTAAAACAAAATTTTGATGCTGCTAAAAACGAATCACTAAATGCTTTTGGTGACGATACTATGTTTTTAGAAAAATATGTAGAAGACCCTAAACATATTGAGGTTCAAATTGTAGCAGACAACCACGGAAACATCCGACACTTATACGAACGGGATTGCTCAGTACAACGACGTCATCAAAAAGTAGTAGAAATCGCACCTTCCTTTAATATCTCTGAAGAGGTAAAGCAAAACCTTTATAAATACGCATTGGCAATCGCCAAACAAGTAAGTTATAATAATATCGGTACGGTAGAATTTTTAGTGGATAAAACAGACCAAGTTTATTTTATTGAAGTCAACCCACGTATACAAGTAGAACATACCGTTACTGAAATGGTAACCGGAATTGATTTGGTAAAAACTCAAATATTCGTGGCTGGTGGTTATAAATTATCGGACACTCAAATTAAAATTAATGAACAGGGATCAATAGTTACCAATGGATTTGCATTACAATGTAGGTTAACAACCGAAGATCCTGAAAACAATTTTACTCCAGATTACGGTACAATTACAACGTATCGTTCAGCTTCAGGTATGGGCATACGATTAGACGCTGGGAGTATATACCAATCGTATAAGGTGAGTCCTTTTTTCGATTCCATGTTGGTAAAAGTTTCTGCTCAGGGAAGAACGTTAGATGGTGCTGTTCGTAAAATGACAAGAGCTTTAAAAGAATTTAGGATTAGGGGTGTAAAAACCAATATTTATTTTTTGCAAAATGTTATTCAACATTCTGATTTCAAAGAAGGAAAAGCAACTGTTAATTTTATTCAAAAAACTCCTGAACTATTTAAAATTAGAATTTCGCAAGATCGTTCTTCAAAAATATTAAATTATTTAGGAGAAGTAATTGTAAATGGAAATCCAGACGTTAAGTTTATAGAAGATTCTAAAGTTTTTAGAAATGCTAAAATCCCTGCTTTCAATCAATTTTCAAAATATCCAAAAGGCACTAAGGATTTACTTACAGAATTGGGTCCCGATAGCTTTAGTAAATGGTTGCGAGATGAAAAGAAAATACACTATACAGATACTACAATTAGAGATGCTCATCAATCTTTATTAGCGACCCGCATGCGTACGTATGATATGCTAAAAGTTGCCGAAAGTTTTGCGAAAAATCATGCCAATACATTTAGTATAGAAATGTGGGGCGGTGCTACTTTTGATGTTTGTTTGCGTTTCCTTCATGAAAGCCCTTGGTCGCGATTGCGAGATTTGAGAAAAGCAATGCCAAATATCTTATTCCAGATGTTATTGCGTGGTTCTAACGCAGTAGGCTATAAAGCTTATCCCGACAATTTAATTGAAAAATTTGTGGATAAATCTTGGGAAAATGGAATTGATATTTTTAGGATTTTTGATTCTTTAAACTGGGTAAAAGCAATGGAGCCTAGTATCAAATATGTCAGAAATACCAACGGAGCTTTAGCTGAAGCAGCCATAAGCTATACCGGAAATATTCTAGATACAAGTCAAACAAAATACAACCTCAACTATTACACTCAATTAGCAAAAGATTTAGAAAATGCTGGTGCTCATATTATAGCTTTAAAGGATATGGCAGGTTTATTAACCCCATATGCTGCAACCGAATTAATTGGAGCGCTAAGAGATACGGTAAAGCTTCCTATTCATTTACATACTCATGATACTTCTTCACTTCAATCTGCAACCTATTTAAAGGCAATTGAAGCAAATGTAGATGTTGTAGATGTAGCACTTGGAGGCCTGTCTGGCCTTACATCCCAACCAAATTTCAATTCGATTGTCGAAATGATGAAGTATCACGAAAGAGCTCATAAATTTGACATGAATAAACTAAACCAATTCTCCAATTACTGGGAAGACATTAGGGAGTATTATTATCCTTTTGAATCTGGCTTAAAATCTGGAACAGCCGAGGTATATCAACATGAGATACCAGGTGGACAATATTCTAATCTACGCCCGCAAGCAACTGCATTAGGATTAGGAGGACGTTTTGATGAAGTTAAAAAAATAATTACATATGCCCAATTATATCAAGTAAGCACAATAGATACAGCGATTAGCTATGGAGATAGCGAAGTATCTATGGGTAAAATTGGAGTCAATGAATGGAAAATTGTAACTAAGTTGCCAAAAATACCTGAGACATGTGAAAGTGTTGACAGTTGGATTTCGGATAATATTCAAAAATCATTATCAAGACTAAATGTAACAAAAATAGAGGCCATTCTTTTGCATAATCCAATGCAATTACTAGGGAAAAATGGAGTGGAGATATGGTCTTCGTTAAGACATCATCAAAGTTTGGGTATTGTTAATAAAGTTGGATTTTCAATATATGATCCTATTGAATTGGATAAGTTGTATTTTCAATTTAAGCCAGATGTAGTGCAGTTTCCTTACAATGTTTTAGATAGACGTATTGAAACTTCAAAATGGTTAAGGCGATTGCGCAATGATAAAGTCGAGACTCATGCTCGTTCAGTTTTTTTGCAAGGTTTGTTGCTGATGAATAAAAACAACCGACCAAAAAAGTTTTCACAATGGGAAGATATTTGGCTATTGTGGGATAATTTTCTTTCTAAAAAAAATATTACAGCAATGCATGCATGCATAGGTTTTGTGTTACTAAATAAGAATATTGATAAGATTGTGGTGGGTGTTGATAGTAAGAATCAGTTGCAAGAAATACTTGATTTTGACAATAATATTATCTGTTTAGATGACTTTGTGCGACTAACCTCTAATGATGTAGATTTAATCAATCCCTCTCGTTGGGGGGAGGGTTAGTATTATGTTAATTTACCAAAAATCCAAGTCAAATAATTTAACAAGTGTTAAAGAAAAGTTGCCAGTATTTTTTATTCCAAGTTTTATTTGTATTAATGCAATAGACTTTAAAGATGATAATAAGAACTCTTTAGAGTTAATACTATCATTGTTTCAATGTAATTTATTGGCAATTCGATCTTCAGCAGCAGATGAAGATGGCCAATCAAACTCCGCAGCAGGTGAATATGAATCTGTTTTAAATGTCCCCTCTTACGATCCAGAAAAAATAATAGAAGCAATAAATGCAGTAATTGCTAGTTATAAAAAAAAGCGCCCACTATTAGAAAATGATGAGGTGATTATCCAAGAGATGGTGCAAGATACGACCATGAGTGGTGTTATTTTTACCCATGATTTGAATACAGGCGCACCTTACTATGTTATTAACTATGATGACCAGTCCGGGCTGACTGATACAGTAACTTCAGGTGATGGAGAATACTCCAATCGCACTCTCTACATTCATCGTAACTCCACCAATAAACTTCAATCAGATCGTTTTGTAAAATTATTACAAGCTGTTCAGGAATTAGAGCTACTAATGGATAGTCAGTTTCTGGATATTGAGTTTGCCCTAGGTAGGGACTTGACGCCATATTTATTACAAGTTCGAGCAATCACTACACAGCCTAATTGGAACAGGGTGGTTAGTAAACGGATAGATGAAACGCTGCAAGGTGTACAAGCATTCGTTACAGAGCGATTTAAGCAATTTGACGGTGTTTATGGTAAGACCACCATCTTAGGGCAAATGCCAGACTGGAATCCTGTAGAAATGATCGGTAGGGCGCCCCGTGCCTTATCACTCTCACTCTACCAAACTTTAATTACTGATCATGCATGGAGTGATGCAAGGGCGATTATGGGATATACTATCCCCACAGGTCAACCATTAATGGTTATGTTAGCGGGGCAGCCGTTTATAGATACACGACTTAGCTTTCACTCTTATTTGCCCAATACAATACCTTTTAAAATAGCGGAAAAAGTGGTTGACCACTGGCTAGACCATCTTAGAATGTCGCCCGAACTACATGATAAGGTTGAGTTTGATATTGCAATTACTGCTTATAGCTTTGATATTGATGATAAGATTGAAAATTTGATTGGCGACTCACTGAATGACAGTGAAAAGATAGAATTTAAGCAAGCGCATTTGGAGCAAACAAGAAGACTTGTTAAGGGAAAGAATGAAGATTCGTTAAGTAATGCACTAAACAGAATAGAGGTGCTTGACACTAGACAGCGTGAGAAAAATAGTGACAAGCTACCACCTAACATAGCCTCACTATTTGCGATAGTTTCAGACTGCATTCAATATGGCACCATTCCTTTTGCAATACTTGCGAGACATGGCTTTATTGCAAGGACAATTCTTCACTCTCTTCAGAATATTGGAATTATAACCAAGAGTGAAATGAGTCAGTTTCAGGAATCTATACAAACGGTAGCAAGTAATTTAATAGATGATATGCACGCCTTACAGTTAGGCGAATTAACGAATACCAAGTTCATGAGGCGTTATGGGCATTTACGCCCTGGCACTTACGATATTATGTCTCACCGTTATGATCAAATGAGTGACATATCTAAAGGCTCAGTTCTGCCACATTGTAAAGATAAAGTAAAGGCATTCAAATTTTCAAAAATACAGCAGCAGCAAGTCAATACCCTCCTTATAGATAATGGCTTTGGTAATTTTAGTTCAGACGAGCTTCTGAATTACATACAAGAGGCAATCATTGGCAGGGAGTATGGTAAGTTTGTATTTACACGCTCTGTCAGTAGCATGCTAGAATTAATTGCTAATTTTGCAGAGAAAAATGGATTGAGTCGAGATGAAATGTCACATGTTCCTTTAAATTCAATACTAAATGTTGTAAAAAGTAGTAGTGAAAAAAGTATTGAAGAATATTTTCGCGAAATTTCTAAACAGGAGGAGGAAAGACATCAGGTTAGTGTGGCTATACGACTCCCCCAGATTTTAACCGATTCAGCAGGAGTGCATATTATCCCATTTCAGGTTAGTCACCCAAATTTTATAACCCATAAAAAAGTAACTGCTGAAATTCTTATACTTCATTCAAAGATAGATGAAATTTCTTTAAAAGATAAAATTATTGTTATAGAGGGGGCCGACCCTGGTTTTGATTGGATTTTTTCACAAGAAATAGCTGGATTAATAACAAAATATGGCGGCGTGAATTCGCATATGGCCATTCGATGTGCGGAATTTGGCATTCCTGCAGCAATTGGATGTGGTGAGCAGCGTTATGAACCCCTTCTCAAGTCAACTAAAGCACACCTTGATTGTGCTGCCGGTTTGATAAATTTATTACATTAAAGGTTGAATTATGGTTATTTGGTTAATTGGTCTTTCGGGTGCTGGTAAGTCAACTTTAGCAAATGAGATTGTTGCAGGTGCAAATCGAGAGGTTAATAACACAATTTTATTGGATGGCGATGTTATTCGTGAAATATTTGGCAATGATCTTGGCTACTCAATGGAAGATCGTTTAAAGAATGCACATAGGATCTGTCAATTAGGTAAGTTTTTAGACAGTCAAGGTTTTAATGTGGTAACTGCTATCTTATCTCTGTTTCCAGAGAATAGAGAGTGGAATAGGAGCAATGTAGGAAGTTACTATGAAATTTTTATCGATTCTCCAATAAAAAACTTAATTGAAAGAGATTCAAAAGGTCTTTATGCTAAATTTAATAGAGGTGAAATATCGGAAGTCGCTGGTATGGATATTAACTTCCAAAAACCAGAAAAATCTGATTTGGTAATCAAGAATATCAGCTCAAAAGAATCATTGTTAAATTATGCTAAACCAATTATAGAAAAACTTCTTGCAGTAGAATGATAAATTATGAATATACAGAGGGCAATCGTCTAGATAGTCCTCATAAATATATGTACACTCCATATCAAGGAGGTGATTTTTTAGATGCCTATTTTAGAGATAGATCAAAGTATCTAAAGCGTTTTGAACAGGTAAAAAAAATAGAGGGTTGTCAAAATAAAGTTGATCTTTCTATACACTCAAAAGCGGCTATTGTTTTAAATAGTTTTTTTGATAGAAAATTTTCTGATAAGATTTATGAGCCGTTGAAATCGCTAATTGATTTGGACGGCAGGGTTAAACTAGATAGCCAACTTGTCCATAAAACAAATATAATAGCTTTATCGTCTTTTGACATTAGCGGCAATATAAATAGCGAAAACCTATTAAGGTCATTACTGGATGCTCAGTTAGATAAAGGGAATAAAAGTTTAATAAAGTTTTGGTTAGATCTTCTGGTGCAACGATTTGAAGTAACAAAAAAGATTTATGAGAGTTATCCTGCTGATTTCCGTAAAGGTGAAGGAAGAAGTGATATTGTTCGGTTTTATTGGCTATTTGCACTTTCTTTGGTTTTATTTTATTGCGATACAAGAAATATCAAGTATCTAAGCTCACTTCTAAAAGTAACGGATCTACTTTGCTCTTTAGATGAAAGATCGTTAAATAAAAATATACCCATACAAAGCTTATCACTTATTATATTAGTTGAAATGTTAAGTGTTAAGCTGCTATCAAAAACTATTAAGGAGGTGGGCTTTGAGTTTGCATGATGTGGCAATGGTAGCGGCAGATACAACTCGCACCAAATATTATATAGAGGAGTTAATTAAGAATGGATTGTCACCTCATTATGTATTACTTCTCGTGAATAGTGGTGAATTATTACCAGGACAAAAAAAGGTTAAGAGTGAAAATACGCTTATTACACTATTGAAAGATGCAGATGTGAAATATGATGTCGCACCTAATAGAGATATTAATAGTGAGGATGTGATTGCAGCAATAGCAAAAAGGCCTGAACAGGTTTTTATTTTTTCAGGGTATGGAGGCGTGTTGTTGAAAGAGTTGATTTTAGATACTGGAAAGAAGTTTCTTCATATACATGGAGGCTACCTCCCAGATTATAAAGGTAGTACAACAAATTATTATAGTTTGATAGATGAGAATGCAATTGGGGCATCTGCTATCTTTTTAACAAAAGAGATTGATTGTGGACCTATAATATTAAGAAAGAAATTCTCAGCACCAGCGGATCGTACGGCAATTGATCATAATTCTGATTCAGAGGCTCGTGCAAAAGTATTAATAGAGTGTTTGCAAAATTATGTTAATTCTGGCGATTGGGAGTATGAATTGGAAAATAATCATGGCGGTGAGACATTTTACATTATCCAT